>Ga0187864_10003706_pt1 | contig 12336 bp, 14 predicted proteins | sample June2016WEW_11_4_FD_132985 | JGI IMG/M metagenome (GOLD analysis project Ga0187864, IMG submission 132985) | Peatland microbial communities from SPRUCE experiment site at the Marcell Experimental Forest, Minnesota, USA - June2016WEW_11_40 | ecosystem: Environmental > Terrestrial > Soil >... | reverse complement strand
CCCTACAAACTCTACGCGAATCCCATCGTGGACGCGGCCATCAAGAATCGCATCGCCTATCTCGCCGGCAAGGCCGACACGCTCTTTTCATTGTCGGTTTATTTCGTCGTGCTCTATCAGGGTTTTAAGGCTACGCACAAGCTCGCAAGCGCGCTCACTCATCTGACGAGCGATCCGAAAAGAGCCCTTGCCGAACTGCGCGCCCACTTTTCGACCGAGAAACAGACCGTTCTCCTTGGCCGGCATGTCAGCGAAGCAGAAACAGCGCTGCTCCAGAAAGCGCGCAGCTTCATTCTTCACGTCAGCGACTTCCTCGCTGCCCGGCTTCTCGACAAACAGGATGCCTTCCGCATCCTAAAAAGGACGCTGAACTTCGCCCCGCAGAAGCTCGAACTCGCCAAGCTCAAGCACGACACCTTTCTCGATTACTACCTGCCCGAATCGCCCATTGAATGCCACCGCGGCCATTTGCGCGTGGATGATTACTACGTCAAGGTCTTGACACTCAAAGAGCCTTCCGCCCAGAGCTTTCCTCTCATCTTCAAGCGCCTGCTCGAAGTCGAGGCCAACTACTACGTCGTCACGGAATGGAAAAAAGAAGATTCCGGCAAAATGCGCCGGGCCATCCAGGCCAAACGCCGCCATTTCCATAACACCAAGCGCTCTTTCGCTAGCCAGGTCAGTCTTAACGACGCTCCCGCACAAGACGTGCTCCTCGACGATTCGAAAGAATCCCAGGTCAGGGAATTGGGTGAAGGCATCAAGGAAATCGAGCTGCACGGAAATTATTTCGGCCACTTTTCCCTGACCGTCGTGATTTACGACCTCGATTTGGCAAAGTTGGACCGCGCATGTGCCGACTTCTATAAGGTCTTCAGCGTCCACGATGCCCAGCTCTATGAAGAAAAATACAACCTCCTCAATGCCTTTCTCGCGGCGGTTCCCGGCAATCACGTCTTCAACCTGCGCACCCTGTATCTTCTCAATACTAACTACGCGGACTTCTCCTTCCTCTTCACCCTTCACTGTGGCCAGCCTCGCAATGCCCATCTCCGGCAGGAATATCTCGCCGTCCTGGAGACCAACCACCACACGCCCTACTTCCTGAACCTGCATTACCGGGACGTTGCGCACACCATGACTTTGGGGCGCACCGGTGCGGGAAAATCGTTCCTGCTGAACTTCCTTATCACGAACCTGCAAAAGTACGCTCCCCACACCTTCATCTTCGATCTGGGCGGGAGCTTTGAGAACCTCACGCAGCTTTTTGGCGGCTCGTATGTGCGCGTCGGCTTGGAATCCGAGGATTTCAAGATCAACCCGTTCTCCCTCCCACCGACGAAGGAGAATCTCGACTTTCTCGCGCTGTTCCTGAAGGTTTTGATTCAAGGACAAAGGGCAGGCGAGTTCGACCCCGTCGCCGAACGCGATCTCTACCACCAGGTCGAAAATCTTTATTCCATCGACCCCGCGCTTCGCACCCTCGGTGTGCTCGCGAATACCCTCGGCCGCGACATTTCGAGCCGCCTGGCCAAATGGACGCGGGGCGGACAGTTCGGATTTCTCTTCGACAATGCCGAGGACACCGTTTCCTTCTCCCGATTCCAGTGCTTCGACTTTCAGGCCATGAGCCAGTACCCGGAACTCCTCGAACCGCTCCTCTTTTACATCCTGCACCGCGCCAATGCCGTCATCGCCGACCGGCAGATCACTTCCGTATTCAAAGCGTTCTTCATCGACGAAGCCTGGGTGTTTTTGAAGAACCCGAGCATTCAGCGATACGTCGTCGAAGCTCTCAAGACCTGGCGCAAGCACAACGCCGCGATGGTGCTCTCGACGCAATCGCTCGATGAATTAAAACGTTCCGACATTCTCGACGTCATCATCGAAAGCTGCGCCACCAAAATCTTCCTTGCCAACCCCGACATGGACCGGGGACTCTACCGGCGTCAGTTCCACCTGAACGAGACCGAAGTCGAACTCATATCGAACCTGATCCCCAAGCAGCAGTTTCTGATCAAGACGCCGGAACTCGCGAAGGTTGCCAACCTGAGCGTGGACCCGAAAAGCTACTGGCTCTATACAAACGACCCCTACGACAACAAGAAGCGCAAGGAAGCGTTCGATACCTACGGCTTTGAAAAGGGTCTCGAAATCCTGGCGGGAGGGCAGCCATGACTCTTTTTCTCTTTCTCCATCCTGTGACGGCGGCGCATGATCCGCTCTACCCATTCCTTCCTCTCGCTATTGCGGGTCTGTTCACCGCAGCCATCTTTGCCGTGCAGTGGTTTGCCGGTCTGTTTTCCGACCGCAACAAAAGTTCCCAGCAAGACCATCCCATTTCAAAAGGAGCAGTTCGATGAAACAGCCGTCTCATTCGCAGTCCCGTAGTCCATTCCTCAGCGCCCTCGCTGTTGTTCTTCTCGGCGCGGTCGCGTTCGGCGCTTCGCCCGCCCGCGCCGCAACGGCGTAGGCTCGTGTCGTGAAGTACGCGAAGGAAGACATCGTCCCCGTTCGCGCCAAACTCAGGTTTTCGACGCTCATTGTCCTTCCCGAGGACGAGGAAATTCTCGACTTCACGACGGGTGACAAGGAATTCTGGGTCATCAACGGGGCCCATAACCTCTGCTACGTTCATCCCGCCCAGGCCGGCATTCGCAGCAATTTGAACCTTATCACCGCGAGCGGCCGTGTCTATTCGTTCCTGCTGACCGAAATCAGCAACGAACCAAACGCCGAGCCCGATCTCAAAATCTTCATTGAACCCAAGGAAGGTTCGAGCATCGCCGTGAACAGCGGCCTCCGCGGCTATGTCAGCGCCGGGGAGGCCCAGGCGTACAAGAAGGAACTCGAGACGCTGCGTGCGCAGGCGGCGGATCAGATTCACACTTCCGAGACTCAAGCCGCCGAGCAGGTCAACCGCTTCCGCTCCACTTACGCAACCAAGCTCCAATTCGATTACCCGCTCGACCCGAAAGCGGCGCGGGAGCCATTCCTCGTCTCCGCCATCTATCACGACGATGCGTTCACTTACATCCAGTGTGCCGCCCGCGAAAAGCCCGCGCTCTATGAACTCAAGGACGGCAAGCGCAACCTGATCTCTTTCCAGTTCGAAAATGGCGTCTACGTCGCGCCAAAGATTATCGACTCCGGCTACCTTGCCATCGGCAAGAAGAAGCTGCCGTTCGCGCGGCGCGCGACCGGGAACTAAGAGGCGAACATGACCGAATCGGCCCAACCCGTACAGATTCAGGAAAAAGCGCCGAAACCCCAAGGCCTTCTGCCCAAGAACGTCCAATCGTGGCTTCTCATCGGGCTGGCCTTCCTCATGGTCGCCATCATGTGGCTCACCGGGGGCAAAAAGCCGCCGACTCCCACCAAGGCAGTGTCGCCCGTGACCGCGCTGCCGGTCGCACTCGAAATCAATGAAACCAAGATCGCCGAAATGCAGAACCGCATTGAGGAACTACAGCGTCAACAACTTGTTGCGCAGAACGCACTCGCACAGCAAACCCACTTGCTCGGTGCCGCCGCGCAAGACCCGCAGCAATCCCAACCGCAAAACAGCCCGGGTGCCCCAACCGAGCAGCGGCCCGAAGATCAAATCCAGGCCGAGCGTAAGAAGCGTGCCTACACCTCGCTGTTTGCCTCAAATGTCGCGCTGAGTTACCGCAAGCCCCCGGCCAGCGCCCCGGCCCCTGCTAACGAAGCATCGATCCAGACACCAATACCGCTCCCTGCCGGACCCGACACCACAGATGGCTCAACTTCTAAGAGAGATGCAGCCGAATCCGGTTTCCCCGGCGACCGGTGCTTACGCACCCGTGCCGCCTCGGACCAATTCCGCGGAAACGACCAACGACCGAAAGGAGGAAGTCAGAAACCCTGCCGCCGTGCCGCCTGGCGCCGCTAACGCGGCGGCAGGGAAAACCTACGTGTTGTTTGAAGGAACCATCCTCGAAACCGTTCTTGTCAACCGGCTCGAAGGGCAGTTCTCCGGCCCCATCGAATGCCTGCTCTCAACCGACGTTTACTCAAACGACCGCCAGCACCTCTTGATCCCCGCAGGATCGAAGCTGCTCGGTGAAACGAAGAAGGTCGAAGCCTTCGGCCAGACACGTCTGGCCGTGGCCTTCCACCGCATCCTCATGCCGGACGGATATTCCGTCGGCCTCGACGGGTTCAAGGGGCTCAACCAAATCGGCGACACCGGCCTCCGCGATCAGGTCAACAACCACTATCTCCGCATCTTCGGCGTCTCGCTTGCCGTTGGCGCAATCGGCGCGGTTGGAGAAGCGGGAACCGGTAGCGCGCTCACCTCTTCCGGCAGCGACCTCATGCGTCAGGGATTTGCCGGAAGCGTGGCGCAATCCTCCTCGCAAATCCTGGACCGATTTCTGAACGTTCCTCCCACCATCACCATTCGCGAAGGTCACCGCGTCAAGGTCTACCTTGCGGGCGATCTCGCCTTGCCCGACTACAACAACCACAAAATGCCTTCCGATCTGTAGAAGGCGTGAAAGAAAGGATAAAGATTCAATGAAAAGAAAGATCCTGATTTTCCTGCTCGTGATGGCCCTCGCAGTCGGTTCCGCCTCCGCCCAATTCGGCAGCGGCATCGTCTACGATCCCACCAACTACCACAACGCCCTGTTGCGCTATTTCCAGTTGCAGCAGCACCTGATGCAGTTGCAGCAGACCTACGCGAAGGTTCTCGCGCAATACAACCTGGCCCTCTCCATGGCGAAATTCGTGCAGAACATGCCCGCCCGGTACCGCGCCCTGTTTTCGCAATGGAGGCACGTAACCTCGCTGAACACCTTTGGGAATACCGGCTCTTGGATCAGCGGCATCAATTCCGGCCTGCTTCCCAATATCAACACCGGTTACCTCCGGTCGACCAATCAACTATCTCAGTACAGCCCGTACCAACTTTCCGGCATGGATGCCACGGAACTTGGCCGCGTGCAATCGCAGTACGCGTCCATAGAACTTGCCGACGGGGCCAACATCAATGCGATGGCCACGATTGGCGCGATTCGCGGCAACGCCCAGGGCATCGAAACCCAGATCGGCAATCTTGAACAGGACTCGTTCTCTAGCAGCGCTGATCTCAACAGCGAAGTCTCCGTCCTCAACAAGAACAATGCCTCTGGTGTCCTCACCCTGCGTACCGTTCAGGATACCAACAAGCTCCTCGCTTCCTTGCTCGAACAGCAAACCATCCTGGCCAAGCAGCAACGCGACGCCACTACCAACGCCATCAACACCGATATCGGCCGCCAAGCGAGCATGACCGGGAATATCGCCCAGGTCACCGGAACCATCACCAATTCACTGCAAACCTTCCGCATGCCGTAAGGCACGCGGACCAGGACGCCCAGCGTCGAAGGAGCTACCCGTGCAAACCGATTTCCTGCAGTACATCTTTCAGGCAATCAACAATTTGCTCACCCAGAATCTCGGCTTCTTCGACGCCATGGGGCAGAATCTCTTCCGCTCCTTCGCCACCATCCTGGTGGTCTGGTACGGCGTGAAATCGGCCCTCTCCGCCGCCAGCGGCAAGTCTCCGTTCCACTTCGACAACTTCGCGAGCTTGGTGCTGACCATCAGCTTCGGCTTCGCCATGGTCAACTACTACAGCACACCCATCCCCGGCATCGGGACCAGCTTCCATAATCTCGTTACAGATGAGGCCCAGTTTCTGTCCAGCAAGATCGATCAGGCCCAGCTGCAAACCGTCATCACCCAGGTCGCCGACTTCGAATCCCGCATGGGCTCTCCCAGTTGGGGAGACTTCTTCGGTACCGCCATCTACGTCATCGTCACTGTCCTGCTCGCGGCGGCCCAGGCTGTAGCGATTGTGGTCATTGCTTACGGCTTCATTGCCACCGCGGTGTGTGTGCTGGTAGGCCCCATCTTCGTGCCTTTCTTCATTGTTCCGAAGCTCGAATGGCTCTTCTGGGGCTGGCTCCGCTGTTTCCTGCAATACGCTTTCTACCAGGTCGTTGCGTCCGCCGTGGTGTACGTCATCGCAAATCTCATGCTTGGCGCGCTGCGCCTGCCGCCCTCGGGCACGCTCTCGACCGTGCAACTCATTGCCTGGTTTCCCGTCCTCTTCATCACCTTCCTGGCATCCATCTACGTCCTTCTGAAAATCCCCACCCCGACCAATCACATCTTCAGCGGCACCGCCGGGGGCTCTTCCACAAGCCTTTTGGACGCGCCCGCAGCCGTTCTCAACCGGGTGATGTGATGAACCAGGATGCCAGCTTCCATGACGCGAAACGTTTGTACCTCGAATCCTGTGGTGATCCCATGGTGACGAACACCTATCTCAAGATCGCGCTTGTCCTCGTTTCTCTTGTGGCCGTTGGTCTTGCTCTTGTGGACTTGAAGACCATTCGGACGTTCCAGAACTTCCGCCCTCTGGTCATCCGCATCGACGATCTGGGCCGCGCCGAAGCCATCAACTACCACAACCTCGAATACAAGCCCCAGGACGCCGAAGCGAAGTATTTCCTGTCCCAGTTTTGCGCGCTCTACTACCGCCGCAACCGCTACACCATCCAGAACGATTTCTCGAAGTCGCTCTATTTCATCGACGGCAAGCTCGCTGACGGCATTTTCGAAGCCTACCGCAAGGACGACATCATCAAGAAATTCCTCACGAACATCTCGGCTCCCGAGATCGACGTGGAAGTGAAAAAGGTCGCTCTCGAAGACATGCAATCGCCCCCATACAAGGCCCGCGTGGACTTCTACATGGTCTATTACTCCCCGGCTGATCACAGCGAACTGAAACGCGATCTTTACACCGCGAACTTTGTCTTCATTTTCAAGTCCCAAGTACCGAACGAACTCATCCCCATCAATCCGTTGGGGCTGAGCATCACCTACTTCCGCGAAGACGAGGCGTTCAAGTGACGAACGTACTGCATCGGCAGACCCAGGAGGTCGCGGGCGGGCGCCTCGCATCCTCGGCCCAACCTCCGCGCGCCCCGTCTTTCTTTTCCCCTGACCTTTCCTCTCCCCATGCGCCACAGCCCTCTCGCTCGACCCTGCTTACGGATACCCCAGGCGCGCTGCGGGAGAGCCTACGGTGCTTTACGGCTTCCCGCCCGCTCCCCCGGAACGAACAGGCTTATGGAAAAACCTCGCAACCTCTTCTCTTTTGAGAAAGGAAAAGACCAATGATCGCCAACACCTTACTCGCCACGATAGCCATCCTCCTGGCCGGGGGTTTTTGGCTCCTCGGCCAACTCAAGTTCCTCATTCCGTACCGGCACATCCTGTTTCATCAATACGGAGACGTGATTCTCCTATGGATCGCGGTCCTATTTGTGAATGTCTTTGCCGGGCTGTATGTGATCCAACGCAAGTTCTTTCTGAAAGACACCGGCCGGAAGCTCACGCATGTGGACAACCAAGCACTCGCCGGCAACTTCCCCTTGCCCTCCCCAACTGAGACCGACGAGCACGAGTGAATGTCCCGCGATTTCACACCGCCAGATCACGACGGTTTCGGACGCGATCTCCCCGACTCCGATGCCAGGCCGGTTAGCAGCCCGTCCCAGGACAGGGACCAGGGCGAAAGAACACCGCCACCCCGCGCGCAGCAGCGCTCACCGGAACACCCGCGCGAAGATCGCGGTCCGGAGATTTCGTTCCGGGACGGGCGTGCCGTGCTTTACGACCGGGATCGCGGCTACTCCCTGAGCGAAACCGAAATTCGTACCATCGTCGAGCTTGGCAAATTCCGCGTAATTGCCACTCACGATCTCTCCCAGCATGCCTACGCAGGCAATCGAGAACTGGCCGACCGCGAGGTGCACAAGCTGATTCGCCAAGGCCTCGTGCGCAAGGGTACGTTCGAAGGTCCCGAAGCGAATCCGCGCCAACTTCTGACGCTGACCAAGCGAGGGCATCGCCTGCTGCGAGCAAACCGCCTCGCACCGCAAGGCCAAGCCGTTTACTACGGTTTCGTCAAACCGCGGGAGGCCAATCACGACGCGGACCTCTACCGCCTCTACCAAAAAGAAGCCACCCGGATTGAAACCAAGGGTGGACGCAATCTCCGGGTGATTCTCGACTACGAACTCAAAAGGAAAATCAATCGCGAGATCGCCCGGCTCGGCACCGAAGCCCGTCCTGAGATTGCCGCTCGTCATGGACTCCAAGTCGCGCGAAACAAAATTCCCGTCCCCGACCTTCGCATCGAGTATGAAACTCCCGACGGTGACGCGGCGCGCGTCAATCTCGAGCTGGTCACCGAACACTACCGAGGCCGCCACGTCGCGGATAAGGTCCACGCGGGCTTCTCCCTGTACACCCCGCATGGAGAGGCTGATCACCTTCGCCGCGTACTCGACCAACACGAACTCACTGCGGAGATCCTTTCTCTATGAAAATCTCCTGCGAACATATCCGCGCAATCCAGTCGCTTGGCTACACCGAGGACGAAGCCCGCTTCTTGTACATCGTGGCCAACCATTCCGGCTATTTCGTTCCACGCCAGTTCATCGCCTTCACCGGGGCGAGTTGGGGCAAGCGGTCGCAGCAATTCACCGACAAGCTCGAAAGCCGAGGGCATGTGACGTGGCGCGAGTACCAGGATATGGGCGGCGTCTACCATCTTTTCTCAAAGACCCTTTACCGGCAGATTGACCGCGAGAATCTGCGTAATCGCCGGCGTCACTCGACTGAGTTCATCCGTACGCGTCTTCTCCTGCTGGACTTTGTCCTTGCCAATCAGGTGTACGACTACCTCGAAACCGAAGACGATAAGGTTCGCTTTTTTTGCGACGAACTTGCCATCCCGAAGAAGGCACTTCCCGCAAAGACCTACGAAGGCCTGTCCACGCCTGAACCCACCCTCCGCTACTTCGTGGACAAATTCCCCCTTTTCCGTGCGGCCACCAATGGTTCTTCCTCCCCTGTGGTCACCTTCTCTTATGTGGACCCTGGACAGGCCAGCATTACGGGGTTCGCGAATCACCTGAACGCCTACGCATCCCTCTTCCGCCACCTCCGCAGCTTCCGTTTCGTCTACATAGCGTCTTTCACGGTCCATTTCACCCGCGCCGAGCAGTACTTCTCCTCGCTCGTGAAAACCCCGTTGCAAGCCGGTGTCTCCGGAGAGCTGGAGCGTTACTTCCGGTTGCGCGCCGCGTGGGACGGAAAGCAGTACGGAACGCTATCGAGCGACGATATCGAATGGCTCGACCAGGCGAACAAGCGTTTCGGTGGTCCGCGCGTCGAGGAGCTCTATGCGGTCTGGTGTTCCAGTGAGATTCCAAAAGACGAGTACCGCGCGCTTCTGAGGGAGTCTCAGCCCGAACGCAGCGCCGAGTTTTCGACGTACTTACTAATACCGGCAGGACAAGACAAACGCAAAGAACTGGCGAGGTCCAAGTGAAGCGCACTTCACCTCACATCTTCACTCGGCACTTCACATTTCACTTCACCAGCGCGCCTGTCCGAACTTGAGGAAAAGACAAGAGATGACGCAAGAAACGGCAACCCCGAAGAACGCGGCCCAAACCTCGGATGAGGCGGGAGCGACCCCGCCCAGTGACGCACGGTGCGTCTCTGGACCTCACGGGGTCGCTCCCGCCTCTTGGCGCATAAGTTTTGCGCCAGCGGTTTGGGCCGCGTCGAGAAAGTCGAGTTTGTAAATCAACACCAGGAGGAAGGAAACATGGCCATCATCAAGAAACCGCCGGAAAGTGTCAGCCGCTCGCTGAAGCTCGAACAACCCGTCAGCGATCTGCTCGACGACTACGCTCGGTTTGTCGATTGCACCCCGGATTATGTGGCGAATTTCGCTCTGCGCAAAACGCTTGCGCGGGACCCCGATTACAAGAAGTGGAAGGCGGCTCGCAACGAGCTGGCCCCCGCCAAGCACGGAGCGCCCTCCCAGCAAGCAGGCAAGCCGTCATGATTCGGCGCATTCTCAGGGAGAAGAACTTCGTAGCGTGCGTGCTCGCCGCCATCACTGGGATCGTCCTGTATTTCCGCTATCCCTTTCCCGAGCAGAACTTCTTCCTCGAACTCATCTTCCTTTGGGCGCGCCCGCTCTTCCAGGGATTGAAGTTTTCCTACACCCTGTTTTTGTACACGACTCCCTACATTGTTTATTCGTTCCTTCTGTCGGGGCTCTATATCTTCACTTTGAAGTCTCCTCCGCGGCCAAAAGCAGGCAAGCCTCCCGTGTATCCAACCACGTCTAATCGCAACAATCTGTTCCTCGTACTCGGCGAGGTCCACAACCCCCGTATCCCGGAGCCATCGGCAACACCCTACTGGCTCACGATCCCAGAACGGGGCCTGTTCACCGGAATCGCTGTCTTCGGTGCCGTAGGCAGCGGCAAGACCAGTGCGGCCCTCTATCCCTATGCGGAACAGATCCTCTCCTACGAAGCGGCGAACCCTGAAAAACGCATTGGCGGTCTCGTACTTGAGGTCAAGGGCGATTTCTGCAAAAAGGTGCGTGCGATCCTTGCGCGCCTCGGACGCGACGCGGACTACGTCGAAATCGGCCTCGATTCCAACTACCGCTACAACCCCCTCCACAACGGCCTCGACGCCTATGCGCTCGCCTACGGCATTGCCTCCCTCATCAACAACCTGTTTGGCCGAGGCAAAGAGCCCTTCTGGCAGCAGGCCTACACCAACCTCGTGAAGTTCATCATCCTGCTCCACAAGGTTGCCTATGACTACGTCACCTTGTTCGATGTCTACGAATGCACGATTTGCCCCGACGTGCTGGAGCGAAAGATCCGCGACGCGGAACTCCGCCTCGAAGAGCGCTACTTCCTGCTCATCCCGCCGGAAAATTTCCGGGCGCACATCGCCGATCTGAAAGCGTTCGGATTCGAGTACGACGAAGCCGTCAACATGTTCCGCGCCAAGGAAACGCCTGGACTGCGCGCATTCGTCAAAAGTACCGCTGTGGAATGCGAGTTTTTGAGCGAGGCCGGCTTCGATCAGATCGACACCGACCGGTATGATCAGTTGCAAGCCGTCAAGCGATGGTTTATCACGATTGGAAAAGGATCGAGCCCAAGCTGCGCACCTCCATCGTCGAAGGCATCTCCGTTTTCCTGTCTCTTTTCGACGACAATCCCGCGGTCAAACGGACCTTCTGTCCCCCGCCAGAGTGTTACGACCCCATCGCCAATGCCGACTTCCGCTACGGCATGCCGCTCCCCTCGTTCAGTTGGCTCATAGAGCGTGGGGCCCTGTGCGCGCTGAATTTTCCCATCGGAATGAACCCTGGTTTGGCCAAGGCTCTGGGTGTAATGATGAAGCTCGACTTCCAGCGCGCCGTTTTGAATCGCATCCCGGAGATCGAAGCCCACCCCAAACAGTATTTCCGGCAGGTCCTTTTTCTCTGCGACGAATACCAACATTTCGCCACAGTTGGCGAGAGTGAGCCCACCGGCGATGAAAAATTCTTCAGTTTGTCCCGCCAACCCAGATGCATCCCGATCATTGCCACCCAGAGCATCAGCTCCCTCAAATCCACCCTGCCCGGAGACACCTGGCGCACCCTGCTCCAGACCTTCCGAACCAAGGTGTTCCTGTCGCTGTCGGACGACTTCTCCGCGAAGACCGCGAGTTCCCTCTGCGGGCGCGAGGACCGGCTCAAGGCCAGCTACAACCTTTCCGAAAGCGGCCACGATGCCCACATCAGCCTGTTGACGGGCAAGGCGGTCTCGAACCGGGCCAACCTCACCGCGTCGAAGACCTACACCCCCCACTCCGACTACCGCTTCGACATGAAGACCTTCACGGAACTCAAAAACGCGCAGGCCATCGTGTTCGCCTATGACGGCCTTAATCCGCTGCCGCCCACGTTCTGCTATCTCAAGCCCTACTTCAACGACCCCAACCTTTCCTACTTCGAACAGCTTGCGCACGGACAACTCTAATGAATGGATTTGAAACCATCCTTCCGTTTCTGAAACCCATCGAGCACCTCATCCTCGACGACTCGGTCAGCGAAGTCATGGTCAATGGCCCCGACTCGGTGTTCATCGAGAAGGGCGGATACCTCCAACCCGTAAGTGGAGTGTCGCTGGGCGAAAGAGCGCTCCTGGTCGCGGTCAAGAACATTGCCCGCCGGCTCGGTGGCGACATCTCGGAATCCCACCCGATTCTCGATTCCCGGCTCCCCGATGGCAGCCGCGTCGCCGTTGTCATTCCACCCTGCAGCTTGAACGGCGTCACGCTCACGATTCGCAAGTTCAATGCACGCCATTTCGAAATGCAGGACCTGATTGCGGCGGGCACTCTCGACCAGACCCTCGCCAACCGGCTCGAAGATTACGT
>Ga0187864_10003694_pt1 | contig 12361 bp, 6 predicted proteins | sample June2016WEW_11_4_FD_132985 | JGI IMG/M metagenome (GOLD analysis project Ga0187864, IMG submission 132985) | Peatland microbial communities from SPRUCE experiment site at the Marcell Experimental Forest, Minnesota, USA - June2016WEW_11_40 | ecosystem: Environmental > Terrestrial > Soil >... | reverse complement strand
GTGGCCCTCAAAGGGCGTTGTCACGTTGACGTTTGTTACTTGTCAATAGCGGTGACAGCCCCTTGACCCACATGAGCAAAATCAATGGCTTGCGTTTCTCGCCGTCGAGCCAAAACAGCTAAAAAGCGCCTATGCCGGCCCAACGTGACAATGCCGCCCGAACTACTCGTGCGTCGGGCAAACATAATCCGCGCGGTTGAAGCCTCGTCGCCCGTGGTTGCTAAACGCTGGGCTCGCCAGGATGCCAGCGCGACAGCGCGGCCTGGATGGCATGCAGAAACGGTTCCCGGCCTGCCGCGCATTGCCGCTCTGCCAGCTTGCCGAGTTCTCGCAACGCCCATTCGACCGACCCAATCTGGCGCGAAGCATAGAGAAGGTGCTTCACGGCGTCGACGACTTCCGACACGCTCGGGTCATAGCCCCCGCCAGCGAGAAGGCTCGAGAGAGCAAGCAGCGCGACGGTGGCGGCGAATTTCGGCTCCTTGCCGCAGAAATCGCGGGCTGCTCGCACCAGCGTCGATGGGTCTGCGCCGTGCGTGCCGGCACACTCGACAGCGATGTCGAAAAACCCGGACTCCTTCGCGGCCGCAAACCATTTGCCCTTGTCGCCGCGGGTTTCGATCAGATCCAGGAGCATCCGGCGGTGGTCCCGGTCCGGGTATGTGCGAACCAGAGAGCGGTAGACCGATAGGTTCGTCGCGCCGCCGGCCGCACGCAGGCCATAACGTCGATAGGCCTCATCCGAGCGACTGCGGTCGATCAATAGCTTCTCACAAAACCGATCGATGGACATTTCGGAGAAACCGGGATTTGTGCTGCGGCGTGCCGCTTCGGCAAACGCAATCGCAGCTTCCCATAATCCCTGACGAACCAGCGCCTCGGCGCCGAACCTTTGCGAGGACCAAAACTTCATCCGTCGCGTTGCCAGCAGCTCTTGAAGTTCGTGGTAACGGCCGCCTTCCAGCAGGCACGACAAGCAGATGGATGTCCCGATTACATGCTGGAAGGTTTGGTGGTCGGCCATCGCGATGTGATCTTCAACCGCCTGTGTGGTTTCGTGCCCAATTACGGTAAGGGGCGGCGCGGGATGTACGCGCTTACCAAGGCGACTCTTCAACAGGCCAGGGAGCGCGCCGCATGGCTCAAGGCGAATTTCAATCGGTTACCCGGAAATGAGGCTTACACCGACATTCACGAGTTAACACACCGGTTGGTAACTCTACGCGCTTGAGCAGAGGCCGACGCCGGGTTTCGTGGCTGAACAGAGCCCGGTTTGAGCGATGTCCTCTCCGCCGATATAGACACGAGCGTCGAGGACGACGCTTGGAGCTACCTGTGTTGTTGGCCACCGTATCCGCCGATGGTAATGTGATTCGCATAATGTTGTGTATGGAACGAGTATCGACGATCAAGAGTCCTGCAGGGTCCATAACCTACAATCGGCGGATCGCGCCGTATGCTCCCCACCTGCCGAATCTTCTCCACCATTAGAGGCGTCTTATAGGAGCGCCAAGCTGAAGGAAATCTCGCTCTCGGCATGTCAGGACGAGAACTTGCAAGGCCTGTGCGGCCTTGTGTAGGACGAGGTGCATCCTCTCCAAGCGCCCCTCGTCGGTGTTCACCAGAGCGTCGTCAAGAATTATGGCGGACGGCTGCCCGGATGCTCGAAGAATATCGGCGAGGGCAAGACGCGTGATCACCGCGATCTGCTCGCGCGCGCCGACGCTCAGCGACTGGAACGGCTCGCTCACGCCCTTGCGCACGAAATGCTCGATTTCCAACGTCTCTTCGTTGAGAACGATGTCCGTGTCCGGCTGAATGAGCCGAAGATAGGGCTTAACGCGTTCGCGCACTGGTCCGAGCCAGCGATCCTTCGTTTCGCGCTGGGCCTGTGAAAGCGCGTCGTACAAAAGGCGCGACGCCGCGGCTTCTCTGTGTCGAGCGGCGAGCCTCTTTCGCGATTCTGAAATCTGATCTTCCACTTCCGCAAGCTGTTCGCCAAGACCGTCGCGACCAAGCGCTTTCAGCTCGATCTCCAGATCTCTCTTCTCGCGACCCAGCTTTTCGATGTCCACGCGGATGGAGCGCTCTGCTCCTTCTGCCCGCTGCAACTCCAAAGCGATCGCCTCGGGCTCCGCCGCATCCACCGCCGCTTGCGCCGTAGCGAGTTCGTTTTCGGCGCTTTCGGTCGATAGCGCAACCGACGAAAGGCGGTGCTCGAGATCGTCGTCGCTCACTTGATGACGTGCTGCCGCTAATTCCTGCAAGCTCGCCTCGTGCCGACGAAGCATCGAAGCGGCGCGTTCGGTCAATGTCGCCAAATTTCGACCCGTATCATCCTTAGCGCGCCGGGCGGTCGTGGCCGCGGTTTCCACTGCCAGCAGTTCCTCTCTGGCCTTGTGCAGGGCTCTGCTTGCTTCGTCGAACATTGCATCTGACGCATCCGATATGGCGGACGCTGCCGCGGTCAATGGCCGCGCGGCGATGACGCGCTGGTTGGCAACCTCTTGCTTGAGTGCATCCAAACCTTTGGGCGCAAGCATGGCAATGGTTTTGTCCAACGCGGCGGCTTCCTGCGCCGCTGAGTTCCGTTGACCCAGCGAGTCCCTGGCGGCGTTGATGTCGGCGAAGCCCAGAGTCGCCAGCCGATCCGCCAACGCCTGGGCGGTTTTGTCTGCGGCCCGCGCCAAAGCATCGACGCCACCGCCCGGGTGGATTCGTAAGCGGCCAAAGTCTTCGAGATCCATGACGACGTCGCGTGAGAGGCGAAGCGCCGCGCTTGTGTCTTGCAACTCGCCATCAACGGTTACGCTCTTGGCTCCGTCGATTTCAAAGGCGATCCTGACGCTCGCCGCCTCCAGTTGCAATCGCGCGCGGTCGTTTTCGCTCTGCAGCTTTTCGAGGGCTGTGACGTCTTCCCTCCGAATGGACACCCCTTCTGCCTTGGTAAGATATTCGCGGCGTTTCACATCAACGGCGTCAACGGTTCCGAGCTGCGCCTCGAGGTTTGCGAGCAGAGCCGCCGCTTGGCGATGAGCACGGATATGCTCCAATGCACGCACCCGTTCATCGGCCTCCTGATGCAGCCCAAACAACTTGCGAAGGCGCGATTCTCCTGCCTCCGCCGCCGCTTCCAGCTTGGACAGCGTTCCACGCCCTTCCTCGGCATTGAATTCGGCGTCCACCATCGCCTTCTCAGTTTGCTTCACGGCGGCGATCAACTGATCGCGGGCCGCTTTTCTCTCTGTGGCAATCTCCTGATCGAGGCGAGATCGCTTCAGTTTATCGACGGTAGATGTCAGCACCGCTGCCAGTTGCCGAGAATGTTCGACGGCTTCCTTCGCGGCGGTAAGAGACTGGACGGCTTTGCTCAAGCGGTCCTCGCGACCATGGCGCATCAAAGCGTCGTTCTTCATGGCTAAGACGGAAATCTTCTCGTCATACGCGGCAAGGGAAGAAGCAAGCTCGGTCCGTCGCGTTTCCAGACCGGCGACCTCGTCCAGCAAAGCCTTGTATGGACCCTTGGGGTTGTTGCGCTTGTCCCAGAATCCATTGCGCCGCTCGTCCGCGGCGGAGAGAAGCGCGCGACCCCGTTCCCCTCCAACCACCTGACCGACTTCGAGCTCAAGAGCGGACGCGATCGTATCGCGTCCCGCGCCGACGCCGAGCGAGCGGTAAGAACCGCCTTGTTCGACCCAAAGAAGGCCGTAGATGCCTTGATGCTCCTCAGGCTTCGAGCGGCCTTTTCCGGGCGGCGTAAAGCCGAAGAGCTCGGCCAGGCGATCTTCGACCGCGTCGCCGATTGCCCGTTCGCCTGGCCCTACGAGTTCCGCTTCAGGGCGTTGGCAGAAAGCCTTCTTCAAGCGCCAGTGTTTCCCGTTGAGGTCGAAGTCGATGGAAATTTCCGGGCGGACGGATTGACCGTACGGCAACATGCCGGCCGCTACGTCGCCGCCGACCCGATGGCGTTCGAACAGACCCGCCCTCAGCGCGGCCAGCAGAGTGGACTTGCCAGCTTCGTTATCGCCGACGAGAATATTCAGGCCGTCCTGGAGATCCTCCACGACAACGTGGCTCAGTTTCCGAAAGTCTCGGATCTCGATGCGGCGGATTTGCATGGGCTCAAGTCCCGTGCGCGACGTGATCGAGATACATCATTCGCAAAGCCATGCGCGCCTCTTCGGCTTCGGCGCCATTTGCATCCGAGGCCTTTGCCCGAAGGCGTTCGACCGCCAGCCGCACGAAGCCCACCGTGTCGATGGCGTCGAGATCGTCGGAGGTCGGTTCGTCGATCAGGCGGCTATCGTCGATTTCGAGATGATGCAGCCGCGCCTCCCAAGCCTTCAATTCACACCCGAGCCGATACCGTTCGGAGAGACTGATCGTGCCGATCAGATCAAGAGCGACGACGCAACGGCGATGGTCATAGGGGAGGGCGGCCAGAGCCTCTAGCGCCGCGTTGCAGGATCCATCGACGAGTTCGAGTTCGCGCCGAAGCCAGAAATAATGTCCGACGCTGATTGTCTCGACTTGTTCTGGAGAACCTGGACGCGCGATTTCGACAAGATGGACGCTGCCGGAATCGTTCGCCTTGTGTCGATCCGATTCCGGCGTTCCCGAGTACCAGGTACGAGGTGCGATGTTTAGGGCCCCATGCCAATCGCCCAGGGCGAGGTAGTCGAGATGCGCCCGCGTGGCAAGATCTTCAGGGATTTCGTTCGTGGCGTCAGCGCTACCGGGAAGGCGGCCCGCAATGCTGCCATGGGCAAGGCCTATCCGAATGCATCCCTCCGGCGTGATCGCGCTGTCGAACCATTCGGTTTGGTCGACAGACTCGCGCTTCCGGCGAAGCGGCGCCGGTAGCACGACGGCGGCTCCATTCCATTCGTCGATCGCAATGGGCTGATCGGCGATTACGACGTTCTGCGGCAGGCCTGCCTCCCGCATACGGGTCCAGACGCTGTGCGCAAGCGCGGCATCGTGATTGCCAGGCAGAAACACCCAGACGCCGGAGAATGGCTCGAGCGCCTCAAGGGTCCGAGCGATTGTCCGATCCGAAACTTCATTGCTGTCAAAAGCGTCGCCGGCGACAAGGATCGCTTCGACCGCGCGGTCGCGGGCCAGTTTGGCGATGTTTTGGACTGTCCGGATGCGCTGAAGGCGCAATTCGGCTCCGGCGTCGCCGGGAACATTGCCGAAGGGCTTGCCAATTTGCCAGTCTGCGGTGTGAAGAAAGCGAAACGCCATTGTGACAATTCACCTCAGACTCGCGACACGCCAGAAATACGTAGCATCTCTGGCAGAACCAACTCCACCGCAATGTTTTGTCCGGGACGCCCTCCGTCGGCCAATATGGTCAACATTACAGCGGGATCTCGGGCAAGAGATTCCTTAAAGTCAGGGCTCGATTGCGAGCGCTGCGATCCGGCGTGAGGGACGCACCCAGCCAGCCCTCTTAGCGCCCGCAGATTCAGCATGCCGATCAGGCCAACGGCCCCGCACGAAACCACGTCGGCCTGTGTCGGCCTGTTGACCAAATCTGTCGTTGGCGCCCACACTGCCGGCGTTGAGGACTGGGCGGCACATGGTTCAACCGGACGACACCACTCTTGCGGACGGGGGCCCGCAATCTCGCGGCTTCAATATCAAAGCCAGCATTGCCGCTCGGCTCAATGTCGCCTTCCACCAAAATTCTGTGCCTGCTATCGCCGAGATCGAGCTCGTTAACGGATCCGAACAAGACTGGTCGGACATCACGGTGTCGGTCACGTCCGTTCCCGAATTCCTTCAGCCTAAGGACTTCCGACTTGATCGGTTGACGGTTGGCGCGACGCAGCGGCTGAATCCTGTCTCGGTCGATCTGAACCCGAAGTTTCTCCTTGGCGTCACGGAGGCCATACGTGGCGAGATCACGCTCACGGTTAAGGCAGGCGACCGGGCGCTCGCACAGCTTACGACGCCATGCCAGATTCTGTCGCCCAACGAATGGACCGGTCTGTCGACCGCGCCGGAACTTGTTGCGGCTTTTGTCCGACCGAACGATCCTTCTGTCGACGCGATCCTTCGCAACGCCGCGGAGAAGTTACGGCGGGCTGGCAGAAGCCCGGCTCTCGATGGGTATAAGTCGCGCACCAAGGCACGCGCGTGGGAGCTAACGGAGGCCATTTGGGCGGCCCTTGTCGACGAACGGATCGTCTATGCGCTGCCGCCGCAAAGCTTTGAGCGAAATGGACAGAAGGTGCGGTCTCCCAGCGCATTGGTTGAGCGCAAGATCGGCACTTGTTTGGATCTCACGCTTCTCTTTGCCGCCTGCGTTGAGCAAGCCGGTCTAAATCCGCTGGTTGGATTTTGCGAAGGGCACGCGTTTTGCGGCGTCTGGTTGACGAGCGATGAGTTTTCTCTCGGAGTCGTCGATGAGGCTCAAACGCTGCGCAAGCGGATGAAGCTCGACGAGATCATTTTGATCGAGACGACGCTGCTGACAAATCAGCCGCCGGTTCGGTTTCGATCCGTCGTGGAAAAAGCCGCGACCCTTGTCGCTGAGGATCCGGAAAAGCGCTTTGAGCTTGTCGTCGATATCCGCCGATCGCGTCACCGCCAGATCAAACCGCTTGCGTTTGGCGCCGATTCGTCGAACGCACCGGCGCCGGTTGCCCCTACAACAGGCGTATCGGCGACCCTGGAAGCCGCGCCCAGCTTCGTTGAAGAGGTCACGATTGCGCAGGAGGCGGAGGAGTCGCTCGACCGTCTTGAGCGATGGAAGCGCAAGCTGCTCGACCTATCCCTGCGCAACAAGCTCCTGAATTTCAAGGCCGGCAAGAATGCATTGTCGCTGCTTTGCCATGACGCGGGAGCGCTGGAGGACAAGCTGGCGTCGGGGGGTAAACTGAAACTATTCCCCGCGGCGAATGTCATGAGCGGCGCCGATCCGCGGAACCCAGAACTGCATTTCCAGCAGGAGGGCGAAGATGCTGCCGTGCGCTATGCCGAAGACGCGTTGGCGCGCGGTGAAATCCACACGGATGTTTCAGAAGAAGAGCTCGAGACACGGCTTACGGAGGTTTTTCGTTCGGCGCGCAGTTCATTTGAGGAAGGCGGAGCGAACAGCCTGCATCTTGCGATCGGCTTCGTGTCATGGACCCCGCAAGGGAAGGACCAGCACTATAAAGCGCCGCTGATTCTGATGCCGGTCGCGTTGGAACGTCGAACGATACGATCGGGGTTCCGCCTTGTTCGGCACGATGACGACGCGCGCATCAATCCGACGCTTCTGCAAATGTTGCGGCAGGATTTCAAGCTGACCATCCCGGACTTCGAACGGGACTTGCCGACGGACGCTTCAGGAGTCGATGTCGCGCAGATATGGCGGATCGCCCGTTCTCATTTCAAGGATGTCAAAGGGTTCGAACTTACAGAGGAGGTCGTTCTTTCCAATTTTTCGTTCGTCAAATATCTCATGTGGAAGGACCTGGTGGACCGCACGGAAGCGCTCAAGCGCAATCCCGTCGTGCGCCATCTCATTGACACGCCCAAGGATAGCTACGGCGATAGCTCAGGCATGCCGGACGAGCGCAGCCTCGACAAAGACGTCGAACCGCTGAGTCTCTTTATGCCGCTGTTGGCCGATTCCTCTCAGACCGCTGCGGTTGTCGCCGCGGCGCGCGGCAAGGATTATGTGCTGTTCGGTCCGCCTGGTTCCGGCAAGAGCCAAACGATCGCCAACATGATCGTCCAGCTGATGGGCGACGGGAAGACCGTTTTGTTCGTGTCGCAGAAGACAACTGCGCTCGAAGTGGTCCGCAAGCGGTTGAACGGCGTAGGACTTGGTTCCTTTTGTCTCGAGGTGCATTCCGCCAAAGCGCAAAAGAATGTCGTCCTCGCTCAGCTCAAGAACGCCTGGGAATCGAGAGCGGCGGACGCCGCTGACGAATGGCACGACGCAACCGCGGATCTCAAGAGGTTGCGGGACCAGCTCAATGCCGTCGTCGCTTCCCTTCACCGGCGCCATCGCAATGGCATGACCGCCCATCAGGCGTTGGGGAGGGTTATCGCCGGCCGTTCTGTTGCTCCCGGCATTTCTCTGCCCTTTGCCTCGCCGGACCAACATGACGACGCTGCAATGCGACAACTGCGCGAATCGTGTCGCCAACTCAAGATTGCGCTCGACGCGATCGGTGATCCCAGCTTGCACCCTTTGCGCGGGATCGGGCGGCAAAGTTGGTCGCCGATATGGCAAAGGGACCTGGTCGCGGCAGTCGAACGATTTCAGTCAGCTGCTCTCGCCCTGGCCCGGAGCTGCGGCGAGATGGCGCGAATCTTCGGGTCATTTGCGAGCGGCGATCCCGGACGGATTCGCAATTGCCTGAAATTTGCATCGCTTATGTTCAAGCCTGAGGCGGCGAACGCCGCGACGCTATTGACCCACCAGAGCGATGGCTTGCGAGAATCGTTCGCCGCGTGGAGCGCGGACAAGGATAAGTGCATCGGGCTTGAGAAGATGCTCTCAGCTCCCTATCGCGATGGCCTCATGGCCCTGGATCTCCTTGAGCTTCTCGACGAATGGCGCAGCGCGACGAGCGCCAATTTCCTTGTTCGCAGCGGACGCAAGAAGCGCGTTTGGGATGCCTTGGCGCCGTTCACAGACGCGGCGATGCCGGAGGACGTCGGTTCCGAAATTGCCCGCCTGATTGAACTGAAAGCGGCCCGCGAGAGAGCGAACAGGCACAACGCCGTACTTGATGAGCTGGGCCTTGTGTGGCGCGGGCTGGACACCCCTTCCGATCAAATTCAGGCGTTGTTCGATTGGGAGGATAGCGCCCGCGCTACGGCGCGAGCCCTTGGGACAGCCAGCCGACCGTCTAATCTGTGGCTCGATGCGCTTGTGTCGATACTCAGGGATCGACGGGCGGAACTCGCGGAGAATGGAGGGATCCAACTCGCAGCTGTTCACTTCGCGCACGACTACAAAGCGTTCGAAGCCGCTCGAGCGGCGCTGGCCAAGCTTGCGGAGCCGGATGACGAATGGTTTGGGGCTCCCTTGGATGACAAATGCCTCATCGCCGCGGCGACGATCGCCCGAAGATGGGGCGTGGCGGCGAACCAAACGCAACGTTGGTGCGCTTGGCGTGCCGCGGCGCGAACGACGATGGACCTTGGCCTTCAACCGCTAATCACGGCGCTATCATCGGGCGCCATATCCTCGCGAGAGCTCGGATCGGCATTTGAGCTCGGCTACGCAAGATGGTGGATCGAACAAGTCGTCGATCGCGATGAGACATTGCGCTCTTTCGTAGTCGAGCAGCACGAGGACTCGATTTCGCGCTTCTCGGAACTCGACGAGCAGGTGGCACAGCTTGCGCGCCGCGTCGTTGCCGGGAGATTGTCGGGAAGCATCCCGCCGAGAACCGGCTTTGGGAAAGATCCTGAATTCGGGACGCTCTCGCGCGAGATCGAAAAGCGCGCGCGCCATATCCCTTTGCGTCAGCTCTTTGGCCAGATGCCGACCGCGCTGACGAAGCTGGCGCCTTGCGTAATGATGAGCCCGCTGTCGATCGCGCAGTTTCTGCCGGCGGAGGCCAAGCCATTCGATGTCGTCATCTTTGACGAGGCGTCGCAGATCCCTGTTTGGGATGCCATTGGCGCCATCGCGCGCGGTCAGCAAGTGATCGTTGCCGGCGATCCGAAGCAATTGCCGCCGACGGCATTCTTCGATCGTTCGGACGAAGGTTACGACGATGCGACGGACCTAGAGGACCTCGACAGCATCCTGGACGAGTGCCTAGGCGCCAACATCCCGCACAAGCGTCTCGTGTGGCATTATCGAAGCCGTCACGAGAGCCTAATCGCGTTCTCCAATCAACGCTACTACGACGGTGGCCTAGTCACCTTTCCGTCGCCTGTCACCGACGATCGCGCCGTCCGCTATGTCAATGTCCCGGGTGGCCAATATGAGCGTGGCAAAGGGCGCGTGAATCGCGAGGAGGCGCGCGCCATTGTCGGCGACGTCATTCGAAGATTGTCGGACCCAGCCTTCGCTTTGCAGGCAAGTTCGATCGGCATTGTGACCTTCAATACCGAGCAACAGCGCCTTATCGAAAACCTGCTGGATCAGGAGCGCCGTTCCCACCCTGCACTTGAACGCTTCTTTGGAAGCGAGTGGCCCGAACCGGTGTTTGTGAAGAACCTGGAGAGCGTTCAGGGCGATGAGCGCGATGTCATCCTATTCTCTGTCGGTTATGGTCCCGATGCGGGCGGCCGAGTTTCCCAGAACTTCGGTCCGCTCAATAAGGACGGCGGCGCGCGACGGCTCAATGTCGCGATCACCCGTGCGCGATCGGAGTTGGTCATTTTCGCGACGCTGAAGCCGGATCAGATTGATCTCTCGCGGACCAAGGCTGAAGGCGTCCGCGACTTCAAGCATTTCCTGGAATATGCGCAAAGAGGACCGCGCGCGCTTGCCGAGGCTGCCGCGCCGCTCGACCGCGATACGGAATCGCCGCTAGAGGACGCCGTCCGCGGCGCTCTGGAGGGACACGGATGGATCGTTCATCCGCAGGTCGGGGTCTCGGGCTTCCGGATTGATCTGGGAATCGTTCAGCCCGATGCGCCTGGCCGTTATCTCGCTGGCGTGGAATGCGACGGAGCCACCTACCATCGTTCCGCAACGGCGCGCGATCGCGATCGCCTAAGAGAGCAGGTCCTGCGCGGGCTCGGTTGGAGAATCCATCGTGTCTGGTCGACTGACTGGTGGATCGACGCGGACCGCGCCATTGCAACGCTCCATCAAAAGCTCACGGCCGACATGGAGCAGGAGCGGCAGGTCGGGGAGGAAAGGGCAGCGCGGGAGAAGAAGGCGTTAGATGAAATTGCCGCGCTTCCGCTGGCCCCGCCGAACGAAATACTTGACGAGCCGCCGAAATTTGAGAGCGCCGTAACCTCACCCTCTCTCGTCCGATCGGAAAATGCTGATGAGCGGGCAGAGCGCTACGCCGAGCGTACAACGATTACAAATCCGACGCGATCGCCGACAGGCGGCGCCAGTGCGGCCCACACGAAATATGCGGTCGCCAATATCGAAGCCGCGGGATTCGAGCCAGACAGGGACGCGTTTTATGACACAAGCTACCGCCCGATCCTTCGGCGCATGGCGGCGCACGTCATCGCAATCGAAGGCCCGATCTTCGACGACGTGCTTGTTCATAGAATCGCGCGGGCGCACAAGTTCGGCCGTGCGGCTGGACGAATTCGCGAAACGGTGCTTGACGTCGTAGAGCGGAAATTTCCGGTTTCGAACGAGGATGGACGTAAGATCTTTTGGCCAGAGGGCGCCGACAAGTCGGAATTGCCAGCATTCCGGATGGGCTCGCTTGACGACCGCGACCACGTCGATATTCCCCTTGTCGAACTGGGCGCATTAGCGCGCCGATTTCTTGACTCCGGGGCGGAGCCGGCCGAGGCGGCGGCGCTCATCGCACGAGAGCTCGGCCTTGGACGTTTGCGTGAGGCTGCACGGGAACGATTCGAGGAAGCGGCGCGTCTAGCTGCGAGCCGGCGATGACTTTGATGAAGACGAAAGCGAAACGATGAGCGTTGCCTTTACCCGAGAGGAAAGCGCCGAAACGGCCGCAGAGGTCGAGCTTCCCGATCGACCGATCTCGCCACATCCCAATTTGGTGACCCCGTCTGGATTGAAAGCGTTGGACAAGGCGATGGCGGAAGGTCGCACTGCTTACGACGTTGCGCAGCAGATCGAGGACGTGAACGAACGTCGACGCGCTACCGCAGCCGCTTCTCGGGATGTGAGGTATTTTGCCGATCGTCTGAGGAGCGCTCAGGTCATTCCGCCCCCGGCGGTGGTCGACGTCGTCGCCTTTGGGCATCGGGTGGCGTTCCGGCGCGATGACGGCCGACGCCAGGACTTCAGAATCGTGGGTGAAGACGAAGCGGATCCTCAGAAGGGATCGATCTCCTACGTCTCCCCGGTCGCCCGGGCTCTCATCGGCAAATCGATCGGGGATGTCGTCCCTGTGGGCGGTCACGAGATCGAGGTTCTTGCTATCGCGTAAAGAGGGAGTGCGTCGGGCTGGTGTCGCCTCGAAATAGGGTCGACTGTTTCGTAAAAGTCCATACCCGAATCTTAGCAGCCTATCATTCCGTCAACCGTAAGAGTCCCTCATCGACATCGCCGACCGTTTTCAAAATCACAGCATCATCGAAGTCGCCAAGGGCGGGATCGCCCGTCCGCGAGAACGCGATGGCTCCACAGTGGGCGTCCGACGGTGCGAGGGTCTTGGCCATGCGAACGGCGTGGTCCGCGCTGCGCGCCTCTTTCGGCCCGCATGCAACGATCTCGCCGTCCTCG
>Ga0187864_10003693_pt1 | contig 12362 bp, 10 predicted proteins | sample June2016WEW_11_4_FD_132985 | JGI IMG/M metagenome (GOLD analysis project Ga0187864, IMG submission 132985) | Peatland microbial communities from SPRUCE experiment site at the Marcell Experimental Forest, Minnesota, USA - June2016WEW_11_40 | ecosystem: Environmental > Terrestrial > Soil >... | reverse complement strand
TCGGGCCGTGGTTTCCTGACCCGCCTGGCCTCTGTGAACGCAGCGAGAATCGGATCTCGAGCGTCGCCCTCCGGGCGTCGACCCCAGCCACCCCTGAGCTGTGACCTGCATTTGAACCATGCCAAATCTGGAGCGCGGTCTAAGGCTGTATTCCAGGCACACTCTCGAATTGCATCGGTTATTTCGTGATAGCACTACCCTTCGGCCGACACTCGGGCAGATCGAGGCATGGCCGATCTCCCGCGTGGATAGGCCAAGAACCAGGAATCGAAGGCTTCCTAAATTCTCCAAACATCCACCGTGAATAGCAATGTCCCCTTTGGATTTTCCCGCATTATCTGGATTCTCCAGATTTGGTGGCTGTCACCTTCACCTTCCCTGGTTACCCGCAAGGTTTCGATGAAAGGTTTCACATTTGAGATGATTCTCCTTTCCCGAGCTTCTTGGCGCAAGGTCAGGCTTTGTTTTTGGTTTCGAGGCCAGCACGTAAGAACCAAGAACAAAGTCTGACACCATCCCTCTCCCAGGCCAGCACGTAAGAACCAAGAACAAAGTCTGACACCATCCCTCTCTCATGGGATGCTTCCCTGAAACGACCCCGTACGGGAGGTTACGCCAGAGCCGGCGCGATGCCGTCGGGCGTTACGAGAAAGGGCCGGGGGGTAATGGGATAGCTCGACGTGCGATGATCCTTGTGCAACTGGCGCTCGGTCCGCTGCCGGAGGCGGCGCCGGTCGGAATAGACAACGAGGGTATCTCGATCCGGGATGCCGGCCCTAAACGGGCTCCCGAGGGGGCCGCAGAACAGCCGGTGCAGGTCGGGATGGAGGAGTCGGCTCGACGCCAACCCGTCGCTGGTTGCGATTACGATCACGCGCCCCCCGTCCCGCTGCCGCGCCCCTTCCAGCTTGGTCGGCCAGGCGAGCCGGCACAGGTTTGCGACGGCCACTTGGTGGAGGGCCTGAGCATTCGTCTGCCAGCGGTCCGCGTCCGCGGTGGTCACGAACCGGAAAATGTCATTGCTCCGGAGGGCGTAACAGATCACCACATCGGCGAGCCATTCACTCACGAGCGAACACCGGTTGGCGGAATCGGAATCGAGGTAGCTGCGAGGCTTCAAAAGGGGGAGCAGGCGAGCTTGCGCCTCTTCCCAGGATTCCTCCCCCAGCGGCAGATCCATGGATTGACCCAGGCTCTGGACGAAATGGTGGATGATTTGGACCCGACGGGCAGGAGCCGCGCGAACCTCACGATGGAGGTTGCTCAGAAACACGACGCGGTCGCGACCGCGGATCCCTTTCTCGTCGTGTTGGAAGTCTTGCTCGGGATGTCGTTGCCGCAACAGCTCCAGCACCTCGTTGGTCAGTTGTCGCAGGGCCAGTTCTTCGTCGCGCGTAATCTCAAGGGTCGCCAGCAAGTGCTCAAAGCTCGGGTTCCAGATGTGGCGCTCCGCCGCCGGGACCTGGCTGCTGGCGAACAGCACCACATCACCGCCCGCGATAAGCCAGTAATGGCCTCCTTCGCCTTCCTTGTGCATATCGGCCTTCACGCCGTAATGGCGCAGCGTCGGATCGCGGCGGAGGTTGCACCCCTGGAAATGCGGGAGCGCCTGGCTGAGGATCTTGGGAAGTTCCTCAGCGAGTCGGTCAGTGTCCACGCTGACTGGCATCAGGGAAATCCACAGCCCGACATCGTCGCGGTCATGGGGACCGAATCCACAGGAGCGTGCATCGTCTTTTTGGACTTGGTCCCAGTAGGCTGGGTACTCAAGCCGGTAGACTCCTGCGGGATGAAGGAATTTCTTCCAAGGGATCGGGAACATGGGCTTCCCTAGGAGAGGGAGGAGCGAACATTCGTCGTTGCCTCATGCGGGGAAACTAAAGTCCCCTAGATGTCCGTTTCGTAAGTCCTTCACCAGCCTTTGGCGTCGTAAACCATTACCCAGTAACGGTTGGAACTGGCGGTAGACTTACAAAACGGACATCTAGATGCCGGAGACAGGACGTGAACCTGCACGAGCATGGTTAGCTCACCAGCCCCTCGAGCTCGCGCGTCTGCCAATTCCGCCACTCCGGCTTCATGTTGCGGTGGCGTTTAAGTCGCGTCGCGGCCTAGTATTTATGCCGTTTTTCGCGGTAATTCGCTACTGTGTTCTATTGTAGCCACATTGGGCTAGCACGTGCAACGGCATCAGCAGAGAACGGCGGCAGCAACCGGGCACGGCGAGGCCGAGTCCCTTCGCCTCTCTCGATATGATTAGCTCGTCGCGATCCGCCTGATCTAAGGTGACACGTCTAAGGTGACACTGCACGTCTAAGGTGACACTGTACGCAAACTATTGGCAAATTGCCACTTACGTGTAAAATAATCTATGAATGTGCCGAGACTGCCTCGAAAGCGCTTACAGGGACTTGCCGATGCCACGCACACCGCGCAAGCAGCAGTGGACGGATGAAGCGTGTTACCACGTCATGAACCGCGGCCACAACCGGGAGCGGATCTTTGGCGATGACGACGATCGCCGCCAGTTTCTTCGACTCTTGGCGCGGTACCAGGAACGCTTCGGTCTGCGCCTGTATCATTACTGCTTGATGACGAATCACTTTCATGTCCTGGTGCAACTGGAACGGCTTGCGGATCTTTCGAAGAGGTTGGCCGGTATGTTGCGCGCCTACATCCACTACTTCAATCGGCGCTATTGCTCCGAGGGCCATCTCTGGCAGGGTCGTTTCAAGAGCCCGGCCATCCAATGCGAGGGATATCTCCTGAGTTGCGGTCGCTACATCGAGCGCAACCCCCTGGAGGCCGGGTTGGTGACCAAACCGTGGCAGTATGCCTGGTCGAGCTGCCGGGCGTACGCCTCCGGTGCCGCCGACCCGCTGCTGGCGGAAAACTCGTTCTACCTGGAATGGGGCGAAGACGACGCCAGCCGCCAACGGCGTTGGCGTGAGTTCCTCACGCAGGAGGATCCGAAAGAGCAATCGATCCGGCGTGCCGACTGGGTGGTAGGTGAGGAGTCGTTCCAGAAGCGGCTGCAGGGTCATCAGGGTAGAGCCGTGCAACGGTGGCGTGGTCGGCCACCCAAGTCCGGGGGGCAGGTGGCTGGCATTTCGTCGTAAATGCTCCGGAATACAAGTTTAATATACAGTGTCACCTTCGCCTGTGTCACCTTCGCTCTGTGTCACCTTCGCTCTCTGACGCTAAAGAGACTCTTCCGCCGGAGCCGTTTCATTGTCGGAGCGGGCTTGGCGGTGTCTATTGAAACGTCCCTGGCTGAAGCTGAGGGCGTTGGGCTGACGCTGCCCGGCGGCAACCTGCTCGATTCACTGCACTGCTTCCCCGCGCGACATGGCCTCGGGGTCGCCCGGACACGCCTCGAGGACCATTTTCCAGAGCCGCCGGGCCTCGGCCCGGTCACCACGCTCCTCGGCCATGACCGCAAGTTTGCGCAGGTTGAGGTGGCCGTATGTGCCCTGGTCAACGCTGCAGGACCGGTCGGGACGCTTGAGCGTCAAGATCCGCCACCAACAGGCTTCGGCCTCGGCAGACTGGCCAGCCTTGCGGTGGAGGACCGCCTTGCGGAAATGCAGCTCGGCGTCGTCGGGGGTCGAGCCGCAAGCCCTCCGGAACAGGCGTTCAACGCCGCCGGTAGATCCCCGAGCATCTGGTGGCAGCGGGCGATCAGGGCGAAGAGCTTGCGCACGATGGAATTGGTGGGGGCCGACCTCGACAGGCTACGCTGGAGATAGCCCAGGGCGGTCGGCCAGTCCTGGCGCTCGACGGCGATCGAGCCCAGGTTGAAGAGGACGAACGGATCATTGGACCGCTCGGCCAGCTCGGCATCGAGGATCTTGCAGTCGCGCTGGAGCTTACGTTGCCGCAGCGCCGGGTCGGTGTAGCCGGTGTGCCGGAGCGGTACGCATAATAAGGCGACCGCACACCTGGGGGCGATCCCCATCGACAGCTTGCAGGGCATCCGCGACCTGGCCCTGATGAGCGTGTTCTTCCTGACCGGGTGCCGGGTCTCGGACGTGACCGGTGCCTGTGTGGCCCACCTCGAAACCGACGGCGTCGAGCACTACCTGAACGTGACCGAGAAGCAGAACAAGAAGCGGCGGAAGATCCTGCTTGACGCGGCCCGGCCGGTCCCTGCCTACGTGGCGCAAGCCGGCATCAAGGGTGACAATGGAGGGCCCATTCTTCCGGCCGCTGCGCCCTGACGGCCTGGGGATGGCGCGGCGGCACCTGGACCGCAAGACCCCCTGGCGGCTGGTCAAGAAGTATTGCGAAGCGGCCGGGATCGACCCGTCGCGGCTGGGCGGCCGCGGCATCGGCATTCACTCGCTGCGCAAGACGGCGATCGACGACGCGATCAGGAACGGGGCTTCGGTGCACGAGGTGCGAGAGATCACCGGCCACGCCGACATCCGCACGACCAAGCTCTACTTCGTCCGCAAGGAAGAAGACGCCGAGGTGGCGGCGCGGCGGATCCAGATCCGCGTGTCAGGACGCAAGAGCGAGTAAGTCCGTGGCACTTCCCTTTCGTGAACTTACGATCTCCTAAGGTACGCCCTCAGATCAGCAGCGACTTCCTTTAAACCCGCATCTCCGAGCTTGTCGGCAAGGGGCACCAGCTCTCGCCTTAACCTGTCTCGGTCACGGCTCACTTCGAGCACGGACTTTATGATCTCAACCGACTCCCGACCATATAGCCCCGCGGCCCATCCAGCATCGTTCGTGCTCTTTCCCTCCGCTCGCCATACGACTACACGATCCACTGATGCTCGGCACAAGGCCAACAGGGGCACCTCAAGTTGTCGAACATCCATTTCTCCAGATGTTAGCATCTCTTTGAGCATGAAATGCAGGTGGCAATACTCCGCAAGGCTTCCTTGGGACAGGACGCTCTCCAACAGTTTCTGAACTTGATGAAAAAGACGGCACTGCACCTCTGTGCGCCATTCCTTTTTGAGAACCATCTCAAGTGGCTGAATCGGGTACAGCGGTGAACGCCCATCCTCATCTCGGTCGAATGGCCATCGTTCAAGCGCGGTCACCGAAACTATAAGCCAGCTTTCAGCAAGATCGTCTGTCCCGGGCTTCACATGCCCAACAAATTCCGCCGCTCCCCACATCGCCCCGCTCAAGAACTCGCACAGGTCCTCGGTGCTCGTCCATCCTTGCCGCAGGCCACCAAGGAAGATTTCACAGAGGTCATTCGCACGTTCGCAAGAGGGGTCGAACAGGGACTTAACTGCTCCAGCTCCAAGTAACCGCGAAGTCGAGCGAAGGCTGTCCTGGTAGCCCCCGGAGGAGGCTCGCTTGAGGAATTGCGATAGCTCCGGCACGGGCGTCTTTCTCGCGAGTATTAGCCCGACACGTACCGCTTCATTGACCAACAGTGGATGAGATTCCTCTCTCAGAACATCGGAAATAAGCGAGCGCAGCTCTGTGAATCGATACCAGAACCATCCCCTCAGGCAATGCAATACAGTGGCTTTCGTGAAAACAGGCCAGTCGTTCCATCGCCCTGTCACAACCTTAACCAACCTCTCCTGGAGCGTGTCAAATGGCGGCGATGAGTCAATGGCCAGAAGTTCATCAATGAGCTTCAACGAATTTCCGAAAGGATCCGTCGACCAGAGCGAAATGCCCATCTCTTTGCGCTCGCGTTCAACGGAAGCAGCTGGTGCCCCACCCTCTAGATGGTGAAGGGCAACATCCGCCATCTTGAGCCACCAAGGGGTGTACTTCTCCAACGTTTCACGCCATTTATAGCTCTTAAGCGCCTGGACCATTGGAGCATCCTTCCTCAACCGCTCGCCTGAGTTGCTCTATCCCCTGTCGACACCACCGGAGCGAATGCCCCACCCACTTTTCGCTTGTTGCCTCACCCCGCGACATTACGGTTCTTAAGGCATCCAATCTTTGCTTGAGCTGGTCAGTTACCCCGCCGCTTTTCGCATCCTGTTGTGGTTCGCTGTCCCAATTAGCCAGCATCTTAACTGCGTGTTCGTCTTCTAGATGAGGCCACCCTGTCTCTTCTTCCACATGGACCGGTTCACGCCACACACACTCCCCGAACAACGGGTTATCTCGTAGATCATCAGGCTCTCCAATTTTATGCGCCGAGATTGCCTGTTCGAGCGCACTACTTTCTTCTGATGTAAGCACCCCCCAGTTGCGAAGATCTGAGAGCTCCTCGAGACAGATCATTGGCTCAAGATTTGAGCTGCGGACAGCGGCCGTAATCTCTTCTCTCTCGGTCTGAGTGAGGGTTTCCGGCAATGATCTCCTGAGAAGACGCCTTGCATCTGAAAGGCTGCCCAGAGCCGCCACTCGTGCGTCCTTCAGCAGCCGCAGCGCCTCAGCTACGTACCAGACCTTCTCGGGAGTCTCTTTGCGAAGTGCGTCATACAGGACCAGGATTGGAATCGCGATGCAGCCAGCAAATCTTGTGAGTGTTGCCTCCGTTGATAACTCACGAAACGGAATCGGATCTTCAAGCTCGGCTGCCTCGCGGAATCCCGTCTCAAGAGCCCTTGTCACCTGGACAATCAGCCTATGCTCGCCATTCCGATCAAAACAGGACGCGCGCGGATCTTCATCGTAGGATGGCTCAAACGCCTTGTCTGCATCAAAGGACACACATAATGCCTGTGCGACAGCGGCATGATACTTCATCGACGAAGGCCAATTGCGCTTCTGGCCTGCTCGGATCAGATCGGCAAGAACCTTAACTGCCGCTTTTCCCCACGTTCCAACGTGGCCACTAATCAATCCCTGAATCCGAAGGATCTCCCCAACATCCTCTCCGAAGATTCCTCGATCCTCTCCGAAGATTCCTCGGCGATCGGAGAGTGCCTCGGACACCAATTCGCCTCTGGCAACATCTTCGATTCCCATCCCGGCAGCAAACACTCTGTACGCCCCTTGCAGCTCTCCAGACTCGGCCATGCCCTTTGCAACTCTTAGCACTTCGCCAAGGTGGAACCCGTTGACAAGCCTACCAACCGCAACAAGCCATTCGTGTACGCCGGAGTCTGAGAAGACTTTGGCCGAGATAATCGATTTCACAAGCGTCACGAAGGTCCCATGCACCGGATAGCGGCAGCCAGCGTGACAACGCCGCAAGTCGCGCGCTACTGACCTTCGCACGGCATCACCTTTCGGGTCCTGGCCATGAGGAGCCACCGTTAATTCATAACGAACGACATTCTCATGAAGTCGATCCCCGACGGCACCGAGGAAACGTTCGTCATGAAGCGTTGCGATCTCATCTACCCACTGGGTCGCTCTAAGGTGAGAAGCGAGCACAACCGCTTCTAAAAGCAGCTCATCCGACAAGTCGCTTAGCTTAAACGACGACGCATCCCCTTCGAGCAAGACCGAGAGGGCTTCACGTGCCAGTCCCGTGTTCCGTGACCAGAGTTCGACCAGATACTCAACTACGGAGCCGCAGGTTGGACTCGACGCAAGCCATTTCACGGCTCCAGCAGCCGCAGCGCGGGCGACGTGGTCGACTTCGGAGGTAGTAACTTGGCGGGCGAGGGTCACAGGCGTTAATTCATCCAACCCTGACATGAGCCGGTCAAGAATCGCGTACTCACGAAACCATTCATGAATCCACGCGACAGAGTCGGTTCCCTGCTCTCGAAGAACGCCCTCGCGGATGAGCATCTCGATCCCTGCGTGGAGTTCGGGGTTGGAAGGCGATCGCGCAACAGCCGTAGCGCCCGCAAGATTCTGTTCGCCCAGGTAAACTGCGGCTGTGCGTTTGGGAGCTTGTGATCCCTCACTGTCCCCGACGGCACGCATGCCGATGCTTATTCCGCTCACCCTGCGCCGCCAGAATTCGTCCACCACACGAAACGCTGTGACCTCTCCGCTCTCGGCAAGCGGCATGTCATCAGCGGTGACCACGTCTGCATAGAGTGATAGGAGAAATGGGTTTTGCAGCGCGCGGACGAGGAGCTTGTTCGTCGGGATGGGTAAGCCGACATCCTTAAATGCTTTCTCCACCTCGGCAGCTCCAAGAGGATTTATCTCCACCCGGAGAAGAGCAGACGTCATCTCGGAAAGCCAATCCCGAACGATTAACACCTCTCGGCGAACCGTTGCCAGGATCGTCATCCCTGCAAGACTGAGCATGGCATGGAATGCGTGCTCCCAGGCCGTCCGCATGTCAAGCGGAAACTCGTCTAACCCATCAACGGCAAGCCACGTACGGCCGATTCCAGAAAGCATGCACGAGAGACGTACCAGGGCATCTAGGTCATCGACATCCAGAGATCGCGCTTCCACTCGTATTACGCGCCGCGGATCTTGGAGCCTCCCTTGCTCTTCGAAAGCCATCTCACTCGCGACTGTTTTCCCGATACCCATACCGGCAACGAGTAGTGAGGACTGCGATACGTCATAGTCGGGCACACGCTCCATAAGCTCCCAGCGAGTCTGCCGTGACCCTTGGAGGTTCCTCCACGTAACCAAACGTGTGTGCGGTCTATAGGACTTGGCGGTATGGAACGACAAGAGTTTTCGAATCCGTCCCTCGACCTCCAGCTCGAACGCCGTCGTCCCCACCGCATTGAGAAACTCATCAACGGTGAATCGCGCTTTACCATGGTTCGCAATGGTCTTTGTAAGGACCCCGGTTATGAACTCATCAATTGCCCGTCCCGTGCCCTTCGTGAACAGTCCCGTTGCCAGGAGGGCTACGCCTTGCTCCAACTCTTCTAGCCGATGGCATGCAACGCGAATGCTTGATAGGAGCTCCTTAGCCTCTTCGAACGTGCAGGGTCTCAGAGGGTCGTCGGACTCGACTTCATGACAGAGCTTGAAGACAGCCTCGCATGTCAGCTCACGGGCCGTGCTCCCGCGATCAGGCAGCAGCGCAGGTAACGTTTCGAGGTCCAACCGTGAGATTTCCGACGCAAGCCCTTCGAGGTTCATCAGGGCATTTTCGGTCTGTTTGTCAGGGTTCGTTACCCATACTGGGCGAATGGCCTTGGCGGAAGTGCCGGAAGCTATCTGTCGCCTCAGTCGCTTGTAGAAAATATGTCGGTCTTCGCGTGAGATTGTCGTATCCTTGCACTCGTGAAAATCGATTCCCCCATCACTGAAAGCAAGGTGAATATCCCAAATTGGGGCATCTGATGTCGTTCTTCCTTCGATCAGGAACTCAGTAAGCACCGGCCCCGTCAGGTCGGCTTCCAACACCTTCTGGCTAAGTGCGTTCAAGACCCGGAATGATGCATATGCCTGCTGATAAACCAGCCCTTTGAGGCTTTCAGCTCCGCTCATGGTTTCCTCGCCGAACCCCCCCAAGCTCTGTCATCGAGTTAGGTGAACTGCCTTGCACTTGCGACCTCTTGATGTCTGCTATCATACTCGTACACGGTTCACCACTGGTGACAGAATTGAGTTGGACCCACAACTTGCTCATTCTGAGCCGCTGCAAACGCGAGGAAGAGCGCGAGTTTTACCTGCGACTTTGTCTCCGGCGAGAAATTCCGTCACGCGAAGGGATGATTGAAAGCTTCTCGCTGGGCAATCACCTGCTCCTGGTGGAATACACCGGGCGGTTGTTCCGCGAGGGCAAAGCCGTGATCTCCGGCGAGCTGACCGTGATCTTCGAGCGGCTGGGAAGTAACGCCGAGAACTGGCAGGCGCGGTTGCAGAAGCTGGCCGCAGGCCGGTTGCTGGGCCGTTTCTTCGCCGCCAGCCGTGCCCGGTTGCGGGAAGTCGCCGAGCGTCTGGGCGTGCACCACCTGGCGAACATGGGCGGCTGCGCGGCGCTGGCACTGCCCCGAAGGCTGGATTCCAAGCTCGTCTCCATTTCACTCTTCCAAAGACGCTCGCAAGATTCCGGCGATCTTGTCGTAAGCTATCTATGTCGGGATCGTGCCGACCATCTTTGGCAATTCGGTATGAGAAGCAAGCCCGCGTGTCGCCCACGCCGAACGGCGGTGCGCGGGTGTATGCTCATTGACACGAGGAAACCTGGCCGCCCGACATGCGGATTGCGCAAGACTTGTCGATTAGTCGGGCAAGAAAGGCTGGCAAAAGCTTGTCGGTCCGCAGCGCGGCCAGGTTCACCCGGGGTTGATCTGGCAGGACGCGGTTCGGGCCCGACCGTCGTCACGAGAGCGAACGTGGCCACTCTCTTTCCCTGGGTGCCGGATAGCGGCTGGCCCTACCGCTCTCAAAGCCGATTGGATGGCAAAATGAGGGTAAAATGTCCCAAAAAGGGGGTGAAATGGTGACTCTTGCGGGAACATGCTACGTTACTGGTTATGGCACAACTCCTTTATTGTCATGTGGTTGCGTTAATTGTCGTCGAATGAGCGCCGAGAGACAAATAGACACAACCATCTATTCATCAAGAACTTTCGTCGAAAAGCTGGTTTCCCAAATTTTCGAAAAAGCCCAAAAACGTAGCATTTCGTAGCATATCACGCATGCAAAGCGGACCCAATTCCGGGTCGCGGAACTCGGAGTGGGGTATGACAAATGGCAGATGGCAAATGACGAATGGCAGATGGCGAATGGCAGGTGGCAAATCGCAAATGCCATCTGGTGGATGGCGACCCCCATCTGGCGGATGGCGCATGTCAGTTGGCGGATCAGGAATGCCGGGGGGACGGATGGTGGACGCTCGATGGCGGAGGACCAGTGCGCGGTGAAGTCGGGTGGCTACGATGGAGGGCAGAGTGGCGAGCCGATGCCAGAGGTCAGCTTGGGCCGGGTCGTGGGACACGATTCCAATCGTGTCATTGAGAATTCGAACAACTACAGGATTGGAATCTTGTCCAACGGGGGAACGGACGCGAAAGACCGGCCGGGCCAGAGCGCTGGCGTCCGGCAGAGCCTCCCTTGAGACGTGAAGGCGCCTCAAAAAGCGCCAAACAAAGCCAATTGAAATCAGCCACAAATCTCTTTCCCTTGAAGAGTTAACGTCGGATGGATTCGGGCTTCTTTATGCAAAACAAACCCAATTCCTGAGCGCTGGCTCGGAATGGTGGCGAGTGAAGAGTGAAGAGTGGCCAGTGGCCAGTGAATCTCAGGGAAAGGAGCTGGCGGCGACAGAAAATCGCCAAAACGAAGCGGCATCGTCCCAAATTCCACAGCGGGCATAGTGTACAAACTTGACACTTTGCCGGGCAAAGCTAGGTCGAGCTGGACCTGTTCTACCAGGTGTTTCTCGGAGGAAGTCCTCGTGTCCAGCTATCTGGCCACTACTGAACAGTGTCAAGTCGCCGGAGGGCCGGTTTGGGACGATGCCAACGAAGCCAATTGAAAACGGCCACAAATCTTTTGCCATCAGATAGTTAACGCTGGACGCATTCGGCACCATTTATGCAAAACGAACCCAATTTCCGGCCGGTGGCTCGGAAAGGAAACGTACCTGACTCTTCCCCAAGATCATCTTGGATCACGACTCCGGCTTGGACTATGATCGAGCCTGCTCAGCGTCCGCGTCAGGCTTCTTGATCGTGTTCGGAGCTCGTGCGATGGAAGAACGTGCAACCAGCAGGTCCACCAGCGTCCCTAAAGCCATTATCAATAGCTACTCGTTGTTCTGGCTGTCGATCGGGCTACTCTTCTTCTGTCTCTGGTTGAGCAACCACGTTTCCGCGTTCCAACAGGAGACGACCGGCAGTGGAGGCCAACCCTCGAGAGCAACCGGCGAGCCGGGCGACGTACACGCCCTGGCCCGTCTCGAGCCGGCCTCGGGATTGATCATCGTGGGTGCGCGGCCGGGCGCCCGGATCGAACGTATCGAAGTCGGCCCGGCAGACGGCATCACGCCCGGCCAGGTGCTGGCGATCCTCGAGGGGCATGACCAGGCCCAGGCCCAGCTCGCGCTGGCCGAAGCGCAGAAGACGCGGGCACTGCACCAGCGATCGGTGCAGAAACAGAAGCTGGCTCTGGAGCGGGAGCAGTTCGACAAGCTTCAGAAGTCCAAGCTCGAATCGGCCATGCGCGTTTTCTCGTCCAAGCAGCGGTTCGATGAAATCACCAAGCTGTATAAAGAACTCCAGCCGACCCTGCAAGGTAAGGACCGCTTCGATCTCGAGCTGCGCTATTTCGAGGCGGAAACACAAAACCTGAGGGGTGAGCTGGAGATCAAGTCGTACCAGGTCGCCCAGGAGCTAGTTCCCCGCCAGCGCAAGCTGGAGGACGAGGAGCTGGGCGAGAAGGGTCCCGACCTCGACCTGCTCGACCGGCAGACGGATCTGGCCCGCGCCGGGTTGGCCCAGACCGAGGTGCGGGCGCCCTTCGGCGGGCGGGTCCTCGAGCTGATGGCCCACGCCGGTGAGGTCAGCAGCGGCCCGCTGCTTGCCATGGGCGACCTGTCG
>Ga0187864_10003689_pt1 | contig 12388 bp, 12 predicted proteins | sample June2016WEW_11_4_FD_132985 | JGI IMG/M metagenome (GOLD analysis project Ga0187864, IMG submission 132985) | Peatland microbial communities from SPRUCE experiment site at the Marcell Experimental Forest, Minnesota, USA - June2016WEW_11_40 | ecosystem: Environmental > Terrestrial > Soil >... | reverse complement strand
CTTGCCAACTTCAAGGCCGAGTTCTTCAAGGCACTGGCACACCCGATCCGCATCCAGATCGTGGATTGCCTTCGGGGCGGCGAGAAGGGCGTAAACGAATTGAGCGAGATGCTTCAGCTTGAACCTGCGAACGTTTCGCAGCAGTTGGCAGTGCTGCGCATGCGGAACATCGTGGTGGGAAGGAAGTCTGGATCCAGCGTGTTCTATTCGGTTTCCGACCCGGCTCTTTTCAAGCTGTTGGACGCGGCAAAGGAAATCTTTAACAACCACTTGGTGGGCGTTCGGGAAATGTTGGAAGAAATGAAAGAAGGACGGCGCCGGAAATAGGTACATGCTGATGGGACCCACTGGCGCACCGTTCGTTCTCTTGTTAGTTGTTCTCGGTGTTGCCGTTCCGCTTATTTTGATTGCAAGCCGTGCGCAGAGTGCGCGGAAGCTCGCGATCACACTGATTCTAACTGCCAGCTTTGCCGGTTGTGTGGTGGCCGTATTCGGCTTCTTGGGACAGATGGCTCCCCGGCTTGACTTGTCATGGGCGACACCCTTTCCTTTCTCTTTGACCGTTGACCGCCTCAGTGCGTTGTTCCTGCTACTGGTTTGCTCGGTAGCAATTCCAGTCACATTGTTTGCGGTTCCGTATTTCGACCTCCACTACTCCGAACAACGCCGCAATTGGACGTGGGCATTCTTTTCACTGTTTCTCTTGTCGATGATTGTGGTCGTCACAGCATCTACCGGTTTTGCATTTCTGGCGGGCTGGGAGTTGATGACGCTTGCGTCCGCGGCACTGATCTTGATCGAGGGAGACTCGGCGGAGCGGCGTCACAACGTCTTCATCTATCTGTTGATGATGCACGCGGGTGCGGCCGCCGTTGCGGCATGCTTTTTCCTTTTCCTCCCTTATTCACACGGCCTGGATTTTGGTGCGATTCGCGCGTCAGGTGCCGGGATGCCGAGCGGAATTCGGGCTGCGATCTTCCTAGCCGCCTTCGTGGGATTTGGGGCGAAAGCCGGCATTATTCCCCTCCATCTTTGGCTTCCACGGGCCCACCCCATCGCACCGAGCCCCGTGTCCGCGCTGATGTCCGGCGTCATGCTGAAAACGGCCATATACGGATTCGTGCGCTTTGCCTTTGATTTTCTCGGCGGAGGACCGCTTTGGTGCGGATACATTGTTCTCTTGGCCGGCGCCGTCTCCGGCTTGCTCGGTGTTTTGTACGCGATCGCTGAGCACGATCTCAAACGGTTGCTGGCCTATCACAGCGTGGAGAACATCGGGATTATCTATTTAGGACTCGGAACGTCGCTGCTCTTTCTCGCCTGTCATGCGCCACTTTTGGCGGCTTTGGCGCTCATAGCAGCTCTCTTGCACACTTTCAACCATGCCCTTTTCAAGAGCTTGCTGTTTCTCGGTGCGGGTGCTATTTCGAGCGCAACGGGCACTGTAGATTTGGAGGAGCTTGGCGGGTTACAGAGTCGAATGCCGGTCACCGGAACGACCTTCCTCATCGCTTGCTGCTCGATAGTTGGGTTGCCGCTGTTCAATGGCTTCATTAGTGAGTGGCTCACCTTTCGAAGTTTTCTGGCCGGTTCGGTGCTAACAAATACGAAAGCACAGATCGTCTTGCCGTTGATGGTTGGCGTCCTTGCGCTGATTGGCGGATTGGCGGCGGCGTGCTTTGTAAAGGCGTTTGGTGTGGCCTTTTTGGGCCGCCCGCGTAGCACGGAGGCGGAGCACGCTGTAGAGGTGCCGGTGCCAATGCGCAGCGGGATGACCCTGCTGGCGGCGGCCTGTCTGCTTATTGGAATCTTGCCCGGACTTTTGTTGCGACCACTGGCATCGCTGGTCCAGGGGCTGATTCCGGGCGCTGGCGTGCCGGAGGAGACTCTGAGCATCGCTCGCATCATGCCGTGGATAGCAGCGATTGTCCTGGGAGCGAGCGCCTTCGCCGCCTTTCTGAACCGCCGAAAAAGAATGGCGCGGACGTGGGCGTGCGGTCTTCCTGGCCTTTCGAGCCGCATGCAGTACACCTCCACTGTTTTCTCAAAGCCGATCCGTTTTGTCTTCGCCCGAGTCTACCGCCCCGATCGCAAAGTCGAGCAGCTCCCGACGGATCAGCCCTACTTTCCGGTCTCCATCTCATACCGATCGGTGCGCACAACTTCCTACGAACGGGCCCTTTATCGGCCCTTCGTCGAGCTCGTCGTTTCCCTGGCGCACCGGTTGCGCCGATTGCAAACGGGGAACATCCAGGTCTATCTGCTCTATATCTTTCTGGCGCTCGTGTCTCTGCTGACGTTCCTGAGGTTCCAGAGATGACGCTCGCGATCAACATCCTCCAAGTGTTGATTCTCATCGTGGCTGCTCCACTCGTGCGCGGAATCATCGCGCGCATGAAGGCGCTGCTGCAAAGACGGCGGGGAGCCAGCATTTGGCGTCCATACGCTGAGCTATTCAAACTCCTTCGCAAGGAAGAGTTGGTGCCTCCCACCTCGTCCGCGGTGTTTCGTCTCGCGCCGGCCGTGCTGTTCGGAGCTACGGCGTGTGCGGCGGCATTCGTGCCGGTCGTGCATGCCTCGGCGTTGCTGGGATCCTATGGCGATTTCTTTCTGCTTGTGTACATGATGGCCTTGGGGCGGTTCTTTCTTTCCCTCGGCGCCTTGGACGGAGGGAGTGCATTCGGGGGGATGGGTGCGAGCCGCGAGGCATTGGTCTCGAGTCTGGCTGAAGCCCCATTCCTGCTTGGATTGGTCGCCCTCGCGATCTCTGCAAGCCGTGCCGACATAGCAGGAATCGTTGCATGGACTCTTGGGCAAAATATCTTCGAAATCTCCGTCGTCCACATCCTGGCGTTCACGTCTCTCGCGATGGTGGCGTTGGCGGAGACGGGCCGCATGCCCGTGGACAATCCGACTACCCATCTCGAGTTGACAATGATCCACGAGGGAATGGTCCTCGAATATTCGGGGCCGAGCCTGGCGCTGATCGAATGGGCAAGCGCGATCAAACTTCACGTGATGCTCGCCCTCCTGATCGTGCTGTTTTGCCCTTGGGGGATGTCTACCACTTGGTCCGGCTTGGGAATTGCCCTGGCCATGTTCCTGTATTGTGCGAAAGCCGCCATCCTCATGATTCTGTTGAGCGTGATCGAAAGTGCGGTGGCCAAGCTGCGAATGTATCTGGTTCCAGATTTTCTAGGTGTGGCTTCTGCTGTGAGCGCTCTGGCTGTGATTTTTACAATGTGGATAAAGAGGTAGAGGAATGGGTTTGGTGGGGATTGCGACCGAGAAGATTTTGAGTTCGTTCTCCGTGTTTTTGTTTCTCACGATTCTCTTGCTGGCAGTCGCGCGCCGAATCTCCACAAGCGTGGTCCTCTTCAGCCTGCAATCTGCGGTCATCACGGCGGAGGTCCTCGCGATGGCATTTCAGGAAAAGCTGGCAGAAGCGTACGTAGTCGGCCTCCTGGTCTTCGCGATCAAGGTTGTCGCGATTCCCCGCGCCTTCTTCCTTCTGACAAAAAGGCTCAAAACTGTGCGCGACGTGAAGGCTTCGACGACGCCGACCCAGTCGGTTTTTATCGCCGCAGCGATGATCTATCTTTCATATGCAGCCGTTCATTCCTACGGGCAGGAGGTACACGTACCGGAGGATGGCCTTGCGGCGGCCGTGTCCTTGATTCTCACCGGGGCGTTTCTGATGGTCAGCCGTAAGAAGGCGCTGATGCAAATGCTCGGGCTGCTAGTGCTAGAGAACGGCATTTTTCTCGCGGCTTTGATCACAACATTCGGCATGCCGCTGGTCATTGAGATCGGGATCTTCTTTGACATTCTTATGGGGCTGCTCTTGATGGGAATCTTCACATTCCGCATCAGCGACACGTTTGACCACCTGGACGTGTCCAAGCTGCGAAGGCTCCGGGGCTGAGGAGATGCTCCTCCTGCTGCCACTCGCAATCCCGGTTCTCGGAGCCGGACTTATTCTTGCTTTCCACAATCCGCGAGCGGCCACTCGTATTGCACTTTTGCTGGGAGGGCTGGAAATCGTCGCATTGGGAGCCGTTGTCTGGCAGGTTCACGCGCACGGCGAACTGCAGCAGGGACGATACCTGCGGGCCGATGGCCTGAGCGCGTTTTTCCTGATGGGTATCGCGTTCGTTTCTGGCCTCGTGCTGATATACGCCTCAGGCTACTTGCGCCACATGGGAGAAGGCCGCTTTTCTTCGCCGCGATGGTTTTACGCCCTGGTTTTCCTGTTTCTCTTCACGATGATCAGCGTCTGCCTCTCCGCCAACCTGGGATTGCTGTGGATCATGATGGAAGGAACGACGCTGGCATCGGCCCTGCTCGTGGGCTTCTACAACACCGAAGGCGCGGTCGAGGCTGGCTGGAAGTATCTGATCGTCTGCACCGTCGGAATTGCATTCGCGCTGTTCGGGACCATTGTGTTGTATCTCGCCGCCGTCAAAGCGGGCATGAATCCGGCCTCGGCGCTCGATTGGGTTTCACTGATGAATGCCGCGCCGCGCATAGGGCTTGACCCACACCTGGTGAAGCTCGCATTCGTTTTCGTCATCGTTGGCTATGGAACCAAGATCGGGTTCGTTCCCATGCACAGTTGGTTGCCGGACGCACACGCCGAAGCCCCCACGCCCATCAGCGCTTTGCTCTCGGCAGTTCTGCTGAACTGCGCCATGTACGCTTTGATGCGCTACGACACGATTGTCTCGCGTGCCGTAGGGCCGGCTTTTCCTCATATTTTGCTGCTTATCTTCGGTGTGATGTCCATGGTTGTGGCCGGACTCCTCATTTTGGTGCAACGGAACCTCAAGCGCCTGATGGCCTATAGCAGCATCGAGCACATGGGAATCATTGCCATCGGCCTCGGCTTGGGAGGACCCTTAGGGCTGTTCGGCGCGCTGTTGCATACATTCAATCACTCGATAGCGAAGTCGCTTCTCTTTTTCAGCGCCGGTAACGTTCGCCATAATATAGGCACGCTGCGCATCGATGGGATCCACGGCATCTCGCGCACCATGCCGCAAACGAGCGCCGCTCTTGTTGTCGGCGGGCTGGCGATTGTCGGCCTGCCACCCTTCAGCCTGTTCGTCAGCGAGTTTGCCATTTTGTCGGAAGCGTTCGCACAGGCCCACTACCTTGTCGTGATTTTCTTCTTGGTGATGCTCTCGGTCGTTTTCGGTGGGTTCGCCTTCCATTTTTTTCGTATGCTCTGCGGAGAGCCTGATCGGCGCCCCGAGAATTCAAAGCTCATTCCGTCCGAATACATCGCAATGGGGACGGCTGCTCTCTGCGTGTTGTTCTTTGGTGCGCGGATTCCCCATGCGTTCGGTCTCCTCCTGCAGGAAGCCATGGCGGTGTTGCGATGAGGGAAGACACCCCTTCACTGTTCCCGAATAGCGAACGCGCTTCTCCGGGGACGACGCTCACACTCCCTCCATCCAAAGACGGAGGTCCCGCCCGGCTTGTCACTATTTTCGGGAGCCTCAGTCCGCACGGGGCGAGACGGGTTCACTACATTTTTGATGCGGGAGAACCTGCTTACACCGAGATCGTGCTGTCGGCGAATGGTCCCCTCCGGTCCATCGCACGCGAGATGCCCGGAGCGGCATGGCATGAGAGAGAACTCCACGACCAATACGGCATCGAGATTGTAGGGCACCCCGATCTGCGGCCCTTGGTTTTCCACGACAACTGGCCCGATGGCGTGCACCCAATGATCGATCGGGTGGATGACGTGCCCTGGTCAAAGCGCGAGTATCGCTTCTTGCAAGTTCAAGGTGAAGGTATCGCGGAAGTCGCCGTGGGGCCCGTTCACGCGGGCATCATCGAGCCTGGCCATTTCCGATTCAGCGTAGTGGGAGACACGATTCTCCATCTTGAGTTGCGGCATTTCTACACTCACAAAGGCACCGAAAAACTCTTCGAGGGGAAATCCGTGGAGAACGGAACCATGCTCGCGGAATCCGTCTCTGGGGATAACTGCTTCGCCCATGCAGTGTGCTACTCGCAGGCAGTGGAAAATGCCTGCGAAATCGAGGTTCCGCCGCGCGCCTTGGCCGTTCGTTTGATGGGACTCGAATTCGAACGTCTTGTCTGTCACATCTCGGATGTCGGTGGACTGTGCACCGATGTGGGCTTTGGTGTGGCCGCAGCGTATGCGACGCGCCTCAAGGAATCTATGCTTCAAGCATCCGTGCAGTGTTGTGGAACGCGCTACTGGCGCGGAGTCGCAGTTCCGGGAGGCCTGCGATTCGATCTCGACTCCGCCAAGGTGACCGAACTCGCCCAGGCTGTCGAGCGTGCTTCTCGTGATTTCTCGGAGATGGCGCGTCTAATCCTGGAAACGCCCTCGATCCAGAATCGCTTTGAGACGGCCGGAATCCTCAGCCGGGAAGCAGCGCAGGATCTTGCAGCCGTCGGACCCGTCGCGCGCGCCAGCGGGATAGACCTCGACGTTCGCCGTGACCATCCTTACGGCGGCTACGGCAAGCATCTGATTGAAGTTCCCGTCACGCATTACGGAGACGTAATGGCGCGCGCGCGAATTCGTATTGCCGAAGCGGCAGTCTCCGCACAGCTGATTCAGGAGGCCGCGAAGTCTCTTGCGGACGGAAGCGTGTTCACTCCCGTCATACTGCAAGGAGACATCCAGGGATTTTCTGCGGTGGAATCCCCCCGAGGAGAGCTCTGCTATTGGATTGAGGCTCACGGCGGTCGACTGACTCGGTGTCACATCAAGTCCCCGTCGCTCCAGAACTGGCCCGCAATGCCCATTGCCGTAGCGGGCAATATCATCGCCGACTTTCCGCTGATCAATAAGAGCTTCAACCTTTCCTATTCGGGATGTGACCGATGATCGGCGGCGTGATCGAGAGGAGCCTGCGCAAGCGGAGCCCGGTGATTCCGGTCGAGGCGCTGCTCGGAAATTGCGACGGCAGCCGCATGCCTGAGATCGTTGCGGATCGCTTGACGCGGGACGTTGCCCAGAAGCTCGTCGAGGTATGCCCTACTTCAGCCCTAGGTATGGAGGAACACGAAGGCCGTCGCCGCCTAAGGCTGTCATACGGTCAATGCATTGGCTGCGGCAAGTGCGCGGAAGCAGGCCAAGGGGCCGTGGTCGTTGCGAGACATTTCACCCGCTGCGGCGTGACGAAAGAGCAGACGGTGCGGCTCTGGGATATCGACGGCCGCGCGGAAGTGGCGCCTCTCGGTCCAAGCCCGGAAGAGGCGCGCGGACAGATTCATTCGCTGCTGCAAAGGGCTCTGAACGTTCGCCAACTGGACGCTGGCTCCTGCAACGGATGCGAGGCGGAAATCACCGCCCTTACAAACCCGTATTACGACCTGGAGCGATTCGGCGTTCATTTCGTGGCGTCTCCAAAACACGCCGACATGCTTCTCGTGACAGGACCGGTCACCCGCAACATGGCCGACGCCGTGAAAGCAACTTACGAAGCAGTCCCGGTGCCAAAGTTGGTCGTCGCCGTGGGAGCATGTGGATGCAGCGCCGGAATCTTTGCGGGCAGTCACGCAATCATCGGTGCAGTGGATGCCGTCATTCCTGTCGACGGATATATCCCCGGCTGTCCGCCGACTCCGGCGATGCTGGTAACTGGAATCCTTGAAGTTTTGCGACGGCGCGTTGCGAAATGAAGCCCCTCGAATGGTTCTGTCAGCTACTCAGGAGAGTTGGAGGCGGTAGGGCAGCCGAACGATTCTCACAACAAGCGAGTATTCGTCGGTCTAACGAGCCTTCGCGGGGACTTTGGGTGCAGCTAGAGAGGGGGAAATGGCTCCGAAGTTTGTTTGTAGCTCACCGCCCGGGTCGTACGGCTAACTACGTTCACTCTGTAGATGGGTGTCTGATGTTGTCGGACGAAACTGTGGTTTGTGCCTGGACGAGCGTCGATGCGCCCAAACCCACGAGGACTGCCAACAACATTGCAGGAATCTTCACTGGGAGTCTCCTTGAGAAGCTGAAACGCTCCCAGTATCAAACTTCGGGAATACCCGATGCCGTGCGTTAGTGCACGTTATGCGAAGATCGTCAAAACGAGGGCGAGTCTTCGGCTAAGGCAATGTCCTCCGAAGATCGGACTGCAACACATGTCGGTCTACTGAGTCAAAGGAGAGTCAGATTCTGACTATACCGTTATCCAACACGATCTTTCTGACGCGTCGCCTTTACAGCTGACAGGATACCGACCCCTAAGAGTACTACCGCGCCCACCGCAATCCAGTGTGCGGGCACGTGCAGCAAGTATGCGGCATAAATCAGGCCACCGATCACGATCGCGAACCCAATCGAGTAAAGAGCGAATGACATAGCGTCTCCTTCTTGAGCCAGCCATGGCGGTTTTCGCCCGAGAACTCGGCCCGGAATGCGGCCGCCCTCCGTCCTCTGGCATCGATCAAATCCCCAGCCCTTACTGTGATGAACTGGCTTTCTGATTCTTGACCTGCAGATCGTTCACCACTTGCTGAACGTTCGGCACTCCCCTCGCCACGTTCTCGGCGAGCGTGCGCTTGTTTTCCGAGTTCACTTCTCCGGTCAGCGTGACTACACCGCTCTTCACTTCGTATTTCACGCGCTTATGCAATCTGTTCTGAATCAGCGCAGCGTCCAGGTTCTTCTCAATGCCTTCGTCCAGATCGGAGTTCACGGCCTTTGCTTCGTTTTCCGCGCCCACGGGAATCACGGCAATCTGATCTGCGACAACCTGGGTGCCCGCGAAGGACTTTGCAATGGATTCGGCTTGTGACTTGTCGTTCTGACTGGCGACTTGTCCGCCGAGGGTCACGACGCCCTTGTCGCGATCCTGACTGACGGAGACGTCCTTGAAGCCTGCCTGATCGAGCGACGTGCGAATACTGCCGGAAACATCAGGCGACTTCGTGGCCGTCGCGGAGCATCCGGCCAGAATTCCACCGGCGAACAGCGTGAGCATGGCTAGTGACAATCTGAGCTTGTTCATGTTTCTCCTTTGATGAATTCGAGATGGAACCTCAAACGTTATAAAGCGATAGCCAGTTCGTATTGCCATTGGCTACCGGCGCCGACGAAAACAACTTCATCGAACACAGGTATTTCTCCGTTGTCGCACTCCGCTCTCTCACACGCCGAGCCGATTGTCAGGGCCCAAAAATCCAAACGAATGGAGGACGGCCCGGAGTTACGCGCTCTTTGCGCGTGCCGCCTCTGGCTCGCTGACCAGTTCCTCAAAAAGCGTCCGGTAATGGATCATGGCCTGGCGCAAGTCTTCGGTGCTGGCCTGCCCCCGCGTTTGACGAAGCGCGCTTTGGTGGGCCGCGCGGTAATTGTCGAGAACGAGCGGATGATCGACAGAGATGTCCGCCGCGCGTTGTTCAAAGTCGCTCATCGGATAGCCGCGCGTGGACATTACATCGCCCAGCAGTTGGTCGGCGTCCGTTACCGCACCTCCGGGGCTGTCAACGAACCGAGCCTGCACTCTGCCCCAGGACTCGATAAACCGGGCGCGATCGGCCGGAGCGAGCGGGCGGATGTGCAAGGCCTCGACTCGTTCCGCGCGCTCGTCGAGCGCGGCTTCTGCTTTGCGCCGGCTCCCACCTTCTTTCACGGCGCGGGTATATTCAGCGCCACCAAACTGAGTGCGCAGTCTTTCTGTTCGGCGTTTGCGAGTAAAAAGCCAAATGGCGATGCCTGCGACCACCACCACGGCTACAGCGATGATGATGGCTATTTGCGTCGAGCTTATTTCCGAGAAGTTCATGACCTGCCTCCAGTTTTTCGTCGATTTCTTGGCCCCTGTCTAAGAGTCGTCGCGGCTGGGGTTGCGCGAAGTTGTTACGGCGTTACGGTTTTTCGATGGTTTTTTGCACCTGGCCGATTTTCTTTTGGACCTTCCCAGCTATCCTTTCGCCAATGCCTTCGCCTTCCAAGCCGGGGTCGTTCGTCAGTTGGCCCACCTTTTCTTTGATCTTGCCTTTCACTTCGTGAACCTTACCTGCGATCTCATTCTCAGTACTTGGTTTCATCTTGTTGCCGCCTCTCTGAAACGATTTGAATTCCGCGCTCGGTCTCGCGCTCCGCCCAAGAGTCAGCGAAGAAGATGCTAGTTCCCGCGCCAACGGGAATATCCCCAGCCCCCACCGCCGAGCAAAAACACAACGAGAAGAACGATCAATAGAGTTGTCATCTGGATCCTCCCAAGTCAGAGGAAGCTGGTTGACTCGTCCGCAGAAGAGTTGCCTTACTTCCCCCGCAGCCACTATGTTAAGAAAGACGAAGGCGGATATCTGTTCACATAGAAACACTTTCAAATCTTGTCTGTGAGTTCGGGAGCGCGGAAGTTGAGGGTCAATTGTGCGGGACAACCCTCTGGGGGATTTCAGGTTACTGCTCCGTTGTAGTTTTCCGTGCACCGTTCAAATACCAGATCTCGGGAACGCGACTTTTCATTCCCCATCCGGGATTTTTGGCGCCGACCAACGTATACTCGCGACGTACGCGGATCTCGCCTGATAGGGATACGAAAATGCCCGACGAAGAGTGGATCAAAACACTTGAAGACGGCAGAAAAGTGAAATTTGTCTACCAAGAACTGCCGGAAGACGGGGCGTTTATCACCGCGCAGATTGAAGGGAATGAAGTCGTCTATTCGGTCATATTGACCAAGGCAAGAAACCCGCTGAGTCGTGAAGATGTTGAAAGTCATTTCAAGGGCGAGCTTTCGAAGAAGTAGCGACACACACGCTGCCTGCCAGCCAGCTGCCAATTCATGAGGGGCACGAACGGGCTGTTCGCGACCAGCTCCTATCCAGGTTTGTAGCGCCATTCTCGCTTTAGTGCCCAGAAATGGTCCTTTTTGAGGCGAGCGAGGTGCACTTTTGAGCAAACGAAAGTTTCAACGATTCTGAGCACCCCGAAATCGGGTTATTCCCCACTTCGATTACAGCCACGCAATCCAATCCGAGAATGAGAGTGTATCGTAATGGACAGATATCCTCCTTCGAGGCTCCTAATATAAACGCGTGCGAAATGATGTCGAGGAAATAGACGTCAGCGCACTGCGCCAAAGCAGAAATGCCGCCTCTCGCGCTGAGAAGCAAGGAGATGAAAACATGCTTGGGATAATCGCAGCAATCTTGATCATTCTTTGGTTACTTGGGTTTTTCGCATTCCACGTCACCAGTGGATTCATTCACATCGTCCTCGTCGTGGGTATAGTGCTCCTCCTCTTCCATTTCTTGAGAGGTAGAAGCGCCACAGCATAAAAGGCCGGTGGACTCGGGGAGGGTTTGATCCAGCCTGAGGTGGTGTGGCGGCAATTCTCGAATGTGCCCTATATCGAAAATGCCCCCACTGCTTGAGCTGATGGTCTGGTCGCCCGATTCACAAGCCACTAGGAAAGTGGGCGCGGAATGAAACAACAGGAACGATACCGCGTCCTTTGGCCGTGGCAGATCGCATGCTGAATACTCACGATTTCATTCGACAGTTCCCCGCGCTATTTCACAAGGCATTTGCCGCTGTGCGGAACAATCGCACGGCCCGCGTTGTTTCCCGGGTCGTGGCTGGAATCGCTCTGGTTCCGGTGGTCTTCGCGGTATCCACAGCTTTCTACGTCAACTTCAACCGTACAAACCTCCCCGATCTAGATGGATTTATTCGCTTCGAGCCTCCCACGATGGGCCACGTTTACGACGCGAATGGTCACGTCCTGATCGAATTGGGGCGGGAACGCCGGGACATCATTCGGTATGAGGAAATTCCTGAGGTCGTGCGCGAAGCCGTACTGTCGGCCGAGGATGAAAACTTTTTCTCACATTCGGGAGTGGACTGTTCCGTCTTCCTTCGTTTGCTGGTCAAGACAAACATTCGAGCCTTGGTCGCGCATTTCACAACTTTCGATCGGGAAGATGCTTCCAAGCGTCCACCCGTGTTTCCACAAGGGGGCTCGACGATCACCCAGCAGCTCGTGCGCGGCTACTTCCTGCAAGAACTTTCCAGCACAAAAAACAGCAACTCGCTTCAGCATGAGGGCATACTTCCGCACGTTTTGGCCTTCATCATTGGTGTGCCTGGCGTAAACAAACTCCTGCTGAAAATAGAGACAATCCGTCTCTCCTTGTGGATCGAGGGGGAGATGCGGAAGCAGTACGGGTCTAAACGCCGGGCCAAGGAAGAGCTCTTCGCGCGCTATGCGAGTTTCGTCTATATGGGGAATGGACGATATGGCTTTGCGGCAGCCTCAGATTATTACTTTGATAAGCCCATTGAGACGTTCACTGTGGACGACGCCGACAAGGCGGCAGTGCTGGCTGGTATCACAAAGTCGCCCGGCGAATACGCTCCCACCGTGGAAGACGTTCAAAAACCCACGCGCCG
>Ga0187864_10003685_pt1 | contig 12393 bp, 8 predicted proteins | sample June2016WEW_11_4_FD_132985 | JGI IMG/M metagenome (GOLD analysis project Ga0187864, IMG submission 132985) | Peatland microbial communities from SPRUCE experiment site at the Marcell Experimental Forest, Minnesota, USA - June2016WEW_11_40 | ecosystem: Environmental > Terrestrial > Soil >... | reverse complement strand
CCTGCCACCGGCGAAGTACTCTCGAAAATGCCTCCATCTTTGCGCCGTCACACCTCAAGCGTCGAAACCGCGCTGATTCCGCCTCCCGTACGCCGCTGCTAACTAGCTTTGCGAAACTGCTGAACCGGCGACGGCAAGGTTGTACGAACACCTCAAGCTGTGCGAGAATGCCTGCCCATGGGCACAATCGAGTTCGTTTATTTTGACGCCGGGGGCGGGCACCGCGCCGCCGCCACGGCCCTTCGCCTCGTTACCGAGCAGCAACTTCAATGGGACGTCCATCTAATGAACCTTCAGGAGTTGCTCGATTCCATCGATCCCGTACTGCGGCTATCCGGCCTGCGCTTACAGGATCTCTACAACTGGTTATTGAAAATGGGTTGGACGTGGGGCGCGGCAGTGGGATTGCGCGTCCTCCAGGCGGCCATAAGGCTCTACCATCCGCAACAAGTGAGGCTACTCGAGGCGTACTGGCGCAAAAGCCAGCCCACACTGGTCGTATCGCTCGTTCCGCACTTCGACCGGGCCCTCTTTGAGAGCCTGCGCCGCGCGACGCCCGCCACCCCATTCGTCACGGTGCTCACGGACTTCGCCGATTACCCTCCCCATTTTTGGCTGGAACGCCAGGAGCAGTTTGTAGTTTGCGGGTCCGAGCGCGCCGTGGCACAAGCCCGTGCGACCGGGTTTCGCGACGACCAGATCTACGAAACCTCAGGAATGATCCTTCACCCCAAGTTCTATCAGGGGGTCGCCGTGGATCGCACTGCGGAGCGCCAACGCCTGGGCCTTGACCCCGAGCTACCCACCGGATTGGTTATGTTCGGCGGGCAGGGCTCGAGCGTCATGGTGAAAATTGCCAGGAAACTCGAAGCGGCAAAGCAGAGCCTGCAACTGATTCTCATCTGCGGCCACAATGAACGCTTGGCCGCAATGTTACGCGGCCTCAGAGGCAAAGTTCGCAAGTATGTCGAGGGCTTCACCACGGAAGTTCCCTACTACATGTACCTCTCCGACTTCTTCATTGGTAAGCCCGGCCCCGGCAGCATCAGCGAGGCGCTGGCAATGAAACTGCCGGTCATCGTGGAGCGCAACGCCAGAACCCTTCCGCAGGAACGCTACAATGCGGACTGGGTCCTCGAAAAGCAGGTAGGGTTGGTGGTGCGCGATTTCGGCCGAATCACGCCCACCGTCGAAGAGCTTCTTGATCCCTCCAATTTCGGCCGCTTCCGTAATAACGCCGCTGCCATCAACAACCGGGCGGTTTTTGAGATTCCGGGTATTCTGAACGAGATACTGAATAAGCCTGCCCAGTGAATTCCGACTGTGCCCCGCCCAGTTCGTTGGCTGTACGCGTGCCGGGTGGAAGCCCGGCTTTGGAGTGCGGCAGCTTGCTGCCGCTTTTCTTCAGGCCAGCTTGCTGGCCGGGGTTTGGGGACCTTCCCCAAGATGCGCGAGCAAGCTCGCGCCCAGGGAGAGCGGCAGCAAGCTGCCGCACTCCAAAGCGCCTACGGCGCCGGATATTTTCTCCGCTTCACATCCTTCACACCTTTCGCTTCGGACCGGTACCGGCAGCGGTGTAGCGATAGACCTTGCCCTAGCTTCGGCGCGACGAGCGAAAATGCGGGGACGGTAAGCCGTCCCCCTACAGCGGGACGATTACCGACGAATTGAGGGCGGGGGGTCGGCGGAGGTCTTACTGTCGATCGCGAGGGATCGGTGTTCATCGCGCAGAATCAATCGCTTGAAGGATGTATGTGTTTTCATCCCTCCAGGCTACGAGCCAAACTTCAGAAACGCCAGACCCCCCGGTTCCTGCTGTTCTCCAACAAGTTCATAAGCCGCTGGTTTTTCATGCAGCTTTCCGGATTGACAGGAAACACCTGGGTAGATACGCTAGGTTTACCAGGGGTGTCGGTTCGGGGGAATTTCGATGGGGCGCCAGCCTCCGAGTGAAATCACACAGCTCTTGCAAAAGTGGCGGGAAGGTGATCGTAAAGCCTTCGATTCGCTGCTGCCCCGCGTCTACCGGGAATTGCGCCGCTTGGCGAACGTTCAACTGCGAAACGAACGGTCTGATCACACGCTGCAGAGCGGCGATTTGGTGAACGAAGCATATCTACGGCTGGTTGGATTGAATTGTCCGCAGTGGGAGAGCCGCACTCATTTCTTTGCCATCGCAGGACAGCTCATGCGTCAAATTCTGGTCGACTATGCGCGTCGCCACAGAGCGGCAAAGCGTGGAGGAACTGTCTGCAAGGTGTCGCTCGAAGACGTGATGATTCCCCAGGGCAAAGATGTGGATGTGATTGCTCTGGATGATGCTTTGCAGTCACTGGCCAAGATTGATGCGCGACAGAGCCGGGTGGTCGAATTACGTTTCTTCGCGGGACTTTCATTGGAGGAAATTTCTAATGCCCTGGCCGTTGCTCCGGCGACGGTACAGCGCGATTGGACGGCTGCTCGCGCATGGCTCCACCGCGAAATGTCTAGGGCGATCGACGTATGAGCACAGATCGATGGGAGCGGACGAAGCAAATACTGGAAGAAGCCCTACGCCTTGCGCCCGAGCAACGTCAAAGCTATCTCGACATTGCCTGCGGAACGGATGTCGAATTGCGTGCCGAAGTGGAATCGTTGATTGATTCCCACGACGCGGCGGGAAGCCAGTTTCTGGCCGTCGCCGCCCCGGAGGTTCTTGGTGTTACAGCCTCTTCGCGTCCGCTTCAGATACCGAACCAGACAATCGCACACTATCGGCTGATCGAGGAGATAGGACGAGGGGGAATGGGAGTGGTGTACAAGGCCGAGGACACTCGATTGCATCGGTTCGTAGCACTCAAGTTTCTTCCTGAAGAACTTGGCGAGGACGAGCAAGCGCTGGCGCGGTTTCGTCGCGAAGCGCAGGTAGTTTCGGCTCTGAATCATCCCAATATTTGCACGCTGTACGATATCGGCGAAGCCGGAGGACGCGCCTTTATCGCTCTGGAGTTTCTAGAGGGGACGACGCTAAATCACTTGATTGGGGATCCCCCAATTGCTCCGGAGACCTTATTGGGACTGGCCATCGAAATTGCAGACGGGCTGGAGGCGGCGCACGCGAAGGGAGTAGTGCACCGCGACATCAAACCGGCAAATATCTTCGTGACCGCGCGGGGTCACGCCAAGATCCTGGATTTTGGCCTCGCCAAATTGAGTCATGTAGGCCTATATGTACCCGAACAGGAGACCGTGGACGAATTGCAAACGGCAGCTCTCCACCTGACCACACCCGGCACGGCGATGGGAACCGTGGCCTACATGTCGCCGGAGCAAGTATTAGGCAAGGAATTGGACGCGCGGACCGATCTGTTTTCGCTTGGCGTGGTGCTGTACCAAATGGGAACCGGGCAGTTGCCATTCCGGGGTCAGACCTCTGGGGCCGTGTTCGACGCCATCCTGCATAGCGCCCCGGTTTCACCAGTTCAGATTAATCCCAAGTTGCCCGTGGAGTTGGAACACGTCATCACTAAGGCGCTCGAGAAGGACCGGGACCTCCGGTACCAGAATGCTGCCGACATTCGCACCGACCTCAAGCGTCTCAAACGTGACACTGCCAGCGGGGGGCGAGCCACTACTTCTGCAGTACGCGCGCGCCACACTTGGTTCGCATGGACTCTGCTAGCGTTGCTGGTGACCGGATTGCTTACGTGGATCGTCGCTAGTCGTACCAAGCCCACAGCCCAGAATCCACTTTTCAATGCGCAGCTCACAAGGCTGACGAACTTCGGAGGAACGAAGAGCAACCCTGCTATCTCCCCAGACGGGAAATTCGCCGGATTCATTTCCGACCGGAGTGGTACGTTCGACATCTGGCTGATGCAAACCAACGGAAACAGCCCGGCGAACCTCACCCAAGGTCGGATGGGGGATGTGCGTGCACCCCTGCGTGCGTTTGGGTTTTCAGGCGACGGATCAGAAGTGTGGAGCGGTGGCACCGAAGCCAGGAGGCTCATGCTATGGCCTCTCATGGGCGGGACACCACGCAATTTTCTTGACGAAAAGGCCGCCGAGGTTGCCTGGTCGCCAGACGGCACACAACTGGTCTATCACACCTGGCAAGCGGGCGACCCGACATTTGTAGCGGATCAGAACGGCACTAATCAACGCCTGATTTTGCAAAACGAGCCCGACCTACACAACCACTATCAGGTCTGGTCAAAGGATGGCCGCTGGATCTACCTTGTGCGCGGTCGGCCGGCAACGCACGAGATGGATCTGTGGCGCATTCAACCGGATGGTGGAGGATTAGAACAACTCACTCATCTCAACATTGACATTGGCTACCCGACCCCGATCAGTGAACGAACGATCCTATTCGTCGCCCACAATCAAGATGGGGCGGGCCCGTGGTTGTGGGCATTCGACCCAAAAACGCGAATTTCGGACCGCGTGAGTTCCGGTTTGGAAGAATACACCGCCTTGGCAGCCACAGCGGATGGCCGACGTCTTGCGGCGAGCGTCGTGAATCCTCAAGTCAATTTGTGGAGCATTCCGATCACGAGTCGCGTAGTAGAAGAACAGGAAGTCGAGGCTTTCCAAGTACCCACCTTGCGCTCCTGGGCGCCCCGCTTCGGAGGCGGATCGTTGTTCTACCTATCTTCGCGCGACGGCGTTGACGGACTGTGGAGCTATCGCGATGGGAATTCGCTGGAGATATGGAAGGGCTCCGAAGGCGCGCTTCAATCCCCGGTGGCAGTCTCGGCTGACGGGAGCCACGCTGCATTTGCACTGAGGCGAGACGGAAAGCAACAGATGCACGTAATGACAGCGGATGGAACACAGCTCCGTGCTCTTTCGAGCAATGTTGATGTTCGGGGCGCAGCATCCTGGTCTCCTGATGGCAAGTGGATTGCCGTGGCCGCCACCGACAACAATGGACTGGGCTTGTTCAAATTACCCGTTGACGGCGGCGCACCGGTTCGGATTGCAACAGGGCCGTCCCTGGATCCGGTGTGGTCTCCACGAGGGGACCTGATCGTCTATTGCGGACCACAGGTGTTCACGCTCACGCCGCTGCTGGCTGTACACCCGGATGGCGGCGCGGCGAAATTACCAGAGATCAGAGTACAGCGCGAGGGTGTGCGTGCGCGTTTCCTGCCCGACGGCACGGGACTGGTTTACATGCTGGGAAGTACGATGGCCGAGCAAGATTTCTGGTTGCTGGATCTTAACACCATGCGTTCGCGGCGTTTGACTCGGCTGAGCAGTTCCGCGGTTATGCGGACCTTTGATATCACTCCCGACAGCAAACGGATCGTATTCGACCGACTATCGGAAGACTCGGAAATACTGCTCATTGATCTTGCGCCGAGCCAGGCTCGGCCGTAGTCAGTCAAGACAGTTCAATTACAAAACTAAGCCACGCGAACAACCCGCAAGAGAGAGGGGGAACTTTCGGCTCGCCGGTTCTATTCGTCCGCGCCGTATTCCCCGCTCCCGCATGCCGGACGTATTAGTTGCCCAGCTGATCTGCCTTCTGAACAACGCCGTGGATCGCCTGCGACCCGAAATGTCCACTGGCGCCACTCGTTGGGGTAAATACCAGCGTGATGTTCGAAAACTCGACCTGCGACCCTCCTGCGATGCAGACCTGCAACGGGGACGGCCCAAAGGGCGCTTGGCCTCCATTCGCCTCGATGTTGGCCGTTCCCGTAACCTCAATACGGGCTGTGTAGGGAGGGGTCCCAACGGGTGCCGGAGGGCAGTCGGTCGGGTTATAGACAACAGTGTCAGTCGTCATCGTGATGTGATGGGTATGCTGTGATCGGGCAACCGAATTCACATTTGTGACTGTCTGTCCAAAGTCGGACAGCTCCATGGTCAGAGCTGCCGAGAATTTGACTATTTGGGATTCTCCCTTCAACGTCAGGCTCCAGGGACCGTGAAGTTCCCACGGACTCGTACCCGTAGTTATCGGTGTAAAGTCGTTGATTACACCTCTCAAGTGCACGGGCGTCAAGAACTGAGGCTCCTGGGCCTGTAGACACAGGGAGGTGGTGATCAACAGTAGAGAAGTGGTGATCAGAACACGTGCGGTTTTCATCGAAGTTTCTCCTTGTTCGAAAAAGATATTCTAGCCTTCTGAGTTCGTCCCCTTGTTGATGTCAGCGCAAATTGCCGGCGGATTTGATCATTGGGTTGAAAACATTTTTCCGCAGGTGACTGCGCTATCAAACCCACCCTCTTTGGCGGGATTGACCGGGGGAGCGGAATTGGTGGTAGGCGAACCGGCGGCCAAGCCCGCCAGTTCGGACGAGATTTAGGGAGCGCGAGCCTATACCCATTTCCGGGCGGCCACTCGGACTGTTGGCCAGGACCTTCGCGGATTACACCTGGCCTTTCGGCAGATGTTGATGAACGCACCGGCTGCGATTCAATGGGGCACTCAAATCCTGGCTCCCTCAGATTGATGTTCTTGGCCCCCTTCTAGCCCGGTGCCGGCACGTTGCGGGGGGAGGAACGGTGTCAAGTGGGAGAACGCTGGCAGGTACCCTTTCTCTCATTTCCTTTCTCTGAATCCCTCCGGGCATGCAGCCCGCGGGATCCAGTGCGTGGCACTCTTCTGCATATCAGCGTGTATCTGAGGCCGGGGTTTGGTAAGATAGCCCTGATGGAAAGGCCTTTGAGTGCGGAAGAACTATTTCCCCTGGTGGACCGCTTGTCTCCGCATGAGCGACTCCGCCTGCTGCGGCTGATCAGCTTGCGGCCTGCCGCCGACGATCGCGACGCCTACCTTGCGCTTCCACCCCGCCACGACGAGTTCTCAAGCGACGCGGACCCCCTGGGCTGGGACGCTGACGGCTGGGAGGAAATCGGTTGAATCGCGGCGAAATCCGCTGGTACACCTTTCGCCCGCCGGACAAGCGTCGGCCCGTTCTGATCCTCACCCGAAGCGACGTGATCGATCGATTAGACGCAATCATCGTCGTGCCCGCAACGCGCACTATCCGCGGACTCGCGACAGAAGTCGTCCTCTCGCCGGAGGATGGCATGCCCGTCTTATGCGCCCTCAACTTTGACCATGTGTCCCTAGCCCAACGGGACCGGATCGGTGCAGCGCTCTGCGCTCTCCCGGAATCAAGATGGCCCGAAGTGCGCCGCGCGCTGCTGGTCGCGTGCGGCTTTGAAGGGGGGTAGGACCTGCGGACCGTTCGCGGCCCTTCAGAAGCAAAGATAGCCCGTCGGCTACATCGGATTGGCGTTTATTGAAAAAGTGCGTTCAGGCTCTCGGTGTAGGGCGCGCGGGCAATCCCCTGCTCGGTAATGATGGCAGAAATATAGCGGTGCGGCGTGACGTCGAAAGCCGGGTGGCGCGCCGGGACGGAGGGAGGTGCGATCTCGATGCCACCCAGGTGGGTGACTTCGCTCGAGGCGCGCTCTTCGATTGGAATCGCCTCTCCGCTGGCCAGGCTGCGGTCAATCGTGGAAAGCGGAGCGGCTACGTAAAAGGGGACGCCGTTCTCATGGGCGAGCACGGCCACGCTGTACGTTCCGATCTTATTCGCGGTGTCACCATTAGCCGCGATGCGGTCCGCGCCCACGATCACGGCCTTAATCTGGCCCTGCTTCATGAAGTGGCCCGCCATGCTATCGGTGATGAGGGTTACGGGAATCCCGTCCTTGGCAAGTTCCCAAGCTGTCAGGCGCGCCCCCTGAAGGAAAGGCCGGGTTTCATCCGCGAAGACTTGGATATTCTTTCCTTGCGCGACGGCGGCGCGGATTACGCCCAAGGCCGTGCCGTAACCGCCCGTGGCCAGAGCGCCCGCATTGCAATGGGTAAGGACCGTCCCCGACTCCGGAAGGAGGGCGGCGCCCTGCCGGCCCATCGCCTCGTTGATCGCGATGTCTTCAGCGAGGACGCGTTTCGCTTCTTCCTCGAGACTTACTTTGACCGCTTCCAGAGCCTGCGCGTCGGTAGTGTGGCAGGAGAGGGAAGCGTCGAACGCTCGGCGCATGCGGTCGATTGCCCAAAACAGATTGACGGCGGTGGGGCGGGTGCGGGAAAGCGTTTCTGCGATCCGCTCGAAATCCGCTCGCAAGGCAGGAAGGGTCCGGGCGCCGGAGTTCTTGACCCCCAGCGCCACTCCCATGGCGGCCGCCACGCCAATCGCCGGCGCGCCGCGAATCACCATGCTGCGAATGGCTTCCGCCACTTCCTCGTAGTCGCGGCAGGTGCGATAGACCTCCGCGGCAGGCAGCCGTGTCTGGTCGATCATGCGCACGCCTTCGTCAGTCCACTCGATGGTTTTGAACATCGCTATGAAGTGGCGATCTCCGCTCTCATCAGGCCCTGGTCTGCGACCTTCTCGAGGCGGAAGCCCAGATTCTCGCACATCCGCCGGGTGGCAGAGTTCTCGACCAGGAATTCAGCCCTCAAGTGTTGGATCTTCTCCTGCTTCGCAACCGCCACCAGACGCCGCACCAACTCCGCACCCAGTCCGCGCCGCTGGAACGCGTCGGCGACCAGGATGGCAAACTGCGCATCCTCGGTGCCGGAGATCTTGGCCATTCTGCCGACCGCCATGATTTCGGGCTGTCCTGAGTAAGGATCTTCGTGCTCAGCCACCAGGGCCAATTCGCGGTCGTAGTCATTAAAGCAGATGCGAATCATCCGCTCGTGCGCGACGCGGTCGCTGAGCGCAATCAACTGCGTGTAGCGCATCATCACGCTGCGCTCGGAGAGCATGTTGTGGAACTTGACCATGAGCGGCTCGTCTTCCGGACGGATGGGACGAATGTTGACTGTCGCCCCGTCTTTCATGGTGAAGGGTGCGACGTATTGCGTCGGGTAGGGCCGTATGGCGAGCTTGGGGAGTTTGTCTTCTGTGACCTCAGGTCCATGCAGCACGACGCGCGCATCCAACGCCACCAACCGCTCCGCAGAAGCCACCAGAGGATTAATATCAATCTCCTTGATCCACCGCTGCTCCACCACCAGGTAGCTGAACTGAACCATCAGCTTCTCCAGAGCCTCCAGATCGACCGGCCGGCGTCCGCGCACGCCCTTGAGAGCTTTGTAAACGCGCGTCTCTTCCATCATGCGGCGGGCCAGCGTGGTGTTCAGGGGAGGAAGCGCCAGGGCGCTGTCTTTGAAGACCTCCACCAACTGTCCCCCGGTTCCAAACAGCAGCACCGGGCCAAATTGCGAATCCAGGCTGCTTCCGACGATCAATTCGTAACCTTCCAGCCGCACCATGGGCTGGACCGCAACGCCCTGGAAGTGGCTAGCGCCCACTTTCTCCGCCACCGCGGACTGGATCTTCGTGAAGGCACTGCCTACAGCTTGACGGTCATAAAGGTTCAGGCGCACGCCGCCCACGTCGGTCTTATGAGTAATGGTCTCCGAGTGGAGTTTGAGCACCACCGGGTACCCGAATTTCTCCGCGAGATCGACGGCCTCCTCGGCCGTAGTGGCCACCTCCGTCGGGACTGTGGGGATACCGTAAGCGCTCAAGAGCCGCTTGGACTCGACTTCCGTGAGAATCGTCCGCCCAGACTTGCGAACCTCCTCGATGATTTTGGTGGCCGCCGCCGCGCCCGAGGCAGCGCCGTTGACCTCGCCCGGCAGCACGGGGGTCTGGTAAAGACCCTGCAGGTTGTAGCTGTACTGCCACATGTAATGGAAGATCTTTGCGGCGGTGTCAGGATAAGGGAAAGTGGGAATGCCGGCGCGATTCAGAATGTCAACCCCCGCCGACACCTCCGCACCACCCATCCAACTGGCCAAGATGGGTTTGCCTTGCAGCTTGGCATAAGGCTTGAGCTGCTCGGCGATCCGCGTGGGGTCGGTCATCGACTGCGGAGTGAGAACCGCGAGGAGGCCGTCCGTGTTGGGATCTTGCGCGACAAGGTCGACCGCTTTGGCATAACGCTCGGAGGTGGCGTCCCCAAGGATGTCGATAGGATTGTTATGGCTCCATTCTTTGGGGAGAATGCTGTTCAGCGACTCCACGGTTTTCGGATCCAGTTCCGCCAGTTCGCCTCCCACTGCGATCAGCGTATCCGTGGCGAGCACTCCAGGCCCTCCCGCGTTCGTCACGATGGCCAAGCTTGGGCCCGTGGGGTGAGGCTGCTTGCCCAGCACATCGGCCATATGGAACAGCTCCCCGATACTCTGTACTCGCAATACGCCCGTGCGCCGGAAAGCTGCATCCAACACTTCATCGCTGCCGGCCAGCGAGCCGGTGTGCGAGGCGGCGGCCTTAGCGGCGGCCGCGCTGCGGCCTGCCTTAATCACAATGATGGGTTTGGCAAGACCTACCTGGCGCGCCGCAGATAGAAACGCGCGAGCATCGCCGATGCTTTCCATGTAGATGATGATGCTCCGCGTGCGGGGATCGTCGCCGAGATAATCAATCAGGTCGCCCCAGCCCACATCGGCCATCGAACCGATGGAACTAAAAACGCTGAATCCGACCATTTCGCGAAAGCTCCAGTCCAGAACCGCCGTGCATAGCGCACCGCTCTGGCTGAGGAAGCCAATGCTTCCCGGCCGAGCCATTCCACTGGCAAAGGTCGCATTGAGGCCCGTGTTAGGACTCATAATGCCCAAACAGTTGGGCCCGACGATGCGGATGTCGGCCGCACGAGCTTTGGCCACAATCTCGCCTTCCAGTCGCGCCCCATCCGGGCCGAGTTCCTTGAACCCGGCGGAGATAATGATGGCGCCTTTCACACCCGCGGCGGCACAATCGTCCATGACCCTCGACACGGTGGAGGCGGGAGTGACGATCACCGCCAAGTCCACCTGTTCAGGCACGTCGAGCAAATTGGGGTAGGCTTTCACGCCCAGAACCTGGGCTCGCTTGGGATTTACTGGGAAAACCGTTCCGCCGAAAGGATTACTAATCAAGTTCCAAAACGTGGTCCGCCCGACGCTGCCGGGGTTCTCCGTGGCCCCGATCACCGCAACCGCTTCCGGTGCAAAGAAAACATCCAGCGGGTGTTTGCGACGATGCAAGATGTCGTGGGCATATTCTAACTTGGGCATAGCAGTTGGCTTCATTAGGCAAATCTCCTTGGGGACGAAGTGACATGAATATTAGGATAAAGACGTGCCAAACATGATACCCGGAAGGGCCACAGAATTCAACGCCAACCCCATGAAGCGCTGCCGCGAATGCTTAGCTGCCTTATATCGGCGCTCACCCGCATTCTCATTACGCTATTGCATTGGGGACATGTCGGCAGCGGGCGCATTCGAGGGTATGTTAACCTCACGCTGCCATCGGTCCGCGGGCGAAGCGGGCTTGCACCAGGACTGCGATTGACAATCGCGTGCAACAGGTGGTCTCATATCCTAAGGGTTGAAGTTCCACATTCGCAGCTCGGAAGTGTAGGCAAAAATTCCTCGAAGGGAGAACAGGAGCTATGGGCGTTCGCACCAGCATCGACCTGAGGCTCGATCCGTCCGCTGCCTTTGACGCCTTGGTTGGAGAACTATCGACGGCGCTGTTGGATCTCGGAATGCAATTTGAGCCAGGAGCCCATGGCCGCGTCGTGGAGGGCGCGGTAGAAGTGGGGCGCGTAACCAGTTGGCTCCCGCCGCAGAAGATCGCACTGGAATGGCGTGGCGCTGCCTGGCAACCGGCTGAAGTAACGGCGGTTGAGCTGCGCTTCGAGCCTGTCGGGAATGGCACTCGTGTGACGCTGGAACAGCCGGAGCTGAGCACCGCCTTGGGAGAAAAAGCGGACGAAATCGCAGGCTGGTTTGCCGGCGAGGTCGCGGCCCCGCTGCTCCATTCGTTGGCGCCTCGGCGATTGGGCGACTGGATCACCGATCGCAGAGCTCGTCGCCCCTCAGGCCCGCAGTCCCGGGCAACCTACCGCGACCCGCTCTATCACCGCCCGAATTTCAAAATCATTCTGAACGAACTTGGCCTGACGAAGAACGACTATCTGCTCGAGGTCGGCTGCGGAGGCGGGGCGTTCCTCGCGGATGCGCTGAAGAGCGGCTGCAAAGCGGCGGCTATCGACCACAGTTCAGAGATGGTAAGGCTGGCCAGCGAAGTCAACCGCGAAGCGATAAACCAAAACAAGCTCGAGATTCGCCAGGGGGATGCCGGCTTGCTGCCATTCCCCGACGACACGTTCACCTGCGCGGTTATGACCGGGGTTTTTGGCTTTATCCAGGAGCCGCTCAAGGCGCTTTCCGAGGTTCGGCGAAAGCTCACAAAGGGTGGGCGCTTTGTGCTCTTTACCGGAGGAAAAGAGTTACGCGGAACACCCGCAGCCCCCGAGCCTGTGGCCTCCCGCCTGTTTTTCTACGAGGACCAGGAACTGGAAGACCTCGCGCGCAGGGCGGGGTTTGCTGATGCGAAAGTGGAACGGCCTGATTTCGAGCAGGCCGCGCGT
>Ga0187864_10003683_pt1 | contig 12396 bp, 8 predicted proteins | sample June2016WEW_11_4_FD_132985 | JGI IMG/M metagenome (GOLD analysis project Ga0187864, IMG submission 132985) | Peatland microbial communities from SPRUCE experiment site at the Marcell Experimental Forest, Minnesota, USA - June2016WEW_11_40 | ecosystem: Environmental > Terrestrial > Soil >... | reverse complement strand
CTGTTCAGTCCCCAGGCCGAGGCGCATTTGGAGAGCGCGATGGGCCTCCAGACCTGGAACTCGATTCGCTCTCTGGACTTCCTGTTGAGCCTGCCGGAGGTCGATCCGGACCGCATCGCGGTAACCGGCGCCAGCGGCGGGGGCACCCAAACCATGCTCCTCGCGGCCATTGACCCCCGCATTGCGTTCTCCTTCCCCGCCGTCATGGTCAGCACCGCCATGCAAGGCGGCTGCACCTGCGAAAACGCCTCCCTCCTCCGCGTCGAGACCGGCAACATCGAGTTCGCCGCCCTCTTCGCCCCCAAACCCCAAGGCATGACCTGCGCCGACGACTGGACCAAAGAAATGTCCACCAAAGGCTTTCCGGAACTCAAGCAACTCTACAGCCTGATGGGCGCGCCCGATAAGGTAATGCTCAAGCGAGGCGAGCACTTCCCCCACAACTACAATGCCGTCTCCCGCTCCGCCTTTTACACGTGGCTCAACCGCCACTTCAAACTCGGTTTCCAGGAGCCGGTCATCGAGCGCGATTACCAGGTCCTCAAACCCCAGGAACTTACCGTCTGGGATGACCAGCATCCCGCTCCGAAAGCCGCCGGGCCCGGCTTCGAACGCGAGTTGTTGCGCTGGTTCCATGACGACGCCCAGAAACAGCTTGCCGCCGAACAGGCCACCCCCGAGCGCTTCCGCGCCTCCTGCCTCGGCGGCTGGGACGTCGTGCTCGGCTCCCGTTGGCCCGAAGCCGGGGAAGTCGAGTGCGAAACCGTCCGCACATCCGACCGCGGCTCCTGGAACCAGACGAGCGCCCTGCTCAGAAACAAGACCGCTCACGAGGAACTCCCGGCCATCTTCTGCTCTCCCAAGCAGGGAAACGGCCAGACGGTGCTCTGGCTCAGCGCCGAAGGAAAATCCGCCCTCTTCGCGGCCGACGGCTCCCTCCAGCCGGGCCTCGAGAAACTCGTAAAATCCGGCGCGACGGTCGTGGGCGTGGACCTGCTTTACCAGGGCGAATTCCTCGCCGACGGCAAGCCTTTGACGCGCACCCCGAGCGTGAAGAATCCGCGCGAAGCCGCCGCTTACACCTTCGGCTACAACTACTCGGTGTTCGTTCACCGCGCGCATGACGTGCTCTCGGCGGTCAGTTTCCTCAAAAACCATGCGCCTTCGTCGCGGCTGAGCGTCGTGGGTCTGGCCGGCGCCGGACCTTGGGTGGCGGCTGCGCGCGCGCAGTGCGGCAACGCCATCGACCAGGCGGTTATCGACACCGCCGGCTTCCGTTTCGGCAGCGTGCTCGACCTTCACGACCCGAACTTTCTGCCCGGCGGGGCCAAATACGGCGACCTGCCGGCCCTGCTGGCGCTGGGCGCCCCGGGCCGGACCTGGGTGGCGGGAGAGACCGAGCAAACACTGGCCCTCGCCCAATCCCAGTACCAGGTGGCGAAGGCGGAAAAGAACCTCACCCGCATCACTGCCGAAGCCCAAAATGTGGGGTCCGCCGCCATCGAATGCCTGCTGAACGAGACTGGCAAGTAAGGCGCCAACAGGTCGGCCCCGTTCCGCGCGCCATGTTTAAAACATTGCGGCTCCATACTATGGTGGCACGATGCTCGGCAAAGACTTTATGATTACAATTCGTTCGTTTCTGGTTCTGGGTCTATCGCTGGTTCTGGGCCTGACTATCTTTGGCTTTCAAATCGGCCGTGCCGTGAGAACCGGACGCGAATTTGACCGCTATCTTGCAGTCAAAGGCCTGTCTGAACGCGAGGTCAAGGCAACGCTCGTAATCTGGCCGATCCGATTCTCTGTTGCCGCTGAGGATTTGGCCGCATTGAAAAAGGCGATGGAAACAAACCGCGCCCTGGTCCTCTCGTTTCTGCAAGAGAGGGGCATAGAGTCCAAGGAGATTATCCAGGGCCTGCCGGTAGTCACTGACCGAGAGGACGAGAGGATTCAGGCCAATCGGCCTTCCCTTGCCCGCTATCGGGGCGTGGTCACTCTAGTCGTGAGAAGCCCGAATGTGGACGTGGCGAAAAAGGCGATTCAGGGTGCGGATGCGCTCCTCGAAAAGGGCGTAACCTTGATTGGCAACGAGGCCGGAGATCGGATTGAGTTTATCTTTAACGCGGTCAACGACATTAAGCCGGATATGATCAAAGAAGCCACGGCCAATGCCAGGGCCGCGGCCGAGAAATTCGCCCAGGACTCAAAGAGCAAAGTGGGACGCATCCGCAAAGCGACCCAGGGCGCTCTGGAGATCGAGGACCGCGATGCGGCTTCTCCCGAAAGGAAAGTCCTCCGCGTGGTGACCACAGTTGATTTCTTCCTCGAGTGACGATGCAAGCTATGCCGCCCCTGCGGGGCTTGGAAAGGCACTGGAAAGGCGTGGTTGCCGCGCCGGCCTTCAGATCCCCAGCGCGGTCTCGCGTCTGCCCGCTCTGGCCGCGGCCCTGCCGGACACAGGCCTTTGTTCGAGCAACCAGCGCCACGCCGGTTGGGCTTCGGGCAGCGCCTGCTTCCATGCGGAAGCAAACTCGTGGTCGAGCAGAAGGCCCTTGGCCTGCCTGGCGCGCGACCTTCCCAGCGCCAAGGACGCCTGCTCCCGGCCCGCTGTATCCGGATCCGCCAGACTCCTGCAGGTGTTCCAGAAGGCCGTGCCGTCCTCGTTGCACAGGTCGACTTCGCCGCCGTTGGCGTAGTAGTAAAGGGCGCGGCATTGGCGGCGCAAGTGAAGGAAGACGGTCGTTTCGAGCTTGCAGCCAACGTCCCGGTCCGGGTTCCCTTGGAACGCGGCGACCAGGCCCGGGTCAATGACGTGCAACTTCTTCGGATTGTGCGCCTGTTTCCGCAAGGACCGCTCCTGTTTGGGCAGCAGGAACGGCAGGAAACTGTCCTCCAGGTAGCCCAGGTATTCGTGGAGGGTGTTTTTCGACACGCTGCTGAAGCCGATCATCCTCGAAGCTCAGGTAGATCAGCCGGTTACGCCCGGTCCCTTGCGCCAGCAACTGTTGGATGGTTTGGAAAAACAGAAACGTCTTGCCGGAGCGCCGGACCCCGGCAAGCCCGATCACCTTGCCTGATGCGACCGGCAGCACCAGTTCCCGCACCCGGCATCGCGGCAGGGGCCAGGAGACGAACTGCTGCAGCACGCCTTTCAGGTTGTCACTATTCACAGGGTCAGTTCCGAGTAAATTGTCCCTTCACGCAAGGACAATATCTGCGCGGCGGCGAATCCACGCTTTCGCCGGCCCTCGCAGGCGCGTCGGTTGCGCGCAGCAAGAAGCGACTGCGGCGCTTCAGCTTGGTGCGGAGCGCCGCGTGGCGCACTTTCATGCCGGCGCTCGAACGCTCAGACCTCAGTAAAGCCGCCTCGGAGTACGGCATGGGTTCGCAATTACAATTCCTTCGATGCACTTGGTTCTCATCGTAGAATCATGTTGTTTGGGGCAAAGGTCATACCAGTCACGCTAAGCAGTCACGAACATCAACAGGGCGCGGCTTCAACCGCAACGCGGTTGTGTAACAAAGCCCAGGGTTGGACCGAAGGGACAACCCTGGGTAGCGGCGACGGAGGGGTCATCAACCCCAACGGGGTTGTGCCCGGCGGGGACCGCAGGCGACTGGTTTTCCGGTCGCCGGGCCGCAACCCCGTTGGGGTTGAGGGGCATTGCCGCGCGATTACCCAGGGTTGGCGCCGCGCCAACCCTGGGCTTTGCTACACAATCCCGTTGGGGTTGGAGCGGAGAGGCCTTAGCTTAGCCGAAGGTATATGGGCAAAGGCGCAAGTGAGAATCCATTTCGTATGGGCGAATTGTATTTGCGGGTCTGTGGTGAGGTCTGAACGCTTCTCCACCGGCTGCCGCTGGCTATCTCCGCTGGCCTTGAAGCGCTCCAGTTCCAGCGCCAAGCCGTAACGCCGCCCGAGGATGCAGACGAAGAACCGGTCCAACTGATAGGAACTCCCTTTTTTGGTGCGCCGCCGGTTATTGACACACGGAAACGGGACAAACCACCAGGCCATCGGTTTGTTTTGCATCCAGCAACCGCGCTGAGGCGAAGAAAAACTTTGGATCGTCCACCGCCACGTCCAGTAGCAGGCAAGTGTCCACGACCCATGTGAACCGTTACCCCCGCTCCAGGCACTCCGCACAAAGGCCGCGCAGCCAACCGGCGTCCAGCGGGCAAACGGACCGCTTTTCATTGGGGTGGAGCTTCTTTGGGTCGCGGCATTGCTTTCTGGCTCTGGCCAGGACCTTATGGCCTTGGTGACAGCAATGGTCCCAGCAGAGGCCTTGGCCATGGCCGCCGCATCGGGAGCAGACTGTGTTATGGCAATCCTCCGCCAGGCATTTCACCAGGGCGCCGGCCCGGGCTGCCGGATGGCCGGCTGAGCAGGCCAGGTCCGGAGGCGTCCAATGCTCGTTGCAGCGGCGGTCATGGTAGCCGCCATCCTCGGGACAGACGGCCTTGCAGCAAATCCCCTGCATCAGCGGCGCCTCGCGCTCCTGCCGCCTGAAGGCGGCGCTCCGGGGCGCCGGCGTGCAACAAATCCCCTCCGTGAGCGGCGCTTCGCACAACACCGAGGGTCCATCGTCGAGCCGGTGGGCGCCGCCGGCGCAGAAACAGGCCAGGGTGGGATTGCCATATAGCGCGTAGCCCAGCCCGAGAAGCGTGCCTCCATCCAGAGGATTCTCCCGGTTCTTGCGCAAGGCCAATCGGGCTTGCCGCAGCGATTGGCCGGCCGAATGGCCTGCCAGCAGGGCCTCGTAGAAGGGCGGCAAGAGATGCGGGGCCGGCACGGACGGGATTTCCGTTATGGTGCCCAGGTAGCTCCTTACGCCGAGGCTCTGGGCTGCGTCCACCATCCAGTGCATCGGTTCGCCGGCCCTGCCCCAGGTCTTTTCCCACCCCTCGGCCGTGCCTGATCGACAGCAGATGGCCAGCAGCACCAGCGGCGGCAAGGCGCCCGCCGGAAACGCCCCTTGAAAGTCACGGGCAGTGAAGAGCTGCGCCGCTCCCCCGTTCCCGCTTGTTCCCAGAACGAACCCGGTCCGTTCCGGATGCGGGTCCGACTCATGATGGAGAATCAGGCTCACCAGGTCGTGGCTGCGCAGTGCCTCCGCGAAAGAAGCGGGGGCGATGGGGCCGATCCGCCCATCGGCAAAATCGATCTTGCCATCCCGCCCCGCCGAGACCCAGGCCGCGCGAAACTGGTTGAACTGGTCCCGCACCTCGGGCCTCAGGTCCCCGAGCGTGTCAACCAGGCTGAAGGCCCGGTACGGCTGGCCAGGACTGTGATGCCGCGGGGGCAGACCCGCCGGGACCCGCGCCAGCAATTGCCTGCCCGTGGCATACTGAAAGCAGATGAAATCGTCGGCCAGGTAGATCCAGTCAAAGGGCGCCCAATGGAGCAGCGGGTCATATTGGAAAACCAGGTGGCTGATGGTCCGGTCGGACTGGAGCTTCCCGATGACTTCGTCGGGTAACAACGCACTGCAGAGGTCGCGGCCCAAGGGACGCAGGCCTGTCTCGACGTGGCTGCTGCCGGCTTCGTAGTCCTCCGGGCGCGCGCACTGGTCCATCGCCCCATACCCGGCGCGAAGCGTGGCGGCGGCCTTTTGGCTGAGGTCCTCGAGCGCGTCGTAATGGCATACTTCAGGCTTGGTGCCCAGCACCACCACTCGGCCGGTGTTGGGATGCAGCTCCCAGGTGAGTTGAACGCGGCGCGACAAGCTCTTTCCCAAGCCCTCGTGGACACTGTATTTGAGAACCAGCGTGTTCACATCTCACTCCCGGCCGAGAATGAGCACTAAAGCACGCCCGTCGGGCGTGATGAGCTTCACCGCGCCCTCGGGACACTCCTTGAGCGTCGCCACCCCGTCCTTGACGCGCCCCTGCACCCCGGTTTCCTCTTCAAACTGCTTCCCGTCCCGAAGGACCAGCCTCCGGGCCTTGACCAGACCTTGGATGGCCGGGCCGGCAAGGGAAACGATTAACCGAAAGCCTCCCCCCGGTTCGCAGACCACAGAGACCTCCGTTCCATCCGGCATTCGGACCCTCCTCTGGCTCAAGAGCCCAGGGGCCGCCGTGTTGAGGCTGCCGCCTGAAGGCGGCGCTCCGCTTCGGACACTCGTCCTTTCCATCGCCCCAGGGGCCGCCTCCGGCTCGCCCTTGGGCAACGAAGGCCCCCGCGAAAGGCAGGCAGGCTCAAGCGCCACTTCGGCGCCCAGCAGGGCGCGCACCTCGAGGCCGCTGGACTTTTGCAGAAACACGGCCACAACCTCCTCCGGTTTGAGCGAAAAGGCGGCCCACGCTTCTCTGAGCGCCTCCCCGGTTGCTCCCCAAATTCGACAGGCCAATGACGGCGCAGGCGCCGCCGCTCTCGCCGGGACCGGCGTCGCCCTCTCACGCTCCTGGGTTTCCAGAGACCGGGCAATCTTTTCGGTTGAGGCTGCCGCCTGAAGGCGGCGTTCCGTCACACTTTCCCTGGTTTCCAGAGAGTGGCCAATCCGCGCCAAGGCCTCCTGCGCCTTATCGTCGCCCGCAATCAAGGCCTGCGCCTTGTCCTCATCCTCGATGCTTAGAGCACCCAAGGCGTAAGCCCAGAGCAACTGTTCTGTGGCCCGGCCAGGACGCGGCCGGCCAAAGAACTGAGACTCCAACTCGGCAATCTCGGCCGGCACGTCATCCTCTTGTCCCTCATGCTCAATACTCATAGCTCTTCATTGTCTTTCCAACCCGGAACACCCGCCCGTGTCCCCGTCATCAACTCTACGCGCGCTCTCTGACTTTCATTCAGCAGCCGGGGGCGAGGGGCGAGTGTCGAGTGTCGAGGGGCGGTCGCTCTGCATTCCCTCGACACTCGGACCTCCGGCTACTTGTCATCCGGGCTCTGCTCCTCCAGCGGCGGGCAGGACAGCCGCCATTGCCGCATTGCCATCAAGGCCGACTTTAACCGTCTGCACACCGTCACCTGGTCCATGCCCAGGAGCCTCGCTATCTCCTCTTGTGACCGGACCCAGGGGTGCTGCGCTCTTTGATACCGGGTCAACCGATCCCGCGCTTCCAGCAGGCGGTTCGAGGCCTTTTGGCGCCGGACGCAGGCAATCTGAAACTCCAGTTCCTGCCGGCGCTCGCTCGTGGCCGCCGGGTCCTTCATTTCTGCCTGCAACGGCTCAATCCTGGAACCGCGGGGATGCTTCAATTCGTTAATGCGCTCGCGCGGCCAGCCCTGCATTTCCAACTCCGCCTGCTTCCGCTCGCTGCGCCCAAAGGCCTGTCTCTGTTCAGCCTCCCGTTCTGGAATCTCTTCGTCCTGCAGTCTTCGCAGCGCCTGTTGGTCTGCATCGAACTCCTTTTCAAGCTCTCTGAGGCTCGCCGCCCTGGCTGCGCGCTCCAATGTCCGGGGCGCCATGAGCTTCGGATTCACGTGCGCCCGATAGCGCAGCTCTACGACTGCCCGCTCCTCCGGCCCCCGCAACGCGGACAAACATCGCTCCAGCCGTTGGCTCGCTGACTCACGAGGGCCTGGCTCGGGTCCGGATGCCTCTTGGCCGGCCAGGTCCTCCAGCCCGGTCTCCCCTTCCGGAGCGTCTCCACTGGAAAAGTGTGGCGCGGGCATCCTGCCCGCGTCCGCCTCGGAAGCGAATTTCTTGCGCGCATCCCGGCATCGCCCGGCCAGGAGAAACTCCAGGAAGCTGGCAAACGTCTTGCCCTCCCCGGTTTTGTAACCCGCCAGGGTTTTGCCAAACCGGGCTTCGGCGAAAGCCCGGTCCTCGACCCAGGCCTGCGCTTCCTGCAGGCTCGGATCATCCGACGACATAAGTGGGGAGCACTCCCGGAACATCCTCAACAGCGTGTTTGCCACCCACACTCGATACGCGTTCCAATAGAAACCCCGAATTTCCTGCCGTCTATCCCTGCTGGTTTTCGCAAGCAAGTATTCCGCCACCCGGTCGCAGTCTTCCACGCAGGCCGCAACCACCACATGCCCGGATTCCGGAACGCCGCCTTCAGGCGGCAGCCCCCTTGCGCCTTCCACGCAGACGGCAGCCACCACGCGCTCGGAATCCCCCGCGCCCTTCACGGCCGCCACCCCGGCGCAAAACTCCCGCGCCTTCGCCTCCAGCCAGGCCTCTCGTCCCGCGCCTTTTGCCGGTGGCTCCGGCAACAGAGAGCCTGACTCCTCGGGCAGGAACCTCGTGTGGTTGAATTGCTTCTCCACCAGGCGCGCCACCGCCTCCACGTCCGCAAACTGCAGACGCCGGCGCAGCAGCGGAACCAACAACTGCCGACACCGTTCCCACAACTCCCGGCGCAGCTCCTCTGCCGGCGCCGGCAGCGCCCCATCGGTCGATTCAGTTTTCATGCCTGCCGCCACAAACCCAAGTCCTTTCGGGTTGTATTCAGCCCAGTGTGGCAGGGGGAGCAGCGCCCTTCCAGCCCAAATCGTCTCCGTTCGCGCGGCTTTGGCTTTTTTTACCACGGATGGACACGGATAAACACGGATTTGGGCCTTATCTGTGTTTATCTGTGTCCATCCGTGGTTGAAATCCCGCCGTCGCTAAGGCGTTACAGAAATTGAATGAATTCGCTGGCTTTGGCGTAAGGCCTCTCGGATACTGAAAGAGACTCCTATGACGCGGTTCGGATGGGCGGTGGTTCTTGGGGCCGGAGGTGGAACGGCGGTGATTGCCCTGGCGCTGGGGGCGGCGGGAATGCCAGCCCTGCGGGCGTTGTTTGCGGGGATCAATGTGGCAACGATGCTGTGTAGAACTGACCGATGAAAAAGCGCGCGCTATTGATTGGAATCAACCGGTATGAAGACCCGGGTATTGGCCGGCTGCTCTGTGCGGAGAAGGATGCCCTGGCCCTCGAACTGTTCCTGCGTGAACGCTGCGGCTTCGCGGCCCAGAGCCTCATCAACGACCAGGCCACCAAGCGCCGCATCACCACCCGCCTGCGCGAGATTTGCTCCGAGTTGAAGGACGGGGATTTGCTCTTCTTCTACTTCGCCGGCCATGGCCACGAGGACCCGCGCACCGGCCAGGCCGTGTTGCTGCCCTGGGACGTGCGCCTGCCCGACATCGAGGACCAGCTCAATCCCGAACTGGTGCCGGTGCGCGGCATCGAGTCCGCCAGCGCGCGGTGCGGGGCGTCCCGCTTCCTGGTGTTGGATGCCTGCCGGATGCCGTTGCGCAGCGGGACCAAGGACACCCAGGCGCGCCTCGAGGAAGCGGCGGTGCGGGACATCCAGGCGATGGTGCGGGAAGAGGCGCGGGAGAGCGCGCCGCTCGTGACGATCTTCTCGTGCAGCACCGGACAGCGGGCCCATGAACTGGAAGAGACCGGCCGCGGGGTGTTCAGCAAAGCCCTCGAGGAGGCCCTGGCTGAATGCGTGGCGGCGGGGCGCGAGCTCTCCTTGCCCGGAGAGGCGGAGGCGCGGCTCACGACATTCATGGAAGGCTATCTCAAGCAATACCGGCCGGGCGCTCGCCAGAATCCGCACCTTTCGCACAATCGGGCCAAGGTCGTGCTGCTCGAGGGCCGGACAACCCCAGCGGATGCGGGTAATTCCAACCCCCCGGTTGCGGCCAGTGGGAGTACGCGCTATGAGAAGTGCCCTATATGCCGCAAGTGGAACCTCATTACCGAGACCTTCGAGTGTCCGCGCTGCCGACGGGATTTTGTATGCCTTAAACACCGCTCGGAGGCAGACCGCTGCTGTGAGGATTGCGCCGGGAAGCCGGCCCCGGAGCGGGCCGAGGCCGGACTCAAAGCCCAGGCTGAGGCCCAACGGCGGCCGGGAGCAGCAGGGCCGCAGCCCCAGCGCGAAGTGAAAGAGCGGCGGAGGAAGAATCCCGCCTTCGCATCGAAGGAGCGTCCGTGGGTGAACAGCCTGGGGATGAAGTTTGTGCCGGTGGCAGGGACGCAAGCATTGTTCTCCATCTGGCAGACGCGCCTCAAGGACTATGCGGCTTATGCCAACGCCGGCGAAAGTGTGGACGGCAGTTGGCGGAATCCGGCGTTTGAAGGCGTGCCGGTGACCCCGAGCGACTACTGCCCGGTGGTCTGCGTCAGTTGGGGCGACGCAACGGCGTTTTGCGCCTGGTTGACTGAGAAAGAACGGCGCGAGGGCCTGCTGAGGCCCGAAGAACATTACCGGCTGCCCACGGATGCGGAATGGAGTTGCGCGGTGGGCCTTGGACCCAAAGAAAGCGGAAAAACACCGCGAGGCAAAAAGTTCAAGCCGCCGGGCGTTTACCCCTGGGGTTCGCAATGGCCGCCGCCGCGCGGCTCCGGTAACTTCGCCGACGAGAGCGCAAAACGGACGTTCCCTGGTTTGAAGATAATCGACCGCTACGACGACGGGTTTGCCACGACATCCCCGGTAGGGAGTTTTCCGGCCAACCAATATGGGCTCTATGACCTGGCGGGGAACGTCTGGGAATGGTGTGAGGATTGGTATAACAGCGACCACAAATCCCGTGTGTTGCGCGGTGGGTCGTGGGCCAGCCCCGGTCCCGGCGGTCTCCGGTCGTCGCGCTGCTACGGCGGCACGCGCGGCGCTCGCGTCGACGACTTTGGGTTTCGGGTGGTGTTGGACCCGGGCAGGGCCGGTGAACAAGAATTGACCGATGAAAAAGCACGCGCTCTTGATTGGCATTAACCGGTATGAGGACCCCGGCATCAGCCGGTTGCTGTGCGCCGAGAAGGATGCGGTGGCCCTGGAGTTTTTCCTGCGCGACCGCTGCGGCTTTGTCGTGACCGGTCTCATCAACGACCAGGCCACCAAGGGCCGCATCAACGACGAGGTGCGCCATTTGTGCGCTGGACTGGGGCCGGAGGATGTGTTCCTCTTCTACTTCGCCGGTCACGGGCATGACGACCCCCACACGGGCCGGCAGGTGCTCCTGCCTGTGGACGTGCGTTTGCAGGACATCGAGGACCATCTCCAGCCGGACTTGGTGCCGGTGCGCGGGATCGAGGCGGCAAGCGCGCGGTGCGGGGCCGCCCGGTTCCTCTTGCTCGACGCCTGCCGGATGCCTCTGCCGGCGGGCAGCCGGGACAGCGTGGCGCGGTGCCGGGACGTCGTGGCGGCGGACCTCAAGACGATGGTGGAAGAAGAGTGCAGGTCCAGCCCTCCGCTGGTGGTGCTGCATTCGTGCAGCCCGAACCAGCGGGCGCACGAGGTGGAGTCACTGGGCCGCGGGGTGTTCAGCAAGGCCCTGGAAGAAGCCTTGGCCGAATCTGTGGCGGAGGGGCGGGAGGTGTCCTTGCCCGGAGAGGCGGAGGCACGAGTGGCGGCACTCATGGAGGAGAGCCTGAGGCACTATCGGCCTGGGGCACGGCAGAACCCGTGCATCTCTCATAATCGGCCCAAATTGGTGCTCTTGGAAGGGAGGATGGTTGGACCGGGTGCGGCGGATCCAAACACCCTGGTGGGAAGGGCCGGCGCAATACGGTGTGAGAAGTGCCCGATTTGCCAGAAATGGAACGTCATCACCGACACCTTCGGCTGTCCGCGCTGCCATCGGGACTTTGTGTGCCTTAAACACCGATCCGAGACAGAGCGCTGCTGTGAGGAGTGTGCGAAGAAATTGGCCGGCGAACGGGCCGAGGCGGAACGAAAGGCCAAGCAAGAAGCGGAGCGGCAGGAGGAGCTGCGGCGGCACGCACTAGAGAGGCAGCGGTTGGGAGAGCAGAGGAAGCGCGCGGAGGCCCAGAAGAGGGCCAGAGAGGAGGCGGAGCAAAAAGCCCGGGAAGAAGCTGCCCGCCAGGAGGAGGCTCTTCGCGCCCGCCAGCCCAAGGCGGGCAAGCCGTGGGAGAACAGCCTGGGGATGAAGTTTGTGCCAGTGCCGGGGACGGAGGTGCTGTTCTGCGTCTGGGAGACGCGGGTGAGGGATTATGCACCGTACGCGGCGGCGCAGAGCGGGGTGGACGGCAGTTGGCGGGATCCGGCATTTGAAGGTGTGCCAGTGACGCCGAATGAGGACTGCCCGGTGGTGTGCGTGAGCTGGAAAGATGCAAGGGCGTTTTGCGCATGGTTGACCGAGAAGGAACGGCGCAGGGGCCTGCTGAGGCCTGAGGACCATTACCGGTTGCCGACGGATGCGGAATGGAGTTGGGCGGTGGGCATTGGAGACAGAGAAAGCGGAGCCACACCGCGCGAGAAGGATGGCAAGCTGGCGGGGGTTTACCCTTGGGGTTCGCAATGGCCGCCGCCGCCTGGGTCAGGCAACTTTGCCGACGAGTGCGCGAAGAGGAAGGTTCCTAAGTGGTCGATTATCGATGGCTACGAGGACGGGTATGCGACGACGTCGCCGGTAGGTAGCTTTCCGGCGAACGAGCATGGGCTGTATGACCTGGCGGGGAACGTCTGGGAATGGTGTGAGGATT
>Ga0187864_10003682_pt1 | contig 12400 bp, 8 predicted proteins | sample June2016WEW_11_4_FD_132985 | JGI IMG/M metagenome (GOLD analysis project Ga0187864, IMG submission 132985) | Peatland microbial communities from SPRUCE experiment site at the Marcell Experimental Forest, Minnesota, USA - June2016WEW_11_40 | ecosystem: Environmental > Terrestrial > Soil >... | reverse complement strand
TATCCCACCGAGATCGCGAAATAGAGAATCACCGATATCGCCGTGGCCCAATCCTGATTTTGGTGCTGACGAAAGGGGCCGGCAAGGCCTGCGAATGGCTGGGGCGCCTGAATCAGGATTGGGCCACGGCGATTTCGGTGATTCTCTATTTCGCGATCTCGGTGGGATACGGGATCGTGCTGGAGTGGCGCTGGCACGGGCAAACTCTCGGCAAGCGGGTGATGGGCCTGCGCGTGGTGGATGCCCAGGGCTTGCGCCTGCAGCTTCCGCAGGTGATTCTTCGGAACCTGCTCCGGCTGGTGGATATGCTTCCCATGGTTTACCTGGTGGGCGGCGTCGCGTGCTTCTGCAGCCGGAATTGCCAGCGGCTGGGCGACCTGGCGGCCGGCACCATCGTGGCCCGCGAGCGCAGCCCGTACGCCCCCGACCTGGAACAAATGGCGCCCGCCAAGTACAATTCGCTGCTGGCCTATCCACACCTGGCCGCCAGGTTGCGCAGCCTGGTGAGTCCGGAGTCGGTGAGCATCGCCGTCGAAGCTGTGTCGCGGCGCGACGGATACGAGCCACTGGCGCGTGTCGAACTGTTCCAGGAACTGGCCGCGTATTTCCAGTCGCTGGTCGAATTCCCCGAAGCGGCTCGCGAATCGCTCACCGGCGAGCAATACGTGCGCAGCGTGCTGCGGGTGATTTATGGCGGCGGGCGGGGATGAGGGAACGCGGTTTACTTACTGACACCGCTCCTCCACCCTATGATACCTGCGGGCTCTGTGCGTAAATCAACAGTGCAAGAGAAATAGGCAAGAAATCGGAAAGATCGGGATACCGCTTTCAGGGAGCTCGACCTATCCTGGAGATGAAGGATTCCAAAGGAGAAACAATGCAGAAGCGGAAACTTGGAAAGAGCGGCCTGGAAGTCTCGGCTCTCGGGCTCGGCTGCATGGGAATGAGCTTTTCGTACGGTCCGCCCAAAGACAAGCCGGAGATGACCTCTCTCCTGCGGGCAGCCGTGGAACGCGGCATCACATTCTTCGACACCGCTGAGGTTTACGGCCCGTTCACAAACGAAGAACTCGTGGGCGAAGCCCTCGCTCCCTTCCGTGACCGATTGGTGATCGCCACCAAGTTCGGGTTCGATCTGAGTGGCAGCGACAATCGGCCGGGAGCGGCGGGTCTGAATAGTCGGCCCGAGCACATCAAGCAGGCCGTCGACGGCTCGCTCAAGCGGCTCAAGGTTGAGACAATCGACTTGCTTTACCAACACCGTGTTGACCCCGAAGTGCCGATCGAAGACGTGGCGGGAGCCGTGAAGGACCTGATTCGCGAGGGTAAGGTGAAGCACTTCGGCCTTTCCGAAGCAGGAGTGAAAACGATCCGCCGCGCACACGCGGTCCAGCCGGTCACGGCTCTCCAGAGCGAATACTCGCTGTGGACGAGGACCCCGGAAAAGGAAGTGATACCGACCCTGGAGGAATTGGGCATTGGCCTTGTCCCTTACAGCCCGCTGGGCAAGGGCTTCCTCACGGGAAAGATGGACGAAAAGGCGAAGTTCGACAGCTCCGACTTTCGCAGCACCCTGCCTCGCTTCACGCCGGAGGCTCTCAAGGCGAATCAGGCCCTGATTAATCTGCTCTCGAGCATCGGGGAACGGAAGAAGGCGACGCCTGCGCAGATCGCACTCGCCTGGCTGCTGGCCCTGAAGCCGTGGATTGTCCCGATCCCAGGCACCACAAAGCTCGATCGCCTGGACGAAAACATCGGGGCCGTCTCAGTCGAACTCACGGCCGACGATCTCCGTGACATCGAGAACGCCGCCTCGAAGATCACGGTGCAAGGTGCCCGGTACCCCGAAAAGCTGGAGCAGATGACCGGCCGCTGAGCGGCCACGCGAAGGAGTTCAGAAAATGGACATCAAAAGAAGTGGTTCACAGCCTTCCGGCAAAGGACCGGCAGAGTATTTTACCGGCACGGTGCGGGTTGACCCGCTGTTCAACGCGCCCGCTCCGGCGCGCGTTGTCGGCGCCAGCGTCACCTTCGAACCAGGCGCCCGGACGGCGTGGCATACCCACCCGCTGGGTCAAAACCTGATCGTGACGGCCGGGTGCGGCTGGGCACAGCGTTGGGGCGGGCCGGTGGAGGAAATCCGGCCGGGTGACGTGATCTGGTTCGCGCCGGGCGAGAAACATTGGCACGGCGCCACGGCGACCACGGCGATAACGCATATCGCCATTCAGGAGCACCTTGACGGCAAGACGGCCGACTGGATGGAACAGGTCAGCGACGAACAATACAAGGCATAACATAGCCTCGGATGTCGAAGTCATCCCGATCCAGAAGGTCAACGAAGTCTACGCGAGACTGCTCCAGTCCGATGTGAAGTACCGCTTCTCCATCGATCTGGCTTCTCTCAAATCTGAGTAAGACGGTGAATGAGCACTTTCGCATTCCACGTCCCCGCCGGTTGTGCACCAATACCGGCCACTCATCGAAGCGGATCCGCCGCTCGCACACTTTTCGCTTTGGGAACCTGTCCCAGCGCAGTAAATTCGGGGCTGTGAGCATGGAAACCGAAAAGGAGAAAGCCGTGCGAAACAGTCTTTGGATCATCGGCCTGGCACTGGCCGTTCCGGCGGTTGCATCCGCCCAGGACATACCCAGGGTAGAGGTCTTCGCCGGTTATTCGTACGGGCTGATACACGGCTACGTCGCCGATGAGAGCTTGCTGGCCCCGGGCATGACGGGAGCCTTCACCTTCCCGAGTTTCGGATCGAACGGCTGGACTGGCGCCGTGACTGTCAACGCCACCCATTGGCTTGGCGCGGTCGCCGAGGTTGGCGGCCTCAACGCCAATATAACCAGGACGTCCGGGGGGGCGCCGTTTACCATCGGCACGCGCGAGCACAGCTATTTGCTCGGGCCGCGTTATTTCGACCGCTACGGGCGATGGACCGTATTCGCTCAAGTGTTGTTCGGCGAGTCGCATGCTTTCGTGTCGGTGGCGTATCCCGAAGTGCTCGAACCGATCGGCTTCGTGGAGACGAAGTTCGCGATGGGCGCAGGTCTGGGCGTCGATCTGACGGTGTACAACAGGCGGCGCCACCTGGAGGGCGCGGGTCAAGAATTTGCCATTCGCGTCGGGCAGGCCGATTGGTTTAGGACAACCTTCGCCGGCAGCCACCAGGACAACATCCGCCTCTCCGCGGGGCTCGTGTTTCGGTTTTGAAGATGTGTGACGCGAGCGGCACGAAGGAGAGCGAGGGCCAATGAGCGATCCGATCATGCAGGCGAAGCGGGCCGCCGCGGTGGCAGTGCTGGCCATCCTGCTGACCGGGTGTCCGAGCGGCAGCGGCCCGGTGGAAGGCGGAGGCAGCCAGACGCTCGATTTTTCGATGACGCTTGCAGCCTCCACGGTGCTCGCGCCGCAAGATGGGACGCCCGCCCCAGTAGGCGTGGCCATTGGAAGATTCGCGGGGAATACGAACAGCATCACGTTGACTGCCGCAGGGCTGCCGTCCGGATTGCAGGCACAGTTCGCTCAGCCGGGCAGCGGCTCGGCGGGAACCGTTACGTTGGTGGCGAGCGGCGCTGCGCCCGCGGGTACGTACGCGGTGAATATTCAAGCCAGCGACGGGGGACCTGCAACCAGCCAGTCGCTCACGGTGGTGGTCGGAATCGTCGCCACTGTCGGCAACACGGTGGACCTGGAACACGGCGTTGGCGGCAAATTCCAGCAAGCGTTGGGCGTGGTGTTCGAGCCAGACACCTGGAGGAACTACTTCCTTCCGCTCGATTGGGACGCCCTCGAAGCCATGGGCACGCAGGTGATGAGCGTCCACACAGTCGACTACATCCCGATGAAAGCCAATACGGGGCAGGCGAGCGACTGGGATTTCACCAATCTCGACGCGAACCTGTTACCGGCGCTGGCGGTGGGCAACCGCAGCCCGCAATTCGTGATCGTCCAGGCGCCGCCCTTCCTGAACAGCCCCAGCAAAGACGCGAGTGGCGTGCAGTTCATCTTCAATGATGCAAACCTGCAGATCTTCGCGCAGTACTGTGCGAACCTGGTGCGCTATTACAATACTGGAGGATTCGATTGGGGCGGCCGGCACTTTCAGGCGCCGGCCGGCTATCGCATCACCTGGTGGCAGATCTTCAACGAATACAACGTCAACGGCCTGTTGCCGACCCAGTACATCCAGCTCTACAACACGATTGTGCCGGCCATGAAGGCGGTGGACCCTAGCATCAAGGTCACCGCGCTCGCACTCGCCGACTTCGACTATCTCGAGACCGACCCTCGAAATAACCTTCCTTGGTTTGTCGCCTCGCCCGCAAACGGCGGCGTGAACGCCCAGGTAGACGCGGCCACGCTGCACCTGTATTCGAGCACGCACCAGACCGACAGCGACGCCACGATCTTTGCCACCATACCCAGATACACGGCGGACATCGGCTACTTCTACCAGCAACTGCGGTCGCGGCCGGACCTGGCCAGTGTGCCGGTGTGGGTCACGGAAAGCGGCGTCCAGGCGGACTACCAGGTGGGTGGCATCAGCATCACCACCGGTCTCCCGTTCGTGCTGGACCTGCGCGGCTCGGATGCCTTCAATGCCGCTTGGCAGCCGTACCTGTTCTCGCAGATCGGTAAAGCCGGCTGCCAGAGGCTGCTGCACTGGTCCTTCAGCGATGACATGCAATTCGGCCTGATTAACGAAACCAACAACTTCAAGTACTTGAGCTACTGGGTGGAAAACGCGCTGCTCGAGAAGTTTCCCTGGGACGGCGCGACAGCCGGGCCGGACATTCTCGATCTCAACGCGACGGAAACCTCCACGGTCGAGACCCTGGCCACAAGAAACAGCGATGGTTCCGTAGTGGTTATGATGGCGAACCATGCCGTACATGCTCCGAGTGACAACAACGGGGACGGCGATCCGCGCACGGTGATTGTGGACGTCTCGGCGCTGGGAACATTTGCCACGGCCACCCAGCTCACGATTGACGGTAATACCGACACTGTGAACGGGCCGGCCGAGGTGGCGATCACGCCGGCGGCGAGAATCACTGTGTCGCTCGGCGGTTATGGGGTGACGTTCGTGACGCTCCATCCGTAGGCGCGCTCCCGTTTCGGAGGCGGAGTCATATAATGAAAATGCCGTTGCACGGCGCCCCGGCCGAGCGCCGTAGAGGCTCCTTGAAATCGGAGCCGCACGCGCCGGCAAGTGGTGAGGCAGAGTCCGCTGTGCGTAACAGGTATGCGCAACATGCCCGGAGGAAATGGTGAGCGGGTATTATCCCTGGCTGGACGTCCTGTTGGGCAGCTTCAACGCGATTACGTTTACCCTGCTGTCTTTCCTTTGGCTCGATGAGTTCCGGAAGCGTGGGAGCCACTGGGGCGGGTATCTCTATCTATGCATCACGGTAGCTTGCGCTTTCCTATTTACTTCCAATCTCGTCAATTACCTCTCGTGGGGGATGGTTTACTACGGCCAGCCGTTTCTGGTGTACCCTCAGATCGCCGTCAACGCTCTGCTTCCTGCCTTGCTATTCCATTTCTTCTACAGAAATGAGAAGCAGCGTCTGCCGCGCCGCCGGATATGGCAGGCCGGTCTGGTTGCCGTCTACGCGCTGGGGCTTTTGTTCGCGGTGATGGCGTTTGGCGCGCTGGGGCGCCCGTTCCAGGACTATTGGGGCGACCCAGCAACGCTGCTGGCCGACCGCGCACTCATGATTGCCGCGGCCACCGGCTGCGGCCTGATCTTGTGGACCTCCGGGCGCCCCGCCGCGGAGCGGCTCGCGCGGAACCAGCGGCGCTGGTTGCTGCTTCTTTGTGGCGTCTGGGTGTTTATTTATCTGATCGCGCCGCAGGGAAGCTGGGGCGGCATACTGGCACAGACACTGCCGCTGTGCTTCGGATTCGTCATCACATATTATGCCGAGCGGACCACTTTCTTCGACGTTCTCATCAAGAAAGGGGCATTCACTTTCTGCTTCCTGCTCCTGCTGGCGGCGTATTTCCTGGTTATGGCGCCTTTCCTGCTGCGGCTGTGGTGGGGCACACGCACCGCCGTGGTGGCCTGGGCGCTTCTCGTCTTACCGATCGTGCTTTTGGCTCCTTGGGGCCAGCGCAAACTGTCTCTCTTCCTGGACCGGCTCTTGTTGGGCCGCCGCTTCCTTCCGGCTGAGGCGAGCAAGTACTTCCTCACCGGATTGCAGAGCGCCATCGGCGAGAGCGAGCTTAACGCCCGCGCGGAGCGGCTGCTGGGCGGGATATTCCAGTCAGGGGCCGTGATCCTGCTGAATCCGGCGCCCCTCCCGCCGGCCGCGAACGCCGGCGGCATGCAGGCTGCCGTCAGTCCGCACGGCGAGCAGATCGGTCTGATCTCGATCCAGCCGCGGGTTCACGGTCCTCGCTTCCTCAGCGAAGACGTTACCCTGCTCTCGTCGCTGGCGGAGACGTATTCCTTCCTGCTCGATAATCTGCGATTGCGCGAGGAGCGCGCCCGGAGGGAGCGGCGCGAGCAGGACCTGCTGCTCGGCGCCGAGCGGAGCGAGCTGAGGGCGCTTCGCGCACAGGTCAACCCGCACTTCATGTTCAACGCGCTGAATACAATTGCGGGGCTGATTCCGCGGCGCCCGGACCGCGCCGAGCGGACCATCGAGCAGTTGGCGGAGATGTTCCGGTATACGCTGCGGCGCTCCGAGCGCGAGTGGGTGCCTTTGGGCGAAGAACTGGAGGCGGTCCGCGCTTACCTCGATATCGAGCGGACGCGCTTCGGGGACCGGCTGGAATTTACGATTCGGGCCGGCGAGCGAGCCGAGGAGGCGCGGATTCCCGCGATGATCGTGCAGACGCTGGTGGAAAACGCCGTCAAGCACGGAGTGAGCGCCATTCGCGTGCCGGGCAGGATCGAGGTCAATGTCGATATCGCGCAAGAGCGTCTGCGGATCGAGGTCCGCGACAACGGGCCGGGCTTCGAGGAGTCTTCAACGAGAGTCTTTCACCAGCCTGGAGAGGGCCATGGCCTGCGCAATATACGCGAGCGGCTGCGGGGCTATTTCGGCGATGCCGCGTGCCTTGGCATCGCGCGCGATGGCGCGGCCGGCATGACTGTGGTCAGCGTGGAGATGCCGCGGACGGCACAGCCGGTTGAGGTTGCGCCATGATCCGGGCGTTGTTGGTGGACGACGAAGATATCGCGCGCGAGCGTCTGCGCCAGTTGCTCGGCTCGATCGCGGATGTGGAAGTGGCCGGGGAAGCCGCCGACGGCGAGGAGGCCATTCAGAAGACCCTGGAGCTACAACCCGACTTGCTGCTGCTCGACATTCAAATGCCCGGTGTGAGCGGCCTCGAGGTGGCGGCGTGCCTGCCGCGGCCGCGCCCCAGAATCATTTTCTGCACGGCTTTCGACACCTATGCCGTAAAGGCTTTCGAGTTGCACGCGATGGACTACCTGTTGAAACCGGTGAGCCTTCACCGGCTGGCGCAGGCCATCGAACGGATCCGCCAGAGAGCGCTGCGCGATGCCGAGGGCGATGTGGACCGCCTGACGCGCGCGGTGCCGGGCGCCAGCGCGCGGCTGCTGGTCCGCTGCGGCGGCCGCTACAAGGTTGTCCCGCAACGCGAGGTCCTGTATTTCTCCTCCGAGGGGGGCCTCACCAGGCTGCATACGCGAGACCGGGCGCACGTGCTCGAACCTACTCTCAGCGATCTCGAGGAACGCCTGGATGCGGCGGTTTTCTTCCGCCTTTCCCGCGCGGCGATTGTCAAGCTCGATGCGGTCACCGAAGTCCGCCCCCTGATCGGCGGCACCGCCGACGTCGTGTTGAACAATGGCGCGACGCTGGAAGTGAGCCGGCGGCGCGTCAGGGATTTACTGGAGCGCTTGAGCGGCAGCCTCAACTCAATTCCACCTCCACCTGTTACTCCGCCGCCAGCTTCGCGGCCGGAATGACGATACCCTCCAGCCGTTTTCCGTTGAGCAGCGGCTTACTCAGGCGGGCAACGAGTTGAGCCGTGAGTAGATTTCTCCCGGCGAAAGGCTCGGCGGACGCCGACGGCGCTCCAGCGGTTGGCGCTGCCCGGAGCAATGGCTGATCGCGCGACTGAGGCGGATGCGGCTTCAGCAGAAATGAGTTCAAGCAGTTTGCCGTGCATGACATCCGCCGCGGGTCACGCCTCATCGCTGTTTCTTACGGTTGAATAGTCGCCTTCAGGACTTCCGGCCCGCTTGGATCTTTTGCTCTAAGATCCTGCTCGGCGGTAACAAACACATCGAAACTCTTCAACGGAGTGACGGTTTCGAAGGTCGCCTTTAGGTTCTTATCCACTTTCAGTTGGCCTTGATTCTCGGAGCTTCCGCCCCGTTCCTGCAACCAAACAACATACGCGGCTGCGCGTGGCGTCAGATTTTCAAGATTTGCGAGATGCTGAACTATCATCTTCAGTTTCGTGTTGCCGTTCTTGTCCTTGCTGATCGCAACCTCGGCCCGAGCACCGGGAACCATAGACGCTGCAGTCATTGGGTACTTCTTGGCTGCATACGCGACAGTACAGAGCAGCGCGAACGTCAGACAGATTGTATAAAACTTTCGCATCGGACACCTCATCCTTCCGGGATTCCATTTCGGACTCCCAGGTCGTGCTCAGTATACACCCGGGCAAGAACGGCGATGCGGCACCTGGCCTCACGGTGCAGTGCGGAGGCTGGCGGGTATATACTCAATCGGAGAGACGAGACCAACGGAAAGTCTGGAGGATGTTGAGGGTCCTATGAGCAGCGGCCGTCATTTTCCCATTCGATCCTTTCTCGGGTCCGTGGCGCTGGTCGCGGTCGCCGCCGCCAGCGTCTATCTGTCGTATGAACTGGTCGTCAAGCCGCGGCGGGCATTGCAGGACCAGATCCGCGGGCAGCAAGAGACCATTCTCAAGCTCGAACAAGAGAAGCAGCGCCTCGAAGCCTACCTGAAGATTCTGAAGCGCATCGACCGCCGGGCGCGGGTCGAGGTTCTTCGACAGGCGAAGGACCAGCAGGGGAGCCTGCAGACCACGATTAGGTTCACCGAGGTTGACGACGCCGGCAAGCCGATCAACGTCTCTCGAGAGATGACTCTGCCGGGGCAAGAAGTCTATTTTGACACCCTGGTGATCAAGTTCGACGACCACTTCATCGAGCAGGGCGACCCTGACAAGGGCGGGGCGCTTATGGTGTTTCGTCGGATCTTCTCCAGCACCATGCGGCCCGAAGATGGCTTCGTGATCGACAAGGAGGGCCAGGTGCCCGAGGTCTACGCGGAGCGGCACGCGACCAGCGAATTCGAGAAGGATCTCTGGAAGCGCTTTTGGGACCTTGCCAACGACGAGAAATTGGCGAAGGAGCGCGGCGTGCGGGCCATCCACGGCGACGCTCCCTACATGCGTCTGGAGCCCGACCGGGTGTACGAAATCTGCCTGAGGTCAACCGGAGAAGTCATCATTACGCCCGGAACGCGCATAGCCCCGCCACAAGCGGAATGAACCTATCCTGGGGAGCTGACCGACTAAGCGGTGCGCCGGCGGGTTTTCAACGCACATCGGTTCGGCCATCCCTTTCTGGTAGCTGCGGTAGCGGGAGAAGTAGCGGACGATCCTCTCCTGCTGGCATCCCCTAAGAGGTTCGCCTAGTGAGTTGGCGCTAGCGCCCGACTAGGCCGTAAACGAGCTCGATGAGCTATGAGCATCGAGCGCCACTGCGTTCGGCAAAACTCCAGGTTTTCGAATGCCGACCCCGTCCCACCAGTGTTGGATGCTGTCAAAGTATAGGTAAACCACCGGTGTCGTGTATAGCGTCAGCAGTTGGCTCATGATCAGCCCTCCGATGATCGTAATGCCTAGCGGACGGCGAAGCTCGGATCCAGTACCGGTTCCCAGTGCGAGCGGCACGGCTCCCAGGAGCGCGGCCATCGTCGTCATCAGGATTGGGCGGAAGCGCAACATGCATGCTTCGACGATGGAGTCGTGTGAGTTCTTGCCTTCGTTCCGCTCGGCGGCCAGAGCGAAGTCGATCATCATGATGGCGTTTTTCTTCACAATGCCGATCAAGAGAATGATGCCGATAATCGCGATAATACTGAGGTCGGTATGGGTGAAGAGAAGCGCCAGTAGCGCGCCAACGCTTGCTGCCGGCAGACTGGAAATGATGGTGATGGGATGAATGCAACTCTCATACAGCATCGCCAGGATGAGGTAGACAGCCACCAGCGCGGCCGCAATCAGGACCGGCTCGGTGGAAAGCGACGCCTCGTAGGCTTGGGCGGTACCGGCGAATTCAGTCTGGATAGTCGCCGGAAGCCCGACCTTAGCCGCCGCCGCCGTCGCGGCATTCACGGCATCGCCGAGTGCCACTCCTGGCTTCAGATTGAAGGAAATTGTCACCGACGGAAACAGGCCCTGGTGAGTCACCGTGAGCGGAGCCGTGATGGAGGCGAACTTGGCGAAAGCGCTCAACGGAACCTGTTGTCCGCCTGGCGAGTCCACGTAGATTTGTCGCAGAAACAAAGGATTCTGCCAAAAGTCCGGCGACGCCTCCATCACCACGTGGTACTGATTCAGTGCCGTGTACATGGTCGACACCGGGCGCTGGCCGAAGGCGTCGTAAAGCGTGTCATCGATGAGTTGCGCCGTGATGCCGAAACGGGCGGAGGTCCCGCGATCATACTGAATCATGGCTTGCAAACCACTGTTTTGCTGATCGCTGCTCACGTCGGAAATGATCGGAATCGTCTTGAACTGTGCGACCATCCTCGGAGCAAATCGATTCAGATCGTCCAGGTTGTCACCGTGCATGGTGAATTGATATTGCGCGTTACTCTGCCGGCCGCCGATGCGCAGATCCTGCGCGGCTTGTAAATAGAGGGTGGCACCGGGCAGTTTGGCTAACTTAGGCCGCAGCCGCGCAATGATGAGGTCGGCCGTGATTTTCCGCTGTTCGAGTGGTTTTAGCGAAACGAACAGCCGCGCCGTGTTGTACGTGCTCCCCCCGGTAAATCCGTTCACCGTGTCAACGGCCGGGTCGGCGGCGACAATATTGATCATCGGTAGCATGATCTTGTCCATGGCTTGAAACGACGTGTCCTGGTCGGCCGTAATCGAGCCTTGAATTCGTCCGTTATCCTGTTGCGGAAAGAATCCCTTGGGTATGCGAATGAACAGGTAAGCGTTAAGTCCGATGGTGGCCAGCAAGACCACGAGCGTAATCGCCCGGAAACGAAGCGCCACGGACAGCGTGTTCCCGTATAGATTCACTACCCAATCGAAAGCCCGCTCGCTGGTCCGGTACATCCAACCATGGGATCGCGTCTCTTTTAAGAGATGAGCGCACATCATGGGAGTTGCAGTGAGCGAAACCACCATGGAAACCGCGATGGCGATGGACAACGTCACGGCGAATTCGCGGAAGAGGCGGCCGACGATGCCTCCCATCAGGAGCAGTGGAATGAAAACCGCAATCAGCGAAACGCTGATGGTGAAGACTGTAGATGCCACTTCCTGCGCTCCCTTCAGCGCAGCTTCGAAAGGACGCACGCCCTGTTCCAGATGACGCGTGATGTTTTCGATTACGACAATTGCATCGTCGACCACAAAACCGGTCGAGATGGTCAGCGCCATCAGCGAAAGGTTGTCGAGGCTGTAGCCCAGCAGGTACATCACGCCGAATGTCCCCACCAGCGACACGGGCACGGCGACGCTGGGAATAAAAGTTGTCCGCGCGCTTCTTAGGAAGACGAATACCACCAGAATCACCAGCAACACCGAAATGATGAGCGTCTTTTCGGTATCGTGCACGGATGCGCGGATGGTGACCGTCTGATCCATGGCCACCTTCACATCGATCGAATGCGGAATCGACGACTCAATCGCCGGTAAAACAGCTTGGATGCTATCCACCGTCTCGATAATGTTCGCGCCGGGTTGACGGTAGATGATGACCAGCACGGACGGCTTACCGTTCGCGTAGCCCGAATTTCGCAGGTCCTCCACGGAGTCCTGCGCCTGACCGATATCGGAGATTCGCACGGCCGATCCGTTGCGGTAAGCAACCACTAATGGCTCATAGTCACTCGCCTGGAAGATCTGATCGTTGGCGCCCACTTCCCACATGCGGAGGCCGGCCGAAAAATGCCCCTTGGGCGTATTGGCGTTCGCGCCGCTCAGTGTGGTCCGGACCTGCTCCAGCCCGATCCCATACTTATTCAGGGCCATCGGATTCAGCTCGATTCGAACACTCGGAAGAGAGCTTCCTCCCACAGTCACCTGTCCCACGCCGGTCACTTGGGCCAGCTTCTGCGCCATGATCGTCGAGGCGGCGTCGTACATTTGGCCCCTGGTGAGGACGGCTGAAGTGAGGGCCAGCATGAAGAT
>Ga0187864_10003679_pt1 | contig 12408 bp, 10 predicted proteins | sample June2016WEW_11_4_FD_132985 | JGI IMG/M metagenome (GOLD analysis project Ga0187864, IMG submission 132985) | Peatland microbial communities from SPRUCE experiment site at the Marcell Experimental Forest, Minnesota, USA - June2016WEW_11_40 | ecosystem: Environmental > Terrestrial > Soil >... | reverse complement strand
TCACCTCGTGCGGTATCAGAATATCAAGGACCAGCCCCGGGCCATCCTGAAGGGCTTGAAGGGCCTCACGTACGTGGAGATGCCGAATGCCGATCTCTGCTGCGGCATGGGCGGCTCCTTCAGCGTCTACCACTATGACATCACAAAGCGGATCGCGGCAAAGAAGATGGAAGGCATAAAAGCGACAGGCGCGGACATCGTGGTGACGGCATGCCCGGGGTGCATGATCAACCTCCTCGACAATGTCCTGCAGCACAAGATGGACCAGAAGGTCTACCATCTTCCGGAGCTGGTGGAATAAACTAAAGGTCTCAGGAAACGATAAATCACTCTTGGAGGAGGATCATTATGAGCTATTATCAGTGGATGACGGTGAAGGACGTACTGCGGGTCAACGCATTCAAGTGGCCCGACAAGATAGGCGCCAAGGACCTCTACAAGTCCTACACCTTCAAGGAATGGAACGAGCGCTCCTGCCGCCTCGCCAACGCCCTGGCCGACATGGGCTTGAAAAAGGGGGACAGGTTCGCGGCCCTCGGCTACAACTGCGTGGAGTGGCTGGAGATCTACGGCGCCGCGGCCAAGGGCGGCTTCATCGTCGTGCCCATCATGTTCCGCCTTTCCACCCCGGAAATGGAGTACAACATCAACCACAGCGAGTGTAAGGTCTTTCTCGTACAGGGCGGCAAGGACCAGAACGGCAAGGAGTTCCCCTGGATCGATATGGTCGGCACGATGAAGAAGAATCTTCCGACCGTCCGGAAGTATGTCTCCTATGCCGTGGACAATCCCCACTACGACGGTTTTATCTCCTATGAGGATGCGATAGCGGCGGCGAGCCCCGAAGAACCCGCCGCCGTGGTCGACGGCGAGGACGTCTGGATCATCATGTACACGAGCGGCACCACGGGCAAGCCGAAGGGCGTCATGAAGAGCCACAGGTCCCTTTTTGCCCAGTATTTCATTATGATCTACGACCATGATTTCGGCTTCGACGATACGACCCTGCTCGTCATGCCGTGCTGCCACATCAACTCGCTCAACTACTCTTTCGTCAATACGTGGGTGGGTGGAACCGTCATGGCATACAACATGGCGAGCTTCGACTCGGAAGATCTCCTCAGGACGTTCTCCGGGCACAAGATCACCTTCACCTCTCTGGTGCCCACCCACTACATCATGATGCTCGCTCTGCCCGATGAGGTGAAGAAAAAATACGACCTCACCACCATCAAGAAGCTGCTCATCTCCTCAGCCCCTGCCCGGAAGGATACGAAGATCGGCATCCTCAAGATGTTCCCCAACTCGAAACTGGACGAGGCTTACGGTTCGACGGAGGCCGGCATCGTCACCATCCTGAAGCCCGAGGAGCAGCTTGTCAAGCTCGGTTCCTGCGGACGCGAGGTGATCGGCTCGGACCTCCTCAGGCTCTACGGCGAGGACGGCACGCTGATCAACGAGCCCAACAAGGTCGGCGAGGTCTGTTCGAGAAGCCCCATGCTCCTTTCCGGTTACTGGAAGGAGCCCGAGAAACTGACTGCGGCCATGAAGGGTGAGTACTTCAGCGCGGGCGACATGGGCTACAAGGACGAGGACGGGTACCTCTTTCTTGTCGATAGGAAGGCGAACATGATCATCTCCGGCGGGGAGAACATCTTCCCCTCAGAGGTAGAGAATGTGGTCGGCAGCTACGAGAAGGTCAAGGATGTGGCGGTCATCGGCATACCTCACGAGAAGTGGGGGGAGACCATCCTCGCCGTAGTGGTGCTTCACGACGGGCAGACAGCCACGCCCGAGGAGATCACGACGTTCTGCAGGGGCAAGATCGCCGGGTACAAGGTGCCGAAGAACGTCGTTTTCATCAAGGATGAGGAGATGCCGAGGACGGGCAACGGCAAGATACTGCACCGGGTGCTGAGAGAGAAGTACGGCATGTGGAAGGATCATCAGTAGTTTAGACAAACCGCCGGGGGCTGCCTGCCGGCGGCAAGGATAAAAGATTCAGGACCTTAACGTGAAGGCATTCCGAAAAGGGCGGGAGTCCCTCCGGGACCGATAGGGTGGTCAGGACGGGTGTGAAATTGTATACAAATAGATTGCACAATAAATATTTCTTGACAAGACGTAGTTATGTGATCTACCATTCGATTATTCTTAGGCAAACCGACCCTTTGCATGGTTTGACAAATATGAGCTTTTCCTTCAGGGAAGAGTTGAAGTTGGACGCGCGATGCGTCGATGACAGGGGTGAAAACGTGCCGCAGGCACGATTAGCAATCCCGAGAGGAGGAAACCTATGGAAGTCTTTCTTTCGATTACGCAAAGACTGAGCAGGTATATGGAGTGGATAGCGGGGGGAGCGCTGATATTCATCATGCTGATCACCGTTGCCGATGTTGCCATGAGGCTCTTTGGCCGCCCGGTCGTGGGCACCTATGAGATGGTGGGGCTCGGCGGGGCCGTGGTCATAGGTTTTGCGCTTCCCATCACGTCCTGGCTCAGGTGCCATATCTTCGTCGATTTCTTTATTCAGACTCTTTCTGCCTTTTGGAAGGGGGTCTTCGATGTCGGCACAAGGGTGTTCAGCTTCGCTCTTTTTGTGCTTATCGGCTATAATCTCTTGCTGTATGCCGGGGAACTCTATAAATCGGGCGAGGTCACGGCTACCCGTCAGCTCCCGTTTTATCCGGTGGCGTTCGGCATCGGTTTCTGCTGTTTTATCCAATGCCTTGTGCTTATTGCCGATGTCGTGAAAATAGCGGGGGGTCGTTATGAATGAGGTTGTGGTAGGCATCATAGCTCTAATGGTTGTCCTTGTCCTTTTTCTCACCGGCATCGAGCTTGCTTTTGCCATGATCCTTATCGGCTTCCTCGGCTTCGGCTACCTCATCTCCTGGCATGCCGCATTGAACCTGCTCGCGAAGGACTTTTTCGACGTCCTCGATACGTACGGGTTTACGGTCATCCCGCTTTTCGTGTTCATGGGACAGGTCGCCTTCAACTCAGGGATCGCAAAGAGGCTTTTCGACGCAACCAACAAATTTATGGGTCACGTGCCGGGAGGGATGGCCATGGCTACCGTGGCGGGCGCAACCGCTTTTAAGTCGATTTGCGGTTCGTCCCCTGCAACGGCTGCAACCTTCGCGAGCGTCGCCGTGCCCGAGATGGACCGCTACGGCTACGCGAAGAAGCTATCGACCGGGATTGTGGCCTCCGTCGGCACCCTCGGGATTCTCCTTCCCCCGAGCGTGACCCTCATTGTGTTCGGCATCATCACGGACCAGTCCATAGGACGGCTCTTTCTCGCGGGCATATTCCCCGGGCTTATCATTGCCTTTTTCTTTATCGTCATTATTTATGTGTGGGCCCGCATGTATCCCGCCGTTGCGCCAAGAAGCAAAAAATTCCCCTGGTCCGAGAGGTGGAGGGCCCTGCCCGAGATTGTCTGGGTAATCATCATCTTTGCAATGGTGATAGGAGGCATTCTCAAGGGCTTCTTTACCCCGACCGAGGCAGGGAGCGTGGGGACGTTCCTCGTGCTGGTTCTTACCGTCCTGAGACGGGACCTGGATCTGAAGAAATTTCTCAAGGCGGTGGCGGAGTCGCTCACTACTGCCTGCATGGTCCTCATGCTCATTGCCGGTTCTACCGTGCTCGGCCATTTTATCGCGGTGACGAAGATCCCGATGATTACCGCGACCTGGATCATCGGCCTTCATATGGCCCCGTGGATTATCATGATCTTTATTACGTTCATCTATCTTATCGGCGGCTCTTTCATCGATGACCTGGCCTTCATGATACTGGCGACGCCGATCTTCTACCCGGCCATCGACAAACTCGGTTTTAACCCGCTCTGGTTCGGCATCATGATCGGCGTTACCGTCATGGTCGGGGTGGTGATCCCTCCGGTTGCGATCAACGTTTTTGTGGTCAAGCAGATCACAAAAGTGCCATTCGGCGTGATCTATTCGGGCGTCTATCCATTCCTCATCAGTCTGGTCGTTGCCGCGGCCCTTCTTTTCATCTTTCCCGGGCTTGCTACCTGGCTCCCGGGATGGCTGATGCCGATGGTAGGACAGTAGCGGATGGAAGGTGAGCATCACACGCACAGGAGTGTGCTCCACAAATACAAAAAAAGGGGGAGTAACATGAAAAGGCAGACTCTGAGAAACATCGGTCTGTTGGTTTTTGTCGTAGCTATCGGTCTTCTCCTGTCCCCAACTGCGTCCTCGGCGCAGAAGGTAATTACCCTCAACTTCTCGAACTTTTTCCCCGCGCCGCACAAGAACAGCATTCTTGCCGACCAGTGGTGCAGGGAGGTGGAGAAACGGACGAACGGCAAGGTCAAGATCACCTATTTCTCCGGCGGCACACTCACGCCTGCCGCACAGACCTACGATAACGTCGTAATGGGCATTGCGGACATCGGGGAGAGCGTGCTGGCGTACACAAGGGGGAAGTTCCCCATGATGGCCGTGATCGACCTTCCCTTGGGCTACAGTAGCGGCGCTCAGGCCACCGGGCTCATCAACGCGTACTACAACAAGTTCAAACCGAAGGAGCTCGACGAGGTAAAAGTACTCTTTCTTCACGCCCACGGGCCCGGCATCGTCCACACGAAGAAACCGGTCTACAAACTCGAGGACCTGAAGGGCATGAAGATAAGGGCCCAGGGAGCTGTGGTCCCTATCGCTACGGCCCTTGGCGCGTCGCCTGTCGGCATGACTATGCCCGAGACCTATGATGCCCTGAGGACCGGCGTGGTAGACGGCTCCATGGCGCCTTTCGAGGCCCTCGAAGGCTTCAAATGGGGAGAGGTCGTCTCGTCAAGCACCGAAGATTATGGCGCTGCGTATTCCTCAGGCATGTTTGTGGTCATGAACAAACAAAAATGGAACGCCCTGCCGGCCGACGTTCAGGCCGTAATGGAACAGGTCAGCCGCGAATGGATCGAAAAACAAGGCAAGGTGTGGGATGAGATCGACAAGTCAGGGCTCGAGTTTGTAAAGAAGAGAGGCAACAAGATCATCGCCCTGTCAAAGGAAGAGGACGCCCGGTGGAGGGCGGCAGTGAGACCCGTGATCGAGAACTATATAAAGAGCATCAAGGCGAAAGGGTTGCCGGGCGATGAAGCCGTTAAGTTCTGCCTTGACTATCTGAAGGCGGGTCAAAAGTAGCGGGAACCGAGGGGGGGTGGGCGCTTTTTGCGCCTGGCTTTGTCATCATCGGGGCTGCGCGATCCTCACGTACGGAAAAGTACGCTCCGGTCGGCAGCCCCTTGATTTCGCGCCATGCATCAAAAATCGCCTCACCCCCGCCGAGCGGACGGGTGCCGGAGAGGAGCTTGTCTGTGTTTCCGCCTCGCTGCCGTCCGCCTGGGCAAGACATGCGCTTTTTGATCCCCTTGGTTGACCGGTACCAGTGTCTCTTGTGTACTGGGGAGCATCGACGACTTTAGACGACGATAGCCGTCCCCGGCGTTTTCAAGGAGGAAGATATGGACGTCTTTGAAGCTATAAGTGGGAGAAGGAGCATCAGGGCCTATAAGAACATGGAGATCGAGGAAGGAAAACTGCAGAAGGTGCTCGAAGCTGCACGCCTCGCCCCATCTGCGAGCAACCGGCAGGAATGGAAGTTTGTCGTAGTGCGCGATCCCGAGAGGAGGGCGAAACTCGCCGGGATGACATACGGTCAGCAGTGGGTGGCAGAGGCGCCCGCGATCATCGTAGCCTGCGCGACAGAAGGCAAATCCGTAATGACGTGCGGCCAGGCAACGCATACGGTCGATGTTTCCATAGCCTGCACAATGATGATACTCGAAGCATGGGAGCAAGGGCTGGGAACGTGCTGGCTCGGGACCTTCAATGAGGGCGAGGTAAAAATGTTTCTCGATGTTCCGGGCCATATGCGGGTGGTGACGATGATCCCGATGGGCTACCCGAATGAGGCGCCTCTTCCGAAACCTCGGAAGGCCTTCGACCAGATTGCGTGCTTCGACAAGTTCAGATAGAGAACGTCAGCTCATCGTTTCAAGGAGTCCTGCATTAACGCCAAGACCGACAAGGTACTTCTTCGTTGCGTCTGCTCTTCTCTGACCTAAAGCACTGTTGTACTTTTCTGTTGCCCTTGGATCGCAGTTTCCCTGGATCCTCACCTTCCTGTCCCGGTTCTGGCTGAACCATTCGAGGTTTGTTTTCAGAGTCTGTGCAGCATCAGGTCTGATAACGGATTTGTTGAGATCGAAATAGATTGGCTGGAGAACAGCCACCACGGGCCGAACCCGTACCAGCCTCGGTAGTAGGGGCCGCCACGCCAGCCGCCATAATATCCGTGATACCCTCCTCCGTACCATCGGTTCTTACTTAGCTTCCTGGAATGGTGGCCTTGGTACTTTCCCCAAAGATGCAAGACTCCAAGCGGAAATGGTGGGATCGCTGATACGAAATCTATTGACGTTATCTCAACGGGATGTCAGAATAGAATAAACATGCCACACGGAGGCGGAGGAAGGGCGGCCGACGAGTTATTGAATTACTTAAGGATGTCCTCTCGCGCCCCTTTAAAAACAAGGAGGGATTATGAATATTTTTACCTTCGGGGACAAGAAATATCAGGTCGACACAGAAGGATTTCTTTCGGATTTCAACGAGTGGGATGAAAATTTTGCTCGCGGCATGGCTCCCAAGGCCGGAATCATCAGCGGATTGTCGGAGGACCATTGGAAGATCATCCATTTTATCCGTGATTCATTCAAGCGAACCGGCAAGTGTCCGTTGGTCTACGAAACCTGCCGAACAAACCGACTGCACGTCCAAGAACTAAAAAAACTCTTCCCAGCGGGATACCTTCGGGGAGCCTGCAAACTTGCGGGCGTTACCTACAAGGAAGGTTATCTTGATCAATCCTGGGTAGAGGAATTTGCGGAGCGCATCACGTCCGGGGATCAAGAGGAAAAGACTTACGAGATCAATGTTCGGGGATTCCTTATAAATCCCTCTCAATGGGATAAAAAGTTTGCCGTATTCAGAGCCCACGAGATGAAAATGCCAAAACTGAAAGACAAGCACTGGCAGGTTATTAATTTCCTTCGGGAAAGCTTTGAGAAAACCAACCTGGTGCCTACCCTATATGAAACCTGTGAAGCCGCCGGTATTGACTTAGACGAACTCGAGAAGCTGTTTCCGCATGGGTATCATCGTGGTGCGGTCAAGATTGCGGGGTTGCGAGTACGATAACCTTGCTGCCGGGAAATTATGTGATAGCACCCTTTTCCTATATTCCCTGCGCGTCACCGGGCAGAAAAGCCAGGGGAAGTCGGGGACGTTGTATGCCAGTGTGATTTGTTTTGTAGAAAGGAAGGCAAGCGGGGCTGCAAGGCGGGAAGCAATAAATAATGAACATTAGGAAACAATGTCCCCAACATTCCCCTTAGGAAACAATGTCCCCAACATTCCCCAAGACAATCTGAAACCAAACATGTATCATCGGTTTAGAGAAGAATGTTGGCCATGGAACACAAATACCCGGGAAAGGGGGGACTCATGCGTATCGTGAAGATAATCTTGGCGGCATTGGCAGTTATTATTATTGGGGTAGTTGGATTTGTTTACCTTGCCCCCGAGAATGCGGGGGGCTTATTACTAAAGGTGCAACGAGCGCAAGCGGGGCTTGACCGAAAGGAGATTCAACTCGCGGACGGTCTGCGTTACGTTTATCTGGAGGGCGGCAAAGGTGACCCGCTCATGTTGTTGCATGGTTTTGGAGCCAACAAGGACAACTTCGCCCACGTTGCAGGCTACCTGACGACGCGCTACAGGGTAATCATTCCCGACCACATAGGCTTTGGCGAATCAGCGCACCCGGTGGACGCCGACTATTCTCCATCGGCACAGGCCAAGCGGCTGCGGGCCTTCGCACACGCCTTGGGTATTACCAGTCTTCATATCGGCGGCCACTCAATGGGCGGCCACATCGCTATGACATACGCGGCTCTCTACCCCGAAGAGGTGAAGAGCCTCTGGCTGCTTGATCCAGCCGGGGTATGGAGTGCCCCGAAAAGCGTTGCTCAGACAAACATGGACGCGACAGGGCACAACGGGCTGCTGATCAAGAAAACAGACGATCTCGTGAAACTTTTTCAGTTCGCCATGAGTAGCCCTCCCTATATCCCGCGCCCGATACTCAACGTTCTGGCAAGACAACGCATCAAGAACTACACGCTGGAGCAGCGTATCTTCAATGAAATCATGACTGATTCCGTCGAACAGAGAGTCACCGGCCTGGCAACACCTACTTTGATTGTGTGGGGCAGTGAAGATCGGATAATCAATGTCGAGGCGTCAAAAATACTCAACAAGTTGATGCCCCGTTCCCAAGTCATTGTCATGCAGCATGTAGGTCACCTACCGATGCTTGAAGCTCCTAAACAGTCCGCCCAGGACTACCTGAAATTTCGCGCGTCATTGGACCGGTGAGAGTCCATCAAATCAGGCACGCAGGGTCAGGATCGGACAACTGGCGTATGTTGACACGGCGAAAGACCGAGCCCATCGGGTAAGGGTACGGCTACTAACCGTCCCTCCCGACACAACACGCATGCGGGTCAGCACGTGGCGGTTCGTGCTTTCGTACCGTAATGGTTGCTTTTCCTTTGTAGCCCGTAGTGAACAGTAGCAGGTGTTGTGCGTAACGGCCTGTTACTGCCGCTTTGCCTTCGAAAGGAATGAACGGTTCCGGCTTTCGCCGGAATGACGGGAGAAGGGGGCTCGAGCCCATCCATCCCCCAAAGCCGGGGAGTAAGCCCCTGAGACTTCGATGCATACGCTCCGACATAAAGAGACACGTGCACAAGGGAGTTACCCCCGCGGGTGGTATTTCTTATGCAGCTCCTTCAGCCTTTTGCGGTCCACGTGCGTGTAAATCTGTGTCGTGGAGATGTCCTCGTGGCCGAGGAGCAGTTGCACCGAGCGGAGATCGGCGCCCCCTTCAAGCAGGTGGGTGGCGAAGGTATGTCGCAGCATATGGGGATAAAGGGGCCCCTGCTGCAGGAGGAGGCCGTACTTTCTGATGAGCTTCCAGACGGCCTGTCTTGTTATGGGCTTGCCAAAGCGTCCGGGAAACAGGAATAGTCCCGGCGACTTCATCTCCTTCAGATAGAGCTTTATCATTTCCCGCGCGTAGCTCCCGATAGGCACAATCCGCTCTTTTGACCGCTTGCCGGAGGCAACCACGAAACCGGCGTCGAGATTGACGTCGCTCTTTTTGAGGGAGACCAGTTCCGAGACACGGAGGCCGGTTGCGTAGAAGAGCTCGAGGATGGTTGCGTCCCGGACCGCCTTTTTTTGATCGGCCGGCAGCTTCATGAGCTTGACCATCTCTTCCGCGCTCAGGACCCTGGGGATGGGAGACTTGAATCTCGGGGTCTCTATCTCAAGGAAGGGGTTCGTCGCTATTCTGCGATCCACGAGGAGGAACCTATAGAAGCTCCTCAGGGCGGAGACCGCCCGGGCGACGCTGCGCGTTGATTTCCCGTCAGTCCGCAGGCGGCCGAGATAGGCTTCTGTTGCGACCGACTCAAGGGAGCTTTGTGATTCTTCAAGAAATAGAAGATAATGCAGGATATCGCGGTTATACGCTTCAATGGTATGAAGCGATGCCCCCTGTTCCGTTTTGAGGTGGGTCATGAAGGCATCGAGGGCCAGGTAGTGGTTCATCGCCTTCCCGTGGAACCGAAGCCTCCCTCGCCCCGTCCGCTCTCGGGCAGTTGCTCGACCTCCTGCCACGCGATGCGCACCGTCTCCTTGCAGACCATTTGAGCGATCCTGTCGCCGTCTTTAATCTCAAAGGGGGCGGCGCCGAGATTTATGAGGATCACCTTGATCTCACCCCTGTAATCGGCGTCTATGGTCCCGGGCGCGTTGAGGACGGTGATCCCGAACTCGGCGGCAAGGCCGCTTCGCGGCCGTACCTCCGCCTCATAACCAACGGGGAGTGCGATTGCCAGCCCTGTGGGGATGAGGGCTCGTTCCAGGGGTTTCAGCACGAGGGGCTGACTGAGATGGGCGCGTAAATCCATACCCGATGAGGCCTGTGTGGCGTAGCCGGGCAGGGGACATGTTGCCTCTTTTGTCACCGGGACCGTCAGCTCTTCCATAGTCTCTCTATCGTGCTCCGGTCGACCTTCCCGAGCACGGCGAGGGCCATGTTCGCCGCATCCCCGAACACAAGCCTGCTCATCTCGTCGACCTGTGGTATATGGACGCCGTCTATCTGCTTCAGCGTCTCCTTGACCGGCACGTGGCGGTCGAAATAGATCTCGTTCTTCGCGAGCCGGCCCATGCGTGCCTCCGACCCTTCGAGGGAAATAAAGAAGTTCCCCTTGATGTGCTCCTTTGAAAATGCGAGCTCCCCCGGGGTGATGCCTTGTTTCTTCAACTTTGAGATCTCGTCTTTTATGAGGGCGATCACCTCTTCCATAGAGTCCGGGGAGCCGGAAGTCGATATCCCGAAGTTGCCCACGTCGTTATGGCAGTTCACGTAGGAGAATATATTATACACGAGGCCCCGCTTCTCCCTGATCTCCTGAAAGAGGTGGGAGCTCATGCTGCCGCCGACGACGGCGTTGAGCACGTAAAGGGCGTACCGCCTCGTGTCCGTCTGGCTGACGCCGTCCGTGGCCAGGCAAAGGTAGACATGCTCCAGGTCCTTTTCATACACATAGACGCCGGAAAAGCTTTCCGGCTTTTTGACCGGAGGGACCTTATCTCCTCTCTCGACCAGTCCGCAAAACAGGGCGTCGACCTTTTGCACAAGGGTGTCGTGATCTATTCTCCCGACGCACGTGATAATCATGTTCGATGGGGAATGATGGGTCCGGTAGTGCTCGACGAGCTGGTCCCTCGTCAGCCGCTCCACGCTCTCCTCGACCCCGAGGACGGGTAGCCCTAGAGGATCGCCCCTGTAGCAGTCCGCGGTGAAGAGGTCGAAGATCCATTCCTCGGGATTGTCTTCGATCATCTTTATCTCCTGGACGACCACATGTTTTTCCCGCTCGATGTCTTGTGCCTTGAAGGTGGAGTGCTTGCACATGTCGGCGAGCACATCAAGGGCGAGGTCCATATCCTGGCGGAGCACCCGCGCGTAGAGGCACGTGTACTCTTTGCCGGTGAAGGCATTGAGGGCGCCGCCCACTGCGTCGATCTCCCTTGCTATGTCGTGGGCGGTCCGCCTCGAAGTCCCCTTAAAGAGCATATGCTCGATAAAATGGGAGATGCCGTTATTCTCCTCACTCTCGTCTCTGCTCCCCGTTTTCCACCACACGCCAAATGAGACCGTGGGGAAGTAGGGGAGGCTTTCCGTTACCACACGGATCCCGTTATCGAGCACTGTCTTTCGGTACATTTATGCGGTTTATCCTTCCCCTTCTTTGAGTACTGCCTTTCTGGAGAGCCTTATCCTTCCGTTCTGCTCCACCTCGATCACCTTGACCGTTATCTGGTCACCTTCCTTGACCACATCCGATACCTTCTTGATATACGTGTCGGAAAGCTGGCTCACATGGACGAGACCGTCAACGCCGGGAAGTATCTCGACGATGGCGCCGAAATCGACGACTCTCTTGACAGTCCCCAGGTAGATGGCGCCAACCTCGATCTCTTTGGTAATGCCCTTGATGATCTCGATCGCCTTGTTCGCCGAATTCTCATCATGGGAGACTATCTTCACGATGCCGGAATCCTCTATGTCTATTTTCACCCCGGTCTGCTCCACAATGCTCTTGATCACTTTTCCGCCCGGGCCTATGACCTCCCGTATCTTCTCGGGCCTGATCTTGAGAGTCCAGATGCGCGGCGCATAGGGGGAGAGGATAGCCCTTGGCTTATCCAATGTGTTGGCCATGACATCGAGTATCCGTCCGATGCCGTTCTGCGCGAGCTTCACCGCCCGCGACATGATCTCCTTAGTGATCCCCTTGACCTTTATGTCCATCTGGATGGCGGTGATGCCATTTCTGCTGCCTGCTACCTTGAAGTCCATATCGCCCATCTGGTCTTCGTCGCCGAGGATGTCGGAGAGGATGACGTCACGACCCTCCTCCATGAGGAGTCCCATGGCAATGCCCGCAACCGGCTCCTTGACGGGAACGCCGGCATCCATGAGCGAGAGGCATCCGGCACACACCGAGGCCATTGAAGAGGAACCGTTTGATTCGAGGATCTCGGAGACGCTACGTATCGTATAGGGAAAGTCCTCCTTAGCCGGAAGTATCACTGACAGGGCGCGCTCGGCGAGGTGCCCGTGGCCGATCTCGCGTCTTGACGGCGCCCTCACAAACTTGACCTCGCCCACGCTGAAGGGAGGGAAGTTATAGTGGAGTATGAAGGACTTGTAGCTTTCTCCCTCGTG
>Ga0187864_10003678_pt1 | contig 12413 bp, 9 predicted proteins | sample June2016WEW_11_4_FD_132985 | JGI IMG/M metagenome (GOLD analysis project Ga0187864, IMG submission 132985) | Peatland microbial communities from SPRUCE experiment site at the Marcell Experimental Forest, Minnesota, USA - June2016WEW_11_40 | ecosystem: Environmental > Terrestrial > Soil >... | reverse complement strand
TTCAGGCGGGCGGCGGGGCGGCTGATGCACAGGTCTTCCAGGACGTTGTTTTTCAGGAAACCGAGCACCTCGTTGCGCCGATAGTCCGGGGCGACGAATGACGGATTACGCTCGATGTGTTCGATGAGCCACTGCTGGTGGTCGCGAAGCCTGAAGTAATAGTTCTGCTCCTGGAGGCGGACGACCTCGCCCCACGCGGGATCGAAGGCGCCGTCCGGGCGGCGGTCCTTTTCGGTCAGAAACGTCTCCTCCCGGGCCGAGTAGAAGCCCTCATACATCTGCCTGTAGAAATGGCCCTCGGCGTGCAACCGGTCGAGGATGGCCTGAACGACCTGCTTATGGCGCGGCTGGGTGGTGCGGACGAAATCGTCGTTGGCGAGGTCCAGTTTCGCGGCCAACCCTTGCCAAATCGCGGCCAACTCGTCGCAATAGGCGCTCGGGGTCTTGCCTTCGGCCAACGCGGCCTGCTGCACCTTTTGCCCGTGCTCGTCCAGCCCGGTCAGGAAATAGGCCTCGGCGCCCAGGCTCCGCCGCGACCGGGCGATAACGTCGGCGATCACCTTCTCGTAAGCATGGCCCAGGTGCGGCCGCCCGTTCACGTAATCAATGGCCGTTGTAATGTAAAACCGCTTGTTCATTCTCCTCCACTGTGGTCAACCCAACGCCCTTTGGCAACCGAATCGTGCGCCTGACGGCGCGGGCATAGGGCCAATTCAAGATCCTGTAGGAGCCGACGTGAGTCCCGATTCGGAATCGGGATGATCTCTACTCTTTTAGAAAAGTGAGCCTCCTCACGTCGGCTCCTACATTCTGGGGGGATCTTGAATCGGCCCCGGCGCGGGCGAGGCTGGCCTGGGCTCGGGCCGCAGAAATTCTTTTCTGTGCAATCTGTGCAATCTGTGGCTCAATTGCCAGGCATGAACCTGACTCCGAATCTTTGTCGCCGCCTTTGTCGCCAACCTTTGTCGAAAAACAGCCAATCCGGCAAAGTTCACGACAAAGGATGCGACGAAGGTTTCATTTCGGCGAGGTTTTCGGACAGGCTCCAACAGGGCGGTATGTCCCCTGACTGAGCCCCCATTTCCTTCCGCCCTTCGCCCTTCGTCCTCCAGCCTTCTACCTTCACCCCATGCCCCTCCCCGCCACCTCACCCCAGGCCGCCGTTCCAACCTACCGCGGTCCGTTCGCGATCATGACCATCCTCTTTTTCATGTGGGGATTCATGAACGTTTGGAATGACATCCTCATTCCCCGCTTCAAGGAGGCCTTCGGACTCAACTATTTCCAGGCGATGCTCGTCCAGTTGGCCTTCTTCGGCGCCTACTCGATGGGCGGGCTGATCTACTATCTGACCTCGATGTTTTCCGGCGACCCGATCAACCGCATCGGCTACAAGCGGGGGGTCATTATCGGGCTGCTCATCTCGGCCGCCGGCAGTGCGGTGCTTTACCCCGCCGCCAGCATGGCCTCCTACCCGTTCATCCTCAGCGCCCTGTTCATCATCGGTCTGGGCCTGGCGATGCTGCAAATAGCCGCCAATCCCTACGTGACCATCCTGGGCCCCGAGCGGACCGCCTCGAGCCGGCTCAACCTTTCCCAGGCCTTTAACTCGTTCGGCACCACTATCGGTCCTCTCATCGGCGGCTGGTTGATCTTCACCGTCTTTACCCGCCCGGGGGCCCACGGAGCGGACTCGGTCAAAATCCCCTACCTGGGCTTCGCCGCCGCCTACGTCCTGCTCGCCATATTCTTCACCTTTGCCCACGTCCCCGATTTTACGAACAAAGACCCCATCGCCCGTGGCTTCGGGGCGCTCAAGCACCCGCATACGGTCCTGGGCATGATCGCCATCTTCATGTATGTGGGCGGGGAGATCAGCACCGGCAGCATCCTCGTCAACTTCCTGGGCTCCGAGAGGCTCGGGCGCATTCCCAAGGAAATCGCCAGCGGTTACCTGGCCTTTTACTGGGGCGGGTTGATGATCGGCCGGTTCATGGGCGCTTTCGCCTTGAGCGACCTGCCCAAGCGGCTCAAGCGCACCCTGGTCATCGCCGTGCCGGTGGCCGCCTTCCTGGTAATCCTGGCCTTGCCCGCTGCTGGCAACGCCATGCACCTGGATTGGGAGCGGGCATCGCTGCTCTGCAGCCTCCCCAACGCCCTGCGCTACGGTGTGTTCCTGGCACTGCTGCTCGCCGCCTTCTTTTTGGGCCAGGCCAGCCCGCATCGAATGCTCGCCCTGTTCGGCGCCATCATCCTTGCCCTCCTGCTCACCGGCATCGTCAGCGCCGGCGAAACCGCCAAATGGGCCATCCTCTGCGTCGGCCTGTTCTGTTCCGTGATGTGGTCCAACATATTCTCCCTGGCCATCGAGGGCCTGGGCCCCCTCAAGAGCCAGGCCTCCTCGTTGCTCGTGGTCGCCATCCTCGGCGGGGCGGTCCTCCCGCCAACTCAGGGCCGCATCGCCGACCTCTATGGCGTCCAGTTCTCCTTCGTCGTGCCTATGATCGCCTTCGCCTATATCGCCTTCTACGGGCTCTACGGCTATCGCGCCGGGCGGGGGCCGGTGAAATTCTCTATACATTGAGGGGTGCGCGCCATAAGATGCGGCCTGTTGACCACCAACGATTAACCGTAGAACCAAATAAGCAGCACTATGCGAACACTCCCAATCTTCCTCGCGTTTTTCCTCATGGGCCTTGCCGACGCCATGGGGCCGATGTCCGACGCGGTGCAAAAGGAGTATCACATCAGCAATGTGATCTCCTCGCTGTTGCCGTTCTTCGTCTTCATCGCGTTTGCCGTTTTCAGCGTGCCGGGCGGGGTGCTGGCCGCCCGTATCGGCAAGAAGAATCTGCTGCTGCTCGGTCTGGGTCTGAACGCCATCGCTTGCCTGGTCCCCTCCGTTCACGCCCCCTCTTTTCCGCTGTTGCTGGGCTGCATCTTCCTGCTGGGTGTGGGCACGACGTTCCTGCAGGTGTCGGGCAATCCCATCATGCGCGACGTCAGCGCCGAGGGCAAATACAGCCGGAACCTGGCCTTCGCCCAGGGCATCAAGGGCATCGGCAGCACCGCCTCGACTCACCTGGTCTTCGCGGTCAGCACGATTGCCCTCTTGCACAGCATGGGCTGGCGGGGCACTTTCCCGCTGTACTTCGTGCTCATGAGCATCGCTTTCGTGGGCGTCCTGATGGTGAAGGTGAACGAGACCAAGGCCGAGGCGCCCCCCAGCGTCGCCTCCAGCCTCGGCCTCTTGAAGCAACCGATTTTCCTGATGGCCGTGCTCGGCATTTTTCTCTACGTGGGCGCCGAGTCATGCATGGGACGTTTCCTCAAGCCCACGCTCCAGAGCTTTGGCCTTGATGAGCAGGCCAAGCAGCTCCCCCCGGTGCTGGCCTTTTTGGACCAACACGTCTTGTCCGTGCTCTTCCCCGGCAATACCCCGGCCGGCCGGCTTGGTCCGGTCCTCTTCTTCCTTCTGCTGACTATCGGCCGGCTCCTGGGCAGCGCGGTGCTCACCATCATGACTGCCCGCACCTGCTTCCGCCTTTCCGCCTTGTTGGGCCTGGCCGGGGCGGCAGCCATGATCAAAGGTTCCCAGGGGCTCGCCATCGCCGGCGTCTTCGCTGCTGGCCTGGGCTTCGCCAACATCTGGCCGATGCTCTTTTCGGTGACCGTCGAGGAGAAGCCCCAGTGCGCCAACGAACTCAGCGGCCTGATGTGCATGGCCATCTCCGGCGGCGCCTTGGTGCCGTTGCTCATGGGCTGGCTGCTCGACCTCAAGTGTGGTGCCGCCGCCTTTGTGGTCCCCGCCGCCTGTTTCGCCTACTTGTTCCTGCTCTCGCTCAAAGGTGGCGGCAAACCGGCTGCGACCTTGCCCCGGCAAAACGCGGAAGCCTTATGATGCGCCGATTCCATGAGCACCAGCACCCATCCTCGAACCACTATCGCTAACTACCCCAGACCATGAAACCAAGCACCGACTCCCGCATCGTTATGACCCTCGATGCCGGCGGGACCAACTTCCGCTTCTCGGCCATCCGCGGCAACCGGCCTGTCACCCAGACCGTCACCCTGCCTTCCAATGGCGACAACCTCGACCTCTGCCTGGCCAATATCGTCGAAGGATTCGCCCGCATCAAAGCCGCCTGTCCCAAACCGCCCGCCGCCATCAGCTTCGCCTTCCCCGGGCCGGCCGACTATCCCAACGGCATCATCGGCGACCTGGGCAACCTGCCCGGCTTCCGTGGCGGCGTGGCCCTGGGCCCGATGCTCGAGAAGCGATTCGGCATCCCGGTGTTCATAAACAATGACGGCGACCTCTTCGTCTATGGCGAGGCCATTGCCGGCTTCCTGCCCTATGTCAACGACCTTCTCAAAAAGGCCGGCAGCCCCAAACGTTACAAGAACCTCTTCGGCGTCACCCTCGGCACCGGCTTCGGCGGCGGCATCGTCCGCGACGGCCAGCTCTTCCTGGGCGACAACTCGATGGCCGGCGAGGTCTGGCTGCTCCGCAACAAGCTCGAGCCCCAGATGAACGCCGAAGAAGGCGCCAGCATCCGCGCGGTTCGCCGCGCCTTCGCCGAAAAAGCCGGCATCCCTTTGGACCAGGCCCCCGAACCCAAAGTCATCTCTGACATCGGCCTTGGCAAAGAGCCCGGCAACAAGGACGCCGCTCTCGAGGCCTTCCGCCGCCTCGGCGAAGTCGTGGGCGACGCCATGGCCCAGGCCCTCACCCTGGTCGATGGCCTGGCCGTCATCGGCGGCGGTATCTCGGGCTCGTCGTCCCTTTTCCTGCCGGCCCTGGTCGACGAGCTCAACAGCGCCTACACCGGCCCGGACGGAAACCCCTTCCGCCGCCTGGTTCAAGTGGCCTTCAACCTCGAAGACCCCGCGCAACGCAAGCAGTTCCTCAAGGGTCAGGCGCGTGAAATCATTGTGCCCGGCAGCAAACGCAAGATGAAATACGATCCCTTGGCCCGCATCGCCGTCGGCATCTCCCGCCTCGGCACCAGCGAAGCCGTCGCCATCGGCGCCTACGCCTTCGCAATCAGAAAGATCAACCAGGACTGAACAGGGGGGCGATGCTCACCCCTGGAGCACCCGGAGCACCTGCTCGTCGGTCGTTTGGGGGAAGTCATCGTAATACCGGCCCACGGCTTCAAAGTGCGGATCGACCAGGAGCGCCTTGACCTGGTCTGCCAGGCCCTCGAGGCGCTCGACCGCGTGGCGGGAGGCGCACGGCGCCGCGACAACGACGCTTCGGGCGCCCTGTTTCTTGACCGACAACACCGCCGCCTCGGTGGTTGCGCCGGTGGCCAGGCCGTCGTCCACCAGCAGCACCGCCTTGCCGGCCAGGGCGGGGCTGCCTGGGCGGTGAAATCGGACCCGGTAGGTGGACAAGCGTTGTTTTTCCTCCTCGATGATCGCCTCCAACTCCGGCCGCAGAAAGGGGCTGATGGCGGCGGCGGCCTCATCCAGCACCACCACGTCCCCCTCGGCCAGGGCGCCGACGGCGAACTCGCGATGCATCGGGTGCCCGATCTTCCGCACGATTAGCACGTCCAGAGGCAGTTGGAGTATCTTGGCCACCGCGGCCGCGACCACCACCCCGCCGCGCGGCAAACCCAGGACCACCTCGGCCTCCACCTGCTGCTCTTTCAAGTGCTGCCCTAGCTTGCGTCCCGCATCTTCACGCGATGCGAATATCATATTCCACTCCAAGCATCCAAATCTGGGAATTTGTTCTTGAACGAATCCTCACCCCGTGACCATCGTGCCGACCTCTTCGCCCATGACCACGCGCTTGAAGTTGTGCGGGCGGAACAGGTCGAACACAATGATGGGCATCTTATTGTCCATGCAGAGGGACAAGGCGGTTGAATCCATGACCTTAAGCTGCCTCTGCAGGGCCTCCAGGTAGCTAATCTGGGAGAATCGTTTGGCGTGCGGGTCCTTTTTGGGGTCGCAGTCATAAACCCCGTCCACCTTGGTGGCTTTAAGGATGACCTCGGCCCCGATCTCGGTGCCGCGCAAGGCCGCGGCCGTATCGGTCGAAAAATAGGGATTGCCCGTTCCGCCCCCAAAAATGACCACCCGGTGCTTCTCGAGGTGCCGCACCGCCCGTCGGCGGATGAAAGGCTCGGCGACCTGGGCCATGATGATGGCGCTTTGGACGCGGGTCGGCACGCCGAGCTTTTCGAGCGCATCCTGGAGGGCCAGGGCATTGATCACCGTGCCCAGCATCCCCATGTAATCCCCGGTCGCTCGCTCGATGCCCCGTTCGCTGCCGCTCAGACCGCGGAAGATGTTGCCGCCGCCCACCACAACGACCACCTGCACACCCAAGACCCGCACCTCACGGATCTGTTCGGCCATATTCTGCACCGCCTCGGGGCAGATCCCCAGGCCCGCTTCGCCCCCGAGGGCCTCCCCGCTGAGCTTGAGCAAGACCCGGCCATACTTTGGGCGCTTGGAGTTGTTCATCGCATCCATCCGACTTCGCTGTGTGAGCACCGGCGGGCATTGTGCCAGTCTGACCGGGAAAGGTCAAACAGATGATCCGAAAGAAAACCCAAAAAAACCAAATCCGAGATCCGAAGGCCCGAAATCCGAAGGAAATCCGAAACCCGAAATCCGAAGGCCGAGATCGCAAAACTTTCAAGCACTGGCTCTGCGCTCAAGACTGTGGCCGACCCCTTTCACGACGCTTTCGCCCTTTCACGCAAACCCCAAACATGAACCGCTAATCCACGCTGATAAAAACCCTATTAGCGAAGATTAGCGAAGATTAGCGGTTAAGGGTTTCGGGGCTTCGGATTTCCTTCGGATTTCGGATTTCGGATTTCGGGGCTTGCGCGGCTTTTCCGGGCCCTCTACAGTCGCCCTCGGCTTGGCCGCCCGGACGATGTGTTCTCGCGGCCGATCCGCCCGGACATGCGCTTAATCCACAACCAGCATCTGAATACTATGAAAGAGCCTCTTCGGTCCCTCGTCTTGCTCCCCGTGTTGGCATGCTGCGGCGCCGGCGTCGTCGCGGCGGCGCCGTACAACGGACTGGGCGGGAACATGGGCAATCTTTTTATGACTTCCAGCGCCGAGACGCGCTCGATCAGCCCCGAGAATTTCACGGGTGAAAAGGGAAAGGCGGGCATGGCAACCGAGGGGACCGGCAAAGGCGCGGCGCGCGACCTGGGCCGGGGCTGGAAAGTCTCGCCCTCGGTGGTCATCAAGGCCAAGAGCACGTTTACTTTAGGTGAAATCCAAGGGCCGGGCTGCATCCAGCAAATCTGGATGACGCCCAGCGGCAACTTCCGCAAATCCATACTCCGTTTCTATTGGGACGGTGAGACCGAGCCTTCAGTCGAGTGCCCAGTGGGCGATTTTTTTGCCTCCGGCTGGGGCAAGTACTGCCAGATTAGCTCGCTGGCCGTCTGCGTGAATCCGGGCAGCGCCTTCAATTGTTATTGGCCCATGCCTTTCCGCAAGTCCGCCAAGGTCACCATGGAGAACACCGACGACAAGGATATCTGGCTCTATTATCAAATCAACTACACGCTCACCCCGGTGCCCGAAGCCGCCGGTTACTTCCATGCCCAGTTCCGCCACGAAAAACCGCTCCGGCAAAAGGGCCTCTACACGATCCTGGACGGCGTCCAAGGCCAGGGCCAATACGTCGGCACCTACCTGGCCTGGGAAACCGTCAACTCGAGATGGTGGGGCGAGGGCGAGATCAAGTTCTTTCTGGACGGCGACCAGGAGTTTCCCACCATTTGCGGCACCGGCACCGAGGACTATTTCTGCGGCTCCTATGATTTCGTGAATCCGGAGACGGGGAAAACCCAGACCTTCTCGACCCCCTACACCGGCCTGGCCCAGGTGATTCCTCCGGATAAAGTCGACCAGCCCGGCCAGCACTATGGATTGTATCGGTGGCACATCGCCGACCCTGTCCGCTTCCAGAACGACCTCAAGGTCACCATCCAGGCCCTCGGCTGGAAAGCCGATGGCACCTACCTGCCGGCCCAGGACAACATCGCCTCGGTCGCATATTGGTACCAGAAAGAACCTCACAAGACCTTTCCCAAGCTCCCGCCGGAGTAGCAGGGCTGCATCAAGCGCGCCACCTCAGGCGATCCTGTGCCGGAACGCCGGCTTTAGCCGGCAGATACTCACAATTCCCGTGCCGCTGCCGCATGAATGCGGCGCTCCGGGCGGGCTTGATGCAGCCCTGCCGGAGTAAGCGGACGGCCTTTGGCTTGCGCCGGCCCCGTCCGCAACCTAAATTGGCCGGATGTTTGACACGATTAAAGCAGAACTGACGACTGTGGGGGACAAACTGGCGCACGTGCGGAGGTTTCTTTGACGTGCCCGGCGCGCAAAAACGCCTCGGCGAGATCAATGCCTTGATGGCGGTGGACACTTTTTGGAACAGCCGCGAACAGGCCCAAAAACTCATCGATGAAGCCAACACCCTGCGCAGCAGGGTCGAGCCGTTGCTCAAGGCGGAGAAGAAGCTCGAGGATTTTCACGTGATGGTCGAGTTGGGAGAAGCCGAGCCGGAACCGGCCCAGGCGCAACTCCAGAAAGAACTCGAGGGCGACCTTGCCGCCTTTTTCAAGGAACTCGACTCCCTTGAGTTGAGGGTGTTCCTCAACGGCCCGCACGACAAGAGCAACTGCATCTTGAGCATCAACGCCGGCGCCGGCGGCACCGAATCGTGCGACTGGGCCAACATGCTCATGCGCATGTACCAACGCTGGGCCGAGTCGCGCGGTTGGCAGGCCGAACTGACCGACGTGCTCTCGGGGGAAACCGCCGGCATCAAGAGCGCCACCATGGTCGTTACGGGCGACTACGCCTACGGCTATTGCAAGGCGGAGCGCGGCGTGCATCGCCTGGTCCGCCTCTCGCCTTTCGACGCCAACAAACGACGGCACACCAGTTTTGCCAGCGTGGACGCCATCGCCGAAATCGAGGAGACTTGCGCCGACATCCTCATTCCGCCCAGCGAACTCAAAGTGGATACCTATCGCTCCGGCGGCAAAGGCGGCCAGAACGTCAACAAGGTCGAGACTGCCGTGCGCATCACCCACGTCCCCACCGGCATTATTGCCGCCTCCCAGAACCAGCGCTCCCAGCATCAGAACCGCGCGACCGCAATGAAAATGCTCCTCTCGAAGATCTATGCCCAGCGCCTCGACGCCCAGAAAACAGAGATGGACCGTTTCTACGGCGAGAAAGGCAGTATCTCCTGGGGCAACCAGATTCGCAGCTACGTCTTCCAGCCCTACCGCATGGTCAAAGACCTGCGCACCGCCGTTGAAACCAGCAACGTCCAGGCCGTGATGGATGGCGTCCTTGACCCCTTCGTCAATGCCTGGCTCCGCGCCGGCTGCCCCGCCAAGCGCCTCCAGGGCGTCAGGGACGAGGAAGAGTAAGGCCGGAGCGCCGCCTTCAGGCGGCAGCAGCCCCAAAGCGCATGCAGGGCGTCAGAGACCAGGAAGCGTAATGAGCCGGAAATGAACTAGTGACTATCCTCGACACCATCGTCGAACAAAAAAGGATCGAAGTGGCCCGCCTGCCGCATCGGACGGTCTCGATCCCGGAACTGCGGGCGGCCCTCGACGCGCGGGGCGAACGCCGCGATTTCCTTGGCGCGTTGCTCAGACCCCGGCTGATAAGCACTCCGACATCCAAGGGTCGGGTGTCGAGTGTCGAGGGGCAGCGCCTCGTTCCCTCGACTCTCGACACTCGGCCCGTGCGTCCGGGTGCTTTTGAACTGGGGTCTGACCGAGCTTCCCTGCCGCCCGATGCCTGCCGCTCTGTCGCGCTCATCGCGGAGGTCAAAAAGGCCTCCCCTTCGGCCGGCCTCATCCGCCCCGATTTCGATCCCGTCCGCATCGCCTGTGAATACGAAGCCGCCGGCGCAACCTGCCTCTCCGTGCTGACGGATGAAAAGTTCTTCCAAGGCTCCCTTCAACACCTCAGACAAATCCGCTCTGCGGTGAAACTGCCGCTCCTGCGCAAGGATTTCATCATCGACGAGCGGCAGGTCCTGGAAGCCGTCGAATGGGGCGCGGATGCCATCCTGCTCATCGTTGCCATCCTGGGGCGGGCGGAGTTGGGCCGCTTGCTTGCACTGGCCGCAGGCGCCGGTCTGGCCTCGCTAGTCGAGGTGCATGATGAACCTGAACTGGACCGCGCCCTCGCAGAGGGCGCCGCACTCATCGGCGTGAACAACAGGAACCTGAAGACCTTTGAGGTGGACCTGGCCACAACCGAGCGCCTCGCAGCCCGCCTGGTTTCCTCCTCACCCGGCGCGCCTGGGGCCTCGCGCTCCACCCCCGGAGCGCCGCCTTCAGGCGGCAGCACCCTCAAGCCCTCACCCGCCGGACCTCGCTCCTCGCGCTCCGCTCCCCTGTTGGTCGCCGAAAGCGGCATCCACACTCGAGGCGATGTCGAGCGCTTGGCCCGTTGCGGCGCCCGCGCCATCCTCGTCGGAGAATCGCTCATGCGCCACCCGGACATCATGGCCAAGGTGCAGGAGTTGATGGGAATATGAATCACCTTTATACTCGCCGCCAATTCCTGGCTCGGGCCGGTGTCCTGGGCGCCCTGGCCGCTTGCTCGGGGCCGGTTCTCCAATCGAGCAGCCTCGCCGGCGGCAAGCTGCCCATGGCCGAGGCCTTTGACCGGGAAATGGAGCAATTCATGTCCGCGCGCAAGGTTCCGGGCGGCGCCCTGGCGGTCGTCAAGGACCAGCGCCTGGTCTATGCCCGCGCTTACGGCTGGGCCGATCGTGAGAAGAAGGCGCCGGTCAAGCCGGATTCCTTGTTTCGGATTGCCAGTCTCTCCAAGCCCTTTACGGCCACGGCGGTCCTCAGGCTGGTGGAAACCAAGGGCCTGGACCTGGAAACTCCTGTAACTGAGTTTCTCCCGCTCAAACCCGTGCTGGCCAACGGCAAGACGGCCGACCCACGCTGGAAACGAGTCACCCTGCGTCATTGCCTGCACCATACCGGGGGCTGGGACCGCGATGTGAGCGGGGACCCGATGTTTCGCTCCCTTGAGACCGCGCGGGCTGTCGGCGTCCCCCCGCCGGCCAACGCCGAGGCGATCATTCGATACATGCTGGGCCAACCCCTTGATTTCGAGCCAGGCGCCCGCTATGCCTATTCCAACTTCGGCTACTGTCTCCTCGGACGGGTCATCGAGAGGCTCGGCGGCCGGCCCTACGAGCGATTCGTGCGCGAGGAAGTACTGGCGCCGATGGGCATCCGGCGAATGCGCCTGGGCGCTTCCCTCGAAAGCGGACGGGCCGAAGGCGAGGTGCGCTATTATACGCCCGGCGATAGCCAGGGCCCGAGCGTGTTTCCCGGGCTGCCTGCAAAAGTCCCCGAGCCTTACGGCACCTTCTGCCTCGAAGCGATGGATTCCCATGGCGGATGGCTGGCCTCTGCGCCGGACCTCGCCCGGTTTGCGGCAACACTCGATGCGCCGGCAGACAGCACTTGCCTCAAACCCGATACACGCCGAATCTTCTACGAGCCGCCCGCCCCGCCCGTCGGCCGGAACCCGGACGGTTCGTTGGCCGACCATTTCTACGGTTGCGGCTGGACGGTCCGCCCTGTCGGAAAGGAGGGGCGCGCCAGCTATTCCCATAATGGCAGTCTGCCCGGCACCTCCACACTGCTGGTCCGTGGTTCCGACGGCCTTAGTTGGGCGGTCCTCTTCAACCAACGCTCGGAATCTTCAAGCCTGCCCGATGCCGCCATTGCTCCGGCCTTGCGCCGCGCCGCCGACGCCGTGGACCGGTGGCCGGGCTGAGCGTGCCGGGCGGTGAGTCCACAGTCCGCAGTCACTGAGCGTGGGGAGCCTCCTTTCGCTTTTGCAGGTACATTGGGCCCATGAACCTTGGCGTACCAGCATCTCGCTCCCGCCAGGGCGGGACTCCGAAGTTTGGACATTCTCCACGCCAACGGCGTGCGGGCGTACCAGCCCAGGGTACCACCCTGGGAAGCGAGCCTCCGATGATACAGCCCGCCCTGCAAGGGCGGGGGCAGCTCGGGCCCAATGCGAAAACTCATTCCGATTTTCTCGTCGGAGGGCGCAGCCATGGCTTCAAGATTCTAGAATTGCGCCCCAAACTCGGCCTTTGTTTTTGCACAAACCCTTAGATGACCTGCGCCCTTTCAGGGCGCCTGAGTTTGATGAGGCGCCGGCTTTCCCAGGGTGCTACCCTGGGCTGATATGCTGCGCGCTTTCAGCGCGTTGCTCGTGGGGGAGTCTGATCGAGCCAGGAAGGTCGAACATCAAAAGTTTGGCTGTTTATTCATGGCTCGGTGAGCCGCCGCGCAGCAGCCGGCGCAAACCGATCCACGCCACCACCGCTACGGCCACGGCCAGGCCGATGA
>Ga0187864_10003677_pt1 | contig 12413 bp, 11 predicted proteins | sample June2016WEW_11_4_FD_132985 | JGI IMG/M metagenome (GOLD analysis project Ga0187864, IMG submission 132985) | Peatland microbial communities from SPRUCE experiment site at the Marcell Experimental Forest, Minnesota, USA - June2016WEW_11_40 | ecosystem: Environmental > Terrestrial > Soil >... | reverse complement strand
GCTGCCATGGTCACGATCGCCTGTGCCGTAGCGCTCGTGTCGGCGATGGGGCTCGCCGTCGCCGTCTCCCCGGCGTCAGCGACACGAGGAGGCGCTGCGGAGCGCGTGCCGCGATGCGCGACCGCTTCACTCCGGATCTGGGTTGGGACCGGCTCGGGGGCCATGGGAACCGTCGCTGTCGAGTTTGGGTTCACGAACCACTCCGCCAAGACCTGTTCGCTCTACGGGTATCCGAGCGTCCAGATGGTCACGAAGTCTGGGAAGAACCTGTCAACCACCGACGAGAAGGGTGCAGGGTACTTCGGCATCCATGAGAAGACGGTCGTCCTCGCGTCAGGTAAGACGGCGTACTTCGGCATCTTGTATCCCGACTCCTCCGGCTACGCGAACGTGACCTGCCCGGAGTCGGCTGCATTAAGGTTCACCCCGCCGCAAGACATTCGAACGATCACGGTGCACAAATCCGCTCAGATCACGCCCTACGGTACGATATTGGGGCACGCGCACTGTGGGGTCATCCGGGTTACGCCTGTCACGGCCGTGAGTTTCCAATAGCACTAGCCGATTTGGGCGGGCACGTAGTCCGGCAGATCGGACTCAGTGACGCAGAGGTCGAAGTGCGCCAGGTGCGAGGTTTCACCGTCGAACTCGCCTCTAGAGACCGCCTACCAAGCGCATTCAGTCGGTCGGGCCGCATGGATAACGTCTCATTTTGCGCATCCCCGAACCGAGCGGTCCACTGACCCCGATCGCCGGATCAGAGCACTGTCGATCGTCGCGCTCGCCTTGCTTGCCGGTTCTCGCGCCCACGTCTCCGCCGATGCACTCCAGAACTGTGTCAACGGCAACCGCGGGTTCCGGTGTGCGCAATGACGCAGGCGATGTTGGTCATCTTCTTGGCATGAGTGTTCGTGTTCTGGCTCCAGGCGGCTGGCGTCAACAGCTTCTGACCTCACCTCTCGGTTCTGGTGTTGGCGGTGGTGGAAGTCACGAATATGCGAACGCAACGAGTCGGTGCCAGGTCGCGCCGGCGTCACTCGTCTCGTACAGATAGCTGTTCGTGTAGCTGTTGCTCTTTGCGTTGCGCCCGGCATAGAGCACCCAAGCTGATTGACCACTGAGCACTGTCGTCGCGAGCCAGACGTTGTCTTCTGGAAGCTTGAAGCGCGTCGGCGCAAGTTCAGCATGTCCACCAGGGAAGGAATGGATGGCCCAGTGGACGCCGTCGTCGCCAGTCGAAGCGAAGGTGATGCCGCCGAAGTACTGATTCGTGGCCGTCAACCAGGCTGTTGTCGCTGAGATGAGGGAAAGTGATGTCGGCACCGAGTTCGCCGGCGCGATCTGTGGCCCACCGATAGGAGTGGCGACGTGCGGCCGGGTCACTCTTGTTTCGCTCGGCCAGCGCAACACGTCGAGCCAACTCCGCCCGAGGTTCAACGTGCGAACAAGGTCGTAGGTCACCGGGAGACCGAAGGTACTCATCACTCCGGCCGCCTGCGCGACGGACAGCCACATCGCGTCCCCGCGGCAGGCGGAGATGGAAAGATTGGCGCCGGGCTTTCCGGGCTGACCGCCGAAGGGGAAGAAGCGCGGCGGCAGTGCAGCCCTCCACGCATCGCCGCCGTTCGTCGTGACGAATACTGCGACCTCGCTTCCTCGATCGCCGACCGCCCAGCCGACACCTTGATTGGCCAAGCAGACCGCCGACGCGCCCGTCTTGGGGAGCGTCCAACCGCGTGGCAAGCGCAACGCTGTCCAACTCCGGCCCGCGTTCTCGGTGACAAAGGGAGTCTCGCCAACCGTCGCGACCCCGGCGCTTGGCGATGAGAAATCGACGTTCGACACGCCGCCGGCTTCCGGATGCGGTACGGCTCGCCAATGGACACCTCCGTCCATCGTTCGCAGGAGCTCTCCCGCCGCCACGGCAAACCCGACGCGGCCGTTGAGGAAGTCGAGTTGGCTGACCGGGTATGTCACTCCCAGTCGCTCTACCCAGGTACGACCTTTGTCCCTCGAGGTGAACAGTCCCGAGGGTCCTGCCACGACCGCGAGCCGAGGACTGACGAATTCGACCGAGGAGATCGGAGCGCCAGGCGACCACGCAGCCATCTCTGAACGGGAAAGTGCTATCGACTCGGGCGCCCATGTGCGTCCCCCGTCCGTCGTGCGCTCGGCGATCACGAGTCCACTCGGCGAGTAGTTGACACCTTCTTCGGGAGAGGATCCTTCGAGGAAACCATACGTGGGGGACGTGAACGAGGCGGGCTGGCCCGTCGCGGTGAGCGGCGTGCGGGTAAAGGTCCAACTGCGCCCGCCGTTTCTCGTCTCGATCAGCCCACCCGGCGCGGCAACGACCCATTCGGCAGCGTCGATTGGGTCGAACCATTCCGCCGGCGTGCTTTGCAGCGGGAGCGCCTTCGTATCGGTGCTGCCGGCGATTTGCCACGTCTTGCCGCCGTCGACGGAGCGTTCGATCACGAGTCGGGATCTCCCGACCGCCACAGGCACGAGCATGAGCGTGCGCCCCGATGCCGACATGACCGTGGGGGCTCCGACGTCAGTGCCGCCGTGGTCGAGGACGTCCCAGTCACCCCACCCTCCGGCCGGGGCGGGAAGCGGGGACGCCGACCAGACCTCGCCTCCGTCATTCGTTCTCCAAACGACGGGTCGCGCGACGCCGTGCGCGCAGGCGCCGTCTGTCAACCATCCCTGCTCGAGGCTCGCGAACGCGAGGTGCGGCATGCTGAAGACCGGACACGGCGTCAGTCCATACGCGGGGAGCGTGAGCCCCTGAGCCGGGAGCGTGTCTGCCGGAAGCGAGCGCCAAGTTCGCCCGCTGTTCTCCGTCTGCCACCAGACTGCGGTGAGCGATCCGAATCCGCCCACTCCGAGCAGCCAGCCGTCAGAGGGATTCGCGAAGTAAAGCTGGTCGAACAACACGGGCGGAGAGGAAAGCAATACCTCGGGCAGGGCGACGCGCGTCCAATGACGCCCGCTGTCCGAGGTTCGATAGACGCTCGTTGCACCGTCTTGGTCCTCTTGCGCCGCCCAGGCATAACGCGGTCCGAGGAAGAAGCTCGCCACCAGACCGAGGCTGCTGCCAGAGGTCTGTCCGGGGAGAACGATCGCCCAATGTTCGCCGTCATCGGAGCTCCGTAGGACGACGCCAGAGCCGTTTTCGAGGCTGAACGACCAGACGACGCCGCCAGTTGTCGCGAGGAGTCCGTTCGAACTCGAGGCGAGTACGGGAGAGTTCACGGTGTTTCCGGTTGCGCCGTTGCCCCCTGTGCTGCCAGCGACGCCGGCCACCGTGGCCACACCGGCGACGACGAGCACGGCGACCGCGACTCGAATCCGACGGTGCACTGCCCGCCGCCTGGCCTCGCGGATGATCGCCTCGGCGTCCACCGACGCCTCTGTCCCTTCGACTGGAGGATGACGGTCGAGGAGTTTCATCTCTTCTCCTAGCCGCGCATGCTTTCCAAGAGCGCCACCAAGTCCTCGCGACGGTAACCGTTGCGGTGGCCGAGCTGGATGAGGTCTCTCATCATCTTGAGAACCTCGGTTCGCTCCGGCGTCCCGGCGACGCGGATCGCCCGACCTCTTCCGACTTCGAGCAGGCCCTCGTCGCGAAGGGCGCGCAAAGCACGGAGTACGGTGTTGGTGTTCACCCCGAGCACCGCCGCCAGGTCCTTCGCCTGCGGGATGTGCTCGCCGGGTTTCGCCTCGCCTTCGGCGATCGCCCGTCGGATCTCGATGGCGACCTGCTCGTGAAGCAGTGTCGGGTCGTTCCGGTTGACCGCGGCGAGCCGCAATCGAGCTTCTCGAGTGGTCCGGTCCAACTTCCTAGGACTCATAACGCTACTGAGTTTAGCGTTGTCTGGAGGCCGTGCTGGTCGGTCAAGAAGAGACCGTCAACGTCCAACGCGATCCTCGCTGCTGGTTAGGTCCCGGCCCACGGCTCAAGCCGCCAGTCGGAGATCGTGGACATCGGTTCTCCGACACCACAGTTAACCCGCACTTATTCGTTGCGAACTCGTCATCGACCATGCTCGCAACAAGTTGAACTCAAGTAAATCCATCGAATAAGAAATGATACTGTTCTGATCCGGACGGCGTCCGATCGGAACGCCCGAAATGGATCGAAGCGTCGGCCCGACGGCGTCGTAGTCGAGAGAACGAGGGATCGTGACCAGCTTCCGTGTTCCGCTCGTCGGTGACGGGATGCTCGTGCCCTGTGTCGACGGCCATGAACGCCCATATCTCGCGCTCGACGCAGCGGCCTCGACGGGTGTGCTCGATCCCGTGTTCCGCCGCGTCGAGGAGTTCCTCCCGTCATATTCGGCCGTCCATCGCGGCTCCGGCTACAAGTCCCAGCTTTCAACCAACGCGTACGAGAGCGCACGTAACGCGGCGCTGTTGTTCGCCGGACGCGGAGGTCGCGACGATACCGCGATCATCTGCCGAAACACGACCGAAGCCATAAACCACCTCGCCTACCGCCTGCGGCTGCGTTTCGACGACGTTGTGGTCACGTCCGTCATTGAACACCACTCCAACCTTCTGCCGTGGTCTCGCGTGGCCACCTGCCGCTTCGTCGAGTGCAGGCCCGACGGGACATTCACAGCAGCCGACGTCGTGGCTGAACTGGACCGAGCTCCAAGGACCCGGCTGCTAACCATCACCGGCGCTTCGAACATCACCGGATGGCTGCCACCGATCGAGGAGATCATCGACGCCGCGCACAGTCGCGAGATCCCTGTGGCTGTCGACTGCGCCCAGCTGGTGGCTCATCGTCCGCTCCCAGCAAAGGCCGATTTTGTCGTTTGGAGCGGCCACAAGATGTATGCGCCCTTCGGGGCGGGCGTGCTCATCGGGCCTCGTGCCGTCTTCGCGGAAGGTGACCCCTTTTTGGCCGGCGGTGGCGCGATCAACCTCGTTGCACTTGACGAAGTCGTCTGGAACGACCCTCCCGACCGCGAAGAGGCCGGCTCTCCGAACGTTGTCGGTGCGGTGGCGCTGCACGCTGCGATCGACACCCTCACTGAGGTGGGTTGGCCGACGATTATCGCCCACGATCGCCATATCGCCCACCTCTTGCGGTATGGACTCGCGAGTATTCCCGGGGTGCGCCTCCTCGGGCCAGATCTTGACATCGATACCCTGCCCATCGCGACCTTCACCGTGGAAGGTCTCCCGCACGGTCTTGTGGCAGCCCGGCTGTCAGCCGAGGACGGGATCGGAGTCCGGCATGGCTGCTTCTGCGCTCATCCCTATATGATGCGGCTCTTGGGCCTCGCCGAAAATGAGGTTATCGACTTCCGCAACGAGATGCGCCAAGGTGACCGCACCCGGATGCCGGGAGCAGTGCGGGCAAGTGCCGGTATCAACACGACCGAAGCTGACATCAGCCGCTTGGTCTCCGCAGTCGCCCGCATCGCAGGGGGTGCGCCTGCGCGGGCCTCCTACATCCAGGATCCGCGAAGCGGCGATTACATCCCCTGTCGCGACACGGCGCCGTGGCTCGCGGATATACGATTCAGTGAGTCTTGTGCTGGCCGGGCTAGCACACCGACGGGGGACGTCCCATGAGTTGGTGTAGATCACGCAGAGGATCCACCACGTAGTGGACCACCGGAGTGAATCTCGACGTGTCCCTGAAAAAGACACGACAAGGAGACCACACCGGTGGCCCAACAAGAGTTTGATCCTTACGAATTGCTCGACGCGCTCCGTGCCGGAGGCGACGTCGATCTGATCCGCCAAAGCGTCGAGGCGGCCCTGCACGCGCTGATAGAAGCCGAGGCGACGGCGGTGATCCGCGCCGGCCCGCACGAACGAACAGGGGAGCGCCAGAACTACCGCAACGGGCGCCGCCCGAGGTTGCTGTCGACCAAGGCCGGCGACCTGGAGCTCTCGATCCCCATGCTCCGCTCGGGCTCGTCTCCTCCAGATCCTGGAGCGCCGGCGCAGGATCGACCGGGCGCTTGCCGCGGTCGTGATGGAGGCCTAGGTGAGGGTGAATCACTCCTTCGCGTGGACGATCCACAGAATCGCGGTCGGCACCACTGTCGTGCACTTCAGCATCAGCAGCAAGATCATCAAGACAACCAGAATCGACGTGAAGACTCGTCGGACGGGGAAATAATTGTGAAGTGCTCGGGTGTCCCCGCACAGATCAGGGAGTTCCGCCCAGCGTCCGATTCTCGGCGCGTCCAACAGTCAGTCCCTGGTTCGGTCAGTTGAGTGGCAACCTGGACTCGACGCCGTGATCGAACCAGTTGACCAGCGCGAGCGTCGGGAGCTGTGCGACCTGTTTGTCGAGCTGGGCCCGGACGCACCCACCTTGTGCGCGGGGTGGACCGCGGCCGATCTGGCAGCCCACCTGTTCCTGCGAGAGCATTTCAGGCGGTGGGGTAGCGAACGGATCACTGCTGAAAAGGCGCGTGGCTTTTCCGCCCTCGTCGACGGCCTCCGCCGGGGTGCGCCGCTGATTCCGTGGCGAGTTCCAGGTGTGCGCACGTTCATCAACGGCGGCGAGTACTTCATCCATCACGAGGATCTTCGCCGAACCAATGGGTTGGCTCGGCGCGAGGACCGCCCCGACCTCGATGCTCTGTTATGGCGCATGACCGGCTTGACTGGGCGTCGTCTTGTCCACCGCATTCGGCCTTTCGGTGTCGAGCTGCGACGCCCGGACGGTACCAGTCGGCGACTAGGCCGCACTCCCGCCGCCGTGCTCAGCGGTGAGGCGAGCGAGCTCGTGCTCTACCTGAGCGGACGCAAGGACGCGGCGAAGGTGACCTTGACTGGGCCCGACGAGGCCGTGGCCGCCGTGGAGCAAGTCCGCCTCGGCTTGTAGGCGCCCCTCTCGACCTGGCGCCGGGCGGCAGGAGAGTGCCATCGACAACGCTGGTGTTGTCACGGTGGAGCCAACTCGTCTGCGAGTGCGCGAGGGTGTCCTCGAAGGCCGACCCCACGGTTTCCGTATCCTGATTTCTGTACGGTGATCATCTCCGAGTATCGACGGCTGTTTCGATTGGCAGTATTCAGACTCGCGCTTCACTGGATCTCAGCCGTTGGCCACCCGTTTCACCATGCGCAACGCACCAGGCTGCTCAATGCGCCTCGTTCAGAACGCCCCTGTTGCCATCAATCTCGAAGTTGCTGCCGCGCACGAGGCCCGAGCAGACGCCAAGAGCAGCACTGAGAACTCGGTCGGGTGGAGTTCTGAGCAAGAATGAAGCCGATGCCAGACGACACGGAAGCCGAAGGTACTTCCGGCTTTCCGTTGGTTCTTTCGCCAGCAGAGCGAATTGCCGCGGCGGTCGCTGCGCGACTTCACGGGGCACAGTGGACTCCATTGGAAATCGTCCCTGCGGCAATTGTCACGGCAGTGGCTCTCTTCGCACTCGGTGACATTGTTGGAGCGGTCGTACTTGCGCTCCCCAATGGAAGCTTCGGCGTCGCATTTACACTGCTGCAGGCCACAAACTGGGCTGGACCGATCCTCGCGGCTGCACTTCTTGGATCCGCCGTTCTCTCATGGAACGAGGCGAGCGGCTGGTGCGACGATCTCGAGTTCTTTGCCACTTCAGACGGCGATCTGCCAGCGGGTGAGATCGATCCGGCTGAATCGGTTGCGAGGCTCTTGCGATCCCGGTTTCTTGCCACGAGCGCGTTGGTACTGGCCGCAGTCACCACTGCGGGCTCGATCGCGACCGTCGTTGGGACCGTGATGGCGCAACCAGGGCCGTTCGATGGACAAAGCTGGGCGGCGCTTATCGGGAGCTGCAGCCTGGCCCTAGCCGTTGTCGTTCTGTCGCTCGCATGCTTGGTTATCGTGCTGCGCACTCGTCGACAAGCAAGAACGATCTTGGCCCTCCTACCTGATGAGCCGGAAGATGCATCAGAACCTGCAGAGGGTTAGTGAGCCTCCTGCGACGAGCCGTGCTCGCTCCTGCTTTTCCGCCGCCTCTTTGTCGATCTCCCGAAACAGGTGCCCGTAACGGTCATAGGTGAACGCGACGTTCGCATGACCGGCGCGTCTCGCGAACTCGGATGGATCGACACCACAAGGGCGAGCAAGTTGGTCTGGCACGATCCCTAAGCGCACTTTCACGTGGACATCGCTTCCGTCAACTGCACCAGAATGCGAGCCGACGAACTACGGCGAGGGCGTCACTGATCGCCGGTTAGGTCCCGGCCCACGGCTCAAGCCGCCAGTCGGAGATCGTGGACATCGGTTCTCCGACGCGCACCCCCACGCCCAGGCACTGGCGACATTAAGAAGTTGTCGCTGACCGCAGCGACGACGGGACCGACCGATCACAGGCAAACCGGGGTGACGCGCGCCCAGCCGATTGTTACGCGACGCCCTCTGTCGCCGAGAAGAGCAGTGCGTGGAGATCGCGCCCGGCTGCGTCGGGGTATTGCCACTCGCGCGATCCGAAGTAGTCGCGGTAGAAGTTGGCGTACTGATGGCCGAGGTGCGGGCCGGGCTCGGGGCGCGTGAACATCTCGGTGACGGTTCCGTCGCGGAAATGCGTCGCCGCGCCGGCCATGAGGTTGAGGAGGAGCTCGGATCCATCGGCGAACCGCAGTCGCAGCGACTGGGTGGTCTCGGCGGCCTGCCAGGTCGTGACGATCGTGCCGACCCGCATCCCGTCGCCCGGTTCGAGGCGCAGTCGCGCCTCGAACGTGCTCACGTGGTCGGCGAACGGACGGAAGGACAGGACTCCCGCGGGGACGACGAACCGGCCGACGACGCTCAGCGCGTTGATGCCCGAGTCGAGCCAGCTGTCGACGAGGCTCGCGGCGCGCCTGTCCTCGTCGTCTGCGTATGGGCTGCCGAACCAGGCCGCGAACGAGACGACGTCCCCGAGGCGATCTCGCGCTGTGTCGTAGAAGCGGGCCGCCCACAGCACCTCGAGCGCGAACCCCGAGTGGAGGATCACCCGGACCCCGGACCCCGCGGCGAGCATCCGCTGCGCGTCCGTGCGGTCTTGGGCCGCGGGCTTCTCGACGAGGACGCGCACCCCGGCATCGCACGCCCGCACGGCATCGACGACCGCGGCGTGCGACCCGGTCGGGGTCGCCACGACGACGAGGTCGGCGGAATCGGAAAGGGCGTCGCGCAGTTCCCGGTGGACGACAAGCGGCGTCCCGCGGAAGGTGGCGGCCGACCCGGGACGCGGATCGACGCCGACGACGCTTTTGACCGATCCGATCGCCTCGAGGGCGGACAGGTGTGCCGAGGAGATGCTTCCGAGGCCGACGAGGACGACACGGCCCGCACCGGGCGGGCGGCCGGGTTCCGGGACCATCAGGTTCGCTTCCCTCCTTGCGGTGTTTGGTCGAGCCGGTGCCGTTCTAGCTCCGGAAAGTGCGGGCGGCGAGCCGCTAGCGTGGCGGCGTCCGCGGCTGGGCGCGCAAGATGCGTCGTCGGTCGCCGGGTTGCGAGCGACCGGGGAGGCCGGGATGACGAGTCGGGCAGGCGGGCTGAGAAGAAGGATCGGACGGGTCGCGGTGGCTGCCCTGTGCCTCGGGGCGTTCGGTTACCTCGCGGCGGGCACCGCGTCCGCGTCGATGCGGCACGGTGGCTCGTCGGGAACCAGCTTCACGATCACGGGGGCAGGCAAGGGCACCTTGAAGGGAGGCCCGTATGGCCTCTGCCTCAACAACCTCGTCAAGCAGAACGGGCTGACGGACGTGGCCGACCTCGTCGGCTCGATCTCGGGGTTCACGAAGGGCGTGGAGAACTGGAGTCTCGACGTCAACGAGAAAAAGGTTGGCACGTTCAAGCTCTCGGGCACCCCGGGACTCGAGCCGTACGCCGAGCTCATCCCGTCGCCGAAGAACCTGTCCCAGGACCTGACGGTCATCGGGGCCGATACCTTCTACGCGAAGAGCGGGAAGGTGACGCTCGGCGCGGAGTCGGGCTCAATCTCGGCGACGATGGCGACGCTCAAGGGCAAGTCGATCGTCCTTGTCGGCAAATGGAAGTGTAAGTAGAAGTCGCCGGTCTTGGCTGTCGCCGTCCCGCCCCGGCGGCGGCCGCCGTCATCGCGACCTCGCAGTGACCGTCCCGGCCGCGCTGCCGCGCCGATCTACGACGCGGGCCGCGCCCGGGTCGGGCGACCGCGGTGAGCAGTCGCGTGCCGCGAGCCGCGCGACCGGTCCTTTTCCGCTCAGTTCGTGCCGGACATGCCCCTCTCGACTGGGCGCGCGTTGACGAAGATCGGGCCGGAGCGCGTGCACCCGAGGAACGGGAACGGGACGATCTTCGCCGCCGTCTGATCCGGTGGGTAGACGCGCAGCCCGGCGGCGTGGGCCGGGACACAGGTCCCCGGGTAGACGCCGACGTCGACGATCTGCACGACCGCCGAAGCGGTGGCGCCGTCGGCGATCGTCACGACCGCTGGCTTGGCGACGCTGCTGTAGTGCGCGGCGCTGCCGAGCTGGGCGCCGGCGAGGTTGACCGCCGAGACCCCGGGGTAGCCGAACATCGTGCACGTGTGACCGGAGAGATTAGTGAACTCGAGGTTGTAATAGACGCTCCCGGCCGTGCCGTTGCCCTCGGTGTTCATCCAGATGACGAGCCCGGAGGTCGTGCAGGTGGGCGTTGCGACCGCGCTGGCCGGGCCGCCGGGGGAGGCGCCGACGAGCGAGGCGATCGGCGCGAGCACGGTGGCGCACGCCAGCACGGCGACGCCGACCAGTCTCCGGGAGGAACATCTTGGCATCTGCATCGGGCGCCCCTTTTGGTCGGATGGATCGAAATGCTGTGCGGATTATGGCCCCGCCGGGTCACCGGGATGGTGCAGCGGCTTGCGCACATGACCTCCGGGGAATGGTCCGGAGGCGTGGCGCAGGTCGGCGACCCGTCACCCGCCGGTCACCGTGCCGTTACCCGCGGTCGACAAAGTCGGTCGAAAAGTGCGCCCGTCGTCCGCGAAGACCGGACTTTGGCTCAGGCGGGCTCGACAAGCGGGCCGGGCGTCGCTTATGCTGACGACCAGTCAGAGACGCCTTTCACGGGCGCTTCAGCACCGAGCGCTCCTTCGGGGGCGCTCGGTCGCGTCTGGGGGCGGTTCGTTCCGGGAGGGCTCCCTGGCCCACCGCCGGTCGCGACGGCGGGGATCAGCGCGGTGGCGCTGTGGGCTGTGCCAGTTCCGGCGGGTCGGCGGCCGTCGACACCACGACCTCTTTCGCATCGGCGATGCGGGCGAGTTCGGCGAAGGTCGTCGCGAACACCGAGTGCGGCGTTCCCGCCGAGGCCCAGATCGTCCCGAACCCCCGCAACGCGGTGTCGATGAGCGCATCGAGCTTCGTCGGGTGGCCGATCGGCGCGACGCCACCGATCGGCTGGCCCGTCGCGGCCCGCACCTCGTCGGGATCCGCCCGGCGTAGCTCAGCCCAACCGCGATCCCCGGCGACGAGGGCCGTGTCGACCCGATGCGCGCCGCTCGCGAAGATGAGGACGGGCACGCCGTCGGCCACGAAGACGAGGCTGTTCGCGATGGCGCCGACCGGGCAGCCGAGCGCCGCCGCGGCGTGGGCGGCCGTGCGGGTGGAATCGCCGAACTCGCGCACCTCGCCGGCGACCCCTGCCGCGCGCAGCAGCTCGGCGACGCGCTGGGTCCCCCGGTGCACGGCGTCAGCCTCGCGCCGCGACGGACTCCTTGACGAGCTGGCGGGTCCTGAGCACGGTCTCGCGGTCGACGACGACCTCGGTGAGCCCGAGAGCCCGTAGCACCGTGATCACGCGCCAACCGAGGTCCCAGCGCGCGCTGATGCGGGCGAACTGCGGGTAGAGGTGATGGGTCAGGTGTTCGCCCTCGCCGAAGATGAGGACGGAGAGCATCTTCACGTTCGTCGCGAAGCCAGCGCCCTCCACCCAGACCTTGCCGCGGTGGCAGTCGGAGTTGATCGCGCCGCCGAACCGCAGAAGCACCCAGATGTGGACGCCGAGGGCGGCGACACCGGCGACGATGCAAGCGAGTTCCCAGACCGGCGTACGGGCGAAACCGAGGACCGCCGGCGCGAACACGGCGAAGAGCGCGGCGTAGACGAGGCCTGTGACGACAGCTCCTCGGACGGGCCTCGAAAAGACGCGTCGGTCGAGGTTGTCGAGCGGGCGGTCGAACTTGGGGTTGTCGTAGGTTCCGTCCTGGATGTCCGGGAGGCGGGCCTCGGCGTGGAAGATCGCCGCCATGTGCCAGGAGACCCGCCGATACCCGTCGATGCCCTCGCGCTGGGTGATGACGATCGGCGAGTGCGGGTCGTGTCGGATCTCGTCGATCCAGGTGTCGGTGTAGAGGTGGTGCTTGCGGTGGATCCGCCTCCACTCCCAGTGGCGCATGAAGACGGTGAAGTAGGTGAGCCACCGGCCGGCGGCGTAGACGGAGGGC
>Ga0187864_10003672_pt1 | contig 12424 bp, 4 predicted proteins | sample June2016WEW_11_4_FD_132985 | JGI IMG/M metagenome (GOLD analysis project Ga0187864, IMG submission 132985) | Peatland microbial communities from SPRUCE experiment site at the Marcell Experimental Forest, Minnesota, USA - June2016WEW_11_40 | ecosystem: Environmental > Terrestrial > Soil >... | reverse complement strand
TTTCGCGTGTCGGCGATGCGGCACGGCGTGGCGGGATAGAACGAATACGAGGTCGTGCCGGTGGTCGTAGCGAAGTAGCCGTTGATGTCCAGGATCACATCGGTCTGGTTGCTGACGTAGACGCTCACCGCCCCACCCGAACCGGCCGGGACGAGGGCCGCGTTGGCCACCACAATGCCCTCAGAGGAGTTCAACGTGGAGACGAAGGGTTGCGTCTGGCCGGTGGGCCACAGCGACAAGTAGCCCAGCGGCCCGTCGGGCACCACCGTTACGTTCAATGAGTAGGCCAGAGCCGTGCTGGGAATGCTGCACGCGCTTTGGGGAATCGCGAAGGAGCGCGTGGAGCCGCCGGTCATGGTGGGTCCGCCGAAGGGGCCGATCGAGTTGCGAGTATCCGCCACGCGGCAGGGAGTTACTGGTATGAACAGCAGGCCGGCCGACGGGATGATGGAGCCCACTGAGAACACGTCGAAGGCTGTATCGTTGTTGTAGTTCGATTCCACTACCGAGTCGTCGTAGTTGAGATCCCACTCGAGCGTATGACTCCCGGCAGTAGCCACCCACGGGGTAAGGCACCAGCCGGTATAGGTGTTGTTCGTGTCCGCGAAGGAGCCGCTGCAAAAGACGCTGCCGTCCAGCAGCGCTTCATAATCGACGTTGATGAAGCCGCTCGCGCCGGTTACCTCATAGTCAACAGTGAAGTACACGCTCTCACCCACGCTCGGCGTGACCACTGTGGAGCCGCTATCGGCACCGGTCATCAGGTACGCTTGCTGCGCGATGATATCGACGGTGGTCCCGGCGGTGCTGAAGTCGTAGAAGGCTGTATCGTTGTTGTAGTTCGATTCCACTACCGAGTCGTCGTAGTTGAGATCCCACTCGAGCGTATGACTCCCGGCGGTTGCCACCCACGGGGTAAGGCACCAGCCGGTATAGGTGTTGTTCGTGTCCGCGAAGGAGCCGCTGCAAAAGACGCTGCCGTCCAGCAGCGCTTCATAATCGACGTTGATGGAGCCGCTCGCGCCGGTTACCTCATAGTCAACAGTGAAGTACACGCTCTCACCCACGCTCGGCGTGTACACTTCCGAGCCGGTGTCGCCGACACCGGTCATCAGGTACGCGGTTTGTGCGGCAATATCGACCGTGGTCCCGACGCTGAAGTAGTCGAAGGCTGTACGGTTGTTGTAGTTCGATTCCACTACCGAGTCGTCGTAGTTGAGTGCAAACTCAATCGTATGACTCCCGGCGGTAGCGACCCATCCGGTGGGACACCAGCTAGTCCAGAGGGCGTTCGTGGCCGCCAGGTCGCCAGTGCAGTAGGTTGTACCGTCCAGGATAGCCTCCTCCGAGACATCCATCGAGCCGCTCGCGCCGGTCAGCTCCCAGTCAAGAGTCAAGTACACGGTCTGACCCACGCTCGGCGCGGACACCACCGAGCCAGTACCACCAGCACTGGTATCCATGTACGCCGTTAGCGCGATGATATCCAGCGCCGTGACCGCCGCTGGGCGGATCGCCTCCGCTTTTAGAGCGGCGGGCCGTGCTCCCGCCGCGAGCAGCCAGAATTCCTCCAGGGTGCCGGCCGCGTGCGGATCGCCGTTGGAGACATAAAGGGTCCAGTGACCGGAGAGGGGGATGCCCTTCAGTTCAGTGCTGAGAACGCGGTTCAGTGTGATGTTGGGGTCGTTCTTGCCACCGTCGTCGAAGCCAGCGGCGTCGCTTCCGCCCCGGCCGTCCCAGAGGACTGCTTCGCGATTGCCAGCAGCCAACCAGACAGTGACTTGGTCGAGATGCGGATGGGACAACCTCAGATAGAATCGGACGGAGGAGACCTGACGGTCCTTGGGCTGATCTCCGAAGTTGATATCGAATGCCGAGAGTCCGGGCCGACCGAGAGCGGCCGGGGCTATCAGGGAGCGAGATGCAAGGTGGGCGGCGGCAGGGCGAGCGCCCGTTTCGACGGTCATGATCGAACCCGCGCCGGGAACGCCCGCCAAGGGGTCGGGCATGACTCGCCGATAGCGAATGCCGCGTGCAGACAACGAGGCCGCCGTATCGGGAGCGACCCTCACCCAGCCTTGCTCCCCAGTGGAAATCGGCGCAACGACTTCCCCGGGCGACGCTGCCGCGTCAGAAGCGTCAACCCAGACCTCATACCACCCAGGTGCTCTGACCGAAGACGGTTGCCGAGGATCGGAATCGACAACAAAGCGCCGCTGAATGAGTCCACCAAAGGATGGTGGCGGCAGTGTCCTGCGATTCAATGCCGAATCCCCGCGGCCGGGGCCCACGCCGGGCCCTTGGCTGGCGCGGCCCGCAACGTCTGCACGGCGAGCCAGGGCGCCTCCGCCGGTGGAGGGACCCGCGGATCGCGGCGCCGGAGCCTGCACGTCACCGCCGTTCTGGCCGCCGCCAATCGTGAAGTTGTAGCCCCACGTTTCTCCGCTGCCGTCTGCTTTCACTGTGCGAGTCCAGACGCCTCCTGGCGGGAGCTGGCCTGCTGCCACATGTGGCGAGACTCGGGGCGCGCTCTGCCCCCCGGTGGCCGCGTTCTGGGCACTGGAGTTAGTTGGGACAATCGCCAGAGCCACGATGATCGCCAGCAGACACTCTTGTAACTTGTTGCAAAACGGCAGGTTAGACATGGGCACTCCCTCCTACTGCGCTTATCGTCACCGCATTGGAGAGTGGGAGCATACCACCTTTTAGTCTATTAGGCAAGCGGATCTTGTTAGCGAGTATTCTCGGAATGTCCAGTACTCAAGAGTGGGGGGTTGGTGAATCCTGGCGGGCGACAGTACTATTACGCGGATGGCACTATTGCGTCTTTCTACGCTGACGGCTTCTCAATAGCTGCTCTGGGTCAGCCTGCTACCCAAGACAACTCCGGCGCTATTGCCGAACTGCGACCCGGCCGCGGCCCCTCGGCCAACCGCCTTACCGCCGACTATCAACGCTTCCGGCGGCCACGGCAAAGGGGCCCCCGTTCCCCTACGGCGCGAAGTACCCGTTGATGTCCAGAATCACCTGCGTCGGGTTCGTCACGTAGATGCTGATCGCCCCGTTCGTCCCCGCCGGCACAATGGCCGCGTTCGCCACCACGCTTCCGTCAAATGAGTTCAATGTGGAAACCAGTGGCTGCGGCAAGCCCGCCGGCCAAGCCGTGAGGTAGTACAGAACACCGCCGTCGGGCACCACCGTCACGTTGAGGGAATACGCAGCCGCCGCACTGGGAATGTTGCAGGCGCTGGCCGGGATCGCGAACGAACGCGTCTCCCCCGCCCCCAGCTCCGGTCCCCCGAACGGGCCGGCCGCATTCCGCGTGTCCGTCACCCGGCACGGCGCCACCGGGTAGAATGTCAGCGCACCCGTACTCCCCGGCGCCGCGAAGTACCCATTGCCGTCCAGAATCACATCCGTCGGGTCGGTGACGTATACCGAGATCGATTCGTTGGTCCCTCCCGGCACTAGCGCGGCATTCGCCACGATTTTGCCCGTATCGGAGTTCAGAGTCGAAACGTTCGGCTGCGCCTGTCCGGTCGGCCACGTTGTCAGATACCCGAGAGGGCCTGGCGGAACCACCGTCACATTCAGCGAATACGCTTGCGCCGTGGGCGGGAAACTGCACGGACCTAACGGAATGGGAAAGTCCCGGGTTTCGCCGGTCGTCATGGAAGGCCCGCCGAACTGGCCGGTCGCGTTTCGCGTATCGGCGATGCGGCACGGCGTGGCGGGATAGAACGAATACGAAGTCGTGCTGGTGGTCGTAGCGAAGTAGCCGTTGATGTCCAGGACGACGTCGGTCTCGTCGCTGACGTAAACGCTCACCGCCCCGCCCGCACCGGCCGGGACCAGGGCCGCGTTGGCCACCACAATGCCGCCAACCGAATTCAAGGTGGAGACGAAGGGCTGATCCTGCCCGGCAGGCCACAGCGACAGGTAGCCCAACGGCCCCGCGGGCACCACGGTCACGTTCAACGAGTAGGCCAGAGCCGTAATAGGAATGCTGCACGCACTTTGTGGAATCGCGAAGGAGCGCGTAGAGCCGGCTGTCATCGTGGGTCCGCCGAACGGCCCGGAGGAGTTGCGGGTGTCCGCCACGCGGCAGGGAGTCACCGGCACGAACAGTAGGCCGGCCGACGGAGCGGCTGTCGTGAACGACCAGGTGGCGGAGCCGGTCGAGCCGCCGTTGTTTTTGGCCACGATCTGCCAGTAGTAGGTGGTGTCCTGCCCCAGCGCTTCTGGGGCGTAACTGGTTCCGGTCGTGTTCGTCACGAAGGGCGGCGTCGACGAAGTCCCGAAGTACACGTCGTAAGAAGCTGCGCCTATCGCGGCGTTCCAGCTCAACGCCGGCGTGAGGGGAACTTCCGTCGTGCCGTTGGCGGGCGCGATCGGCACCGGCGCCGCCGGGGCCGGCAACTGCGTGGTGAAGGACCACACGGCCGAGGCGTTCGAGCCACTGCTGTTCTTGGCCACCACCTGCCAGTAATACGGCGTCCCCGCGCCCAGCGCTCCCGGAGCGTAACTCGTTCCCGCCGTATTGGCCGCGAGCGGCGGCGGGGACGAGGTCCCGAAGTACACATCGTAAGAGGTTGCCCCACTCACAGCGCTCCAGCTTAGCGCCGGCGCGAGCGATACCCCGGTCGCCCCATTGATGGGCGAGAGCAGCGCCGGCGGGGCCGGAGTGCTGTTAAGCAGCACCGTCACGCTGTTGCCGCCGTAATTCGCGACGGCCAGGTCCGGTTTGCCATCGCCGTTGAAGTCCCCCACCGCCACGAAGGTGGGATCGAACCCCACTGTGAACGGGCTGTCCGGGGCGGCCGTGAACCCTCCCGCTCCGTTGCCCAGCAGAACCGTTACATTGGCGCTGCCGAAATCGGCGATGGCGAGGTCCAGCTTGCCGTCTCCGCTGAAGTCCCCCACCGCCACGGAGGCAGGGTTGAATCCCACCGTGAACGGGCTGCCAGGAGCAGCCGCGAACCCGCCCATTCCGTTGCCCAATAGAACCGTTACGCTGCCGCTGGTGTAATTCGCGATGGCGAGGTCCGGCTTGCCATCCCCATTGAAGTCCCCCACCGCCACGGAGGCCGGTTCGAATCCCACCGCGAACGGGTTGCCAGGGGCTGCCGTAAACCCACCCATCCCGTTACCGAGCAGCACCGTTACGTTGTTGCTGCCGTGGTTTGCGATGGCGAGGTCCGCCCTGCCATCTCCGTTGAAATCCCCCACCGCAATGGAATCGGGCCCCTGTCCCACGGTGAACGGGCTGCCCGAGGCCGCCGTGAACCCTCCCCTTCCGTTGCCCAGCAGCACCGTTACGTTGTTGCTGCCGTAATTCGCGATGGCGAGGTCCGCATTGCCGTCCCCGTTGAAGTCCGCCACCACCACCGAGTAAGGCTGCGATCCCGCCGGGAACGGGCTCCCCGGGGCCGCCGTGAAGCCCCCTGCTCCGTTGCCCAGCAGCACCGTTACGTTGCCGCTGCCGCTGTTTGCAATGGCGAGGTCAAGCTTGCCGTCCCCGTTGAAATCCCCTACGGCGATGGAGTATGGCTCCGATCCCACCGTGAACGGGCTGCCAATGGCTGCCAGGAACCCGCCCGCTCCATTGCCCAGCAGCAGCGTTACGTTGCCGCTGCCGCGATTTGCGATGACCAAGTCCGGCTTGCCATCCCCGTTGAAGTCCCCAACCACCACGGATTGAGGACCCGACCCTACCACGAACGGGCTGCCCGGGGCCGTCGTGAACTGGGCGGACGCGACGACCGAGAGCGCCAGCAAACTGCTGGCCACCCGAGGGACCCACAGCAGCCCTTGAATTGCCATAGGAAAACTCCTTCCTCAGACAGCCGATCGAGCACGAGCCGCAACCGAGCGGCTCGGAACGTCCATTCTATACCAGCAGGGGCACGACGACTATCCAACAGGCCGCGGCAGCTAGCCCCCTCGCCCTTACGGCGCGAAATACCCGTTGATGTCCAGAATCACCTGCGTCGGGTTCGTGACGTAAATGCTGATCGCCCCGTTGGTCCCCGCCGGCACAATCGCCGCATTCGCCACCACGCTCCCGTCGAATGAGTTCAATGTGGAAACCAGCGGCTGTGACAAGCCCGCCGGCCAAGCCGTCAGGTAGTACAGAACACCGCTGGGCACCACCGTCACGTTGAGGGAATACGCAGCCGCCGTGCTGGGAATGTTGCAACCGCTGGCCGGGATCGTAAACGAGCGCGTGCTCCCTCCCGCCAGCTCCGGTCCCCCGAACGGCCCATTGGCATTCCGCGTGTCCGCCACCCGGCACGGCGTCACTGGGTAGAATGTCAGCGCGCCCGTGCTCCCCGGCGCTGCGAAGTACCCATTGCCGTCCAGAACCACATCCGTCGGGTTGGTGACAAACACCGAGATCGATTCGTTGGTCCCCGCCGGCACTAGCGCGGCATTCGCCACGATCTTGCCCGTCCCGGAGTTCAGCGTCGAAACGTACGGCTGAGCCCCTCCCGTCGGCCACGTCGTCAGATACTCGAGAGGGCCGTCCGGAACCACCGTCACATTCAGCGAGTACGCCCGCGCCGCAGGCGGATAGCTGCAAGGCCCTAAGGGAATCGGAAAGTCCCGAACCTGGCCGCTGAACATGGAAGGCCCCCCAAACTGGCCGGTCGCGTTTCGGGTATCGGCGATGCGGCACGGCGTGGCGGGATAGAACGAATACGAGGTCGTGCCGGTGGTCGTAGCGAAGTAGCCGTTGATGTCCAGGATCACATCGGTCTGGTTGCTGACGTACACGCTCACCGCCCCGCCCGAGCCGGCCGGAACCAGGGCCGCGTTGGCCACCACAATGCCGCCAGAGGAGTTCAACGTGGAGACGAGGGGTTGCGTCTGGCCGGTGGGCCACAGCGACAAGTAGCCCAGCGGCCCGTCGGGCACCACCGTTACGTTCAATGAGTAGGCCAGAGCCGTGCTGGGAATGCTGCACGCACTTTGGGGAATCGCGAAGGAGCGCGTGGAGCCGCCGGTCATGGTCGGTCCGCCGAACGGGCCAGCGGAGTTGCGCGTGTCGGCCACGCGGCACGGCGTTACGGGTACGAACAGCAGGCCCGCCCCCGGAGTTGGTGTTGGGGTGGGCGTCGGTGTTGGCGTCGGCGTCGGGGTCGGCGTCGGAGTCGGGGTTGGAGTCGGGGTCGGCGTTGGCGTTGCGTTCGGGAAGCTGTTAAGTAGCACCGTCACGTTGCTGCTTTCGGAATTCCCGACGGCAAGGTCCGGCTTGCCATCGCCGTTGAAGTCCCCCACAGCTACGGATGAAGGGTGTGTTCCCGCCGTATACGGGCTACCCGAGGCCGCCGTGAATCCGCCCGCTCCGTTCCCCAGCAGCACCGTTACGTTGTCGTCGCTGTAATTTGCGATGGCGAGGTCCAGCTTGGCATCCCCGTTGAAGTCCCCCACCGCCACGGAGTAAGGGCCCGATCCCACAGAGAACGGGCTTCCTGCGGCCGCTGTGAACCCGCCCGCTCCGTTGCCCAGCAGCACCGTTACGGTGTCGGCGGAGTAATTTGCGATGGCAAGGTCCAGCTTGCCATCCCCGTTGAAATCCCCCACCGCCACGGCAAAAGGATCTGCTCCGGCCGCGAACGGGCTACCCGAGGCCGCCGTAAACCCGCCCGTTCCGTTGCCCAGCAGCACCGTTACGCCGCCGGTGTTGTTCGCGATGGCGAGGTCTGGATTGCCATCCCCGTTGAAGTCCCCCACCGCCACGGCGTTAGGACGCGAGATTCCCGTGAATTGGGTCGCCGTGAACCCGCCGTGTCCGTCGCCCAGCATCACCGTTACGTCATCGCCGCCCCAATCCGCGGTGACGATGTCCAGGTTGCCATCCTTGTTGAAGTCCCCCACCGCTATGGAAACGGGATTCGATCCCACTTGGAACGGGCTTCCCGTGGCCGCCGTGAACCCGCCGTGTCCGTCGCCCAGCAGCACCGTTACGTTGGCGCCGCCGTTATTTGCGATCGCGAGGTCCAGCTTGCCATCTCCGTTGAAGTCCCCCACCGCCACGGAGTAAGGACCCGATCCCGCCGTAAACGGGCTGCCCGGAGCCGCTGAAAACCCGCCCGAACCGTTGCCGAGCAGCACCGTTACGGTTGTGCTGTTGGCATCCGCAATGGCGAGGTCCAGCTTGCCATCCCCGTTGAAATCCCCCACTGCGACGGATTGAGCACCCGTTCCCGCCGGGAACGGGCTGCCCGGGGCCGCCGTGAACTGGGCGGACGCGGCGGCCGCAAGCGCCAGGAGGATGCTGACCGTCCGGGCAAGCCACAGCAGTCTAGGTGTTGTCATGGGGAGACCCTCCTTCAAACAGCCGATGCGGCGCCAGACGCAGCATGACAGCGCGAACAGCGACCGAGGGTATAGCATACACCTCTGGGCCGGTTGATGGAAGCCGCGCTTCTGGCACCTTGGGCGGTCCCCCAAGGTCGCGCGCTCTTCGCTAGAGTCCCACCGCTGAAATGCGGCGTCCCAGGAGCGGACAGCGGTGGGGCGAGCCTCCGTCCGCATCTCACTGATTGCACAAGGTGAACTTTGGCACCCGGAGTGCGTACATCCGGGCAGGTCGCTATGATCAACGATATCCGTTACGCACTCCGGACTCTGCGGCAGAACCCCGGCTTTGCCCTGGTCGCGATTCTCTCCCTGGCCCTGGGAATCGGCGCAAACGCCGCCATCTTCAGCGTGGCCGACGCGATGCTGCTGCGGCCGCTGCCCGTCCCGAGGCCGTCGCAAGTCGTCGCGGTCCGCGCCCAGCTTCGCGGCGAGCGTCCCGGCAACATGTCCTACCCCGATTACGTGGACTATCGCAACAAGAGCCGGTCGTTCGAGGGCCTGGCCGCGTTCCAGGTCGCCTCCATCGGGTTCGCCAAGAGCAAGGAAGTGCAGCCGCAGATGAAGCCGGGGTTCCTGGCCACGGGGAACTGCTTCCGAGTCCTCGACGTAGAGCCGCAGATCGGGCGGGGCTTCCGGCCCGACGAAGACCAGGTCCCGGGCCGCGATGCGGTGGTCGTCATCGGCAACGATCTGTGGAGGACCGAGTTCGGCGCGTCGCCGGAAGCGGTCGGAAAGACCGTCTACCTGGACGGCGTCGCCTTCACGATCATTGGCGTGACGCCCGAGTCGTTCACGGGGATCGACCAGTATTACCGCCCGGCATTCTACATTCCGATGACGATGTGGCCGCGCCTGGCGGGCTCGCCCGAGCGCAACTTCCTGGAGAAACGCGCCGACCGCGACCTCTTCGTAAAAGGTCGTTTGAAGGCCGGAGTGAGCGTCGCGAGCGCCAACGCCGAGGCCGGAGTGATTGGGAAGTGGCTCGAACAAGCTTACCCGGATACGAATCGCAACTTCTCAGCGGCCGTGCGAACCGAGTTCCAGACGCGAGTAGACATGTCGCCGTCCGACGCCGTTCTGGCCGGCATGCTGCTGGGGTTGGTCGGGATCGTGCTGCTGATTGCATGCGCCAACATCGCCAACCTGCTGCTGAGCCGTGCGCGAGCGCGCTCCCGGGAGATTGCCGTGCGCCTAGCGATCGGGGCCGGGCGCTGGCGCCTGGTCCGGCAGCTCCTGACCGAAAGCCTGGTGATTGCGGTATTGGGCGGGGCCGTCGGCCTCGGCATCGCGCAGGCCGGCGTCAATTTCTTCTCGCGGGTCCGGATGATGAGCGAGATTCCGATCATGCTCGATGTCAGGATGGACGTGCGGGTGCTGCTCTACACCCTGCTGGCCGCGGTCGCCAGCGCGCTGCTCTTCGGCCTGGCCCCGGCGATTCAGGCCACCCGGACCAGCCTGGTGCCGGCGTTGAAATCGGGTAACTCGAGCGGCGGCGGCAGGCGCCGGCGGTTCCTGGGAAGGAACGCGCTGGTGATCGCCCAGGTTGCGGCCTCGTTGCTGCTTCTGGTCTGCGCCACCCAGCTTTTCCGCGCCACCTCCTATCTGCTGTCGGAGCCTCCCGGCTTCCGCACCAATCACCTTTTGATGGTGACCTTCGACCCCACCCTGGTGCGGTACACGCCGTCGCAGACGCAGGATTTCTACAAGCGGCTGGTGGAGCGTGCACGCGCGGTTCCGGGCGTCAAATCCGCCGCGCTGACGCGGATGGTGCCCATGGCCAATATGTACCAGGGCGAGTCGGTCATTCCCGAGGGCTATCAGATGCCTAGGGACAAGGACGCCGAGCAGGTGTTCGCCAATACCGTCGGAGAGGACTACTTCGCGACCGTCGGCATTCCGATCGTTGCGGGCCGCGGATTTGAGGCGACAGACCGGGCCGATTCTCCGCGGGTTGCGGTAGTCAACCAGCGGTTCGCCGAGAGCTTCTATCCAAAACAGAATCCGCTGGGAAAGCGGTTCTGGATCGGCGACCGGAAGGGCCAGCCGCTCGAAATCGTGGGGGTGGCCAAAGAGACAAAGTACATTTCGCTCGCGGAGCCTCCCTTCTGGGCGATTTACCAGCCGCTCGCGCAAAACCCGCAGTCGCGGATGACGCTGCTTCTGGAATCCTACGGCGACTCGGCGGCTCTGCTCGGGCCTGTTCGCGAGACGGTCCGCGCGCTCGATCCCAATCAGCCGATTTACTCCGTCCACACCATGGAGGAGTATTACGAGGAGCGGGCGCGGAAGATCTTCTCCCTGCTGAGCGAGGTGACCGGGGCTATGGGACTGCTCGGGCTCACGCTGGCGCTGGTGGGGCTCTACGGCTTGATGAGTTACTCGGTGAGCCGCAGAACGCGGGAGATCGGGATACGCATGGCGGTCGGCGCGGATCGTGGAGGCGTCGTCAAGATGGTGCTGAAGCAAGGACTGCTGTTGACCGGAATCGGCGTCGCCATCGGCGTCGCGCTGAGCCTGGTGCTCGGCCGGGTGCTGACGTCCGGCATGGGCCTCCCATCGTTCGACCCGCGCGTTTTCGCGGTGGTCCCGGTGGCGCTGGTGGCGATGGCCGCGTTGAGCGCCTACGTGCCCGCGCGCCGGGCTTCGCGCATCGATCCCGTCCAGGCGCTGCGCCTGGAGTAGGACAGGCCTCCGGCCTGTCCGCAGCGCTATCCTGGGCCCGTGCCCGATACGGTCGTCATCAGCTCATTTGGCGACAGTGTGCAGGCCTTCCCGTACAACTTTGATCGTCCCAACGATCTTGTCGAGACTCTTCGCGGCGCATCGATCCTGGTAAATACCTACTGGGTTCGCTTCCCCCACGGCAAATCGACCTTCGAGACGGCCATTCAAAACACCCGCACGTTGATCGGCGCAGCAAAAACGGCGGGGATCCGGCGCATGGTCCACGTCAGCATCGCGAACCCATCGCTCGAATCCCCGCTGGGCTATTACAAGGGGAAGGCGGAATTGGAACGGGCCGTGGTCGAATCCGGCCTCTCCTACTACATTCTGCGGCCCACGGTGATCTTCGGCCTCGAAGACATACTCATCAACAACATTGCCTGGTTCGTCCGCCACTTTCCCGTGTTCGGCATTCCCGGCGACGGGCGCTATCCGATCCGCCCCATCTACGTCGAAGACATGGCGCAGTTGATTGCCGATGCCGTCGAGCGGCGCGACAATAGCGTGACCGACGCCGTGGGGCCCGAGACGTTCCGCTTCGAGGAACTGGTGAGGCTCATTGCCGCGCAGACGCGCCGTTCCGTTCGCATCGTGCATCTGCCGATGCCGGTGGCGTATGTCCTCACTCGACTGGCCGGTTGGTTCGTAGGAGACATTGTTCTGACGTGGGAGGAGTACCGGGGGCTCATGAGCAGCCTGCTCGGTTCCGAGAGCCCCGCTACGGGAAAGACTCGTCTGAGCGAATGGCTCCGGGAGAACCAGGAGCGGCTCGGCCGCCGCTATGCCTCGGAGATCGCGCGCCACTACGCCGGGCGCCGGGTGCACGGCATGTTTGTAGAATCCGGCGCCGAACCGCGCGCGTAGGCAAGCGGGCGTCTCCGGCTGGGCGGGAATCCGCTCCCTCACGGTCGCGGTTCGGTGCTGAGTACCCGATGCGCCCCAGCCGCCCCAGCCGCCGTCCCGTCAAGGAAGCGCTCTGCTACAATAAGCATCTGCCCTGATTTCAGCCTCTTCGAGCGGTAGAAGGAGTTTCTGTCAGCATGATTTCGTCTACACAGATGCGCCCGGGAATGGTGGTCAAGTTCAATAACGACCTCTTCTCCGTCTTCAGCGTCTTCCACCGCACGCCGGGCAACCTCCGCGGTTTCGTGCAGGCCAAGATGCGGAACCTCCGCAGCGGAACGATGATCGAGCACCGCTTCTCCTCGGAAGACCGCATCGAGCGCGCCGAGCTCGAAGAGCAGAAGATGGAATACCTCTACGACGACGGCGAGTATTACTACTTCATGAACACCGAGACCTTCGATCAATTGCACCTGACCAAGGACATTCT
>Ga0187864_10003668_pt1 | contig 12433 bp, 10 predicted proteins | sample June2016WEW_11_4_FD_132985 | JGI IMG/M metagenome (GOLD analysis project Ga0187864, IMG submission 132985) | Peatland microbial communities from SPRUCE experiment site at the Marcell Experimental Forest, Minnesota, USA - June2016WEW_11_40 | ecosystem: Environmental > Terrestrial > Soil >... | reverse complement strand
GCCGGTATCGCCTGTGTAGCCCGTGTAGCCAGTGAACGCCCCAGGCCCGGTATACCCTGTGTAGCCAGAGTAGCCGCTATAGCCGGTATCGCCTGTGTAGCCCGTTGCCCCCGTGCTGGCAGCGGTCCCATCAGGGCCAGTGTAGCCGGTGTAGCCCGAGTAGCCCGTAAAGTTCCCTGGACCAGTGTAGCCTGTGTAGCCGGTGTAGCCGGAATACCCGGTGTAGCCGGAATAGCCCGTGTATCCCGAGTAGCCGGTATACCCAGTCCTTCCCGTGTAGCCTGTGTAGGACGTGTAGCCGGTATAGCCCGTGCCCCCGCTGTAGCCCGTGTAGGCTCCAGGCCCGGTGTAGCCAGTGAACCCCGTGTAGCCGGTAAAGTTGCCAGGACCCGTCGGCCCAGTGCTGCCCGAGCCGCCGGCCGCCGTGGCCTGCGCCCACCACAGGGGGGACGTGTCGGGCTGGTTGCCCTGGTTGCCGTCCTGGAGGGAGACCCACATCGACCCGGCGTAGGAGACGCCGTTGCCTGCAATGTAGGGAAAGTTCGGGTCGTATGCCCCCGACCATGTGAAGACCATCCCGTCCACGACGTCGATGAGCATCGAGACGGGGTTGAAGATGCAGACTTTTGTGGACATGCCTAGGCCCCTCATCTAGGGTTCAGGCAGTCGCTTTTTTGGGGTAACTATCAGGCTAGGCTGCTTTGGGGTGGGATGGCTCGCACTTCCCCTTGCGCACCACTACCCAGTAGCAGTGCGTGTTCCTGGCATGGTGGCTCCTGGCCCACCGCCCGCTCTTGAGGTTCCCGCCGCAGGGGTCCCGCTTTATGACCAGGTCGCACGGCGTCAGGCCCACGGCACGGGCCACGCCGTTGAACAGCTCCAGGTTCCACTGGTACCTGTGGTTGTGGACATAGTCCTTTATCTTTGCCAGGACCAGCCCGTCCGGCTTGAGCACCCGCAGGGCCTCCCGCAGGAAAGGCTCGTGCAGGGCGGCCACGTTGTCGTCTCGGGTGCTCTGCCTCAGGCCGTAGTTGGTGCCGTAGTGCGCAAGGGACTGGGGGGATGCGGCCGCCTGGGGGAGGTGCGGGGGGTCGTAGACCAGCACGTCCACCGTGCTGTCGGCGTCCGGCAGACGGGACCAGTCGCATACCACGTCGGGCGACATGGCGGGGTCGTTGTCGTAGTACAGCACCCTGCCTGCCCACCTGCTGCCCCGCCACATCCGCCGCTGGTTGCAGCATACGTCCCGTAGCTGCCGAGCCTCGGGGGCATAGAAGTCCAGCATCATGTCCAGCAGGGCGTGGTCCTTGCCGAGGAACACCGACTCTATCCTAGGCTGGTACAGGGGGCTGCTCCTGCTGCCAGCGTAGCTGGTTGGCAGCGGTCTCGGGGTCAGTGTCCATAACCTCCTGCCAGGAGTTCATGAAGCGGTGCAGGGCCACGGTGTTGGGAGTGGTGTAGTGCTTACCCACCCTGGGATTGGACTCGTGGTCCGGGCGGAAGGGGCAGAAGTACTCGGGGGGGAATATCCTGAACCCCTCGTTGTACCAGCCGTAGGCAGGGACGGGCACCATGGCGCTGCCGGGGGTGCTGAGGTCCCAGCTCCACCCCATCTTGTCGTAGCCCTTGGTAAGGCACTCGATAGAGGTCTCGAAGACCCTGTCGTCGTCGCCACGGAACTCCTTCTCCACCTTCTCCAGCCAGGACCTCAGGAAGGGGTACCCAGGCTCCGCCCCGATAAGGTGGGTGCTGGCCCATCCACGGCTCTCCCTGCCTGCGAACATGCGGTAGCCGAGGAAGCGGTCGAAGCCCTTGCCGGGCAGGACCTCCACGTCTGCGTCCAGGTAGATGCCCCCCTCCTCCAGCAGGTAGCGGATGCGGAGGTAGTCGGACATCTTGGTCCACTTCGTCTTCCCCGTGTGGGCACGGGCCTGCCTGAAGTACTCCGCCGAGGTGAAGCGGGGGTCGGCACTGTCGAAGGTTATGACACGGTGCTCGTAGCCCTGTATCCTCTGGGTGGCTATGCACCTGCGCACCAGCTCCGGCATGGAGCCGTCGTCGCTGAGCCAGACGGTGAAGATACGGCGGGGGATGTTCTCCCTGTCCAGGACCTCTATCCCGGCGTCGTCGAGGTGCTTACCGGGGGTAGAATCGGGGGCCTGTGCAGGAGGCATGTCGTCGAACCTGCGGAGCCGGGCGGCATCGCCCTCGGGGGGGCCGGGCTGGGGGGGATGCTCGGGAGGGGGCTGGGGGAGGGAGAGGCCCAGCCTCTCCAGCTCCTCCGCCAGTATCCTGCGGTCGCTGTCCACCTGGGACCACCCCTTGTGGTAGACCTCGTCCATGGGCGCTCCCTTGCTGAAGTGGCGGTGGGTTATCCTGGCCTCCTCGCAGCGGTAGGCCTCCCCCAGCTTGGATGCCTTGGCCCAGAGCAGGTTGTCGCACCCGCAGTGGTGCAGCTTCTCCGAGAATATCTCCCCCAGCCTGAGGTAGAGTTCCCTGGTGATGAGGAAGTGCTCGCAGATGTTGCCCTTGTCGGGGTATAGCTCCCCGGCGTTGAAGGTCACGAGGCCCGGGACGGGTCTGCGCTCCACTGCCCGGTAGACGCACCATGGGTCGAAGGTCATGTCGTTGGCGGCATAGACGTAGCAGTCGGCGTCCGGGCTGGAGGCGGCCATCCGGTTCACCTTCTGGGGCACCGTGCCCTCGCCCTCGTCCACTATGGTCCTCAGGAGGTGCTTGGGGTAGTAGAGCCTCTCGATGCTCTCCAGGCACGCCCTCAGCCCCTCCGGCCTGCCGAGGGAGGGCACGAGGATGCATACCCTGGGCAGGATGTCCTTGCTCCCTCCCCACGACTTGACGAAGTGGTGGAAGGCCACAGTATCGGGAGTGACGTTGATAGTGCCCGTCTGGTGGTTGTAGGGGAGGCAGTACTCGGGGGACAGGATGCGCACCTTCGGGTCGGAGGCGGCGGCGGCCCCTACCCTGGGGGTAAGCAGCTCCATGGCCGCCTCGAACACCTTGTCGTCGTCCCCCCTGAACTTCTCCTCCACCTCGGCGAGGTGGTCACGGCAGACGTAGTGCCCAGGCTCGGCGGCAAGGAAGCTGTTGGCGACGAAGCCGTTCTCCTCCCGGCAGCACAGGAAGGACGCCCCGGTGCCCAGCAGGGCGTCGAACGACCTGCCCGGCAGGACCTCCATGTCGGCGTCGAGGTAGATGCCGCCCCTCTCCCTAAGCTCCCAGACACGCAGGTAGTCCGCCGCCTTGGCCCACCTCCTGGCAGCGATGGCAGCGTCGAGGTACGGGATGCCCTTGGGGCAGTCCTCCAGGGTGATGAGGCAGTGCTCGTACCCCCCTTCCCGTGCCGCCTGCCTCTGGCTGGCGATGCACCTGTCCAGGGGCGGGGGCAGCTTGCCCTCGTCCTGGTCGTTGAGCCATATGGAGAAGATACGGCGGGGGATGCGCTCGTCCCCCCTCAGCATCTCCGCATACAGCCTGCGCAGCTCCTCCTGAGGTGCCTGGTTGGACCTGGTGCTCCCGAGGAGGATAGGGTCGAAGGCGCTCCCGGTGTCGATGCAGGTGACGTTGGGGTTGTGCCCCAGGATATCGGCCGTGAGGACCTTCGCCAGCGGCCCGCAGCTAAGCAGGACGATGGCCCCGTCCACGAGGCTGGGCCTCAGGGCCTCCCATGCCTGGGCACGCCCGGAGAAGGCGTCCTTCTCGGGCACGCAGACGTGGCTGGCCCCCAGCATCCCCGCCGCCCTGCGGAGCTTCTCCGGCCCGACGAACACCTTCTGCCGGGGGGAGTTCCTTATGGCCTCGTAGAACCCGTGCAGGGGGGCGAGGTCCTTGGCAGGCTTGGTGTACCCCGTGCCGTGCAGCAGCAGCCCGCCGTCGTTGGGGGCAGGCGGGTCCCTCCAGAAGGCCACGTAGGCGCTGGGGGAGGACAGCAGGAGGTTGTAGGCGCTGCGCAGGGCGCAGTTCAGCCCGAAGGAGTAGGGCTGGCCGTCGATGGTGCCGCCCTCCACCCCCTCCATGCACTGCTGCTCGCCGTCGCCGAGCTTGACATAGGAGAACTGCTCCCCGGACTCCACCTTGGCCTGTAGCTCCGCCAGGTCCTTGGGGTACTTGCCCATCTCCCTCTCGGGCTTGTCGATGCTCCAGAGGTACCCTGGGGGGAGCTGCTCGGCGGGGACGTACCAGATGGTCTCCCTCCTGTACGTCCTGCCCACCTTCTCGTCCACCGCACGAACCACGCCTATCCACTCCGAGGGCAGGTAGTCGTGCCCGCAGAATATCCTCGCCGCCAGGGGACGCCACAGGCCGATGTCCCGGGCCACCTCCTCGTACTCGTGCCCGGCGTCGATGAACACCATGTCGAACCTGCGCCCCTCGGCTGCGAACCTGGCCGCCGCCTCCCTGGAGTCCGCCTGCACTACCTCCAGGTTGGGGAAGCCCTCGGTGTTCTTCCTGAACTCCGTCAGGACGTCCACGCCCTGGTTGTACTGGGCGTTGGTCCCGTCCCAGGGGTGCTCCGACCCCTTCCAGGTGTCCACGCAGGTGACGGTGCCCTTGCAGCCGGACAGCAGGGCATGGCTCGACCTGCCCTTCCAGGAGCCAAGCTCCAGGACGCTGCCCATGCCCTTGGCGGTCTGGTACAGCCACTCCAGCTCGCCGGGGGTCATCCACCCCTCGATGCCTGCGCCGGGGGAGTGGTACTCGTACCCTGCCACCACCTCGGGCGGCGGGTTGGGGCAGTACTCCTCCCTCGCCACGGCCTCCGTGGTGTAGAACTTCCTGTCGTTGATGTACTTGGGGTTGCTCGGGTCGTAGTTGAACGCCTTCCAGAAGTGCTCGCCCGAGCGCTTCCTGTCCCCCAGCCACCACAGCGCCCAGTAGAGGCGCTCGTGCGGCTCGTAGGTGTAGTGCGCCCCCACGTTGCAGTAGCAGTCGTTCGGGGGTATCTCCAGGCTTGCCATGGCGTAGCAGACGGTGCGCTGGGGGTTGTTCTTCTTCCAGTAGTGGTCCGCCAGCCTGAGCCAAGGCTCCCTGCGGGTGTCGTCAATCTGGATGGCCTTGTGCCATGCCTCGACGGCCCTGTCCTCCTCCCCTATGGCGATATGGGCGTCCCCGATGAAGACCATGGACTGGCCCCGCTCCTGCTGCCAGCGGTTCATGTTGACGTGGCGGGTCAGCTCCCTGATGGCGGACCGGGGGTGGTTGTTCCACAGCAGCTCACGGCCGAGGTAGTGGGAGTTGCGGTCGTTGTCCTGGTTGAGGTAGCAGTCCAGGGAGAGGCCGGGGAGGTACCTGGACCTGTGGGCCTGCGGGGCCTGGAAGTGCTCAAGCAGGAGCACGTTGGGGGGGAGGTAGGTGCGCCTGGCGTTCCCGGCCAGGACCTCGTGGACGATGCCTACCCAGTGCATAATCCTGCGGTCGTACATCTTGCACTGGCGGAACTGCACGGCAGGCTGGCCGTTGGGGTAGTGGGAGAAGATGAAGTGGAACTCCATCTGCTGGAACCCCTGGTCGATGACCCTCTCTATGGCGTCGATGTCCAGGCTGGTGTACTGCTCGTCGCAGTCGGGCATGCTGACCACGTCGTTGGCGGCCATGCGGGCGGAGTAGTTCCTGGCCGCCGAGTAGTCGAACAGCTTGTCCCCCGGCCTGACGATAGGCTCCTCGGGGGGGACCACGAAGCGCTCGTTGATGGCCCTGGCGAGGCTTTCGGGAATCTCGAAGATGAACTTCTCCCCGACCTCGAAGACCCTGAAGCCCAGGCCACGGGCCACGGCGGGGGTGTCGTCGGAGGACCCCGTGTCCACCAGGACGACCTCCCCGTCACGGGCCAGGAACTCCTTGAGGGACTTGTGCAGCCGCCAGAGGTTGGCGGCCTCGTTGCGTGCGATGAGGCATACCGAGAACTTTACGCCCATGCCCCCTAATACCATCTACGGAGGGCTACTCGTAGGCCACGAAGACGCTGCCGTTCGCTCCGGTCACGGCAAGGTTGAGGCCCGTGTAGAAGGGCGTGCCGTGGAAGTCGATGTTCTGGAAGCCTATCGCTGTAGAGATAGTGCCGGACTGCCAGACGATGGGTGCCGAGTTGGTCGTGTTGTCGTAGAGCGTCACCACCATGTTGTTGGCAGTGGCCTGGAATATGACCTGGTGGATGGTCCCCGGCCCAATCTTGAGGGTGGAGTTCACGTCCGCCCCGGAGCGGGTAAGCTGCTGGGACCTGCCGTTCGTCGTCTGCTTCCCGAGGCGGTAGATAGAGGAGTTCCAGACCAGCAGGGTTGCGGGCGTCGTGCCGCTGGCGCTGTTGGCGGCGTAGAAGTTTATAGGCACGTGCAGGGTGGTGGACAGTATGGAGGACGTGGCCGATATCTTATGGAGCAGGATGCCGTCCACGAGGAACCATGCAGCGCTCGTAGTGTAGACTATCTCCCACACATGCATGTTGGTGTCCAGCGTGTAGGTGCTAGCCAGACCGTTGAAGGAGCCGGACGACACCGAGTTGACGTTGCCTGCCTTGACGGAGTTGACCGACAGGACGCCGCTCCCGTTCAGGGCAAAGAAGAACCCATCGGCAGGGGTAGCGGGGGCGGAGGTAGTGAAGCACCCCCATACCCGGCTGGTATTGGCCACTGTCACGGCGGTGACGGCGGAGTAGCAGCGGAAGCGTCCAGGGGAGCCGGGGATGAAGCGGGCGATACGGACGGAGGACAGGGCACCGTACCCGGAGTTGACGGTGCCGCTTACCATCGTGGCCGTGGCCGCCGTGGTCGTGCCCACGTCGGAGGACGACCCCGTCCCGTTGTTCGTGGGGGTCCAGAAGTTGGCGTCGTTGGAGGTCCCCTGGAACGGCGTCCCCACGAGGTTGCACGGCTCCATGGTGAGGAGCTGGCGGGCCGGGTCGAACTGACCGGCGAACCCGTACTGGTCGCTAAGCTCGTACAGACCGACCTTGAGGTTGGAGTAGGGGTCAAGGGAGCGGGGAAGGGGGCTGCCAACCGGGGTCAGGAGGCTCTCCAGGCGGAACACCGTGGTAGTGCTCCCCCCGGTGTTCGTTACCCGGATACGGTATGCCTGGCCGGCTATCTGTATGGGAGGGGCAAAGGGCACGCCGGGGATGTAGAAGAAGGTGTCCGTCACGTCGTAGTTGGTGCCGTCCCCGCTCTGGTCTATGAAGACAGTGCAGGTCTGGTCCGCCTTGAGGATGGGGGTAATGATGCCGAAGCCGTAGACCGAGGTCTTCGTGCCCGTGAAGGTTGCATTGGAGGCAAGGTTAGTGGAGGATGAGTTGTTGGCATCGGTGTTTACGTCCTGTACGACGGCAACGCCGAGGTGGTAGTTGCCCTCGGGGTCCTTGATGGAGTCGTATACGTTCCCGTTGGAGTCAACCAGCGTGATTCTGTTGAGGTAAGCCATCTCTCTCCCCTACTCGATATTCCAGTTGGTGCCGCCATCGGCGACAAACCCCGCCGACGCAGGACCGTAGCTGATAATCCACGGCGTAGTCAGGTTTGTCGTGTCGCTGCTGGTGTTGCCCACCGTGACGGCGTTGGGGCTGGAGTCGGACTTGAACACCCTCACCTCTGCCCCCGCCCTAGCGGCGGCCAGCGGCAGGGTCACGGTTATCGCACCTCCCGCAGCATTGGCGATTACCCGGTCACCGTCCCTGGCTGGCCATCCGATAGGGCCAGACAGGACTACAAGCTGGTAGGCTGGGCCTGTGTAGCCCGTATAGCCTGTATATCCGCTGTACCCCGTGTAACCAGTGTAACCGGTCCTGCCAATGTAGCCGCTATAGCCGGTATCGCCTGTGTAGCCCGTGTAGCCAGTGAACGCCCCAGGGCCGGTATAGCCGGTGTAGCCTGTGTAGCCTGTGTAGCCGCTCGGGCCTGAGTATCCGATATACCCTGTGTATCCAGTATATCCTGAAAACCCGGTATAGCCTGAGTACCCGGTATAGCCCGTAATGTTAGGACCGGTATACCCAGTGTAGCCTGTGTAGCCGCTGTAGCCTGAATAGCCTGTGTATCCAGTGTAGGCTCCTGGACCAGTATACCCCGTGTATCCTGAATATCCTGTGTATCCTGTATACCCGCTATAACCTGAGTACCCGGAGTATCCCGTGTAGCCAGTGAAGTTCCCTGGTCCCGTATATCCAGTGTATCCAGAGTACCCAGTGTAGCCTGTGCCCCCGCTATAGCCCGTGTAGCCAGTGTATCCTGAGCTACCAGTATAGCCGGAATAGCCAGTGTAGCCTGTGTCCCCGCTGTACCCGGAATATCCCGTGAACCCCGTGTAGCCGGTAAAGCTGCCCGGCCCCGTGTAGCCGGTAAAGCCCGTGAAGCCGGTATCGCCCGAGTACCCGCTGTAGCCCGTATAGCCTGTGTATCCTGTGAAGTTCCCAGGCCCGGTGTAGCCTGTAGGCCCTATACCCCCGACCAGGAACATGCCAAGGTGCCCGTCGTAGACGGTAAAGGTGGAGCCTGCGGTGCTGCTGGTAACCCGGAGGTCGAAGACGTCCCCGACGCTGGCCGGGAAGAGGTCGGCGACCATTGCTGCCCTGTAGGCCCGTTGGCCTGTCCGGTTACTATCGCCTCGTCGCCCGTGACCTCCAGGCTGTTCTGGAAGAAGGCAATGCGGAAGTTGGCCCCGTCGTCCCCGGTAGCCGAGAGGTTGGCGAACAGCTTGTATGTCCCGGCCCGGTTGACGGTGAGCGTGCTGTTCACGCTGCTGGGGGTCACCCCGGAATCATAGTTGCCGACCGTCCAGATGCCGCTTACCTGGTAGAACTGGTTGGCGTTAGCAATAACGGTGCCAGAGACATTGGCCTGCGTGTAAAGCTCCCCAAAGGAGCTGCCCGGCTGGAACCCCGTATACCCGGTGTAGCCAGTGAACGCCCCAGGGCCGGTATAGCCGGTGTAGCCGGTATGGCCAGAGTAGCCCGTGTAGCCTGTGAACCCGGTGAAACTCCCCGGTCCAGTGTACCCGGTGTATCCCGTATAGCCTGTATCGCCCGTGTAGCCTGTGTAGCCAGTGAACCCAGTGAAGTTGCCGGGACCCGTAGGCCCCGTATAGCCACTGTAGCCTGTGTAGCCTGTGTACCCCGTAGGCCCGGTCTGGGATGCCTGCCCGGCTGCCCCCGTATAGCCCGTGAAGCCGGTATAGCCTGTATCCCCTGAGTACCCCGTGAAGTTCCCAGGCCCAGTGTAGCCGGTATATCCCGTATCCCCCGAATACCCCGTGAAGTTCCCAGGCCCAGTGTAGCCCGTGTATCCGCTGTATCCCGTGTAGCCGGTGTATCCGGAGTACCCCGTGAAGTTCCCAGGCCCGGTGTAGCCCGTGTAGCCTGAGTATCCAGTGAAGTTCCCAGGCCCAGTGTATCCTGTGTATCCGCTATACCCCGTGTAGCCGGAGTAGCCGCTATACCCAGTGCCGCCACTGTAGCCTGTGTAGCCTGTATAGCCCGTAAAGCTGCCTGGACCAGTGTAGCCCGTGTATCCAGAATAGCCCGTGTAGGCTCCAGGCCCGGTGTAGCCAGTGAACCCCGTGTAGCCGGTGTACCCGGAATAGCCAGTCGCCTGGGGGCCGGTGTAGCCGGTATCGCCCGAGTACCCGCTATACCCGGTATCCCCTGTGTACCCGCTGTAGCCCGTGGTTCCGGTAAAGTTGCCTGGCCCGGTGTAGCCCGTGTAGCCGGTATAGCCAGTCCCTCCGGGACCAGTATAGCCTGTGTATCCTGTGTAGCCAGTCCCCCCTGGGCTATCAGCCCCCAGAAGAGGGACCCCTGGGCGGGCACGTTGCCACGGTTGCCGTCCGAGAGGGACATCCAGGACGACCCCTGGTAGCGCACGCCGTACCCGAGGGGGTAGGCGACGGAGGGGTTCCAGTCCTTGACCCAGGTGATGACGATGCCGTCCAGGGTCCTGATGGAGCCGTCCTGCGGGTCTATGGCCTGTATCCTTCCCATTTTACCTCAGCCTAGGCGGCCAGTGTACCCTCTTGCTCTTGCGCTCCGCCAGCGACGGGTAGTCCCTCTCCGCATCGTAGTCACGGGTCACGTTGGCGGGGTTGGGCTTGGTCTCGTGCTGCTGGAAGGGCTGGGCCGTGTCGTCGATGTTCTTCTGGTTCTCCCGGTTGGCGATGTCCTCGGTGCCGTGCCAGACCTCCCCTATCTCGCCGGAGATGTCGTAGCCGTAGGCGACCTTCCCCCGCCGCAAGGCGGAGAGGATGCCTCCCATCTTGAGGGCGGCGGAGTGCTGGGACTGGACGGCCAGGGAGTAGCTGCCGTGCAGGGCGCTCTCGTCGGCGCTCCTGAGGTCCCAGGAGGCGTACCGTGCCTCGGCGATGAGCCTGCGGGCATGGCGGGGGAGGGCTGCCAGGATGCCCCGGTAAAGCTCCCTCAGCCTGTGGCGGGCGGACCCGTAAAGCTCCTGGTGCTCCTGGGGGGGGCGGCCGACGATGTTCCTCTGGAAGTCGAGCATCCCCAGGACGGTCTGGCAGAGGGCACCGAGGTCCCCCTTCCGGACCGGGGAGACAGACTTCTTGCGCAGGAGCGGGTTCCGCATAGAGTCCCCTCTAGCTAGGAAACGGAAAGACGGAACTCGCTAGGCTGTCTTCGGCTTAGGCTCGGGGAGGGAGGTATCCTGCGGGGGGGCGGGCTTGGCGATTGGGTTGCCCTCGCCGTCCGTGGTGGTGGGGGTTATGTCTATGACGAGGGGCTGGAGGGAGAGGCGGAGGGCGACGCCCCTGCGGATGGGGTCAACGTACTCACGCACCGTGCTGCCCAGGGGGATGCTGCGGATGTCCGCCTCGGGGGCCAGAATCTCCCAGTCCCCTCCGGGGAGGCGGGTGCCGTGCCTCTTGATGATGGCCGCTATGGCCGCTGCGTTCATGGGAGATAATACCAGTCTAGCTAGATATCGAAAACGACGGAGGAATAGGGGGGAAGGTAGGGTCTTTCCGTAGGGTAGCCGAACGGGTTTGCCACCACCCTTGTCTTTCCAATGACCATATCTCCAGGCAGGTGGGTATGCCCGTATACCCACAACGGGGGCTTCTTGTCCAGGATAACATCGGTCATTTCTGACACGAAGAACCTATTGAGGTTGTCCCCCCGGAATGTAGGATGGACTGCCTGGTAGGCGGGAACGTGATGCGAGAGAACTATGGTCCTGTCGGTGACAAGCCTCCTCGCCGCATCCCGGAAAGCCTGATTCTCCTCATAAACCCACCCTCTAAAGCCCCCTATGACCAGGAAGTCGCTGAGCTGGTCCTCATACATCCTGTTGTGCGGAGCGTCGGGAAACCACATTACTCCGCCGAAGAATTTTTGTCCTTCTATTGTCTCTAGGCTGTTCCTGAGCCAGTGGAGGTTCTCGGGCATGACCGACCCAAGGATTTCCTCGGAAGCCCTCCTTGTTCCATGGTAGTAGCAATGATTACCGCAGCAAAAAACGCAATGCTTGGCTTTCTCGGAGAGGTAGCCTAAGACCTGCTTAGTCTTCTCCCTTCCTTGAGAGCACGGGACAATAAGGTCTCCGGGAAGCAAAAGAAAATCAAGGTCAGGCCTGAACTCAAGGGACTTTAGGAATCCCAAAGCGTTCTCGTAGAACTCGGTATGCAGGTCCGATAATAGCTGAGCTTTCATGGACGCCTCATATAGGCCAGAACCTTCTCCATCTCCCCTATGCTCGCATCCCGCTTCAAGGAATTAGCCCTCCAGGAGATGACACAAACATTCTCGGGGGTATACCCCCTATTGTTGTCCTTCCTGTCCAGGGTCGGGGAGTTGTCGCTGACTCGGCTGCCCCTGATTTGAGCACCGTTCCCCACTATGATGGGAATACCTAGAACTGGGCAAACTTCGGGAATCACGATGTCTTCCTCGGATATATGGAACTCCAGCCCTTTGCGTCGTGAACGTGCCCTGGCATTTACAAGCATCAAGCGCCTAGGATTATCCCGATGACGTTTAGAGAGACAGTCTATACACCATGCCTGAAGCCCATCCTTATCGACCCATGACTTGTGGAACTGACGGCTCGGCTTGGGGGTCTTGCAGTGTGTGCATCTCTTGGATTCAACCTCCAGGTAAGCATCGTGGGTCTTCCAGTACTCTGCATTGCCTTCCCTCCAACTATCCATATACTGCCCAGGGGTTTTGCTTTTATAGTGAGGAGGATGGGACGGACGCTTCTTAACACAGTCTATACATTGAGATTGGAGGCCCGTACAGTTTGAGCGGCACCTATAGAACAGGACACCGGCCTTTTCCTTTCCACACAGATAGCAACGCTTGCTCTTAGTTTCTTTATATGGGTCATGCGACTTCCAATACTCTCGCCACTCTGTAGTATTCATAAAAACACCATCTGTCTATGAATACTATAATTAAGAAATGAGGGTTTGAAGAAGGGGGGGG
>Ga0187864_10003667_pt1 | contig 12434 bp, 10 predicted proteins | sample June2016WEW_11_4_FD_132985 | JGI IMG/M metagenome (GOLD analysis project Ga0187864, IMG submission 132985) | Peatland microbial communities from SPRUCE experiment site at the Marcell Experimental Forest, Minnesota, USA - June2016WEW_11_40 | ecosystem: Environmental > Terrestrial > Soil >... | reverse complement strand
GGCAAACACCTGGGTGGCAAATTGAGGTAACGGTACTGTATCCAAGCTGTAAAGGTACGCAATGCCCGGGCGAGTTCCGGCTGCCGGTTTCATTGCAATCCCGATTTCTATAAAGCTTCGGGCTGGAAAGGAGGATGCAGTGGTTAAGCCATGGATCGGTAAAGAGTATGTTATTACACAGCTACTGATACTCGGAGAAAGTGCATATTCGTGGGTGGAAAATGGTGAAATCCAACATCCAACTGAGGGTCACGAGATAGGATCGGTTAAGTGGACCATTGAGAACTTTGATCAAGCAGCCCGCACCATGAAAAAGTTGGGGTGTCCTGCCAATCCATTGAATCCACAGAACGGACCACGCATTACGCCTTATGATCTTAATGTGTGAATTTCCCTGAACCGGCAACATATGCGATGAGATCGGAAACTGGGGTGTGAAGCGCGTAAGATCGAATCGAAACGACCACTTTTTACAACCGACGCCGTCATGAAGCTGAGGCCGGCTTTGCCTACTTCTCTGCCCATGTCTCACCAATCGTAACTTCCACTTCAACCGGAACTTTAGAAAGATAAGATTTGCCTGCTTCGATCATGGTCTCCCGTAAAATGGCGGCAGCGGCGTTTGCCTTCTTCTCAGAAACTTCCAGAATGATCTGGAATCTACATCGATTATGAGCCGTCGTCTGTTTCTGCGCCGAAGCAGGGTTCCAGCGGAACGGCTGAGGCTTTCTTCAAGAGCTTTGAGACCAGCACTCGTTGCCGGGATGTTGTTCTCAAAGCGAGACAGTGCAGATTGGCAGGCTCCGCTTTCATGCTCTTTACCCAAGGCACTCATGGCGTAAAGTCCGGCGGTAAGCGCTCCAGGCCCTCCACCAGGTATAATGAGATCGTAGATGCCGTCGTCCGAGTTCATCAGAGCAGCCCTTCCTAACGTTCTAAAGCTAATTCAGATGCAGGACTACGCAAAGGGGCGGGGCGAGGCGAGAGAGGGCAATGAACAGATCTGCGGCAATATAATTAAATTAGAGTTATAATAAAGAATTTGGTGTCGCGTCTGGGCGTTGCGTCACTTATGATTTGAAACCAATCCGGGCGGGAAAAATATTCGGTGAGAGGCGGTTTCTTAAAAAGAAGTCTGAGCACGGTCTCGAAAGATTCTGATGAAGGGGGTTCGTGGCGCTCGATCAGACTGCTCAAGCCTTACTTCAGAGATCATCTTTGGAGGCTTGCGGGGGGTTTTTTGGCCCTTGTGCTGGTTGACCTGCTTCAGCTTTTTATTCCCCGAGTTGTCAAGTATGCGGTGGATTCGCTTCAAAAGGGCGTTGCGACCCCGAGTGGCCTCTCGAAGTATGGCCTGTATATCGTTTTGCTCGCGATTGGGATTGCAGGCTTTCGATTTATTTGGCGTCAGCTTATCCTTGGGTTTTCACGCATTGTTGAAATAGACCTGAGAAACCGGATGTTCTCCCATCTGCTTACCCTCGATAAGGCTTTCTTCCAGAAAACCACAACGGGTGAGGTGATGGCCCTTGCAACCAACGATCTTGCCTCCGTGCAGCTTGCAACCGGGATGGGGGTCGTCGCTTTTGTGGATGCGGTTTTCATGGGGCTGGCAGCGTTTGGTTTCATGCTCTACATTAACCCGCTTCTGACCGTTATAGCCATTGGGCCGATGCCTGTGCTCGCTTTTTTGACAAGGACACTGTCATCCCGCCTGCACGGAAGGTTCAAGAAAGTCCAGGAACAGTTTTCGGTCCTGACCGAATTTGTCCGCTCGACGCTCTCTTCCATTCGTCTGGTAAAAGCATACAACCAGGAGGAGCATCAAACCCTGCGCTTTGCCCAAATGGGTGAAACTTATGTGAGAAATAATCTCAAGCTGGCGTTTGTCTACGGAACGCTTTTCCCGATATCCGGCTTCATTGGGAACTTCTGCATGCTGCTGGTGCTTGTTTTCGGGGGACGCCTGACGATATCCGGGACTATTACGGCGGGGGATTTAGTCGCCTTCATAAGTTATCTTTTTATAATGACCTGGCCGATGATGGCTATGGGCTGGGTGGCGGACCTGTTTCAACGCGGAGTTACGTCGCTTTCCCGGATCGAGGAGGTTATGAGCGTTAAACCTTCTCTTTGCGAACGCGACGCGGCGCCTTCCGTGTCGATCGGCCGAGGCGAGATCCGGGTGAGGGATCTCTCCTTCAGGTACCACGGTCAAGACGGGCCGAGTCTCGAGGGAATAGACCTCCATATTCCCAGGGGGATGTTCCTCGGGATTGTGGGCAGAACCGGGGCAGGGAAAACCACATTATGCAATCTGCTGGCGCGGCTTTTTGCGGTCCCGGACGGGAGCCTCTTTTTCGATGGTTTCGATGTAAATTCCATTTCGATTAATTCGGTGAGAAGCGCAATCGCATACGTGCCTCAGGATGTGGTTCTCTTTTCCGATACCATAGCTTTCAATATCGCTTTCGGTACGCCGGAAGCTTCCATCGGGGAGATCGAAAAAGTGGCCAGGGCCGCCGCCATTCATGACGAGATAGCCGCCATGCCACAAGGATATGAAACGAGAATAGGGGAGAAAGGAATAAAACTTTCCGGCGGCCAGCGGCAGAGAATTGCGATAGCACGGGCACTGCTTTTAAACCGGCCGGTAATTATGATTGACGATGGTCTTTCAGCAGTGGACATGGAAACCGAGCACGCGATAATTCGTTCTATTGCTTCCTACCTCGAAGGGCGCACCTGCATAGTCGTGTCCCACCGAATAGCGCCTCTGGCAGACGCCAACGAAATCGTGGTAATGGAAAAAGGGCAGGTTGTGGACCAGGGGCCGCACAATGAGTTAGTCGAGCGAAACGCCTTCTATTCGAGCATCTACAGGCACCAAACTTTGAGTGGGTATGCTGAGGACAGTGTCACCGGCGGTGAACAATGAATCACGATCAGGAAATTCTGGACGACGAGCAAGGACGCTATCTTGGCGACTTTAAACTGTGGGGGCGACTGCTCAAATTCATAGTTCCCCAGTGGAAGTGGGCCCTTACGGCCGTTGGTCTCGCCTTTATCATTACCGGCGCAAGTCTTATATGGCCGAGACTCGTCCAAGTGGCCATCGATAAGTATATCCTCAACAATTCCCTGCCCGTCGACGAGAGGATGAACGGGGTGACCCGGATAGCTTTGCTTTTCGTGGCTGTTATCGCAGTCGGGTTTGTGGCGAATTTTTTCCAGGTTATCGCCCTCGAATGGACCGGCCAAAGAATCATGCACTCTTTGCGCCAGCGTCTGTTCAACCATGTCATCCGCCTGAACCTCTCATTTTTCAGCGCCCAGAGGGTAGGCAGGCTGGTTACCCGGCACACGAACGATATCCAGAACATGTATGAGATGTTCACATCGGTCATCATTACTCTTTTCAACGAAGGAGTCAGGCTTGTCGGCATTCTTGTGGTCCTGTTCTGGATGGATTGGAGACTTTCGCTGCTCCTTGCTCTCACTTTTCCGCCGATGATCCTTATAACGGTGACTTTCGGCAAACTGAGCCGGAGGGCTTACCGCAGAATACGCTCTCACCTTGCTGGAATTAACGCGTTTTTACAGGAAGCGGTCTCTGGGGTGTCGGTTGTTCAGATTTTTCTGCGCGAAAAAGACGTGCGGGAGCGTTTCTCCCGGTTGAACGGAAAATATTTTGAAGCCGCGATGTTCCAGATTCGGGTATTCGGTATTTTTGTGCCGTTGATCGAAGTCATGGGTTCGGTTGCGCTCGCACTGATAATATGGTACGGCGGGGGCCGGATCCTGAGAAACTACATGACGATAGGGGTCCTCACCGCCTTCATTTCCTACATGCGGCTCTTTTCCCAGCCCATTCGGGAGTTTTCTCAAAAATACACCATAGTGCAATCCGCGATGACCTCGGCAGAGAGGATTTTTCAACTGCTCGAAGAAAAGGATTACATCCCGCCGCTAATCGATCCGGTAAGGATGGACGGAATCAGTGGGCACATCGAATTTCGCGATGTGGTGTTCTCCTATGAGACAGGCCGGCCGGTCCTGAGAAACATCTCCTTCGAAGTGAAGCCGGGCCATACTCTTGCCATTATCGGGGCCACCGGATCGGGAAAGACCACTATCATAAATTTGCTGGAAAGGTTTTACGACCCGCAGCAGGGGAGGATACTGTTGGACGGCGTGGATCTCCGCAGGTTCGAGCCGCACTGGTTGCGGGAGCACATTGGGCTTGTGATGCAGGATATTTTCATAGTGCCGGGATCGATCAGAGAAAATATACTGCTTGACCGTGAGCTGCCTGAATCCGAGATTGGGCGAATCGTGGATCTCTCGCAATTGGAAAGCCTGGTGCAAAGCCTTCCACGGGGACTGGACACAAGAATAGGGGAGGGCGGCATGGATCTCTCGGCAGGTCAGAAACAACTGCTGGCGTTTGCGCGAGTTCTGGCTCGTGACCCTAAAATCCTTATCCTGGATGAGGCAACCTCAAATGTGGATACAGAAACGGAGATGCTGATCGAGCAGGCAATCAGGGCGGTCATGGCAAACCGGACGAGCATCATAATCGCACATCGGCTATCCACGATCAGACGGGCAAACCAGATCATTATCATCGACAAGGGGCGCATAGTTGAACAGGGGACCCACGAAGACCTGATGGAGAAGGCCGGCCTTTACCATCACCTCCAGATGCTCCAGAACGGCATCTCCTTCGCGCAGGAGCAGGTGCGTTACGGCTCATGAGGACTACTGCACATCAACTTACCGTGACTATTTCCAACTTACAACGTCGGCGTTTTCTCCTTCCCCGCCTTCCTGCCCGTCGGCCCCATAGGAAATGAGATCGTAATCACCGTGTTGTCCGGGGCAGTTGTAAACATAGGGCCTTCCCCACGGGTCCATGGGGACATCTTTTCGGAGGTAGGGGCCGTCCCAGAGATCGATACCCGGATTTACACGAAGGGCTTGCATGCCTTCGGCTGTTGTCGGGTACCTTCCCACGCTGAGCCTGAATGAATCCAATGCCGTGCCGAACATTTCAATCTGGGTTTTTGCGGCCTTCTGTTTGGAAGTGCCGATATGTTTGAAAAAGTCAGTTCCAACGAATGCGGCAAGCAGGCTGAGAATAACCATAACCACCAACAGCTCTATAAGGGTGAATCCTTTTCGGGACCAGATGCGTTTTTCCTGACCATAGTTTCTGTTTGTACGAAACATAGGGTTTCCACTCCCTTGTGGGTTTTGGTGAAACGCCATTCGAGCGTTAAAACCGGCACTGCCAAAACAGATTTTGCAGAGATTAACCGTATCTTGAAACAGTGTCAATCATGTCCCCCGGAACCGGGCGCAACTCCGAGATCGAAAACGAATCGCAGACGGCTAAACCGGTGGCCTGTCGAATCAGTCCGCGTTATCGGACTCCCGTTCAGGTTCGACCACCGAAAGAGAGTTGACCGTCAAACCAGCCGGCTCGCCCCGCAAAAAAAGAGTGCCGTCAGCGCCGACTGAAAGGGGCGCTCTGTACTGTCTCTTGAATTCCAGGATGAATCTTTGCTCGATCAACCTGGCGGTAACCTTCTCGCCGTTTGGGAGCCGATACATCTGGCCGTCGACGAGGCTCATGAAAACTCCAGTTTAGAGAAAATGACTATCGACCGAATTTACTGCTGAGCTCTGTAGGGTAGGATACAACTATTTGGCTGCCGGGCAAAGTAAAATGATAATGTGGCCCGTGGGACAATCGACCCAGTATTCAAATAGATAGTGATAAGTTGTAGTTTACATATTAAACAACGATGGTTATTTTTTTCCGGAAAATTGTCGTACCGGCGAGTGCGACTTTGGGAGGCAGAGACGATGAATGATGTGGGAAGTACTCTTGATAACTCAGGGGCAAGGCCTTTTGAGGTGAATGTTGAGGCCTCCGATAAGCCGGTTGAGCCCTTTGCGGCCGAGCGGACTCAAACTGCGGCCCAGGCCGGGGAACCGCAGGAAGCAGCTCAAAAGCAACGGGATGAAAAGCTCGATCTCTTGATGAAAAACGTAAAGGAATTCATTCGAAATATCGACGTTAAATCGCTGTAAGGGATTCTGTTCTCGCCAGGAGAGCCAACTGCCCTGGTTCGGCAGGCCTTCGGAAATCCCCTTTTGCATTCCATCTTTGTGAAAGGGGGTTTTTTGTGCCCTGCGCTTGCCTGTTGTGTATCAACTGAGTATCGGCGCCGAGCGGCGGGGTTAATATCGGGTTGATTTCCACGGTCGCAATTGATAACAGTGAGTACTTTGGATATAAAAGAAGGCTTCAGGCCACTGAAACCTGAAGATCGACCGGTTTTAGAGGAAGTTTGCGTGATGAAAATGAAGGCCCTCAAATCTTTTGCAGTTCATCTTGTCAGCCTGCTCTTTATCTTTAACTTCATGGTCCCTCCCATACAGGCTTCCGAGGAGTTGAAACAGCCGGCGGACAGGGTCTTTGGCGACTGGAGGGTCACACAGCTTAGCGCAGAACCTCCAACCCTGAATCCGATTACGGCGACCGACGTGCCTGCGGGAGCCATCGACGGCTACATCTATGAGTCGCTTCTCAAAAGAGACGAAAAGTCCCTGGAAAACGTTCCCGTTCTTGCCGAGAAATGGGAGATCTCGTCGAACCATCTCATGTATACATTTCACCTGAAAAAGAACATAAAGTGGACTGACGGGTATCCGTTTACGGCAAAAGACATTCTTTATTCATTCGATAGGATACGCGATCCGAAGGTCGATGCCGCCCACCTGCGGAACTACTACCAGGACATTGAAAAAGTTGAAATGCTGGGCGACTACACAGTCCGCTTCCATTACAGGATACCTTATTTCCGGGCGCTTGAGTTCTGTGGAGGCATGCCGATTGTACCGGCGCATCTTTTTAAAGAAGGGGAAAATTTCAATCAGCACCCGATCGGGCGCAATCCTGTCGGCACGGGTCCGTACAAGCTGCTTCACTGGGAGACGGGAAAAGAAGTCGTCCTGGTTAGAAACGAGGATTACTGGGGTGAAAAACCCGCGATTAACCGGATTGTTTACAAAATTATCACGAATGAAACTGTCGCCCTTCAAGTGCTGAAGCAGGGCGGCCTGGACGAGATGGGCCTTAGGCCGATACAATGGGAGAAGCAGACCCAGACCAAACGATTTGCGGAAAATTTCCGAAAGTTTGCCTATTACCAGCCGAGCTTCAACTATATCGGGTGGAACTGCCGGCGGCCGATTTTCTCGGACAAAAGGGTCCGGCGGGCGATGACGATGCTTGTTGACCGGGAAACGATTCTGAAGAAAATCCTCTTCGGGCTTGCAACTATCGTTAACGGCCCTTTTTATGTAAACAGTCCGGAATACGACAAGGATATCAAGCCTTATCCATATGACCCGAAAGGCGCCCTGGCGCTGCTCAAGTCTGCGGGATGGGATTACCCTCCGGGCGGGGGTGTGCTGCAAAATGACGGAAAACCGTTCGAATTCGAAATCCTGATCCCCGCAGGGCGAAAGTTTGCAGAGCAACTTTCGACCATGCTCCAGGAGAACCTGAAAGAGATCGGCATCAGAATGTCGATCCAAAGGCTCGAATGGGCAGTTTTCATTCAGAGGATCGAGGAGCACAATTTCGACGCCTGTTCGTTGGGCTGGTCGCTCGGATGGGAGACCGATCCTTATCAGATTTGGCATTCTTCCATGGCGGTTGAGAAAGGCTCAAATTTCGTGGGATTCAAGGATTCGGAAGCGGACAAATTGATGGAGGAGGCGCGCAAAGAATTCGATCCGGAAAAAAGGCGCCTGATGTATTATCGTCTCCAGGAGATAATCCATGACGAGCAGCCTTACACATTCCTTTTTACGAACGAGGATCTGGTTACTGTCTCCAGGAGGTTCCAAAACCTCGAGGTTTACCCGATGGGGCTTGCACCTCTGTACTGGTGGGTGCCGAAAGAGGCCCGGAAATACAGGGACTAAGAAAAAGAAGGATCGATGCATGCGAGCTTCTGATGGATGATTTCCAAAAGTCTTCGAAAAACATGTTCGTGGCGCAGGGTCTGGACCGCGCTCACAATCGGCGCAAAGACCCGGACTGGATTGCCCGGCGGATGCGCGACCCGGGATCGTTTTTCCTTGCTGTGTGGCAATCGAGGGTGCTCGTTGCCGAAGGCGAGGCCCCCAGGCCTGTTCTGCTGGAGTGGAAACATTTGGAGGGGCGCGTTGAAGGAGATTGCACTTTTTTCCTTGGCGAGGACAACGGCCACTCTTATTTTGCTGTTGACTTAGATGAAAAAGCCCCCGGCGCTTTTGGCCATGTGGGGCGGTTTCGGGACCTGCGAGCCGTTGCGCCTTTGCTTTCGCGAGATGACGGAGCGCTTCTCGCTTACGCCAAAACCCTGGCGTACTGGCATGAGCGTAATCATTTTTGCGGCGCCTGCGGAGCCCGAAACGAAATCAGAGAAGGCGGGCACTGCCGCGCCTGCGTGAATCCGCAGTGCGGGGTGGTGCATTTCCCGCGCACTGACCCGGCCATAATCGTTCTGATAAAGTCTGGTGAAAAGTGCCTGCTCGGAAGGCAGCACATTTGGCCTGAGCGTATGTACTCCGTTGTGGCGGGATTCGTGGAGCCTGGCGAGAGCGCCGAAGGCGCCGTGGCGCGCGAGGTTTTTGAGGAGGTGGGGCTTTGCGTCAAGAACATCCGGTATCATTCCTCGCAGCCGTGGCCGTTTCCCTGCTCGCTGATGCTGGGATTTACGGCTGAAGCCCAGGATCAGCGGATAAGGCTTGGAGATGAAGAACTGGAGGACGCGCGCTGGTTTGGACGCGGCGAACTGCGTGAAGCCGTTGAAAACGGCGCAGTAAAGCTCTCCACGCCGATTTCGATTTCCTATCGGCTGATCGAGGACTGGTTTGACGCCGAAGGCCCGTTCTGTTTGCGTGACTTTGCGGGCCGGGGATTTGTGATTAGAAAAGAAGACTAGATAAGGATGACGTTGCCCTAGATGAAAGCCTATCTGATCAAGAGGCTGCTCCAGATCATTCCGACCCTTTTCGGGATAACTGTTATTACCTTTGTCATTATCCATCTGGCGCCCGGAAATCCCGCGATGCTCAAACTGCAGATGGGCAAAGGGGAGGGGGCGCTTGGCGAGAAGACTATTTCCGAGCAGATAATCAAGCAGACAAAAGAACTCTATGGGTTGGACAAGCCCTTGCCCGTCCAGTACATCCTGTGGGTAAAACGCATCTTTACCATGGATTTCGGGTTTTCGTATAAAGACCACCGGAAAGTGTGGGAAAAGATTTCCGAACGGCTGCCGATAACCATTCAACTCAATATAATCTCGATCTTTCTGGTCTATCTGATCGCGATACCCTGCGGCATCTATTCCTCGACTCATGAGGGGTCGTTTGCGGACAAGATTTTGACCCTCGGATTCTTTTTCCTGTACTCACTTCCGAATTTTTGGGTCGCTATGCTGCTCATAATGCTCTTCGGAGGGGGGGATTTCTGGGACATTTTCCCGGTCTACGGCATATCGTCCATAGGAAGCGAAACGATGAGGCTGTTGCCCTGGCTGCTCGACCGGATGTGGCACCTGGCGCTTCCGGTAGTCTGTCTTACCTACGGCGGGCTGGCTTACCTTTCGAGACTGACGCGGGCGGGCATGCTCGAGGTCATCCGGGAAGACTACGTAAGGACGGCCAGGGCAAAAGGTCTGAGCGAACGTGTGGTAATCTTTAAACACGCCTTCCGCAATGCTCTGCTCCCGCTTATAACGCTTCTTGCCTTTCTTTTACCTGCCATGTTCGGCGGAAGCGTGATCATAGAAACCATCTTCTCGGTCCCAGGAATGGGGCAGCTTGGGTTCGAGGCGGTCCTGAGCCGCGACTACCCCGTTATAATGGCTATAACCGCGATCTCGGCGCTGCTCACACTGATAGGACTGTTGATTTCCGATATCCTGTATGCAGCGCTCGATCCGCGCATCAAGCTGGAATAAATGACGTAGAACTGGTGAACAATGACTGATCCGGCAAAAACTCTGGATTTCCAAATTCTGGAAACACAATCGGAGTTAAAAGGCGAGACCCCCAATACCTACTGGAAAATGGTCAGCTATCATTTCAAGAAGAGGAAGCTGGCCGTCTTCGGGCTTTGGATAACAATATTTCTGTTTTTTATCGCCATTTTTGCAAATTTGCTCGCGAGCGATAAACCCATCTTATTCTATCACCAGGGCAACGTCTACTTTCCTGCTTTTTCCGGCGCTGACAAGATCGGCTCCTTTGTCTGGAAAGACCTTAGGAAAACAAATCCTCTCATCTACCAGCACGTTGGCGGAAAAGATGCGGCGATAGTCATATGGCCCCTGGTAAAATATTCACCGACTGAATACAACCTGCTGGAGTACCTGGCTCCCCCCGACTCCAGGCACTGGTTCGGTACCGATGACAGCGGCCGGGACGTTTTGAGCAGAATGATCTACGGCGCGCGCATTTCACTTTCAGTGGGTTTTGTTGCCGTAGGAATAGCGCTGATCATCGGGATCTTCCTGGGAGCACTGGCGGGTTATTTTGGTGGATGGACAGATATAGTGATCAGCCGGGCAATCGAGATCATGCTCACGATACCCACATTTTTCCTGATTATCGCTATAATTGCGATTAAGGAGGGGTCGAGCATATACAACATCATGGTGGTAATCGGTCTGACCGGGTGGATGGGCGTTGCCCGGTTCGTTCGCGCCGAATTCCTCAAGCTCAAACAGCTCGACTTCATAACGGCGCTGCGCGCTCTTGGCGCATCACACAGGCGTATAATCTTTCTACACATGCTGCCGAATGCGATGGCCCCGGTCCTGGTGTCAGCGGTCTTTGGCATTGCGGGCGCCATCCTTACGGAGTCGAGCTTGAGTTTTCTCGGGTTCGGCGTGCAGCCGCCGACTCCAAGCTGGGGCGAGATTCTTTCCCAGAGCCGTGACTATATTGAATTTGCATGGTGGCTGACAGTCTTTCCCGGGTTTGCGATATTCATGAGCATCACCGCCTACAACCTGGTCGGTGAAGGACTTCGGGACGCCATGGACCCGAAACTGTTCCGGTAACGGAATAGCCGAAGCGGGATATCGGAGGGTGGAAATAAAAGCCCCGATCGGATGAGTGGTTGAATTCACAGAAGAGCGAGTATGCTCCAGTTGCACATTGGAGACGATAGCGGGATACTTACCGTTAGCAGGCTTAACCAGCAGGTAAAGGCACTGCTGGAGGAGAGGTTCCCGTTTGTCTGGGTTAAAGGTGAGATCTCTAATTTTCGGGTCCCGGCTTCGGGACATTTTTATTTTACGCTCAAGGATGCGCAGAGCCAGATCAATGCGGTCTTTTTCCGAGCGCAGAACCGCTTTCTGAGGTTTCTTCCCGAATCGGGAATGCAGGTCATTTGCCAGGCCCGTCTGAGCGTCTATGAACCCAGGGGCGAATACCAGTTAATCGTGGAGGTCATGGAGCCCATCGGGGTTGGCGACCTGCAGCTCGCTTTCGAGGCCCTGAAGAGGAAGCTTGAGGCCGAAGGTCTGTTCGACCGGGCCCGAAAGAAAGTCCTCCCGCTTTGCCCGCAGAATGTCTGCCTGATTACTTCAAAGAGCGGCGCTGCAATCAGGGATATCCTCAAGGTGCTCCAGAGAAGCCCTTATCCTGTCTCGGTCACACTTTTTCCGGTGGCGGTCCAGGGACCCGATGCTCGGCTTGAAATTGCCGAAGCTATTGGATCGGCCAACATGCTCACCTGGCGCCATGAGTTTGATGTTGTGATTGTCGGGCGCGGAGGTGGAAGCATGGAAGACCTGTGGGCATTTAACGAGGAGGTTGTCGCGCGGGCGATTTCGGGGTCTTCGATTCCGGTAATTTCAGCGGTCGGCCATGAAATTGATTTTACAATAGCAGATATGGTTGCGGACCTCCGAATGCCAACACCGACCGGTGCAGCCGAGTGGGTGGTAAAGAGGCTCGAGCAGTTCCACCGTGACCTGCATGGCGGCAGGGATCGGTTGGTCCAGGTTATAAAGGCAAGACTCGAGAATCTGGGCTTAAGGCTAAAATACCTTGAGAGCCGGATAACGCATCCCAAAAGGCGCCTCGAGAATCTGAGGCTTACTCTCGACGATCGTCTGGAACGCCTCAGTCTTGCCATCGACAGACGTCTTGAGAGGATGCGCGTTTGGTGTAGCCATCTGGGCGGCAGGCTGCTGTATCTGAATCCCGAGGCCCGCATCCAGGGAGGCCGAGCGGAGCTAAACCGCCTAAGCAAAGAGCTAATGCTCCATCATCACCGGATTTTAGACGGATACAGGCTCAGGTATGAGCATAACGTCTCGCGTCTGGGGGCGCTTAGTCCGCTTTCGGTTCTT
>Ga0187864_10003666_pt1 | contig 12435 bp, 11 predicted proteins | sample June2016WEW_11_4_FD_132985 | JGI IMG/M metagenome (GOLD analysis project Ga0187864, IMG submission 132985) | Peatland microbial communities from SPRUCE experiment site at the Marcell Experimental Forest, Minnesota, USA - June2016WEW_11_40 | ecosystem: Environmental > Terrestrial > Soil >... | reverse complement strand
GAGTGTGAGACCCAGCGCCATCGGCAAGCTGACCGTCTGCACCAACGCGATCGCTGCGACCGTCGCCGCACACGGCGGCAGCAAGTTCCAGACGAACATGTTCTCGCCGGTAAACACGGCATTGGATGTTGCGGTCACGCGGCTCGTCAGCGTGCCCGGCAGGCGCTCGGCGAAATAGCCCGGAGAGTGTCCGGTAAGGTGGCGGAACAAGTCACGCCGCAGGTCTCCGGTGACGCTGACGAATGTGAAATTCGCGATCCAGCTCGCAAGCCGCCATAAGAGATTATCCGCGGCGATCAGCGATCCGAGCAGACCGAAGGCGATCCACACGCTGGCGCTGTTGTGCTTCGAAAGTACGTCGACCAGAAATTTGACGCCGTATTGCGTGGAAACGGAACAGGCCACGGCGCCGAGCACCGCTGCGAGAATGACGGCGTGAGATATCGGACGTAGCCGTACGTAGCGAAAGATGAAGGCGAGTGGACGACTGGCATAACAACACAGATCGGCCATGTGCGTTTGATCTCCGCTCGCGATGCCTGACCGGCCCCTTCGCCCGTACAGCATCACAACGCCGACAGGCCCAAAATTATCCGCCCTCAATTGTGACTTTTTGCGGCTTTGAATCGAAGCGCCATTGTCGTCGGCACGTAGGCCGATTTCCGCTTGGTCACATCGACGTTCCAGGGCGCGAAAAGTTCCTCGTGCTGAAAAAAATAAGTTCATTGCCGCAGCTGAAACATTAGACCAGTTTCTGGTTCTTGGTTCTGTGCCGGGAACGGGACAGCCCCCAGGAAAGGTCAAATTCAATGCATATTGCCCAGGTCGCGCCGCTAACGGAGGCAGTCCCGCCCAAGCTTTACGGCGGGACCGAACGTGTCGTGTCGTGGCTAACGGAGGAGTTGATCGCGCTCGGTCATGAGGTAACGCTGTTCGCGAGCGGGGACTCGGTCACCTCTGCGCGGCTTGAAGCGATGTGGCCGCGCGCCTTGCGCCTGGACGGCTCGGTGCGTGACCCGAACGCGCTGCACATGATGATGCTGGAACACGTGTATCAGCGTGCGGCCGATTTCGATTTGCTGCACTTCCACCTCGATTATTATCCCTTCTCGCTTTTCGCCCGGCAGCCGACGCCCTTCATGACAACCTTGCACGGCCGGCTCGATTTGCCGGAGCACCAACCGGTCTTCGACATGTTCTCCTCGAGCCCGGTAGTTTCGATCTCCAATGCCCAGCGGCGGCCGCTTCCGCAAGCGAACTGGGTGCGCACGGTCCATCACGGCTTGCCCGAACGGCTCCTCATGCCGAAGCCGGTCAAGCCGTCTTACTTTGCGTTTCTCGGTCGTATTGCCCCTGAGAAGGGCATCGATCGAGCGATCCGGATCGCCCAGCATTGCGGCGTGCCGCTGAAGGTCGCCGCCAAGGTCGACGGTGCCGATCGCGAGTATTTCGACGAGAAGATCGAGCCAATGATCAGATCGGGAAATGTCGAGTATATCGGCGAGATCAATGACAATGACAAATCGGAGTTTTTAAGCGGCGCCATCGCGCTTCTTGTCCCAATCGATTGGCCCGAACCGTTCGGCCTGGTCATGATTGAAGCCATGGCGTGCGGCACGCCGGTCATTGCGTTCAATCGCGGATCGGTCCCCGAGTTGATCGATGACGGTGTTACCGGCTTCATCGTCGAGGACATCAACGGCGCCATCGGCGCGGTCGACCGGCTCGGACAATTGTCGCGCGAGAAAATCCGGCAACGCTTTGAAGAGCGCTTCACCGCGCGCCGCATGGCGCAGGACTATCTTTCGGCTTACCGCAGCTTGACCGACAGCGAAGCGCCGCACCTGCGGCTCGTCGCCGACGACGCGCCGGCCTTGTAAAAACCGGCGCTAGGCGGCCTCGGCGGCGTCGCGGGTTTCCGGCAGCAAGAACCACACGACGGTAAGACCGACGAACGCAATCGCCGCCAATCCGGCAAAGGCGGCCGGGCTGCCGAGATTGTCGCTGATGTAACCGGCGAGCGTGGCGCTCAGCGTTGCGCCAATCCCGATGAACGTGCCGACGATCCCTTGTCCGAGATTGAAGTGTCCCGTGCCGCGCGTGAGATCGGCGATCACGAGCGGCACCATGACGCTGAACACCGCGGCGGTCACGCCGTCGAGCAACTGCACCAGAACGAGAAGCTCCGGATTCGTCACCGACGCAAAGAGAATCCCGCGAATGGGCAAGGCGGCGAATCCGATGAGCAGCAGGGGACGGCGACCCCAAATCTGCGCTCGCCGGCCGATCCACGGCGACAAGGCGGCGACGACGAGTTGCGGCACGACAATGCACGCGGCGATCAGAAGCGTCGCCCAGCGGGCTGAGCGCATGGTGACAACGCTGCCCATCAAGGGCAGCATCGCCGCATTGGCAAGGTGGAAGAGCAGCAAACAGCCGGCGAAGATCAGGAGCGGCCGGTTGTGCATCAGTGCACCCGGTTTGGTCGGCGGCCCGTCGGCGCGCCGTCGCGGCGTCGCGCCGTGAGCCCGCTCGGGATCAATTTCGGCGGGAGCAATGCCGCGCAGCGCCAGCAGAGCCGGCACCAGCAAGATGACGGTGACGACGAAAACGGCGCGGGCGGAGAGGAAATACCCGCACGCGCCCATCGCGGCCGCTGCAAGCCCATTGCCAACGGAGGCGAAACGGGCATTGCGTCCCAGCCGCTCGCCAATCGCCGCGTGACCGACGAGACCGAGGCTGATGGCGGCGATTGCCGGGCCAAGCACGCAGCTTGCCAGCGAGTGCAAGATTGCCGCCGACAGCACCATCGGAAAGACCGGAAGAACCGCGTAGCCCAAAGCGCTGAAGCAGATGGCCGCGACGGCGATGCCGCCGACCAGGCGCTCGGAGCGCGCGGCATCGACCAACGCCCCGCCCGGCATTTGCCCGATCAGGGAGACGAAGCCGGCGGCGGAGAGGACAAGGCCGATATCGACCTGCGTCCATTTTTGCGTGGTGAGAAAGACCGAGACAAACGGCCCGAAGCCGGTTTGCACGTCGGCGACGAAAAAGATGAACCAATCAAGCCCGCGCAGGCTGCGTGGGGAGGGCGCCGACGGTGGCTCGCTCCCGTCCGGCCCTTGACGAGCGGATGGCGCGGGTTCTGCGTCCCCGTTGCGCTGCGTCTGACTGTCGCCAAAGCGGCGTACTGGCTCCGCTGACAGAATACATCTCCACCACTGTCGTTATTCGGGTAGCGGCTCGAGCTTGCCCTGCGCGCCGAGAACAACCACAGGCTTGCCATCCTGGTATTCGGGCGCCGCCTTGACCTGGTCGCGGGTTAACTCGAGTGCGATCCGACCTCCGGGCTTGCCCGGCTGGGGAAAATGCATCGCATTCCAGTCGACCGCGATCTTGCGGCTGCCGACACCGAGGAAGCCGCCCAAGTCGATGATGGCCGCGCGCACCTGTCCGGCGTAGTCGACGAGGATGTCCACGATCCGGCCCATATCCTCGTCGGTGGCACTGCGAACCTCGCGGCCGAGTACGCCCTCGACTTCGTGCTTGTTGAGGATGGTCACTTCCGGCGTGGCTGGCGGAGTCGCGGGACTGGCGGCCGGCGGCGCTGCCTTGTCGGTATCATTTTCGGCAAATGCCACGGTTGCGGCGACGGTTAGCGCCAACAGCGCGGCCACCACGATTGCCGGTCGATGATTCCCGCGCATGCTGCCTCCGGCCATGAGTGTCCACCCCACCAAGCCGAGGAAGTCGCTCTGGTTCCACGTAGTCAGGACGTCTTGGTCGGTTCGCCTTAGCGGGAATGGACGATCGAAACTCGAATCCCACCGCTGATCCGGGGTGTATCGAGCGATACCGTCTCATTGTGGCGCCGGACCCGAAGATCGACATACGACGAGCCGAGCTGCAGATTGCGCAGTACCACTTCTTGGAGAAACGCCGGCAGCCGGGGATTGTTCAGCCTGATTTCATTCGCGAACGGATCGAACTCGAGGCCGAGAGAGGCTTGCAGGAGCGCAAACGGGGTTGCGGCGGCCCAGGCCTGCGGCGCGCATGCGACCGGATAGAGCGTCGGACCGTGGCCGTGCTGGCGTTGGAACCCGCAGAACAGTTCCGGGAGCCGCCGATGGTCCATATACGTTCCGGCATGGAACAGACCTTCGAAGAGTCTCTCGATCGGCGGTTTTAGTCCGTAACGCGCCAAGCCGAGCGCGATCAGCGCATTGTCGTGTGGCCAGATCGATCCGTTGTGGTACGACATCGGATTGTAGCGGGCTTCACCCTGCGCCACGGTGCGAATACCCCAGCCGGAGAAGAAGCTAGGCCGCAGCAGTCCTTTGGCGACGAGGGCGGCACGCTTTGGGTCGGCGATGCCGCTGAACAGCACCTGGCCTGCATTCGACGTACGCACCCGGCAAGGCTCCTTGGCGCCGTCGAGCGCAAGCGCATAGGTTTCGATTTCCGGGCACCAGAATGCGGCCTCGAAGCGCTCGGCGAGTGTTGTCGCTTCGGCATCAAGCTTCACTGCCTCGACCTCGCGCCCGATGCGCCGCGCGCAGCGCGCCGCCATGCGCTTGGCGGCGTAGACATAGCCTTGCACCTCGGCCAGCGCGATCGCGCCCTCCGCCAATCGTCCGTCGGCGTGGAAAATCGCGTCTTGCGAATCCTTCCAGCCCTGATTGGCGAGACCCTGATCGCTGGCGCGCATATACTCGACGAAACCGTCGCCGTCAGGATCGCCGGGACCGCCAATCCATTCCAAAGCCGCCTCGATCGCGGGCCACAAAGCGGCGATGGTATCGATGTCGCCGGTGCGTTCCAGATAAAGTCCCGCGAGCAAGACGAACAGCGGCGTGGAATCGACGCTGCCGTAATAGAGGCCGAACGGTACTTCGCGAAGCGCCGCCATCTCGCCACCGCGCATTTCATGGAGAATTTTTCCAGGCTCGGCGTCGGCGAGCGGGTCGGTGATGTTGGCCTGATAGGCGGCGAGCCGCCGCAACACCCCTTGCGTGACGTCAGGGCTCCACCACAGCATTTGCAGCGCAGTGATCAGGCCGTCGCGGCCGAACGTGGTCGAGAACCAGGGGATTCCCGCATACGGATAGCGGCCCTGCGGCGTGTCGGTCATCAGCATTTCGAGGTCGGCCGCCGACCGGCACAGCATCTCGTTGAAAAGCTCGTTCGACGTTTCCACGCTGGTGCGGCCGCGCGTCGCGTTGCGCAGCGAACGGCGCGACTTGATGAGGGCGCGCAAAAGCGGCGCCGGGCGCGGCTCCGTTTCATTGCAGCCGGCGGCGAGAAAGATCGGCCGTGCTTCTCCCGGGACAAGGCGGAGATCGTAAAAGGCGCCGTTCGTCGCCAGCCGATCCGGCGGCGGATCGAAGGTCAACGTGGTGCGCCGCAGTTTGTCGTCGAGGCCGTGATAGTTGAGCAGCACCTGATCGTTGCCGCGCAATTGCGCCGCCGCATTGCCCCGGTGCTGGCGATGAGTCCCGCGCACCTCGAACAGGTCGGCGAAATCGTTCGTGAACAGGATCGACAGGCGCACGTCGATCGTCCGATCGCCGTAATTGCGCACGGCGAGCCGCTGGTAGACAGTGTCCTGCCACAGGAAGATGGTGCGCAGGATGTGCACGGTATCTTTTTCCAGGACGAGGCGCTGATCGGCAAAAACGTCGGGGATGGTAAGATCGACCACCAGCGCCGCGTTGTCGTCGCGCAGGTTGGAGCCGAGCAAGAGCGGCTGCGCCCCGTTCACCAAAAGCTGGAAGCACGAAAGAAAGCGGGTGTCTCGATAGAACAGCCCATCGGTTCCGCCCGGCGAAGCACCCATGTCGCCATGGGTGTCGAGCACGATGAAAGTGTCGTTATGCTTGAGCGAGCGCCGCGGCCGAGACGCGGATTGGGTGGCCGCGATGTAGAAGGAGTCTTCGGCGGTCGCAGCGACCGGAAGCGTCTGCACAGCGGTTTTGGGGGACATTGCTCTTCGATCCGGCTTTCGGGGTCGGGCGTCTAAACAGCCTTACCGTTGGCTAGTGATGTTCGGCCTGCGCCGCAAGGATTTGCATGTTCGCTGCGTCAAAATTGCATGGACCGAAGCCGTCGTATTCCAAAGGAGGCCGCCCCGCGCGCGGAGGTGAAACACGCGGAATCGTTTATGACGGCCGCGGCGACTGTGAAGGTTTAGCCACAACAAAGGTCCAGAAGAGCAGGAGTTCCGACAGGATTGACGCGTTTCCCGCTTCATTGCGGTCGCCAGCCAGCGCGCCGCGCTGGCTTGTCATACATTTCCAGCAACGCCATACTGATCGTAAGTTGCGCAGGCGACACAACAATCGGCGGATCGACGAGGGACGGTCGGCCGCTGAATTCACAAGACGGCTAGGGACGGAAAAACAATGACGGTCGAAACGACGGCGGTTCAGACCGCTGCCGCACCGTCGTCGGCGGGTTCTTCGGCTGGATCTCCGATGTCATCGGTCGCGAAATCACCATGGGCATCGTCTTTACGCTTGGGGCTTTTGCCTATTGGGGTCTCGGCTCCTTCGGTTACACCCCGTACATGTTCATACTGCTCGCGAGCTGATTTTCTTCACCTGGGGCGAAATCTTCAGCCTGTTTCCCGCGATCGCGACCGACGCCTATGGCGCGAAATACGCCACAGCAAATGCTGGCCTGTTCTACACCGCGAAGGGCACCGCCGTCTGGGTCGTGCCGTTGGCCAGCGTCTTCAAGAATTACAGCAGCAGTTGACATTGGGTCTCGTCATCGCCGCGATCATGAACCTGAAGGTCGCCATGCTGGCGCTTTTCATTGTTGGCACATTTCCATCCCTTTCGCACCAGAATCGCCCCCATCGCTCTCGCCGCCCTCCTTAGAACCCTCGCGGCGGAGCTTGATCTTCTATGTCGTTGGTATGGGGAGGTATCAGCGGATTATCTGGATCAATAACAAAACGATCGGGAGCATCCCATGGCTGATGCAACAGTAAAAGAGAAACGCGAAACCACCAGCATAGATGCAAATGCAGCCAAAGCAGAGCAGGAGCTCACGGATGGCTTTCACCTGGTCGTCGATGCGCTCAAGCTCAACGGCGTCAACACGATCTACGGCGTGCCCGGCATCCCGATCACGGACTTGGGCCGTATGGCGCAGGCCGCAGGCTTGCGCGTCATCTCCTTCCGGCATGAGCAGCACGCCGGCAACGCAGCTGACAAACTTTAGGAAGCTTGCCGTACGGAATTCCCTTCTTTGGCTTTGGGAACTGCTCGGCTGTGACCAGTTAGTACTTTTGCCCTGTGCACCTTCGGCAAAGCAACAACAAGAGCGAACGCGGCCAAAATCGTCCAAAGCACGGCGAAGGCCATCGCCGAGGTCAAGCGGATGCTGGTCGAGCAGGGTCGTCGCATTCCGCAGTCCGAATTGTTTTTTCGACATACAAACGCGCAAAATGATCACCACATGCCCCTATGAGGTCGGCAAGTTTGGGGCAATAGTAGCCATCCTGGATGTCCTGCTATCCCAAGGCGTGCAGCGAGACACTTGCACCCACGAGCTGAGGGCTAGCTGAAAATCATCTGGGGATTCGGCACTAGCGATCCGAACTGCTAGTCAGTAAAGGATGAGTTCATGAAGCCGGTCTTTGCAGCCTTGATCGCGACGGCGATGCTCGCGGCGCCGACGGCGAACGCATAGGATAAGCCCAAACAGCCCGAGCAGGCCGCGGCGCCGCAGACAGCGAGCAAGCCCAGCCTCGGCGAGATTATGGCGCTGCAGCAGATGCGCCACAGCAAGCTTTGGTTCGCCGGTCGCGCAGGCAACTGGCCGCTCGCCGAGTACGAGATCGGCGAATTGAACGAAGGCTTCGACGATGTGAACAAGCTGCTCGGTGGCGACACCGTGAAGAAGGCCGTCGGCGCCCAGATTTCCGCGCTCGAGAAGGTAGTCGAGGCCAAGGATCATGCTGCATTTACCGCCGCGTTCGACAAGCTCACCGCCGGCTGCAACGGTTGCCACCACACGCTGGATCACGGCTTTATCATCATCCAGCGTCCGACGACATTGCACCCCTACAGCAACCAATCGTTCACCGTGCAATAGGCCGCGTCTCCTCTTCTAGGGGTCGCCCTCGGCACTATCTTGGCGCGTTGACGGATCGATCCATAAGCGACATCTGCGCCAAAGAAAAGCAACCCAGCTCTACGGTACGTCGATCACGGTTGATAAAGCACGGCCGTCAAGCCTTCAAGCCGTCCGTGTCGATCGGCAGGTTGCGGATGCGCTTGCCCGTCGCGGCGAAGATGGCGTTGCAGAGGGCGGGAATGACCGGCGGTAGCGCCGGCTCGCCGAGGCCGGTCGGCTGATGGTCGGTGATGAGAAATTCCACTTCGACCGGCGGCGCTTGATCAATTCGCAGCGGCTTCACGCTATCGAAATTAGCCTGCACCACGCGGCCGCGATCGATGGTGATCGCCTGGCCCAAGGCTGCGCCCAGCCCGTCGAGCGCCGCGCCCTGCACCTGATTCTCGGCGCCGCTTGGATTGATGATCTGGCTGCCGACGTCGCCGACGATCCAGACACGGTCGAGCTTGATGTCGCCGGAAGCCGCCACTGTCGCTTGCACGACCTCGGCGAAATAGCCGAAGTGGCTGAAGTAGAAGGCGACCCCCTTACCGGTCCCCTTGGGCAGCGTGTGGTGCTGCGACCAGCGGGAAATTTCCGCAACACGGCGCAACACGTCTCGCATGCGGCCGGTGTTGAAATCGCGCAGCGCGTCGGGCTTGCCAGTTGAATTGACCAACACCCTCGGCTCGCCCAACAGCGCTAGGCGAAAATCCATCGGATCCTCGCCGGCCTGATGCGCCAGTTCGTCGATGAAGGATTGAAAGACAAATCCGAGCGCATTGGAGCGCGGCGCGCGTAGCGGCCCGGTCGGCACTCCGAGTTCCATCACCGACTGGCCGTATTCGAGGTCAGGAACAAGCTGCGCCGGAAATTCGTTGGCGTCCATCGCCGCCGAATCGGCAAGCTTACCGCCCTGACCAAAGGTCACAAAGTGATCGCTGAAGGCGACAAGCCTGCCCTGATTGTCGAGCCCGCCCTTGAGGAAGTGAAAACCCGCCGGGCGGTAGAAATCATGCTGAATATCGTCCGCGCGGTTCCAGACGAGTTTCACCGGCGCGGCAACTTGTCTCGACATCCAGGCTGCCTCGGCCATGAAGTCGTTGCGGAGCCGCCTGCCGAAGCCGCCGCCCGCGCGCGTCATGTTGACGGTGACATCGCTCTCGACGATACCCAAGGTCGCCGCTACGAGCTTGGCGCCGGGCCCGGGATACTGCGTCGGTGCCCAGAGTACGACCTTGCCGTCCTGATACTGCGCTGTGCAGTTCTGCGGTTCGAGGCTGATATGGGCGAGGAATGGATACGAGTAGGCAGCTTCCACGACGTGGGCCGCGCCCTTGAGCGATGACGCGACATCGCCGTCGCGGCGCAGATAGGAGGCCGGCGCTTGCTGGGCGAGTCGGGCCGCGCTTTGGGCGAAGCCTTCGCTACTCTGCGCCGCGGTCGGACCCTCGTCCCAGGTCACCTCGAGTTTCTCGCGCGCCCGGCTCGCCGCCCACCAACTCTTCGCCACGATGGCGACGCCGTCATTGAGCCCCTGCGGATCGCCACTGCGGTTAGCCTCGCTCGCCTTGACGATGAACACGTGACGCACGCCCGGCAGCTTCTTGACTGCATCAATATTGGCGCGCACCACCTTGCCGCCGAACACAGGACATTTCTGGAAAACGGCATAGAGCATGCCCGGAACAGTGACATCGATGCCGAAGAGGGGCTGGCCGGTCACCACGTGCGCGTTGTCGACGCCGGGAATTCGCCGGCCGATGATCTTGAAGCTCTTCGGATCCTTGAGCGTCACCGTGGCGAGGTCCGGCACGGACATGCCTGCCGCTTTCGATGCCAGCGCGCCATATGCCAGCGAGCGGCCGCTCTTGAGATGATGGACAATGCCAGCCTCGGTGCTGCATTCCGACGGCGTGACGTTCCAGCTTTGCGCCGCCGCCGCAACAAGCATCTGCCTGCCGGCTGCGCCGACCCGGCGCAGTGGATCGTAATTGAGCGGCGTTGCCCTGCTGCCGCCGGCGAACTGCAAGCCGTACTTGGCTGCATCGAACGGCGCCTGCTCGATCTGCACATTCTCCCAGTCCACGTCGAGCTCCTCGGCAATCACCATCGGCAGCATCGTCTTGATGCCTTGGCCGATCTCCGGATTTTTCGCCATGATGGTGACGATGCCGTTGGGCGCGATGCGGATGAAAGCGCCGAGCGAGGAGGCTTCGCCGACAGAGGACGCCAACGCATCCGCCATCGCGATGCGAGCGAGCGGCGGCAGCACCGCCTGCAGCAAGAGGCCGCCGCCTGCCGTCGCGGTCGCCTTCAGGAAGGCGCGGCGCGACGCCCCGGTAGCAGATGATACGCCGGCGGTGCGGAGTTCGGCGGATTTCACAGTCGTCAAGATGCCCATGATTATCTCGCCGTGGCCGCGTCGGTGGGGATCAGCGCCGCCTTCTTGATCGCAGCGCGGATGCGGGAATAGGTGCAGCAGCGGCAGACATTGCCGGTCATTGCCGCGTCGATCTCGGCGTCGCTTGGATTCGGATTGTTTGACAGGAGTTCGGTCGCAGTCATGATCTGGCCCGCTTGGCAATAGCCGCACTGCGGCACGTCGAGTTCCATCCAAGCTGCTTGCAGCTTCCTTCCTACGGGATTGGCCGCCATTGCTTCGATGGTGGCAACTGCGGCGGCGCCAATGGTCGAGATCGCCGTCAAACAGGAGCGCACCGCTGCACCGTCGAGATGCACAGTGCAGGCGCCGCAAATCCCGACCCCACAGCCGTACTTGCTGCCCTTCAGGTCGAGTTCGTCACGAAGCACCCACAGGAGCGGCATGTCGCCATCGTCGACGTTGACGGTTCGCTTCACACCATTTACCTCAATCGTATACGCCATATTTCGCGTCCTCATTCAGACTCGAGGTCCGGTAATGCTGTCACAAGATCATGGCAAGTTTGCGCGCTCGTAGCTCGGGTCCTCGATGTCACTCGCGCCGCCCAAACCCGATCCCGCCGCTGCGGTCAGCTTAAGCGCGGCGCAAGCTTTGTGGCCCCAACCGGCCCTGCGGGTCGTGCCGACCAATTTCCGCACCTTCAGGTCGCTCACCTGCCCCAACGGCAAGGTGTCGGCTTTCCGGACTCAGGTCGCACTCTCTTTCGAGTACGAAGGATAGCTTCCCCTAACATCGGACAGGCGACGACTCTCACGGAAAACGTCGGATCGTCGCCGCGGCCTGTTCGGTTGATGTGGGTCGACACACCAGCCACATGCGAAGCCAAAATGCGCGCCTTCTCGAAATCGCGGCGATAACCCAGCCGACTGCGTGCATAGACGATTGACAGTCGGTTGAGTAGGAGGGATAAGGGGGAACGCGAATGTTCAGACCACGCCTCCCTCGCGTAGCCGGGCTTATCCAGTCCTAAGCGCTCCGGAAGCACGTCGTCCGTGTGCTCGCCTAAAACAGGTGGGGCAGGCGATAGTCGACCGGCGTCTCAGAAAGCCGCACCGGATTGCTCTCTGCAGCTCTCGCGCGCGCGAGGCGCGCTCACGACCTATTCTGTGAGGCAGGGGGTCGAGGTCGCAATCGCGGGCAATTTGGAAACAGCGTTTCCCCGCGGAGCGCAGCTCGCGCGCGGGAAAAGGCGCAGCAGATGCTTAAGGCGAGGTCAGTGCTGCGGAATTTGGCGATCGGCTGATGTTGCCGGCACACGGCAGCTCGGGCGGCTCGGTGCAGCGGCGGGCGGCATCGTGCGGCCGCGCCGGCCGGTCGGTGTGGATTCGGAGCGCAGCTCGCGCGCGGGAAAAGGCGCAGCAGATGCTTAAGGCGGGGTCCATGCCCGTCGTTTTTGCGATCCGGTGTTGGCGAAGCCTATCCGTCTCGCAGAAAAGGATGGAACGTTCGTTGCGCAAAAAGAACTCGACGATGTTCTGCAAACAATCCGGCGCCACGTCATGAAGAATCATGACGATGCGTAAGAATGAGTGTCTCGATGCCATCACCGGTGAATTATGCGCGGCCGGGATCGCTTATCGGGTCGAGCAAGGCAAGAAACACCTGAAGGTAAACTGGATGATGAACGGCCGCCACGAGGCTGAAATCATTCCTATCAATGGCGGCTTCCGTTATCGCAGTCACAAAAACTCCCGCGCGAATATCTGAAGAAAAATGCGCGAGATGAAGAAGCAAATCGAACTTCAATAATCCGCAAAGCGGCAATAATCGAGGGCCGGGGTTTTCTTACCCCGGCCTTTTCATTTCGCCACCGTCGTTTCGCGCCCGGAGCCCGATCTACCGGCCGCGGGGGAATGCGAACCGGG
>Ga0187864_10003662_pt1 | contig 12456 bp, 13 predicted proteins | sample June2016WEW_11_4_FD_132985 | JGI IMG/M metagenome (GOLD analysis project Ga0187864, IMG submission 132985) | Peatland microbial communities from SPRUCE experiment site at the Marcell Experimental Forest, Minnesota, USA - June2016WEW_11_40 | ecosystem: Environmental > Terrestrial > Soil >... | reverse complement strand
TGCTGTAGCCGGAAAAAGTTTCTTTATTGTTCTGGACGTTTCATGAAACCTAACATGGAGGCGGCTATGTTGGAACAGATTCTCACCAGATCCCAGGAACTGATAGCCCTTTACGGGCTGAATGTAGTTGCGGCCCTACTCATTCTGTTGATTGGCCGTTGGGCTGCGAAGATCGTTCGCAAGCTCATTCAGAATGTAATGGCGAGAACGAAGGTGGACATGACCCTTATTTCTTTTGTTGCGAGCCTGTCCTATGTAGCCTTGATGGCCTTCGTAATCCTTGCTGTTCTTGGGCAACTGGGTATTCAGACGACCTCCTTCATAGCTATCCTGGGTGCAGCAGGATTGGCTGTCGGCTTAGCCCTTCAAGGTTCCCTCTCAAACTTTGCTGCGGGCGTATTAATGATCGTTTTCAAACCTTTACAAGGATGATATTGTGAAAATTGAGAGACTTCTCCAGGAGATTCTGGACAGTGATGAAAGAATCTTGAAAGCTCCGGCTCCGGCTCCGGCTATCGGTGTCGCTAAGTTTACCGAAACCAGTGTCAGAATTGCTGTGCAAGCGTGGGTGAAAACCACTGACCATGATGCCGTGGCAGGCCGGATCCTAAGAAAAGTCAAAGAGTTGTTTGACAGCAAAAAGGTGATGCCTCCCCTCGGCGATCAATTCGTTGTTTTCGAAAAACAAGAAGCTTAATCTGCCCTGATGTTGTATGGAAGTCGGTGGCTGTTTATACTGGACCGTTCAAGACAAAACTGAAAGAGGACTCGATCTTTGCCGTAACTCGATTGCTTTGCAAGTTTTCTCTGTCCCGGAACTTCCGGCTGCACTGGAGATCGAAAATGAACCGGCTCGAGCAATTCCTGGGTAAGGCGTGTGATGGATGCCGTTTATGTCGATACGCAAGAGAGAATCCCGCAACGATGGTCGGTAAAATTATGGCCTGGCACGGAAAATGGTGCCCGGCCTGGAAGGCCCAGCAGCAGATTGAGCGCGAACGCCAGCAGGAGGCAAAGAGAAGGAGTAACTCACAAAAGGGGTTAAGGAAGAAAAGGTGAATGTTTATTTTGCTGGACCTCTTCTCATTGTGATTGCTCTTCTGGATGCCTCTCAGGCGGATGATGGCGCTGCATGGGAGATCGGGTATTTTTACTTTGGGCACGAGCTGCCAAAGCGGCATCACTGAAGAACTACATCTGGGTGAGAAACACTATTGACAACTATAATTCGGATGTTAGATTGTTTCGCAGTAAGACCGTAGAAGGTATTGACGGTACGTAAAGAATAGGATGAATACCGTTTGATGGTATCGAAAAGGAGATTGCATTGCACAACGTAAAAGAACTAATTTTTGTATTTTTTTCTGCTTTGGGATGTGCTGCCCTTGCTGCGGATGGGGAGCATTTGAGGTACACGCCTCTGGAATGTTCTGCCGAGATGTATGACCAGCGCGAAGCAGCTTAACCGACTGGCTCTTGACATACGTGGTGGCTAAGGGAGTAGATCCCTTAGCCATCGCTTTTTTTCCGATACTGGCTCCCCCGAATATTTGGAGCGCATGCAAAAGAAGTCGAACCGTGCCTCCTCTCACCCAATGAGCCCCAAGACGCTTCCCTGACCTGGTGGTTCTTTCTTCAAAAACTCAGTTTTGTGAAGGTTTTTTCTTGACAAGCATTAAGCGCCGGAAGTACGATCGGCCATCATCAGTGGTCAGACCATCTGATGACCTGCTAAGTAGTCCATTACCTGCTCCGTAAGCTTTGGAGGCAATTAATCGACCTGAAAAATCAAAATACGCCATCCCAAAAAGGGAGACATCTTCACAAATTGAAGGGCACATTCAGTAACGGCATTCACTATGGAACTCAAAGTCAGCAGAGCACTGATCGATGATGTTGGCAAGGGGTTCGCTCGCCTCGAACCTGAAGACATGAAGGCCCTTGGAGCTGTGCTGGGGGACCTCATTGAAATTGAAGGCGGGAAGAAGACTGTGGCAAGGGTGGCTGGAACCATCGGCTCGATCACCGGCAAGAGAGTGATCCAATTCGACGGCATTATTCGCGACAACGCTCGGGTGAATCTGGGAGAAATCGTAAAGGTCAGAAAAGTTCCTCGCAGGACAGCCGGCGCCATTGTGCTCTACCCCCTCGATATCAGTAGCCCACGGCCTTCTGAAAGCGATTTGGAAAATTTTGGCAAGGTGCTCCAGGGATACCCGGTCATTTCAGGGGACAGGATCAATGTATCTCTTCTCGGGGGTAAGGACCGCTTCTTTCGCGTGGACGGCACGACTCCTTCGGGACCGCTCATCATTAACCAACAGACCAGATTTATCCTCATCAAGCCAGACTACGGTTCAAACAGCTCATCCAATGCCTCCTATGAAGATATCGGAGGCCTTGATAAAGAGCTCACACTCGTGCGCGAGATGGTTGAATTTCCTCTGCGCTATCGTGAGATGTTTGAAAACCTGGGAATTGAGGCGCCCAAAGGAGTGCTCATCTACGGGCCTCCAGGAACCGGGAAGACCCTTATAGCCAGAGCCATTGCGAGGGAAACGAAGCTCCACTTCATCAGGGTCAATGGTCCGGAGATCATTCAGAAATTCTATGGAGAAAGCGAAGCCAAGCTGAGGGAGATTTTTGAGGAAGCCGCAAGCAAGGCTCCCAGTATCATTTTCATCGATGAAATCGACGCCATCGCTCCGAAGCGGGCAGACGTTCTGGGCGATGTGGAAAAAAGAGTGGTGGCCCAACTGCTCGCGCTCATGGATGGAATTGTCTCGAGGGGTGACGTGACCGTGATAGGGGCGACCAACATTCCGGAGATGATCGATCCGGCCTTACGCCGCCCGGGACGCTTTGATAGAGAAATCGGTATCCCTGTTCCCAACGCGGAGGGCCGCCTTGCCATATTGAAAATTCACAGCAGGCGTATGCCGGTCGCAGGCGATGTTAATCTGGAAAGGCTTGCCCGGATCACGCATGGTTTTGTTGGCGCCGATTTGCAGGCACTCTGCAAAGAGGCGGGCATGGTCGCCCTGCGGCGCTATCTCAGCATGATTGGAGAAGGTAACCGGGCTCCCATCCTCCCCGGGCGTGATGAGCTTAAGATCACTCCGGAAGATTTCTTGACAGCGCTGCGGGAGATAGAACCATCTGCAACCCGCGAGTTCCTGACTGAAAGGCCTTCGGTCAAGTGGTGCCACATTGGCGGGCTTGCGGAAGTAAAAGAGACTCTCATTTCCATAGTCGATTGGCCGAGCAGATATCCGGAGATGTTCGATGAGGGCAAGATATCACCTCCCAGAGGAATCCTTTTTACAGGACCTTCCGGTACGGGTAAAACACTCACGGCAAAGGCGCTTGCCGGTGAAACGGGATTGAATTTCATTCAGATCAGCGGCCCGATCCTCTTCTCGAAATGGCTCGGCGAATCAGAAAAAGCGATTCACCAAATCTTCAAAAAGGCTAAGCAATCCGCCCCATGCATCCTGTTTTTCGATGAGATCGACGCGTTGGTCACTACACGCGGCGCAGGGAACGATGTGGGCGCAATGGAGCGCGTGGCGACCCAGTTTTTTAGCGAACTCGACAAATTGAGCGATCTCTCCGAGGTCATTGTGCTGGGAGCCACCAATCGTGAAGACCTGTTGGACCCTGCCTTGATTCGTGCGGGTCGGCTCGATTTTGTGCTTGCTTTTCGGGTTCCCGGCGAAGATGAGCGCATGGAGATCTTCAAGGTGCATACAAGTGAAAAACCTGTTCATCCTGATACGGACTTGGCTGAATTGGCCGGAGAAACTGAAGGGATGGTCGGCTCGGACATTGCTTACATTTGCAAGAGAGCCACAATGCTTGCTATCGCCGAAAAAATAGGCCGACCCGAGAAAGCGATTCAGGGGAGCCTTTCAATCTCCGCCACCCATTTTAAGACTGCAATAAGTGAATTGCGTGTCAAGAGGGGGAAAGAGACATGCTGAAAGCGGTCAGGAAAACCAGGGCATCTGCGGATGTCGTCAAGCAGATTGCCAATCTGATCACGAATGGCAGGCTAAAAAAAGGTGATCAGCTCCCGGCAGAAAGGGAACTCACCGAGACGTTCCAGGTATCCCGCGCCACAGTTCGAGAGGCTATTCGTTCCCTGGAATCCATGGGACTGGTCAAGAGCAAACACGGTAACGGCACGTATGTGCTCGTCTCAGGTGAAGAAGCCGGCATAGCGCCGCTTGCTGCAAGCCTTTTGACGCAGAAGGACGATCTGTTCGACATCTTTCACATCCGTAAGATCATTGAGCCCTCCATTGCGCAACTTGCTGCGGGATATGCAAGCTCTGAGGACATCAAGGAACTGGAGGAGATTCTAAGAAGGCAGAGAGTAGAGGTTGCTGCCGGAAAGTATACCGCCGAAACAGATACTCGTTTCCATCTAACGCTTGCTCGCATAGCACGAAACCGTGTTTTGAGCCGTCTCCTTCATGCCCTTGTGGAGCTTGTGGCTGACTCGCGTGCACTGTGGCTCGATGACGCCTCGCGAGCTGTTAGATCGCTCCAGGGGCATGAGAACATTTTCGCGGCAGTCGTGAGAGAGGATTGCACGGGGGCTCGCGAGTCTATGCTGAATCATTTAAGCGAAGTAGAGAGTCTTTTCCGCAAGAAAAAGAAGGGAGGTGGGAAGTGTAGTGATGGCTTTGAAAAATAACTCTTTTGGAGTGTGCTCCAAGAGCTCATTTTCGCCAACAACACGATCCGGAGGTATCTATGGCCAAGATTAACGAAATAACGATTTGGACACGTGGCGTGACGATGGACAAGGAAGGGCGCGACATCGCGAACGCAATCGGCAATGCCGCGAAGATGGATGGGAAGTTCGTGCAGGCTTTCGACAACTATGAAGACCTGCCCGACCGTGTGCTGGTAACAACTCGAAAGTATGTCAGGATCAGCGACGAAGAGATCGAGCACAAGTATGTTTACACGAACGACCATCCGGATGTGGTCATCGTTGCAGAGCCCACCATCGTGAAAGGCATCAATATCTTGAGGGGAATGCTCGAGGGAGGGCTGCTGATCATCAATACCAACCGTACCATCGACTACATGCTCCAGTTTATTCCCAATGCGGATGTACTCGGCGCCATAGCAACAGTGGATGCCGAGGGCATATCGGGAATCAAGACCGTTGATTTTTCCGGGTCGGAGGGTGGTGTCGATGTCGCCGGGCTGGGCGCCGGAATTGCAGCTCCCATAGCCGGGGCCATGGCCCGGGTTAGCGGCATGATCAAGAAGGAGAACCTCGCCAAAATCGTCACAGACGTGGCGGGTATGGAAAAGGGCTACAACGAAGTGAAGTTGCAGAAGTTTCGCAAGAGCCGGGTCGAGTATTCGTGGGGTGGATGAAAGGTCGGAGTGTTTGGATCTGAAAATTGATAGGAGAAATCATATGTCGCAAAAGCTTCCTGAATATGGAACCATAAACGTGCCTACCGAGAGAGGGGTGCCATTCGGTGCTGTAACCCCTGCGCCCGTAGTCCAGCAGGACCTTTTCGTCACCTCCAACTGGCGGATTGTCCGGCCCGTGATTGATAATGAGACGTGTACGCGCTGCCTGACCTGCTACATCGCCTGTCCTGATTCCTGTTGGGCTTATGACGAGAAAAATGATGAGATGGTTTGGAACTGGAAGTTCTGCAAAGGCTGCCAGATCTGCATCCATCAATGCCCGGTGGAAGCCCTGTCCCCTGTCGCCGAGCTTGATTTCCCGGACGGAGTACATCGCTTGGAGAAACCCTTCTAAAAGGGAGGAGAAAATAAGATGGTTCAGGAGAGAATGTTAACCGGATGTTCAGCGGCAGCACAGGCCGCAAAAGCTGCAGAAGTCGAAGTGATCTGCTCCTTTCCAATTAGGCCCTATACCGCGATCATGATGGAGCTTGCCAAAATGGTCGCCAACGGTGAGTTGGATGCGGAATTCGTACACGGTGAAGGAGAGCATGCGCAGTTGTCGGTAGTGCTGGGCGCTTCCGCCGCCGGCGCGCGCGCCTATACCGGGAGCGCCGGAGTCGGTGTGACCTATGCTTTTGAACTGTACAGCCCGATGGCAGGCGGCAGGTACCCCGTTCACATGGCGATTGCAGACCGGACGCTGGACCCGCCGGGAGATTTCGGGTCTGAGCATACGGACGCAATGTCAGTTCGTGATCAGGGTTGGCTGATCGGCTGGGCTTGCAGCCCCCAGGAAGTGTATGACAACACTCTTATGGCATACCGCATTGGGGAAGATCCCCGCATCATGCTGCCACAGATCGTAGCCCAGGACGGTTATTTCATTTCTCACATTCCAGACAAGGTATTACTCGGCGAAACGGCGCAGGTAAAAGAGTTCCTGCCTCCGTACAAAGGGCCTCATCCTTTGAGCGTCAGTTGCCCCGTGTCGCATGGTCCCCAGATAAGACCCGATCAGGGCGCCCCCATGGATGCACAAAGGGCTCAAACTTTCCTGGACGTTCCGAAGGTGATTGAGCAGGCGACCGCTGATTTCAACCGCATCTTTGGTCGTGACTACGATCCGTTCCTCGAGAAGTACAAACTCGAGGATGCCGATATAGCATTCTTCATCCAGGGAGCTCACGCCAATACCTGCAGGAAAACGGTCGATATGCTCCGTGCAGGCGGGGTGAAGGCGGGCATGGCACGCCTGCGCTGGATCCGCCCCTGGCCCACGCACCAGATTGCGGAGGCATTGGGCCACGTGAAAGCCGTGGGGTCGATCGAAACAAGCACCTCCTATGGCGGAGCAATGAGAGGTGGGAACCTGATCCATGAGTTGCGAGCATCTCTGTATGATCTGGACGAAAGGCCGCTTGTGACCTCGTTCATGGCCGGTCTCGGCGGAGAAACAATCTATCCGGATGATTTCAAATATATGGCCGGCGTACTGTTGAAGATGGTGAAAGAGCAGCGGGTCGACAGGTACGTCCGCTGGATAGGATTCGACGAATAGATTTATCCATCCAACTCATGGAGGACAGTTAATGAAAGCATTCGATTATAAGTTCCAGACCTTTGAACCGATCAAGTCCTTCAAGGACGCTCCCAGGGAGGAGATGTACCTCCCCGGCCACCGTACCTGCGCCGGCTGTGGCCCGGCCCTGAATTACAGGCTGGTTGCCAAGGCCGCAGGCAAAGATACGATATTCATCGGTCCCACCGGTTGCATGTATGTAGCAAACTCGAGCTATCTTTGCACCCCTTATGCCGTGTCCTGGATTCACGCCCAGATCACCAACGGAGGGGCGGTGGGTTCCGGCGTGGAAGCCGCCACTAAGATTTTGATGCGCAAAGGAAAATATGATGGAGACAGATTCCCTAACATCATAGTTATGGCAGGTGACGGCGGTTCCGTGGACATTGGCCTCCAGGCGATGTCCGCCATGCTGTACCGGGGGCACAAGGTGCTCTTTATATGTTATGACAACGAATCTTATGCCAATACGGGAATTCAGACCTCACCCACGACGCCCTACGGCGCCAATACCACCTTCACACCTCCCGGAAAAGAGATTCCCGAAGGCAAGGTATTGTTCCCGAAAAACCCGCCTCAACTCGTCATTGGCGGACATCCGTTGGTCAAGTACGTGGCCACCACGACTGTGGGCTATCCACTGGAATTGATGAACAAGGTGGGTAAAGCCCTCAGCCAGCCCGGCCCGACCTTCCTCCACATGCTCGCGCCCTGTCCAAAGGGGTGGGGGTTTGATGAGAAGCTGACCATGGAAATGGGCAAGCTGGCGGTGGAGACCGGGATGTGGTCCCTCTATGAATGGGAGGGAGGTGAATACAAATACACCCATATTCCCAAAAAATACAAGCCGGTGGGCGAGTATATGAAACTCCAGCAGCGTTTCAGGCACTTAAAACCGGAGCATATCGCCAGGATGCAGGCTTTTGTGGATGAGAAGATCTCAAGTGTTAAAGCAACCGCAAAACCGATTGAGGCTGCTCCCGTCAGGGCCTGAACAATATCGGCATCCGATTGTCCTGAAGAAATGTGTGCAGGGTCTTAACGACCCTGCACCGCCCTGTAGGGCTGCAAGGGGGATAAGATGAGCACTCAGGAAGCGAATCAAAAGACTGCTTCGCCCTGGCTTGGGAATCCTTGGGTCCAATTGGTGGCCGGGCTATTCGGAATGATGATGATATCGAGCTGCCAATATGCCTGGACGCTGTTTGTTCCGCCTCTAACCGAGACTTTCAAATGGTCTCTGCCGGTAGTGCAATTGGCCTTCACCCTTTTTATTTGCGTAATGACCTATGCGGCGCCCTTAACCGGGTATCTTTTGGACAAGTTCGGCACAAGGCTTTTCTTTTCTCTCGCCGCTCTTTGTATCGGCTTTGGCTGGTCGGCGCTGGGGTTGGTGAAATCAATAGCGGGCCTATATTTCTTCTATAGTCTCGCTGGGATAGGAGCAAGTTTCGTCTACACCGGCGGCATCGCCACAGCCCTCAGGTGGTTTCCACAACGAAGGGGGTTGGCGTCAGGCGTAATGGCTGCCGGGTTTGGGTCGGGAGCGGCGCCGCTCATCCCGTTGATTGGGTATCTGCTTTCGAATTACGGCTATACGACAGCCTTCATGTGCACCGGAATAGGTTTTGGTCTGGTCCTGCTTGTTGTCGCTCAGATTCTCCGCTTCCCGACCTCCGCTCAAACCCAGGCTGGGGGCACGGCGAGTATAGCGGCAAGTGAGGGGAAAAGTTTTTCTCCCCTGGAAATGCTTAAGAAACCACAGTTCTACCTGCTATATCTAACATTTGTCGGGATGGCTTCAGGATACCTGTTGGTGACCGCTCAGATCAAGCCTTTTGCCAAGGAATATGGATTGGCTTCAAACATCGTGATCCTGGCTATCACGCTCAACAGCATAGCTAACGGGTTGGGGCGTGTAGTGTGGGGGGTCATATCCGACAAGCTGGGGCGCGAAAGGTCCATGTTCATAGATTTCCTGATTTGCGCTGCAGCGGTTTCGCTTCTGCCCGTTCTGGGCCACAACCCCATTATGTTCATGGTGTTGACGTTCATCGCCATGTTCACATTTGGGCCGATTTTCGCCTTCTTCCCCCCGATCACGGCGGACAGATTTGGAACAAGATATCTGGCGACAAACTACGGCTTCCTTTACAGTGCAAAAGGCGTCGGTGGGGTTGTTGGGGGATGGCTCGGTTCTCTTATAATTCTGTCGTTGGGCTGGGGGTTCACCTTCTACGGAGCGGCTGCGTTAGGGGTTTTTTCTGCAGTCAGTGCACTGGTATTGATGCGAATACCCAAACCGGTGTTGAAGCCTGCACCGGTTATCGTGCGGGCGGCTGAACATTAGACCGATGCCAACTGGAAATACTGCAACAATTCCAGTCCGGAAAAACTGGAACGGATCAGGGGGAGGGTGTAGAATCCCTCTCCGGTCAGACGAACTGTCCAATGCAGTGATTTGAGGACATGTGAAAACGCTCAGACAGGCCTTTGGAGGCAGCTGGCAGAGGACTGCACAGGCTTGAGCGCTTGGCGACGGGTGGAGACTCAAATGTACTCTTTCAGGACACTGGAAATCGTCGGTTACGGCAACCAAAAGGTTTCCAAGGTCTGATTACCAGGCGCTGTCGCCTGACGAACAAAAACAATGGCTGTTCACCGATGTAGAGATAGCCTCGGGGATTGCCCTGGCTCAACGTCATTACGATGCGATTACCTTAATCGGTAAGTCTTCGGGCACTCTGGCGATAAGCCACCTGGTTTCCAATGATACCAAGTTGGCCTTGAGCAGGATTGTCTGGCTCACGCCGCTCCTTCGTGACGAGAAAGTGCGAGCGCAAATCAAAGGTAGGCAGCATTCAAGCATTTCTATCCGGTTAGTGGAGGATGTGTCATGACGAGAAATCGTTTTTATTGGCTCCAGACCGCTAGACACATACTCAATGCACTATCGGCAAAACCTCATACTCATTGCGGCGCCGGATGGCTGGTAAAATTGATGTTCGGGGAAAATCCGATCTATCGCCATGTGAAGGACGGAGAAGAGGAAATCTATCAGTCTTATTTTATGGATATAGTAAATTCAGTGGATGTAATGAATCTTACGGCTCGAGCATGTTGCAAACCTTATGATGATGAATCGGCCCACAGAGATCTCAACACCATAAATCACGTTGTGCATCAGGCAAAAAGCGTACATAGTCTTTGTCCAGTTATTATCGAGACAATGCTCTGGCAGTATATTTATGCAGACCCGATGCTGAGAGAAGAAAATAAGTACCGTTGGATATATGAGGTTATGGCTAGAGATGATAGGGCATACTTTCCTGATGCAATAAACATGTATTATACCATGTATAACTGCTAAATTATTTCCGGCTGTCAAGACACCGGAGAATGCTCCTGATCGGCTAATACCAAGTTGCGTTCAAGAACGTGCTAGAAGCGAGCATACGAAAGTAGTATAGCCCCTTGTGGGCGCTTGGAAGTGCGGACGGACACAAGGCCCTATCCTACATCAACTTGAACGCAACTTGGTATAAGAGATCTTTCAGTGCACCGCTTAGATAAAGTAGATCAGGCATGACCTTTGAAAGATATATGCCTACTACCAGGTGAACGGACGAGGACAACCCTTATTACCGATGGAGAGATAGCGTGTAGTTTTAGTCGGTGAAAAGAGCACACCCGTAAGCCCTCGTATGATAGACTTATAAACAACCCTGTGCTATGTCCGCCGCGTAGCGCGGAAGGCATCCACGGAAGGGTCTATGGTGTGCGTTGGGCGGTCGCGGGATGTCTTTTGTCTTACCAGACTTCCGGATATGCCATTGTGGTGTACAATTCCTCTAACTTGACCTTGTGACTTCTCTCCATTCCGGCCAAAGCCAGAAACATCTCCTTTTGATCCGGGCTGGTGCTGGAATTGGCTAATGCCTGATACATCTCCATAGCCTCTTCCTCTTCCTTCATGGCCAAGCCGATGGCATCATAAGGTTTCATGTCGATTGAGGGCTTTGGTTTTTCGACAGTTTTGGCCACCTCGTAATCCGTGACATCGGCAAAATGGAAAGGTTTGGCTCCCGTTAAAAAACCTTCCAGGAAAATCTTGTGTTTTAGCTCATCTTCGGCCAGCTCTGCGAATATGCTTCTTAAATTGTTGTCTTTGACCTTTTCGCAAATACTTTTGTAGAAATCATGCGCAGCTATCTCGTTTCGAATCGCCATGGAAAGAATCTTCCTATACTCTTCAATCGTCATCGTTGCTCCTTGTAAATTCAATCAGCGGCATGTGGGGTAAAGGAAGATATACCGCACTGGATCTCCGGAGGCAAGGGCATAGCAGTCAGAGATGGAGTGAAGGCCTCCATTGAAGACTCCCGGGGAGACTTGAGATTGCACCGGTCAATATTAGAATAAAACTGATGCCATAGACACGCTACAAAACATGGGAGTCACTACAGGCGAGAAGGGATTTTTCGGATGAGAGATGAGATTGTTACAATTCCCATTTCGGAGAGTGAGAAAGTCTCAGGGATTATTTCCATTCCTGATGCTGGCCAAATCGATACCGGGGTTATCCTTGCGCACGGCGCCGGAAATGACATGAATCACTCTCTTCTCGCGTCATTGGCTGAAGGCCTTGCCGATGCAGGCTATCTTGCCCTGCGTTTCAATTTCCTTTACCGGGAGATGGGAAAAAAGAGTCCGGATAATCAGGACCTGCTGTATCTTGCATGGCAAGGCGCATATCGGTTTCTCGCCGAACATCCTGAATACCGGCCAAAGCATATAGTGGCAGCGGGAAAATCTTTGGGAGGAAGGATTGCATTGCAATTGGCGGCAGAAGGGATGCTTGCCGTTGAACGCCTGATCTTTCTTGGATATCCGCTTCATGCGCCCGGAAGGAAGGACCGGCTACGAGACAGTCATCTCTATAAGATCGCAACCCCAATGCTCTTTTTTGCCGGAACGAGGGATCAGCTTTGTGACCTGCAACTCCTGAGACAAGTATTGTCAAAGCTGATTGCGCCGTGGGAATTGGAAGTTATTGAAGGCGGTGATCATTCATTTCATGTGCCAAAATCTTACGCAATAAATCCCGCTGAAATATATGAACTGATTGTTTGCAGGACAGTTGAATGGCTGAGCGGGTGAGTATTTTTGATGTGAAACTCATTTTGAACATTTCTGCCGGGCTAAACTGACCATTCAATGAAAGCGAAGTTATTCCTGCAAAGATTGATTGCAGAGTTCTGTGATGAAGATTGGTTTTATCCCATTTTCCTGGCAGAGCTTCCGCAGATTCAGGAAACACATGGGGCAGAGGAAGACCATGGCTTCGGCCCCATGTTTTCGGGCATCGGCAATGTTGCGCAGCTTTACCTCCGAAGCCTTTTGCTTGTCCGTTGCCATGAGAGGAGCGCCGC
>Ga0187864_10003654_pt1 | contig 12479 bp, 8 predicted proteins | sample June2016WEW_11_4_FD_132985 | JGI IMG/M metagenome (GOLD analysis project Ga0187864, IMG submission 132985) | Peatland microbial communities from SPRUCE experiment site at the Marcell Experimental Forest, Minnesota, USA - June2016WEW_11_40 | ecosystem: Environmental > Terrestrial > Soil >... | reverse complement strand
GGGAACCGGCATCGTGAACGCTTCATTCGTGTCATCTATAAATCGCCAATTCTGGCTAAGCATGGTCCCCTCCCTCATCTAAGAGACCCTCAAACAACTGGCAACCTAGCTCTTCATCCACGAGCTGTAGTTGCGCGGGGTCGAATTTCCCCGGCTCCGCGCCAGTTTCAGCGAAGATTCGCTGGTCTCGCTCAACAGCGTCAATAAAGGTCCGAAGGTTTACGGCGGCAGCCAGCAGTTGGCGATACAGCTTCTCGTTCACCGCTTTGATCGGCTTGAAACAGCACTCGCCGATGAGCAACTTGCCGACCTCTGGGGAATATGGCAGAGAAGGATCTTGGACCACCTTCAGCACGTAGCAGAGCCGCACATGCTCGCCACACAATTCGCATCTAGTCTCAGACTCAGACCCTGCGTCGTAGCATTGCCCCTTGTACAAGAACCGAGCTGCATCCACCGACTGCCACGTGTCTCCCCCCAGATGTCGACTGGAGTGCCGCGCTCTCTTGTGGGATCGCGGCCCGACTTTCGTGAGATTGATTTGATCAGTCATAAACGTCCTCGCTCCTCTTCCTTTTCCTTAATATGTGCAACCATTGTGGTGATCGAAGAGAGGCGCCCATTCCGCCGCCCCTTTCTGCAGCGTTCATGGCGCCTAGCCGCATGCGAAAATGCTGTTGCCTTTGATTTCCTGCGTCGCGCCTGGGTGAGAATGCATCAAGTTCCGATTCCTCACCGTAGACTGAGCCATCATCGAAGATAAGCAGCTTGCTGCCGTCGCTCTGGGTCTCGAATGTCTGAACTGCCCAGTGCAGTTGAAACAAAAACCATTCGAGCCTTTGCGCGTAGTGGCGACCTCGTCCGTCGCTCTCCAGCTCTTCAAATCGCTCTTCCCAATATCTCGCGATGGTTTTCATATGAAATCCCCCTTTGTTTGTGTCGTTTCTTGCTGCCGTGCCCGGAAGTCCGGCCGGCTCGGGTGCTCGAATCCAGCAGCTGTAATTGCGTGGCCATAACTGGTCGCGAGTCGCATTCTGCTTTTCCATTGCCGACATCCATCGCGAAGCTGCCAGGGATGCGGCGATGAGGGGCCGGGGATGGGACTGTCGTCCCTTGCCCATCCCCGGCGAGGTATTGAAACATGCGCCACAATTTCTACGCACGGTCTCCTCCTTCCTCCGTGCCGCGTTCCTCAGACGGCTCCGAATTCGAGCCGTCATCCAGTTGCGGCACGCTCAGCCCTTGCAGCTCCGGAAGGGAGCGGCCAACGATCCCTTGGAGGTCGCCGTACATGCCGGCAGTTCCAGTCACCAGCAGTTCCAGACGGCGTTGTCGGCGAGCCCAGTGTTTCGTCTGGGCGCGTTTCTCCGCCTCCAGATCAGTCCCCATCTCAACAATGGCTTCGACGATCGCAGACACGCGCCCGCGGAACTGGACACCGGTCAAGTACTGGAACATGTGCTGCATTTTGTCGTCGCGACCCTGAACTGCCACCCGTGCCATAGATGCCTCGATGAGTGCGTGACGCAGCGCTTTGGCTAAGGGCAACGTGCAACGCATCGCCGCCACCCACACGCCATCCAGGCGGTCGAAGGTGTCGACACCTTTAGGCATTGTGGTGGTCACAATCGCTCCGACGTGAGCGCCCACGAGTCGTTGGTCTTCGCGGTTCTTGCGGAGCCAGTCGTTGATCCAGCCGCGTGTCCGCTTGCTTTCCCACAAAATGGTCCCGCACTGCAGACCGTTGGGGCCGACGACTTTGTGAACAAGGTCGCCGCCATTTCGACCGATGGGGACCGGCTCGATCAAGTCGCCAGGGAAAGCAGCCCGCAACATGGCTTCGAGTTCGAGTTCCTGGACCTCGCCTTGAAGTCGCTGCGATCCTTCTGCGCTTTTGCGCCGAAGGTCCTCTATCTGCTTCCCCATTTCGGAGATAAGCTGGTTTTTCTCGGCAATTTCAAGACGGTGTGCGTCCCCCTCTTCTTTCTGAGTAGCCGCCTTGACTCTCGCGACCTCGGCCCGGAGTCGGCGCTCAACTTCTAGCTCCAGCCGCTGCTTTTCCTCTTCGAGGGCTCGCTGTTCCTTGCGCAAGGCAAGCTCTGCGTTCTCTGCCTCCGCAAGCTTTGCTTGCTTCTCGGCAAGCTCCTGCTCGGCAGCTTGGAGCCGCGTGGCATACGACTCAGCCGCTTTTTGTTCGGCAGCTTTCGCGAGAACGTCGCGTTCCACACGCAGTTTGTTTTCTACCGCAGCGTCGATTTCGTTTTGACGAAGGTCGAGCTGCCGCTTCAGATTGTCCAGCGCAAGTTGGCGCGCAGATAGGTCCTCTTCGTGCTGTTTCAGTGCGGTCGCAAGTTTCTGCGATTCGCGCTGGATTTTGGCACGTTCGGCAACAATCAATGGTTGGGCTAGAGTTTCAGATAAAGGAAACTCAAGGTTACAGCGCGGGCAAGTAATGTTGGTTTCTTGCAACATAGCAGCCTCCTTTTAGGCTAGGTTGGGGCTGCTATTGCCACGAGTTCCCCGTTGGCGGAGAATGAGTTGAGACTGTTTCTCGGGCTTCTAGCAGCTCGGGTTTCGGTTGAGCCCCGCGTTCCAGCGCGGGGCGTTTTCTTTGGAGCTTTACTTAATCCTCACAATCAAGTGGTCGCTGGCAATCGACCAGCGGGCTCGATACCTCCTGTTCTGGCCAATCCTTATTCCTATTTCACTCAGGAAACCGCCGAAATCCTTCACTTCGCCGGCTGGTGGACAGGGTCTTGCCGTTTCTCCCAGGTCTCGCCTTTCCGCCGGTGTAAGCCATCTTCCGGTTGACCGGCCGGTCCGCTGATCAATAAAGGAGGCAAATTCGATCCCACGTCGGGCGAAAGCTGCCTTCGCGTTGCGGTCGAATTTGAGCAGCCCGTTCCTGCGAATAGAGACCATCGCTTCCGACATGTCAGCTTCTCGCTTGGTTATGCGCGGCATACGTCCTCCTTAGCGACGTCCGTGATGTCAGCCCGCGCCCCAACTGAGACAGACTGCACCTCGGACGGAAATTGTTTCGGCTCCCGGTAAGTGAGCCGGCAAAAAATCTGATACGCGACTCTCGCGTCTTGTCGACAGTAAGCCTTGATGTTCTCCAGGTCTCGCTCAGCCCACCACTGCGCTACCTTCGCGCCGTTGCCCGTTTTCGCCCCGCAGCCCAGAACCGCAGCTAGAGCATCGAGCGTGACTCCCTTCTTGTTGCCGCTCCAGTTGGTCCACAGTTGCAGCGTGTCAATGACGTCCGCCGTGTAATACTTGCGCGTGTCCAGCGTCCGGCTTGGCTGGATCCCTAGAATCCAGCTGCGCTGGCGCAAGAATCGAAGATCGAAGTCAAGAACGTTATGCCCCACGACAACGTCGTCAGGAACAATGGTCCGCCAGAATTCGGTAATGAGCCGGCGCTCGTCTTCGTCGGCGAGCGTGATTTCGGAGATCGTTTTTTGGTCATCGATCAGCATGCCAATACAAACGACGCGACCGCTCATGGCGTCCAGGGCGCCTTTCTCGTCCGTGGGATCCAGTGCCGCGGTTTCAATGTCAAGGACCACGGTACGCATACGACGTTCGGCACCGATGCGGTTGCCCCGCTGCCCGATTTTTGTTGTGCTGTTCATTATCAACTCCGTTCACTTTTCTAACATACCAATATGATACCACACGTACATATTTTGTCAATAGCAATATTGTGCTTGTTTTCATATATTTACAGGATGTAATTCCAGCTATCTCTTATTTATGTCTTGATTTTCTTTCTATGAATTGAGTATGTTCTGATAAGTTCATGTCCAAACCGAAGAAGGTTGTGATGGCCGCTTCAACTTCAAATTCGAGTCGTAGCTTCAAATTGCGAGGAAAGGTGTACCGACTCAGCAAGGCCGACATAGAGCGGGCTGCCGCTAAGGTTGAGCCTCGGGCCACGGACAAGTATGCCGTCGTCATCTCAGGGCGCGCCTATCCTCCGAAGCAACTCATTGAAGCAGCGCTCCACTTGGCACCAGTGACCTTCACAACGCTGGATGCTCAAAGAATTCTCGCGAGACTAGGTTTTCAGGTAGTTTCCTCGGAAAGACAGCTCTTAGTCGATCCCGCTGCGGGGACAGGTGCATTTCTCACTGGCGCTCTGGAAAGGGTGGCTGTCGAAACGAGAGCGAAAAAGCTTTTCGAAGCCTACCTGTACTCCAGTGGTTTGGGGACGTCGGTTGTCCAGCGTGAGCCCCACAGTGGCGGCACCATCCCTGACTTCGTCCTCACCGTAGCCGGTAAGCGGGTTGCGCTGGAGGTCAAGGAGTTGGTCGCTGCGGATTTTGACCTTGCATCCGAAGTTGAACTGTACGATCCCTGCCGTCCAATCCGCCAAAAAATTATGGAGGCGGGCCATGAGTTGGGTCGCTTAACCGACGCTTCTCGCTGTTTGGTCCTTCATAGCCGCTGTACGCCCTGGCCGATCTTCGAATGGCGCCTCATCTACGGAGCGATGCGCGGCGGGGGTGAAATTCCGGAAAGAATTACTAAGGGTCGGAAGCATGAAGATGTAGCTGACGAGGGTGTTTCGAGAGCATTAGACGCCGTCGTAGTCTTGGACCAGTTAAGGACTGGTTTTCTTCGATTCCGGGCGCATGTTGCGGCACAGGAGTCGAGAATCGGGAGGCCTCTGAGCTATACGGAATATATGGCAGAACTCTATAAGGCACGCGGAACCGAGCGAGACATTTTCCTGAGTCGATTGCGCGTGATCGTTCATGAGAGTCTGCATGCTCAGAATCCTTTACCCAAGGATATCTTCCGCGGACCATACGACGCATGGTACGGGGTCCAAGATGATGGGCAAATTGGCCGGACGTTTGTCGGTGAGGAAATCAAAATGTTAGAAAACGAGAATCGCGGCTCGCCAGGGTCCTAGATGCTGGCCGATGCGGCGCGCTCTACGGAACTTGATAGAACGGGATATCATTCGGATGCGGGCCGAATTGCTTAATATGAGTATGGTTTGTTCGTTCAATGGCAAAGCTGGAGTCACGACGTCCATGCCGAAGTCAACGCAATTACGTCGATGGTCTCGCGCGGCTGCAGAGCCTTTCAGTTATTGTTCATCGCGGTAGAGCGCGAGCGGTTCACGACTTGCGGAGTCTGCATGGACTGGATTATGCAATTTGCTGCGAGCGAAGACGTCTTGATTGTAAGCCAATTTTCAATCGGCGGAGAGCCTCAAGTTTTCAAGGCCAGCGAGCTGATGCCGCACTATCCTCGCTAGGTTGAAGTGCCTCATGGCGGCGTGATCAACATGTTCAAGCGGGTGTCTCCACATTCCGATACTGAGCAATCCGGCATCCCTGTGATAAGCCTATTTTCGGGCGCTGGTGGTTTGGATACCGGGTTCATTCGTGCGGGTTTTACTCCAATTCTTGCCATTGACGGCAACGACGCTGCTTGTGAGACATACCAGAAGAATTACCCAACGGTTCGAGTCATAAAGAAGGATTTGACGGAGGTTACAGCCGGTTTTATAGCGGAACGAATCTCAGAGTTGCCGATCCCCGTGACGCCCGTCGGGGTAATTGGGGGGCCGCCATGCCAGGCGTTCTCGTTGGGAAATGGTCACAAGCGGCACGACGATCCCAGAGCAGAGTTATCTACACGCTATGCTTCTCTTATCGCTAAGCTGAACAAAGCCTTCATTCTGGACTTCTTCGTTTTTGAAAACGTGCTTGGGTTAACCCACGAAGCGCACAGCGTGCAGCTGTCAGAATTCAAGAGGCTCTTTTCTAAAGCTGGTTTTTGGATATTTGAAGGACAGCTGAATGCTTATGATTTCGGTGTACCTCAAATTCGCGAGCGGCTGTTCATTATAGGGTTCAACCGAACGAAGTACCCACGTATAGTCTTCGAATTCCCACATGCAATTCGTGGTGGAATAAGGACCGTTCGCCAAGCGATCGCCGGTTTTCCAAAGCCCGTATTTTTTGAGGATGCCGATCCGGCGAGGCCCTTACCGTTTCATCCGAATCACTGGTGCATGACACCCAGATCTTTACGGTTCTTCAACGGTTCGCTGGAAGACGGGCACAAGAACGGTCGATCGTTCCGAGTGCTTAGTTGGAAGCGGCCAAGTTGGACTGTTGCCTACGGTCATCGAGAGGTGCATGTGCATCCAAGCCGCAGGAGACGGCTCAGCGTTTATGAAGCCATGCGACTCCAGGGATTTCCACGCAATTACCGGCTTTTGGGCACGTTATCCGATCAGTTCCGGTTAGTGTCCGACGCCGTGCCACCACCGTTGGCCAATAGCCTGGCCAAGACTGTTCGCAAAGCGATTACCTCGCAGCGAGAGCCTTACCCTCACGATTCGACGCACGATGTATTTTGGAATTCTTTGTATTCTTCTGTACATCTACCGCCCTCGCCAGCATTGTACGGATTCTTCGAAGAGTACTCGCGCATGAGGTTTAGGCGCTTTCCTTGGCGCGCCAGAAGCGTTTCCCCTTTTCACTTACTACTGGCTGAGGTGCTGCTAAAGCAGACGAAGGCCGAAGATGTCGCCAGAATCTGGCCAACCCTGATACGCCGCTTTCATACTCCCGAAAAGCTCTCGCGAGTACGTGAATCTGCGCTGGTGGATGTCCTGACACCGCTCGGATTGCAACGACAGCGCGCTTCCGCACTGAAAAATCTCGCACGCGTGCTGGTAAATCGATTCAGAGGGGAAGTTCCAAACAGCATGGAAGCATTGCTGACGTTGCCCGGAGTCGGTCTCTATGTCGCAGCCGCGGTCTGTTGTTTCAAGTTCGGCCAGCGAGTGCCGATAGTGGATGCGAACGTTCTTCGCATCTTCAGCCGGATCACCGGTGCCAGGCTTGGTGCTGATCTCCGACGATCCGAGCACGCTTGGATGATGGCTTGGAGTCTGTTGCCGCGTGAAAACTGTGCTCGCCACAATTACGGAATCCTAGACTTTGCAGCGAAGGTATGTGGCGCGATTCCACACTGCGGTTCTTGCCCTCTAAAGCGTAAGTGCCACTTTGCTCTGCAGAATAAAGATGCGACACAGTAGAGGATATGTGTGTGCTAGCCGGAGCACTGGTAAATGGTCGTATAAAGCCCCTCTTGTAAACCACCGCCCGGAAATGATTTCTGGAGGTTGAAAATTGCGAGCCGCTGACCGGGCGAGGCGTTCGCTAATGCGGGATGGCGTCCGCCTGGCGAAATGCCTCTAATCACTTCCATGCCGTGAAGGGTTTCCAGGATCACTGCAAGTTGCCCGTTCATCAAGGGCTGGATCTTCTTAATGATGCCCCACACATCCACAGGCCAGCCAGCATCAATTTGTTTTTCGATATGAAGGTATGCACTGCAACTGGGACGATATGCACAGTGGCAACAAGTCTCAGCTGACGGCGATGCCAGTTTTGCTGGTGAAACATGTTTTTCGTTGGTGCGAAGCACGGTCGCGTTAATCTCGTACAGCAGACTCTTCGCTTCTTTCACCAGATTCATGCATTCTGCAGGATCGAAGGGTACGACCACAGAGGGCCCCTGCGTCGGCATCAATTCCAATTTGTTGGGCCATTGTGCAAACGTAAAGCTATACAGAGCCGCATAAAGACGCAGCTGGATGGCAAACGCCTCTTTAACGCTCCCTCCCGCATCTGTGGATTCGAAAACGTACCCGGACTTGTAATCGCGAATGACAATACCCGCCCCGTCATAGTACGCGTGGTCGACATAGCCACAGACCTTCTCATCCGGAGTATGGACCCACAGCTCAAAGCCACAACCGGTTGCGCTGCCAACGTCAGCAACCGCGCGACCTTCCCGACAAAGAGCGATTTCCCGAGCCTTGTTGATGGCACGGAATGCATCAACACTGTAATTACGCACGCTCTTTCTCAGCGGCACAAGGGAATGCTCTAACCAATTCGAAAGCATTTCTTGCTCGGTGCTACTGACGAGAGTCACCCAATAACTCTCGACTTCTGCCTCAGACGATAATTCGCCCCTTCCAGCAGCAGCGAGCATCTCATGAACGATTGTCCCGACATGTGCTCGGGCGTTAGTTGGCAGTAATGCCGGCAGTCGGTGGCTTGCCCAAATCTCGCGCAACCAACAAGATTTCAGCCCGATAAACCTACTGGGACTGATACGCGAGATCGGTGCGATTGCAAAACTGTTCGGTAACACGCCCGGAGCCGTCATCGCCGGTGTGCCTCAGTTCGCCAAGCTCAGGTATGCCCAGCTCATACGACGCTGAGTGTTAAACGTATCGATGACCTGAAGCGAAACGTCAGGAGATATAGCCGCCATCGCTTGGGCGAGGAGCCCCTTTGGAATGTCTGAATTCCACAGTGGATGAGTAATGATAACCGCTCGTTTCGCCAGCTCGAACCCGGGAAGCGGCCCAAAATCACGAGGTGAGCACGCGAATGTAACCGAAAAGGAATCGCGTAGTTGGCGGGCAGCCTCGTTCCAGTTCTTCAGGTCTGGCCGACTGAAATCACCATCCAGGCCGCACGAATATGTAGAATCGTTCAACATCCGGATCAGTGACAAGCCCAGCCGCCAGTCCAATAATCCGTGATAGCTCATGTTGCGATACTGGCGGAGGCAATCAGGACATGACGAGTCGCAGCGTTTCGTGTGCTGCTCGGAAATTAGAGCGCCAGCAAACGAACCGTCTCCGGGCTTAGCATTCAGAATTAGGCTGAGCAGCTTCTCCCAGTCTTTGTGAATTTGATTAGCGAACCCGGCACCATTCGGTAGGTGATCAGCGATAACGATTTCGCCTGCAAAGGTGCCAGGACTTGATTCGATTCGACGAATCGTGCTGATTTCCAGCTCTTCAGGGTCAATATCGAGATAATCAGCAGCGGTCGATCGCAAGATGAAAGCGGCAGAATAGTATGCAGCTCTAATAGCAGCACCTTGCAGCCGATTCGCGCTCCTCCGAATTTGATCGAGGACAATGCCCTCCGGAATAGAATGCGTGGTCACGCGCAGAACATCTGTCGTTTTCGGAGCAGCTAGGGCGATCCGTTCGAATTGACCGTTGGGACGAACGGGAATTTCACCATCAGGCTGCTGAAAACGCTTATCAATCCATTGATCTCGGAGCGAAGAGGGCCCCGTCAGGAAGGAAGCTTCACCACTACACCCTTCGAACAGTTGTCCCCGCCTGTCGTTGACCCTAAGAACACGCCCCGAGTCAGAAATAGCCAGAGAAGAGTTCGTTCCTGGGCGCGGGGTTAACGGACCCGAATCCGATTCCGCAACGCTGGTGGAACCGCCAAATATGATATCGGCGTCTTCTTTTGCATCATCGCCCCACCTAAAGTCCGTTCTGAAGCCCATCGGAACGGCAATTGGAACGACTTGGAATCCGTCTCCAAGGTCGGCTGCCTTCGGGGTACCGCAGTTCGGGCACAGCTGATCGGCTGGCTCGGTTTCGTGTGTCCTCGCATAATAGCAAGCACCACATTTCGCAAGCCAACGCCGCCAACCCAAGGGATCAGTGGCAGTCGTACGGATCTGGTTGTGAAGAAAGATCAACGGTGAAGTGAAACCGACGGAAGTGTAAACACGCTTATCTTTAGTCTTTTGCGCGCCGGGAGCAAATTCAGTGATAGCCAGATCGAGATCGCGATCAATCGTCTTGAATTCTCGTGCTCTGAAATTCATGCCGTGATAAAGGAGGCGGGTTCGAGACGGCATGCCATACATCGGAAGAATCGCGCCTTCTGCGAGTCTTTCCGCGACACCAACTCCAGTAAGTTCGGGGTTGGTTAACGCGGATTCAATGTCCTTTGGCAATTGCCTACGCGCAAACTGGACGAGATCGCTCGGCATGATTCCATGTGCACCGGGCCCAATCAATGCAGCGACGGCCTGATCCACCTCGGGTGACGTTTCGAGCCATTTTTCGATCGCGGGCTTTACCTGTGCGTAGCTAGGGACTTCACCAAATTCGCCGTGGCTGTCTGGAGGAGTCGGGCTATGCCACCAGCGCACACCTGCGGCGCGAAACGCGCGCCGCAGAGCCTCCTTTGCGACAAGCCTCTCTACTATCTCGCGCCGACCCATCGAGATAAACGGAACGGGAGGTTTGTCACCGGTGATCCTCGACGGATATTGGTAATAGAACTCGTCGTGACTGCGCCCGCGACACAGCGTGATCGCAATTGCGAACGGCTGGCCGCGGCGACCGGCCCGCCCTACGCGCTGCTGGTAGTTGAATCTCATCGGAGGCATGTTTGCCAGAAACACAGCTTGCAGGCCGCCAATGTCAACACCGACCTCCATAGTCGTGGTAACACTGAGCAGATCAATTACATCGACGGCTTGAACGTACTCTCGATCTTGGTCATTATCGATGTTAACAACGATGTTGCGGAAGTGCCGCTGGCGTTGTGGCTGATCATCAGTTTGGGCCGTTAATTCCTCAGAATGCAGGCGAAGAGGTTCACGACGATTCACCGCCTCTGTGGCGTAGTAATTTCGCTTGTGTAGGTCCTTACATGTTGCATTTGGGTTCTTTGGCAGTTCGCGCAGGCACCTCGTGCATATCCCGCCGGCATCGTGAAGGTGCTCACGGGTACATAGAGGACAAATCCAGGCTGGGTCTTCGGGAACTGCCATTCGAACGAACAACCGCCTTGGCTCAATTACCAAGTGGTGGTGTCCTCCCAGTGCACAAATTGCATCCCAGAGTGCGTCCCGAAGGTCGGCCGCCTGAATCCCCTGGACCTTCGCACATTGATCTATATAGCTACGGACGATCGCGCGTGCAGATTCCCAGTCCGGCCACTCAATAAGTGGATACTCCTGCGGCTCTTGATGGTACCGGTATAAATCGCCCAGTACTCGCAACACTCCACGGACGACATTTTCGAGAGTGCTCGCCGACAGCCCGCACTTATTCCCTAAGAGCTCGTAGTTGTTCGCGTCAATGTCGAGGCAGGGAAAACCGAGACCGGCAGACTCAAATCCGAAATACGTCCTGCTAAACAACACGGAACAAACTTCAGAAATGATCTTTCGCCGCAACTTCGAGTTCTTCGCCTGTTCCGCTTCATCCGACAGCCCCGTGCGCCAGGACTGCATGTCATCGGTAAAGTCAAAAAACGTTGTCCAATGATGAAACTCCCCCTCGTACTTGAAGTCCTGGTATAGAACGTCGTTCCCAGCAGGGTTGACGCCCAGCCGCTTCATGCGATGGATCAGCACGCCAGCAATTGCCGAATTTGCTGCATCAGGGTTCTCAAAAAGGAGTCTTAGTGGCACTGTTCGCGTCGTACCTCGGCGCTCGATTTCGAGCAAGTCGGCTTTTGCGGTTGCCTGTTGGGCAACAAGGACTGCGCGTAACGCTTCCGGCAACGTTGACGGTATTTCGGACGACACGACCGCAAAATGCTCGCTGATACGAGTAGCTCTTTCAGGATTGATGTTCTTGAACTCCACCGCATCAGGCGATTGCGGCTTCCCGAACGCCTTGAGGTCGTTGAGAAATGATGCCTCGGCGCTGCAGGCCCGGTGAAGCTCATCGTACATGGCTTCTCGAACGAGGTCGCGGTAATGAAGGCGTTCGACACCATTCGAAATTGCTGCCGCATCTTCTCGACTGTCCGAGAAGATGACTAGCTTTCGATTTTCGCCCGCGGGAAGCTGATAGAACAGTTCCTTGCTGAGTAGCTGGCTGACCTTTGAAAAGCCCGTTCTAAATGCTCGAATGGGGGATTTGCGAGCCACTCTCCTGGCGTAATCAGCAGCACAGCAAGCGCAAACGGCTGGGAGAGCACTGAACTGGGCTTGCGCAGCTGCGTCGGCGAGACGGGGTAAATGAAATACATATCCAGGTACCCAGCGTCCGGCGGGCACGGCGGGAGACTTGGTGCCCAGGACTACACGGCCACTGAGGGTATCGAGAGAAGCAACATCCCACCGCGCCGTACTCGAAGCCTCGTCCTCGTTCGCGGGCTGTTTCCATTTGCCGGCGTCTGGATGCAATTTCTGCTTGCCTGTTGGCCAGAATACTGCGAATTGATCGTAGGTTCTTCTGTCTACGAATCGAGCCGCTTGTTTTTCGGGCAGGCCCTCGATATCCGGTTCGACAGTGAGGAGCTCCCAGCCACCATTGTTCGGCAATGATAGGCGACTGCCACCGTATAAGAGCGTTCCACATTGTTCACAATAGAGAAGTTCCAGAACACGATGTTTGGTGGACGTGCAGTCACATAGAATTCTCGTGTTTTCAAATAGCTTTCCAGCCGTTCTGTCATCACTCTCACCTGTACAGCCGCAGGTAGGATGTGTGCACGCCCACAATCCTTCGATGTTCTTGAAGAACCAATGCAGGCGGAATTGAGGGAGCAGTGATGCGGTCGCTTGGTCACATAGTGCTCGTGCAATCAAGAAACCACGAGCTGCAGCGGCAGCATTGTTTGCCGGCACCTCGGTTCCGAATAGTC
>Ga0187864_10003652_pt1 | contig 12488 bp, 6 predicted proteins | sample June2016WEW_11_4_FD_132985 | JGI IMG/M metagenome (GOLD analysis project Ga0187864, IMG submission 132985) | Peatland microbial communities from SPRUCE experiment site at the Marcell Experimental Forest, Minnesota, USA - June2016WEW_11_40 | ecosystem: Environmental > Terrestrial > Soil >... | reverse complement strand
GGGTCACCTCGATAAGCCACCTTTGTAGACGCTATCGAGAGAATGCCAATCCGTCTGGTCCGTAATTCATGTTGCGGGTCAATGGAGCAGGGCGGTTGTCTTGCGGCTGGGTAAGATCCGCGCTCTTGAGGGTCGGGGGCTGACCAGCCCGAGATTTTCGTGCCTTCGGAGTCGGTCACGAGCAGTACAATCCCAGGGTTGCGGAGTTGGAAAAGGAGATTCCGATTGACCGCTGACATAAACGAGAATTCGGCCATCGGCCCTGACCATCAACTCCTGGATCATGTTTCGGCGCGTCCCCGGCATGAGAGAGTGTGGCTCATTGTGTGGGGACTGTTGCTATTGGTCATTATTCTTGCGGTCGTGCTGATCTGGCGCCACCACGAGGACGCCCAAGAAGCGGCGGCCGCGGCGCACCCGGCGGCGGGAATCACCGTCACCACGGCGACAGCTCAAAAGGGAAACATCGGTATCTATCTGGACGCGATAGGCACCGTCACCCCGGTCTATACCGATTCGATTACCAGCCAGGTCAACGGCCTGGTCGTTGCCGTGCACTATGCGGAGGGGCAACGGGTACATAAGGGCGATCCGCTGATTGACATCGATTCGCGTCCATACCGCGCCATGCTTTTGCAAGCGCAAGGGGCGCTCGAGCGGGACGAGAACCTGCTCGCCGAGGCGCAGGTGGATCTTGACCGCTACCGTGACGCGTGGGCGCGCAACGCCATTGCCAAGCAAATCCTGGATGACCAGGAAAAACTGGTATTGCAGGACCAGGGCACGGTAAAAAACGACCTGGGTACGGTGCAGTTTGACCAGATTCAGGTCGACTACTGCAGCATCACCGCTGCCATCGACGGCCAGGTGGGCTTGCGGCTGGTGGATCCGGGCAACGTGGTGCAGTCCTCCGGAACGGTAACCCTCGCGGTCATCACGCAGTTGGAGCCCATCACCGTAGTCTTCACCATACCGGAAGACAGTTTGGGCCAGGTGCAAGCTCGCCTGCGCCAGAAGGCTAAGCTCGCCGTCGATGCTTTCGACCGCACCGCGCAGACGAAGATCGCCAGCGGGCAGTTGTTGACGATCGACAACCAGATCGATACGACCACCGGCACGGTCAAAGGACGCGCGCTCTTCGACAACAAAAACGATGCGCTCTTCCCGAATCAGTTTGTGAACACGCGCCTGCTGGTGAATACCCTGCAAGGCGTGACGCTTGTTCCGTCATCAGCCATCCAGCAAAATGGCCAAGCATCTTTCGTGTACGTGATTGAAAGCAATTTCGCTCACATCCGCAGCGTCAAGCCGGGAGTGACCGACGCCGGCAAGACGCAGGTGGAGGGCGTCAATCCCGGAGACGTTGTCGCCAACAGCAGCTTCGATAAGTTACAGGATAACGCGGCGGTCGTCGTCTCGAACAAGCCTGCCCCGCCCGCCGCGGCCGGGACCGGCGCCCCGTGAGCCCTTCTCGTCCGTTTATTTTGCGGCCGGTAGCCACGGCCTTGATCATGGCTGCAATCCTTCTGGTCGGCATTGTGGGCTACACACAACTGCCCGTCTCCGCACTACCGCAAGTCGATTATCCGACCATTCAGGTGCTCACGTTTTATCCGGGCGCAAGCCCGACCGTAATGGCCACCACGGTGACTGCGCCGCTCGAACGCCAATTCGGCGAACTGCAGGGCCTGAGCCAGATGACCTCCACCAGCTCCGGAGGCGCTTCCGTCATCGTGCTGCAATTCAATCTTACTCTGGCGATCGATGTGGCCGAGGAAGAGGTGCAGTCTGCCATCAACGCTTCGCAGAGCCTTTTGCCGTCCGTACTGCCCGCGCCGCCGACCTACAGTAAGACGAATCCAGCCGACGCCCCCGTGCTCACCCTCGCCATCACCTCGAACTCCATACCGCTTTCCCAGGTCGAGGACCTCGTCGACACCCGCCTTGCCCCTAAGATTTCGCAGCTCAGCGGCGTCGGCCTTGTGTCCATCAGCGGCGGCCAAAAGCCCGCGGTCCGCATTCAAGCCAACCCCACGGCTCTCTCGTCCTATGGCATCAATCTGGAAGACGTGCGCGCGGCGCTGACGCAGGCCAGTGTAAACGCCGCCAAAGGGAACTTCGACGGGCCGCGCCAGGATTACCAGATCGACGCCAACGACCAACTGGTCACCAGCGACGACTATCGCAACGTCGTCGTTGCCTACCGCAACGGCGCGCCGGTGATGCTCACCGACATCGCGCGCATCGTGAACGGCGTGGAGAACAAGAATCAAGCCGCATGGATGAATCAGACCCCTGCGGTAATCCTCAACGTGCAACGCCAGCCCGGCGCTAACACCATCAGCGTGGTGAAGAGCATCAAGAGTCTGCTGCCTCAGTTGGAGGCCGATCTGCCCGCCGGCGTTCAGGTGACCACGCTAACCGACCTCACCACTCCCATCGAAGCATCCGTCTCCGACGTCGAGTTTGAACTGCTGTTGACGGTCGCCCTCGTCGTCATGGTCATCTTCCTTTTTTTGCGAAGCCTTTACGCCACCATCATTCCGAGCGTGGCCGTGCCGTTGTCGCTGGTGGGCACCTTCGCAGCCATGTACATCCTCGGCTACAGCCTGGATAACCTGTCGCTGATGGCGCTGACCATCTCCACCGGTTTCGTTGTGGATGACGCCATCGTGATGATCGAGAACATCTCGCGGTACATCGAAGCGGGCGACCCGCCCATGGAGGCGGCGCTCAAGGGTGCGGAGCAAATCGGCTTCACCATTCTCTCGCTGACCGTGTCGCTCATCGCCGTGCTGATTCCACTGTTATTCATGGGTGACGTCGTCGGGCGCCTGTTCCGCGAGTTCGCCGTCACGCTCGCCGTCACCATCATCGTCTCGGCCGTGGTCTCTCTTACTCTCACGCCCATGATGAGCGCGCGAATCCTGCGCCACAAGCCGGAGCAACAGCAGGGGCGCATCTACAAAGCCTCGGAGCGCGTTTTCGAGCGCATGATCGCGTTCTACGGCCGCACGCTGAAGTTCGTTCTTCGCTACCAGACCATTACGCTGTTGATCGCCTTGGCCACGCTGCTGCTCACGATCTTCCTGTACGTCATCATCCCCAAAGGATTTTTCCCCGTGCAGGATACCGGCGTCATCCAGGGCATCTCGCAGGCGGCGCAGACGATCGGCTCAAGCGCCATGGCCGGGAAGCAGCAGGAACTCGCGAAGGTCGTTCTCGCTGACCCGGCCGTCGAAAGCCTCTCGTCGTTTATCGGCGTGGACGGAACGAATACGACCACGAACAGCGGAAGGATGTCGATCAATCTCAAGCCGCTCAACCAGCGTAACATCAGCGCCTCGGACGTCATCCGCCGGCTCAATTCGAAGCTGAACCAGGTTCAGGGAATTCAGCTGTTCATGCAGCCCGTGCAGAACATCACCGTGGACGATCGCGTGAGCCGCACGCAATACCAGTACACCCTCGAAGACCCTGATGCCAACGAACTGAATGACTGGACCAATCGTTTCGTCGCTCGGCTGAAACAGTTGCCGGAACTGGAAGACGTCGCCACCGATCAACAAATGGGAGGGCTTGCCGTGTCTCTGGTGATTGATCGCGTCACCGCCTCGCGCCTCGGCATCGCGCCCTCGACAATCGATAACACCCTCTACGACGCCTTCGGCCAACGCCAGATCAACACCATGTATACGCAGGTGAATCAGTACCACGTCGTGCTGGAGGCTGAGCCGCAGTTTCAGCTGGACCCCAACAAGCTGAACCATCTCTACATCCAGTCCAACGCCTCTTCAAACGCAACCGGCGCCGGCGCCTCCGCCTCATTCGCCTCCTCCGCATCGCCCTCCGCCGGCTCCAATGCGCTCACGAGCTCCGCACTCTACACTCCCTCGGCAAATACTCTTGCTCCTCCCGCAAACGCGCTTTCGCCAAGCGCCTCCTCGAGCGCAGGAGTGCGCTCCGTTGCCCCCACCAGTTCGACTACTAGCAATGCCGTGCCGCTGAGCGCTTTCTCCCGCTTCGAGAACACCACGGAGGCGCTCTCCATCACCCACCAGGGCCAATTCCCCGCCATCACCGTGTCATTCAATCTCGCGCCGAATGCCGCGCTGGGAAACGCCATCACCGCTGTCGATAAAGCGCAGAAGGATATGCGCATGCCTCCCAGCCTGCAGGCCGCTTTCCAGGGCACGGCGGCATCGTTCACCAATTCGCTGTCCAATGAGCCATTGCTCATTCTTGCCGCGCTGGTCACCGTTTACATCGTGCTCGGCGTTTTGTACGAGAGTTTCATCCACCCGATTACGATTCTCTCCACGCTTCCCTCGGCCGGCGTCGGCGCTTTCCTCGCCTTGATTCTTTTTCACCAGGATTTAAGCGTGGTGGCCATCATTGGCATCGTCCTGCTGATCGGCATCGTGAAGAAGAACGGCATCATGATGGTCGACTTTGCGCTGGAGGGCGAACGCAAGCACGGAAAGAACGCGACGGATGCAATCTACGACGCCTGCCTCCTCCGCTTCCGCCCCATTATGATGACCACCATGGCCGCCCTGCTGGCTGGGCTGCCGCTGGCGCTCGGAACCGGTTTCGGCTCCGAGCTGCGCAGGCCGTTGGGCATCGCCATGGTGGGCGGATTGCTCCTGAGCCAGGCGCTCACCCTGTACACCACGCCTGTCATCTATATCTTCTTTGACAATCTGGCGCATCGCTTCGCGCACAAACCGAAAGAGGCGGAAGCCGGAAATGCGGAACTGACGGGGCCGGCATGAACATCTCCGAACCCTTCATTCGGCGTCCGGTGGCTACCACGCTGCTCACCGTGGCGGTCGCCCTGGCCGGGACGATTGCGTTTGAGGTGCTGCCGGTAGCGCCTCTGCCGGAGGTAGACTTTCCGACGATTTCAGTGGGTGCAGGTTTGCCGGGAGCCAGCGCCGACATCATGGCTTCATCGGTCGCCACTCCCCTCGAGCGGCAGTTCGGTCACATTGCGGGCGTGACGGAGATGACCTCCGCAAGCACGCTCGGCAGCACATCCGTCACCATTCAATTCGATCTCAGCCGCGACATCGATGGCGCGGCGCGCGATGTGCAGGCCGCCATTAACGCGGCGCGAACCTATCTGCCCGCCAACCTGCCGGGCAATCCAACCTATCGCAAGGTCAATCCCGCCGATGCGCCCATCATGATCCTCGGCCTCACATCCGATAAATACGGTCCCGCGAGACTGTATGACGAAGCCTCCACCGTCATCGAGCAGAAGTTGTCGCAGATCGAGGGCGTCGGGCAGGTGACCGCAGGAGGCGGCGCGTTACCCTCCGTGCGTGTGGACGCGAACCCCACACAATTGGCGGGCTACGGGCTTACCGTCGCGAATCTACAGTCCGCATTGAGTCTGCAGAACTCCGACCTGGCCAAAGGCCAGATCACCGATGGCATGGTGACCGCGGACATCGTTGCCAACGACCAGATCTCGCAAGCCGACGACTATAAGCCGCTCGTCGTCGGTTATAGCCACGGCGCGGCTATTCGCCTGTCGGATGTCGCTCAGGTGACGGACTCCGTGCAGAACGTTCGTGCGGCCGGTTATTTGAACGGCAAGCGCGCGGTTACGGTCATCATCTTCCGCCAGCCCGGCGCCAACATCATTGCCACCGTCGATCGCATACGCGCGCAGCTTCCGGTTATCCAGGCATCCATTCCGCTCGGCATCGATACCACCATCGTTCTGGACCGCACCACCACCATCCGCGCCTCGGTCAGCGACGTCGAGAGGACACTGCTCATTTCCATCGGCCTGGTCATCGCCGTGGTGTTTGTCTTCCTGCGCAACGGCCGCGCCACGCTCATTCCCGGCGTCGCCGTGCCGGTCTCGCTGATCGGTACGTTCGCGGTGATGTACCTCTTCGGATACACCATCGACAACCTCTCGCTCATGGCCATGACCATTTCAACCGGATTTGTGGTCGATGATGCCATCGTGGTGATGGAGAATATCGCGCGCCACCTCGAAAATGGCGCGAGGCCCTTGGCCGCGGCCCTGAAGGGCGCCGAGGAAATCGGCTTCACCGTCTTCACCATCAGCATTTCGCTCATTGCCGTTTTTATTCCTCTTCTGCTCATGGGCGGGATCGTCGGCCGTCTCTTCCGCGAATTTGCCGTCACTCTGTCGACGTCCATCCTTGTATCCATGGTCATCTCCCTGACCACCACGCCCATGATGTGCGCCTATTTATTGCGGAACGAGCGCGCGGAAAAGCATGGCCGCATCTACACGGCCAGCGAAAAGTCGTTCGACTGGGTGCTGTCGATATATCGCCGCAGCCTGCATTGGGTGCTGAAACATCCCGCGCTCACCCTTGTCGTGCTCTTCCTCACCATCGCTCTCAACGTCGTGCTGATCGTCAAGCTACCCAAAGGCTTTTTCCCGAACGAGGACACCGGAGCGATCACCGGCTCAGTACGGGGCCCGGAGGACTCGTCCTTCCCGGCTATGGACAACTCCGTCCAGCAGATCGTCGGCGTGGTCAAGAGCGACCCTGGTGTCGAAAACGTGATTGCCTTTACCGGCGGGAATGGGGCCACAAATACCGGCTTCCTCTACGTTGCGCTTAAGCCGCTGTCAGCGCGCAACGTCAGCGCAGGTGACATCATCAACCGCCTGCGCCCCCGATTGAACCGCCTGCCTGTAGCTTCCGCCTTCCTCCAGCCCGTGCAAGATCTGCGCATCGGCGGCCGCGCCAGTAACGCCCAGTACCAATACACGATCCAATCCGACAACGTGCAGGATCTTTCCAAGTGGGGACCTATCCTCTTGGCGCAGATGAAACGCCTGCCCGGTCTGCAGGATGTCAGCTCCGATCAGCAGAATGGCGGCCTGGATGAGCTGATGAACTACGATCGCACCACGGCGGCAAAGCTCGGCCTTACTGCGCAGTCGCTCGACTCGACACTGTACGGCGCATTCGGCCAATCGGAAGTGTCCATCATCTACACGCAGTTGAATCAATATTATGTGGTGCTGGAGGTCGCTCCCCAATATTGGCAAAGCCCCGATGGTTTGAAGGACATCTACCTTCACACCCCCGGCAGCAGCAGGATTCCGCTGCTCACCGTGGCCAAAGGAGAAGCCAACACGACGCCGCTGGCCATCAACCATACGGGTTTGTTCCCTTCGGTCACTGTGTCCTTCAACCTCGCCCCGAACGTCTCCCTGAGCGACGCCACATTGGCCATCAACCAGATGCAAAAGCGCCTCGGCACGCCTTCCACTCTGCGGGGCTTCTTTGCCGGCACGCTGGAGGCCTACCAGCAATCTCTCAGCACCGAGCCCATGCTGATTCTAGCCGCGCTGCTCGCGGTCTATATCGTTCTCGGCGTCTTGTATGAAAGCCTGGTCCACCCGCTGACCATCATCTCCACTCTGCCGTCGGCGAGCGTAGGCGCGATGCTCGCATTGTTGATCTTCAAAGAGGACCTAAACATCATCTCCATTATCGGCATTGTGCTGCTGATCGGAATCGTAAAAAAGAACGCCATCATGATGATCGACTTCGCTCTTCAGGCCGAGCGCCAGGAAGGAAAGAGCAGCGCCGACGCGATCTTCGAAGCGTGCATGCTGCGCTTCCGTCCCATCCTGATGACCACCATGGCCGCGTTGTTGGGCGCTCTGCCGTTGGCGCTGGGAACCGGCACGGGTTATGAGCTCCGCCGCCCTCTTGGGATCACCATCGTGGGTGGGCTGATCGTGAGCCAGATGCTCACGCTCTATACCACGCCGGTCGTCTATTTGGCGTTCGACCGGCTCCGGCTGCGCATGCAGGGAAGGCAGCACGACATCATCGACCATCGCGCCGGGACAGCCCCCAGCGCCGCGGATTGATGGGGGCTATCATGGGGCGCACGAGATTATGACTCCTCTCCATCTTAGAGCCGCAATCTGCCTCGCCGTGGCGCCGTGCCTTGTGGCGGGGTGCATGGTCGGCCCGAAGTATCAGAGACCGTCCGCGGAAACTCCTGCGGCTTACAAGGAACTCACTCCGGCCGATTTCCAAAATACCGACGGCTGGAAAGTGGCGCAGCCGAACGATGCCGCACTCCGCGGCAAATGGTGGGAGATTTTCAACGATCCTCAGTTGAACGCGCTGGAAGAAAAGGTCAATGTTTCAAACCAAAACATCGCCGCCGCCGCGGCAAGCTTCCTTGCAGCGCGCGCCATGGTCAAGGAAACTCGATCCCAGCTTTTCCCCACAGTCACGACCAATCCATCCATTACCGTGCAAAGGCCCTCCGCCACATCATCCAGGGGCTCCGGTTCCGGCTCGGGAAAAGGTACCTCATCTTCCTCGACCAGCACATTTACCGACTACGACCTCCCGTTTGATGCGACTTGGCAGCCGGATTTGTTCGGCCGCATCCGCAACACCATCCGATCGGCCGCTTACGGCGCGCAAGCCAGCGCGGCGGATCTCGAGAATACCCGCCTCTCGGTACAGGCCGAGGTTGCTATCGATTACTTCCAGCTTCGCGGACAGGATGCCTTAAAGAAGTTGTTGGATTCTACCGTGGCCGCTTTTCAACAATCCCTCGACCTCACCAAGGCTCTCTACGAAACGGGCATCGACTCCGACGAAGCCGTGGCGCAAGCCGAGACTCAACTCGAACAGACGCAGGCGCAGGATGTCGCTCTAGGCATCCAACGGGCGCAGTTTGAACATGCCATCGCCATGCTGACCGGCCAACCGGCATCCACGTTTTCGATTTCCTTCGAGCCGCTCGACGCAAGTCCTCCGGCGATTCCCTTCGGCGTTCCGTCCCAGCTTCTCGAGCGGCGTCCCGACATTGCCGCAGCAGAGCGCCTGGTCGCTCAGGCCAACGCGCAGATTGGCATTGCGAGAGCGGCATACTTCCCGACGGTGACGTTGACCGCAATGGCAGGCCTCCAAAGCACTTCGTTCACGCAGTGGTTCACATGGCCGAGCCGCTTCTTCTCGGCCGGCCCGGCGCTCGCCGAGACGCTTTTTGACGCCGGGTTGCGTCGAGCTACCGTGATGCAATTCAGGGGTCAGTATGACGAGACGGTGGCCAACTACCGCCAGGCGGTGCTGACGGCTTTTCAGCAGGTGGAAGACGGCCTCGCATCGCTGCGCATTCTCTCTGTGGAGATTCAGGATCAACGCACGGCGGTCACATCGGCGGAAAGGAACCTGGCCATCGCCACCGATCGCTACAAAACGGGAATCGACCCTTACCTGAATGTGCTCACCGCGCAAACCACGCTGCTATCCAATCAGCAGACCGCTGTCACTCTTCGGATTCAGCAAATGACCGCCAGCGGAGCGTTGATTGAGGCGCTCGGCGGAGGCTGGGATGCCTCGCAAATCCCATCGCCTGCGCAACTGGTCGGCAAAGGAACCTTAACGCCCTAAGGGAGACGGCCGTGCATCTTCTGACGCTGCGGCCGCTGCGCGATGCTGAATATTAATAAAATTCTTCTTCCCATCGATTTCCCGGATACCTCGCTGCCTGTGATTCATCAGGCCGCTGCATTGGCCCGCCATTTCCATTCGGAGATCGTCATGCTGCACGTCGCGAGCCCGCAGAGCCATGATGGCGGCGTTCCGGAGGGCGGCCCCGAGCTTGCCGCTTGGGATATGCTCGCTGAGGTCGTCAGAAACGCCGAGAAAAACCACGACCGTTCTCTCGGGCCGGAGCTGGATGGCCTTGCCATTCACCGCGTGTTGGCCACCGGCGGCGCGGCCCAGGCAATCGTGCAGACGGTCCAGCAGCAAAAGGCCGACTTGATCATGATGCCGTCCCACGGCCAGACCTTCTGCCGGTATCTTCTCGGCTCTGTCACCGCGAAAGTGCTGCGCGATTGCGAGTGCCCCATTTGGACCGGCGCCCACGTGGAGGAATCGCCCATGCAGGAGTTCGCGATCCGCCACATCCTCTGCTCGGTCGAGTTCAACCCTCACGACCGCAAGGCGGTGTCGTGGGCCGCGCAAATGGCCGCTGAATTTGGCGCCCGCCTCACACTCGCTCACGTCACTGCCGGCGTGAAGTTTTGGGGGCCGGGCGGTACCTACGTCGATGCAAAGTGGAAAGAGGCGCTTGTCGACGACGCTTCTCAGCGTATGTCGAAGCTCCAGCAAAAGATGGCCATAAAGACGGACGTATTCATCGGCAGTGGTGACGTGCCCAAAGTGCTGAGCCAAGCCGTGACCCAAACCGAGGCGGACTTGCTCGTTACCGGATGCCACCCTTATGGCGGTCGCTTGCGGACCCACGGCTACGCAATCATTTGCGCGGTGCCGATTCCAATTCTAAGCGTGTGAGGGCCCTGAACCGTTCCACGCATAGCATCCTTGGTATGTCGGCGCACTTTACTTCATCGGGCAGCCACTCCCGGCACGCTGTCCGCGCTCTTGATTTCCATTCATAATTCTCAACAATGCCCGGTGAAAGGTATACGAACTCGAAATAAGGGTACGTCGGTCGGGACGCTGGTTCAAAGCGCAGCAGGATTCGCAGCAGGCAAGAGCGACGCAATTGCAACCGTGCACGACTGCCCAGAATCAGTTCCTTTTGAGGTGGCCGCGGCGCTCTTTTGGGCAAGCGCATTTATCAACGATTATGAGCCTTCAGGAAATGGGGATTTTGGGCAAGTAGGGGTTTTTGAGCAGGCTTCGAAACGAAGGCGGGAAGTGCAACGCAATCGGGCGGAGGACCCCCTCCATTCTTGCATAGCGCGTCCAAGGCTGAGGCGGCGGCACGCGGGCCTTTCGGCGGGTTGATCGCAAGCGGGTGGCACACCGCAGGGTTGACGATGCGGCTATACGCAACCCATTATCTGTCGGATGCCTCCAGTCTTGGTTCACCAGGAGTAGACGAGTTGTGTTGGATTCAACCGGTTCGGACCGCGTAGGCCCGCCGAGCAACTAGCAGGCACCGTATTCTTTCGTGGCATCGACCCATACTTTCACGAGATCCGGGCTACATTCATCCATCGACGAGTTCGCCGCCATGATGAAGCCACCGTCTTTGCCGAGGATCTCACACAGTTTCTTAGTGAGCTCTCGAACCTTTTCAGGCGTTCCCACTTGAAGCAAAGAGGCCGGGAAACATCCGGAGATACACATTACATCTCCTGCCGCCTCCTTCAATTTGGAGATATTGGTACTTTGGAAGTGGCCGGTGGTCTTCCCCTTGGGCAATTCGCGGAGATAGTGGACGCGCTCATCCCAAACGCCTTCGTAGAACAACATCGGCATGATGCCTGCATCAACGAGGTCCATCACCAGACCCTTCAGTTGCGGCCAGTAGAAGGTCTCGAACTGCCTGAGGGACATGAATCCATCTGAACCGCGATGCAACGGGATGAATGCCGACTTGGAGCCCATCGCCTGGCAGGATTGGATCGCTGCCTCCGCACAAATCCGCCGTGCCTTTTCTTCCGCGGCAAGTAACTTGTCGGGCCGGCGGTGCATGTCCAGGAAGATTCCACGCATGCCCCGCAACGTGTCGCTCATGAAGTCAAAGGGCGCCAGAGCAAAAGCCCCCGGACCCGAACTGCGGCCAATGCCAGTCGGGAAACCAAGCGCCTCCATGCGCTGGGCATACTTACGCATCAGCGGGCCTCTTTCGGCATGGACTTGAGCTACTTTCACGAGGGCTTGCAGAGCAGCCGCCGCGGATGGATTGTTGATGAGCCCTCCGAGGGTCGCGAATGTTGGGTAGCCGGTCAGCAGGATCGGGATCCGAGGCAGATTAACCAGCCCCTCGAGTTTCTGGTACATCCGCGGCAGAATCTTCCGCAAGGTGAAATTAGTCGGATCGTCGAGGAACTCGTCATAGTCCTCGGCCTTCATGTACTCGCCCTCAATGTATTGCATCGGTTTGTCGGGAGGGAGCCCGTAGCCAGGCCACTTGGTCTGTCTGTCACCCAGCATGACACTGGAGGTTGAGAGGAAAGGGCCGAGGCCCGATGCTTGGTCCGGCTGGAAATAGAGCGCCCACTTCTCCAGGAGCTCTTGTGCCTTCTCAAGATTGGCGTCCAGCTCCTGGTAGGTAATTCCACCCAACCTTGCCAGCATGTATCCAAAGTTCAACCTGATTGGTACGCGGTCTGGTTTCCTCAGCCCATAGGCATCCAGGAGGCGCTTACTACGCTCGGCAAGTAGTTCTTCAGGTGTCTTGGACATGCTGTTCCCCTCTTGTTCTCTCCTGCGTCGTCAGTGTTACGCTCCCAGTGCATCCGTGCGGAAGCCCCGGACCTGATGTAGATGCGGGTGCACAGGGCTCGATGCCTTCTGTGGCATGGCTGCCTCCTTGTCGAGCGACAAGTATATATACCCAAACGCGCCCAAGAGGCTACAAGCTATTGCACAACCCTCCGTAAGACGATCATGAAGCAGGCGATATGAAAGAACGCCCGGTAGATTCGGAGCGAGCGGTCGTAGCGGACGACCAAGCGCCGGAAGTTT
>Ga0187864_10003650_pt1 | contig 12491 bp, 11 predicted proteins | sample June2016WEW_11_4_FD_132985 | JGI IMG/M metagenome (GOLD analysis project Ga0187864, IMG submission 132985) | Peatland microbial communities from SPRUCE experiment site at the Marcell Experimental Forest, Minnesota, USA - June2016WEW_11_40 | ecosystem: Environmental > Terrestrial > Soil >... | reverse complement strand
TCGCCAAATACCTGATTCTCAACAACAAACGACTGCGACTTTCTGACTCAGTCGTACTAATCCGCCCTACGCGCTTCGGCGGGGCGAAGGCCCGCGTACTCATGCTGACCTTTGGCACGTCTGAGTTTTGCGGCAAAATCCGCCTAGGCGGAGCTAGTGTCCAGAGTTTTTCGCACATTTGGTTTGGGCTGAGCGGCACAAACTCCGATCCCGGATTTCGCTGCCGCTCAATCCGGGCTACGCTTGCTCAATCAGGGCCACGCTCGCTTCCCTTTGCCAAGGCGCACCGCGGTTGTTCCCACTTGGCGAGACGGCCGAGAGTGGGTTACAGAGGTCACAGCACCGAGTGGGTTAATCATGTCGAAAGCACCAGTTCAGCCCAAAAGCGCTCCGGCTATTGTCGGTACTGAGGAGGGACGTTGTCCTTGCTGTGGCTGGTCGACGTCAAACACAGCCGCACCGAAGCTTCGGATCATCAACGTAGAGCAAAAGAACGAACGGATATCATCGACCGGAACTGTCCGCATGGCACACTGCCCAGCCTGCGGAATGGCGATCAATGAAATTAATGAAGTTGTTCCGATCGAGCTTGCCGGCTTGCGGTGTTCTTGCGGAGGGACAGACTTCACCTTTGCGATAAGATCCCTGAAGCCCGATAGGTTACAAAATCCATCTGAATGGAAATTCGATCTCGATATCATTTGCTCCAAGTGCCGCCGCAAGAAGCTAACGGAAAAAATTGCTAGCTTTTTCAGGTTGAAAAGAATCAAAGTAGGGCCTGCTGGCGTCGATTTGGTGATGAAGTAGAAAGCGGCAGCTTGAGCAAAGATCATCAAGTCAATCTGGGTGTTAACATTGAAGGAAGCGTAGGGTGGGCAAACGCGCGGAGCGCCGTGCCCACCTCAGCATCGACGAAGTCTCGGATTCGGCACGTGGGCACGCTTCGCTTGTCCATCCCACTCTTGCTTCACTATTAATTTCGACCGCCTTGCCGCCTCAGAAAACGTTCTTGCTCAAATCGAGCCCGTCGCTTTTGCAATGGCTCCCCGCGCCAACGCGTCAACTTGATCCTGCACCAGAACATATTGCGGTCTATAGAAAAGTCCGTCATTCTCGATTGCAGTAGGCTTACAGACAACTAGTCCACTGTTCGGACCGAATTGGCGGATTACACGTTCTGTAAGTAAGGGCGAGCATTTTCCTGAGCGTGCCGTCCTGCCCACTGAAATGTCGGCAATGAAGTCTCCTACCGCTAACCAACCATGGCCATCCCACGATGGATTGGATTTGCTGAATGTCTGGCCATCGACATTGGAATCCTCCCCGAAAATTCTCTTGTCGTCGACATACAGTGATCCGGCGACAACAAATGCTTTTGCCTCGAAACGCTTTTCCAGCATCACCGCGTACAACGCACTCATAATCATGCAGGCGCCTGGCATAGGGGGAAAGTGATTCAATATTTCTAGCCCAGTTTCGCATAATACTTTCTTCTCAGCATCAGATAATGCGCGTGCGCAATGCGCGTCGGCGTCGGCGCGAGAAAAAGCCGTGGTAATTAGTGAATGCAGGTCTATTCGCTCTTCCGACGTTCGATCTCGTATCGACAGGGTTGCTTGGTCAATCCTATCACTTCGTATGCTGCTCGTAATACCGCCGCAGGATCGCGTTGATCCGCGACTGATAGCGTTTGCCCTGCGCGCGGAACCAAGCGAGTACGTCCGTATCGATCCGCAACGTCATGTGGCCCTTGCGCCGCGGCTTCGGCAGTTCGGTGGTGAGCCAGTCGATCTCTTCCATGGCGTCGTCGGGATCGCGGCCCGAGGGCAGGGGCTTTTTCGTGGCCGCCTTCCAGTCGGTTTTGATCTCGCCGCGTTTTTCCATCGCGCGCAACTCAGCCGCCGTGCGCTTCACGATGTTTTCTGACTTCCTGCTCATGTGCTCGCCTCATTGTGATCACGCGGATAGTCTCGCCGCGCCAAGTCCACACGACGGTGAAAAAGGCGCCTTCGATCTCGACCGTTGTTTTCCACCGCTCCTCCTCGTTGCGGGGCGTCGGCTGGTGGATCGCCGGACGCCCGTCGAAAAATCGATAGGCCGATGCGAAATCAAGCGCTCGATGCTTGAGTATCTGTGCGCGCTTGCGCTCGTCCCATTCGAATTCCATGCGGAACCTTTATCATATGTGCATACATTTTGTACATACAAGCGACTGGCGGCACGGGAATCGATTTAAAGGGGGATGGTGCGCTTTCCCGGACATCCGCTCGTCAATCCGGGGCCGGGCAAAGCGAGGAGCCCGGAATCCATAGCCCCTGCGTTCGTGGTTATGGATTCCGGACTTGCCGCTTCGCGGCAATCCGGAATGAGGGTCAGGACACCATCGCCGGCGCTGCGGCCGCCACATTCGTGAGCTCCGGCTGCTCGCCGTAAAGCCATTCCATTCCGGCCATGGCGTCCTGCGGCGAGCGCGCGCCGAGCATGATGTTGCGCAGCTCCTTGGCCACGCCGGCGGCGTGATAGAATTCGCCGTAGACGCGAGCCATGATCTGCACGCGGCCGGTGCGCAGATAGCGCGCCTGCTGATAGGCGCGGAAGGCCGCCGGGTAATCGCCCTGCAGCTCCACGACTTTGTTGGCAAGGCATACCGCGTCCTCGATCGCCATGCAGGCGCCCTGCGCGAGATATTGCAGCATGGGATGGGCGGCATCGCCGAGGAGCGTGATGCGGCCGCGGCTCCAATCCTTGATCGGCAGCCGGTCGCACAAAACCCACATCCGCCAGCTCTCGATCTTGTTGAGCAGCGTGCGCACCGGCTCGCAGGTTTTGGCAAAACGCTCGTGCAGCTCGGCCGGATCGCCGTAACTGTCCCAGCCCTCCTCGTAGCGGTTCGAATGGAACACGGCGACGAGATTGAACAATTCCCCGGTGCGCAGCGGATAATGGACGAGGTGCACCTTCTCGCCGGCCCAGATCACCATGTCGCGCCAGCGGAATTTCTCCGGCATTTCCGAGGTCGGCAGCACGGCGCGATAGGTGATGTGGCCGGCGACGTTGGGCTTGCCGTCGCCGACGAGCATCTGCCGGATCGTCGACCACAGCCCGTCGGCGCCGATCAAGGCCGCGCCGCGATACTCCTTGCCGCTTTCGGTCTGCACCGCGATGCCGTCGCTCGTCTCATCGACGGTGACGACTTTCTGCGCGGCGTCGAGCCGGATGAGATTGGACTGTCGGCACGCTTCGAGCAGCACCGTGTGCAGATCGGCGCGATGAATGAGCGCGTAGGGATGTTTGAATTTCTGCAAAAAATCCGCGCCGAGCGGAATGCGCGTGACTTCCTCGCCGGTGATCGAATCCATCATGATCAGATTGTTGGGAAAGACCGCGAGCGCGTTCACCGGCTCCATCAGGCCCAAAATCTCGAACATCCAGAACACATTCGGCCCGAGCTGGATGCCGGCGCCGATCTCCTTGAACTCGGCCGCTTGTTCGATCACCTGCGCGGCAATTCCTTTGCGCGCCAGCGCCAGCGCCGCCGCCAGCCCGCCGATGCCGCCGCCGACGATCAGGATTTTTCGGTCTTTCCAATTGCTCATGCGTTCGTTTCCTCCCGGGCATTTTAGAAGGCGCGAGTCTGACGGCAAGGGCGCGGGGTACTGCGCAGGTATACGCGAAGGTGGGGAAAGTGAAGCGAACGCGAGCGGCTAGCTGCTCCCTCCCCCCTTGTGGGGGAGGGTGGGGAGGGGGGTCGAGAGGCGACGCGCGAACGTCGACGGAATTGCTTCACCTCCCGACCCCCACCCCTAACCCCTCCCCACAAGGGGGAGGGGAACATGCTCCTCACATCCGCCCGAGCGCGCGCAGCACGCGTTCCGGCGTGAACGGCATCTCGACGAGCGGCGCGGCGCCGAGCGGGCGCAGCGCGTCGTTGACCGCGTTCATGATGCAGGCCGGCGCGCCGGCGGTGCCGGCTTCGCCCGCGCCCTTGGCGCCAAGCTCGGAATCCGCCGTCGGCGTCACCACGTGGCCGACGTCGATATCGGGCATCTCGCCGGCCATCGGCACCAGGTAGTCCATCATGTTGCCGTTGAGGAGCTGGCCCTCTTCGTCATAGAGGCAGTGCTCGTAGAGCGCGCCGCCGATGCCTTGCACGATGCCGCCGCGGATCTGCTCGTCGACGAGCTGCGGATTGATCAATGTGCCGCAATCCTCGACGCACCAGTGCCGCAGCAGCGTGACCAGCCCGGTCTTGATGTCGATCTCGAGATAGGACGCCTGCACGCCGTTGGTGAAGGCGAACGGCCAGGCGCGCGGCACATAATGGCGCGTCACCAGAAACTCGGCCTGGAAGCCGGGCGGTAGCGTATCGGGGCGGAAATAGACGATGCGCGCCACCTCTTCGAGGGGAAGGCGCTCGCGTCCCGTATCGGCATCGACCACGATGCCGGCGCGGATATCGAGCGCTTTCGGGTCGGCCTGCAGGATCGAGGCGGCGGCCGCAAGCACATTGGCGCGCAAAACCTTGCCGGCTTGCCAGGCGGCCTCGCCGCCGATGCCGGCCGCCCGCGACGCCCAGGTGCCGCCGCCATAGGGCACGTTGTCGGTGTCGCCGGTGATGACGCGCACGCGCTCGATCGGCACGCCGAAGGAAGTCGCCACGCATTGCGCGATCACCGACTCGGCGCCTTGGCCCTGCTCGGTGACGCCGGAATGGCAGAACACGGCGCCGGTCGCGTCGAGCCGCAGCGTGGCGCCGTCCTGCGAGGTGATACGCGCGCCGCCGACACCGTAGAACGCGGCGGACGGATTGGTCACCTCGATGAAGGAGGCAAAGCCGATGCCGCGGTGGACGCCTTGCTCTCGCAGCTGCGCCTGCTCCGTGCGCAGCTTCTTGTAATCCATCATCGCCAAAATCTTGTCGAGCGAGGCGTGATGCGACAGCTTTTCGAACTTGATGCCGGAGGCGCCGGCCGTCGGATACGCGTCGTCGGCAATGAGGTTGCGTCGCCGCAGCTCGGCGGGGTCCATGCCGATCTTCGCCGCAGCAAGCTCGACCAGACCTTCCGTAACCGCCGTCGCGATCGGGTGGCCGACGGCGCGGTACTGGCACATGACATTCTTATTCTGGAACACGACGCGGGCGCGGGCGCGGTAATTTGCGCAGGTATACGGACCGCCGACCAGGTTGACGACCTGGTTCGCCTCGATGCCGCTGGTGCGCGGATAGACCGAATACGGCCCGACGCCGGTCAGATCGTCGATCTCGAATGCGGTGATCGTGCCGTCGCGCTTCACGCCGATCCGCGCTTTTACGCGGTGATCGCGCGCGTGGATGTCGGTCGAAAAACTCTCAAAGCGGTCGGCGACGAATTTGACCGGCCTGTTCAGCAGTTTTGTCAGCGCCGCCGTCGCCATCTCGTCGGCGTAGGTGTGCACCTTGATGCCGAACGAGCCGCCGACGTCCTTGGTGAGCACGCGGACCTGGTGCTCCTCGAGATCAAGGTGCTTGGCGAACAGGTTCTGCATCATGTGCGGCGCCTGCGTGCCCTGATAGACGGTGAGGCGCTCTTCGCCCGGATTCCAGTCGGCGACGATGGCGCGCGGCTCGTTGGTGACGCCGGTATGGCGGCCGAACACGAACGTCGCCTCGGCGATCGCGTCGGCGTCGCGAAAACCCTTGTCGGGATCGCCGGCGACGAGCGCGCGCTCGAAGGTGAGATTGTCGCCAAGCTCGGGATGGATCACCGGCGTCGCCGCATCGAGCGCCGTTTCCGCATCGGTGACGGCGGCGAGCACTTCGTAATCGACCTTGACGAGCGCGCAGCCGTCCTCGGCTTCGGCGCGCGTTCGGGCGACGACGGCGCAGACCGCCTCGCCCTGCCAGCAGGCGCGCTCGATGGCGATGGCATGCTGGGGCGCTGATTTGATCCCTTTGAGATGGGTGAGCACGCCGACCCACGGCGTGATCACTTTCGCAAGCTCGGCGCCGGTGACGACTGCGATCACGCCGGGCGCTTTTTTTGCCTCGGCCGTCTCGATGCTTTTGATGCGCGCATGCGCGTGCGGCGAGCGCAGAAAAGCGACATGCGCCATGCGCGGCAGCACCACGTCGCTGACATATTGGCCGCGGCCTTGGGTCAGCCGCGCCAGATTGGGCCGCGGCACCGAGCGGCCGATATAGGAGTTCGGCCGATCGAGGGCGGAGAGGGCGGAAGGCTGGTCGTCGGCGATTTTCATGGCGACACGCTATTATCCGCTCGTTCCCGCAAGCGCTCTTGCCGTCGCGACGGACTCGATCGCATCGACGATGGCCTGGTATCCGGTGCAGCGGCAGTAATTGCCGGAAAGATGCTCGCGGATCACCTCCCGGCTCGGCACGCCGCCGCGGCTGAGCAGCTCTTGGGCGCCGATGAGCATGCCGGGCGTGCAGTAGCCGCATTGCAGCGCGTTGCGGCGCTGAAAGGCCGTTTGCAGGTCGGCGATGGCGCCGGAATCCGACAGGCCTTCGATAGTCTCGATCTCGGCGCCGTCGCATTGCACCGCGAGCACGAGGCAGCCGCGCACGACTTCGCCGTCGAGCCGCACGGTGCAGGCGCCGCAAACGCCGTGCTCGCAGCCGATATGGGTACCGGTCAGGGACAGATCATCGCGCAGGAAATCGACCAGCGTCTTGCGCGCCTCGACGCGCGCGGAAATATCCTCGCCGTTCACACGCAGGCTGATGTCGAGGTGGCGAGTGTCCATGGAAGACCCGGCGGCCGTTTTCCGACGCAATTGATAGCATCCGGCGCCGGCGGAGGCCAACCGCGCAGATCGCATTTTGCGATTGCACGGCCGCTTGCGGATTTGCTTAAGCTTGCCGAGGGCAGCCGGCGGGCGCTGCCGCAAAATGAGGACTTAACCGTGCCGGATAATTTGACCGATCTCATCACCGAACTCGCCCTTGCCAACCGCATCCTCGGCCACGAAGGCGTGCTTGACGCTTTCGGCCATGTCAGCGTGCGCCATCCGAGCGATCCGGGCCGCTATCTGCTGCCGCGCTCGCGCTCGCCGCTGCTGATCGAGCCCGACGACATCCTGGAATACACGCTCGATTCCGAGCCGGTGAAGCCGCCCAAGGTGGCGCTTTACGCCGAGCGCGTCATTCACGGCTGCATCTATCAGGCGCGCAGCGACGTCATGGCGGTGTGCCATCATCACGCTGCGGCGGTCTTGCCGTTCTGCGTTGCCGAAAAGCCGATCGTCCCGGTCTTTCATCTCGGCGGGACGATCGGCGAGGAGATTCCGTTCTGGGACCAGCATGACGAGTTCGGCGACACCAACCTCCTGGTCGTGAAACAGGAAGAGGGGCGTTCGCTCGCGCGCACGCTCGGGCAACATTCGGTGGTGTTGATGAAGCGCCATGGCGCCACTGTCGTCGGCGGCGGCTTGAAGGAGCTCGTTTCGCGCTCGATCTTCCTGTGCCAGAACGCCGAATATCAGATGCGTGCTCACATGCTCGGCGCAGTAGCGCCGTTGCATCGCGGCGAGATCAAGCTCGCGGGCACGGTCAATCTGATGCCCATTGTCGTGGCTCGGACATGGGAATATTGGAGCAGGCGGCTCGAGGCGGCGGGTGCGTGGCCGCCGCGCGGCGGGGCGAAGAGAGCGCGCGGAGTGCAAGGCAAGCCGGCGCGCGCCACCCCGCGCGCACGCGGCAAGGGGAAGAGAAGATGATCTCCACGCCCGCGTGAGCCCGATGCTGACCATGTCGCGCCGAAAGTTGCTCCCTGCGCTGACGGGCTTGTTCGGCTTGCGGCGTGCGCTGCGGCCGCGCCCCGCCTTCGCCGATGCGGGCGCGTTTCCCGCCGACTTCGTGTGGGGCGCTTCGACCTCGAGCTATCAGATCGAAGGGGCGGTCGATGCCGACGGGCGCGGCAAGAGCATCTGGGATATCTTTTCCCACACGCCGGGGCAGGTGAAAGGTGGCGACACCGGCGACGTTGCCTGCGATCACTATCACCGCTGGCGCGAGGACGTCGAATGGCTCGCCCGCGGCGGCTTTTCTGCCTACCGCTTCTCGACCGCGTGGCCGCGCATTTTTCCCGCCGGCGTCGGCGCCGTCGAAGAGCGCGGCGTCGATTTCTACGATCGCCTGGTCGATGGGCTCCTCGCCCGCCACGTCACGCCGTGGCTGTGCCTCTATCATTGGGACCTGCCGCAGGCATTGCAAGACGAGGGCGGCTGGCTTACCCGCTACATCGCGGAAAAGTTTGCCGATTACGCGCGGGTCATGGCGCGGCGTTTGGGCGACCGCGTCAAGCATTGGGCGATGTTCAACGAGCCCAATGTCCACGCGTTGTTCGGCCACGGCATCGGCAGCCATGCGCCCGGCCTGACCGGCTTGCCCAACATGCTGGCCGCGATCCATCACCAGAACCTGGCACAAGGCCGCGCGCTGCAAGCGCTGCGCGCGGAGCGCGCCGACCTTCGCCTCGGCACCGTGATCAATTTGCAGCCGATGCGGCCGTCCTCGGACCGCGAGCAGGATCGCACCGCCGCCGCGCGGTTCGATGCGTTCTGGAACGGCGCCTTCCTCGACCCGCTGTTCAAGGGCTTTTATCCGGCCGCAATCGCTGAAAAGTTCGTGCCGTTGATTGCGGCCGGCGATCTCAACACGACGCAGCAGAAGATCGACTTTCTCGGCGTCAATTACTACGCCCCGATGTATATCGCGGACGCGCCGCAAAGCCTGTTCGGGGCGTGGTTCGGGGCGACGCCCGCCGGCACGCGCTTTACGGCGTTCGGCTGGCCGATCGACGCCAGCGGGCTTACCGAAACGTTCATGCGTCTACGCGATAACTACGGCAATCCGGAAATGTATGTGACCGAGAACGGCGCCTGCTACGACGATCCGCTCGCGGCGGACGGCACGGTGCACGATGACGATCGTGTCGCTTATCTGCGCGAGCATCTTGCCGCCGCGCGCGGCGCGCTTGCCGAAGGCGTCAACCTGCGCGGCTATTTCGTCTGGTCGCTGCTCGACAATTTCGAATGGGCGGAAGGCTACAGCCGGCGCTTCGGCGTGGTTCGCGTCGATTTCGCGACGCAAAAGCGCACGCCGAAGGCATCGTATCAATGGCTGACGGAATTTATCAAGCAGCAGAGGTCAGGGCGCGCCCCATGACCGTCATCCTGAGGTGGCCGCGAAGCGGCCCTCGAAGGATGCGGCCGAGGCGCCTCGGCCGTCGCCCTTCGAGGCTCGCTTCGCTCGCGCCTCAGGGTGACGGATCAGAATCAATGCCGGTCGCGCGCGGCGGCGCTGATGGCGTTGAGGATTTCCGCACGGCCCGCGGCAAGCGCCCCGCGCACGGCCTGCTGGGCGCCGATCTCACCCATTTCGCGCTGGCGCTTGACCGTGGCCGAGGTCATCAGCGGCTCGACGCCGAGTTCGCGCAACGTCTCCGCCACCTCCTCCATCTCGGCGGCGCGGCGCTCGCCGTGGCTCGCCATGCGTTCGAGGTTGTAGGGAATAACCTTTGACCAATCGAGGCCGGGATAATTGTTCTTGAGCGAGGCGGCGACCTCGTCGACGACGCCGGCGCGCGCGGCGGCCAAAAAACACTCCAGCGTCAGCGCCTCGATCCCCTTGATCATCACGCTGCGCACCATCTTGATCGCCGCCGCAGCCCCGATTTCCGCTCCGGCGAGGCTCACGCGCATGCCGAGGGCGGCGAGCATGGGAGCGACGACCTCGGCATGCGGACCGGCGATCAGCATCGGCGTTTGATGCCGCGCCGGATGAATGGGTCCAAGCACCGCGACGTCGATGTAACGGGCGGCGTCGCCGAGGAGCTTTGCCGTCTCCTGCTTGCGTCCGGGCGAGACCGAGTTGATGTCGAGCAAAAACGGTTTGCCGACAAGATGCGCCTTGACCGAACGCGCTGCTTCGACGCTCGCGGCTGCAGTGACGGCGGAGACGATGATCTCCGCTTCGCCCACGGCCTCCGCGGCGGAAGGCGCGCATTCCACGCCGATCATCGCGCCGGCGCGCTTTAGCCGTTCGCCCTCGGCTTGCGGGAACAAAATGTCCCATGCCGATATCCGCTTGACGCCCGCCTCGCGCAAGCCCGCCGCCATTGCCTGGCCCGCTTCGCCGAAGCCGATGAAACAGATCGCCGGCTTCATGTCTGGCATGGTGAAAGCCCTTCTCGCGTCTTAAGTCCGCCAATGATGGCAGGTTCGGCGCATATTCCGCAATGGAGCCTCGATCATCAAGACCGTCGGCTGCTGCGCAGCGCTGCGGCAATGGCCCAGCTTTTTCGAACGTGATCGGTGTTGCCGCAGGTCGGGCAGCCGCGTAGGATTCATGAAGTTCAGGGGAGGATACCGCCATGACTCGCATTGGCATGCTGGCCGACCGCCGCCGCGTCCTCGCCGGCGCGGCTGCGGCCGCCGCGACGTTGGCCGCGCCCGCGGTCCTGCGCGCCCAGGGCGGCGCCCTGAAGGTCGGCGTCCTGCTGCCGCGTTCGGGCTACGAGGCCGGCATCGGGCAGGATTGCCAGCGCGGCGCCAACATCGCGCCAGCGATCTTGAAGTCGATGGGCCTGCCGGATCTCACCCTCATGAACGGCGATACGGAATCGAATGTCGACACCGCGCGCGCCCGCGCCGAGCAGCTGATCAACGAAGGCGCTCAGCTCCTGATCGGCGCCTTCGATTCCGGCCAGTCGACCGCGATCGCTCAGGTCGCCGAGCAGAAGGGCATTCCGTTCGTCATCAATATCGCGGCGGCGCCCCCTATTACCGAGCAAGGCTACAAGTTCGTGTTCAGGAATTTTCCGACTGCGCCGATGATCCTTGGCGACGCCTTCGCCGACCAGAAGGAGATTTTCGCTATTACCGGCGCAGCGCCGAAGTCGGTCGTGTTCATGCACGTGAACGACACCTACGGAACGTCGATGGCGAAGGGCATCGGCGCGGTCATGCCGAAATTCGACATGCCGTACACGATCGCCGAGGAAATCGCCTACGATCCGGCTGCCCGCGATCTTTCGGTCGAGGTGGCGAAAGCCAAGGCGACCGGTGCCGACGCCCTGCTCGTGGTCAGCCGTCTCAACGACGCGATGCTGTTGACGCGGGAGCTCGTCAAACAGCGCTGGACGCCGCAGGCGATCCTGAGCATGGGTCCGGGTTGGTACGAGGATCAATATTTCAAGACCCTGGGCAAGCTGTCCGACGGGCCGATCAGCTTTGTCCCCTGGTACGACCCGCACAAGAAACTGACCCCGGTGCTCGAAGCCGCTTTGGCCAAGGCCGACCCGGGTGTCAACCTGAACACCAACCACGTTTTCACTTTCGAGGCGCTGCTGATTGCTGCCGACGCGTACAAGCGCGCCGGATCGACCGATCCGAAGGCGCTGGCCGACGCGCTGCGCACCACCAACATCACCGACAATGTCAGCATCGGACCGGGCATCGCGTTCGACGCCAAGGGTCAGAACGACAAAGTGAAGGATGGCGGCATCCAGAACCGTGGCGGTAAGATCGTGACGCTGGCGCCGAAGGAAGCCGCCAACGCCAAGCCGGAGTGGCCGTTGCCGTCGTATCTCAGCCGCGGCTGAAGGCGTTTCGGTGCCGCTGGAGGTCTATCTCAACGTCGCCATCGGCGGGATTTTGACCGGCCTCGTTTACGGCCTGATGGCACTCGGCCTGTCGGTCATTTTCGGCGTGGTGCGCGTGGTCAATTTCGCCCACGGCGAGATGATGACGATCGCAATGTATATCGCGGTCCTGCTGAGTTCCGGATTTCACCTTGATCCGCTGATCCTGCTCATTCCGATCGCGGCCGTGCTGTTCGTGTTCGGCTACGCGCTGCAGACTTCCCTGATCAATCCCTTTATCACCCGGCCCGAATACGTTCAGTTCTTGCTGCTGGTGGCGCTGGCGATCATCATCACCAACACGTTGCTGATTATCTTCGGCCCGGACGCTCGCTCGGTGCAGACCTTGTATGCGCTCGAGAGTTTCCAGGTCGGCGCGATGATCATCGACGCCGCCAAGGTCTATGCCGCCGCCGCCGCGATCGTATTCGCCGCTGCGCTGTTCGCGTTCTTCCGCTTGACGCTGGTCGGCAAGGCGATCCGCGCCTGCGCCGACAACCACACCGGCGCGCTGGTGGTCGGGCTCGACGTCAAGCGCCTCTACGCGCTCACCTTTGGGCTCGGCGCCGCCTGCGTCGGGGCGGCCGGCACCATGCTGGTGCTGATCATCGACGTGACGCCGATGCTGGGACCGAGCTATACGCTCCTTGCCTTCGTCATCGTCATCACCGGCGGGCTCGGCTCGATGCCGGGTGCGCTGGTCGGCGGCGTGCTGATCGGGGTCACCGAGGCGCTCGCCGGCCTGTTGTTCACGCCGTCCGCCAAGAGCATGTTCGCGTTCGGCATTCTCGTGCTGGTGCTGCTGTTCCGGCCGCAGGGCATTCTCGGCAAGAGGCTGACATGAGCGCG
>Ga0187864_10003649_pt1 | contig 12493 bp, 6 predicted proteins | sample June2016WEW_11_4_FD_132985 | JGI IMG/M metagenome (GOLD analysis project Ga0187864, IMG submission 132985) | Peatland microbial communities from SPRUCE experiment site at the Marcell Experimental Forest, Minnesota, USA - June2016WEW_11_40 | ecosystem: Environmental > Terrestrial > Soil >... | reverse complement strand
TTCAGGGACGTTACCGAGAAAGCGGGGCTTACCGGCGCCGGCTTCTCGAACGGCGTCGCCGTTGGCGATTACGACAACGACGGCCACCTGGACCTGTTTGTCGGCGGCGTTCACGCGAACCATCTCTATCACAATAACGGTGACGGTACATTCACGGATGTCACGGAGAAAGCGGGGCTGGTCACCCGCGATTCAGAGTTTGGTCCGCTATGGTCAGTGGGCGGAGCCTGGCTCGATGTCAACAACGACGGCTTGCTCGATTTGTTCGTCCTCAACTACTTGGCCTGGGATGTCAAGACCGAGCCTCCGTGCTATATCCAGCCCGGCGTCCGCGACTATTGCCATCCAAAGTTTTACAAGACGACACCCAACCAACTCTTCCTCAACAACGGCGACGGAACGTTCCGCGACGTTTCCGCGGAATGGGGACTTCGCGCGCATCCGGGAAAAGGCATGGGCGTGGGCGTTGCGGATTACGATCTCGATGGCTGGGTGGATTTGTTCGTGACGAACGACACGATGTGTAACTGGCTGTTCCATAACAAGGGCGGCGGAAAATTCGAGGAGGTGGCTTTCGAAGCGGGCGCCGCGCTGACGGAGAACGGCCAATTCATCTCGGGGATGGGCGTAGACTTCCGCGATATTGATAACGACGGCTTGCCGGATATCGCTTTCGCGGCACTCAATTTTCAGACGTTTCCGCTGTTTCGCAATTTAGGCGGCGGCGTGTTCGACGACGTGACGGTTTCGAGCGGCATGGCAAGCCTGAGCCAGTCGATGGCGGGTTATTCGCCGACGCTCGCCGATTTCGACAACGACGGTTGGAAGGACTTGTTCGTCACGCGAGGACACGTCGAGGGGGTCTCAAGGCCCGATATGCCGAGGGACCAGCACAATACTGTGTTCCAGAATCTGGGGGGATTCAAATTCCGGGCGCTCACTGCGGAAGCTGGCCTTGCCGCGCAGCCGCCCAAACGCCTCCGTGGATCGGCGGTGGGTGATCTCAACGGCGATGGAAAGCTCGACGTCGTGACGAGCGCTCTCAGCGCGCCGGCGGAAATCTGGATCAACGACAGCCCCGGCGAGAATCACTGGCTGGCTTTCAAGCTGGAAGGAACCAAAAGCAATCGCGACGGCATCGGCGCAAGAATCAAAGTCGTGGCAGGCCAATTGACGCAGTACAATCATGTTGCTTTTACGAGGGGATACGCGTCATCGAGCGCTGGACCGGCTCATTTCGGTTTGGGTCCCCACAAAACAGCAGATCGCGTGGAAATTCGCTGGCCTTCCGGGATTGTGCAGGAACTGAACAATGTCGCCGCCGACCGTTACGTAACGATTGTCGAAGGCGCCGGGTTCAAATAAGTGGGTAGCGCGGACCGCCGAGTTTGCGGTCCGCGTCTTTTGGGTGTGGCCCGGTCAAATTCGGGTTCGCAGATCGGACGGTATTCTGATCCGGTCAATGATCAGGCCACAACGCTCGATTTGCTCCGCCGGGCTTAGACCCGCATATTCGTTGAAACTCGACCAGCGCCAATCCTGGGGGCGACTCACCAATCCCGCCCGCACTGGATTCTGGTGAATGTACTCGACCTTTTCGTTATACTCCTCGACCGTGCGCAGGGCGCGGTCGAAGAAACGCGGCTGCCACAGTTCGCCCTCCGTTCCCCGGCTCTGATTGATGCCGCTCATAGAGCTTTGCTTGACGGACTTGATAACCCCTGAAATCGTCTCCGGAGATCGCGGCCCTGCGACGCAGTGCCAGTGATCGGGAAGGAAAACCCAAGCCGTCAAGTAGAATGGGTGCAAGACGCGAGTACGGTTGAAAGCGCGCGCGAGCAGCGTGAAGTCAGGCTCGGTCAGTTTTGTACGGCGTGGGAGCAGGCGCACGCTGATAAAGAAATATCGGTTGGAAAGAAAAGGCCGCCGCAGCTTTGACACGGCGATACAATAACAGCACGGCTAGTCTCGCGGCCAGGGAAAAGACGCGGACCGCAAAATCGGCGGTCCGCGCTACCCACCCCGATTTACGATTGTGGTAAGTCATTTGGTGTGGGCTGCTTTGAACAGATCCGTCGAGCTGATGGTAGCGATAACGCTGCAACGAGAAGAACGTTAAATCCTATTCTCAGCCACAACGCCGGCGTAATCGGGTCGCGTAGAAGCAACGGCCCTACGGCATAGTATAAGGCCGCAAATCCGAATACAATCAGTGAGGTCACGCGCCCGATTTCCCGCAATCGCCATAATTGAACGCCGGCGAAGGAACCCACGATTACGGTGATTATCCAACCGAAAATGGTAATCCATCCGAACGCCCCTGTCGCGATAAGCGTCCTATACCCGTCCATATGCCAAGCTCGCCATACGAACCGAACCGTGAAAGGCACGTTCAAGCCAATATAAATCGCTAGAACTCTTAGGATAATGCGCATGATGGAACGCCCCAGTTTGAAATTATGTCGTTCTTCCCGTTCTCCGCTTTTCACAAGACTGCTAGATAGCGACAAGGTAATACACACTGCTAAGTAGCGCGGACCGCAAAATCGGCGGTCCGCGCTACCTGCTTTCATTGCGTAGCTGCATTGGCGCCCGGCGGACGCACGGTGAACAAGAGACGCTCCATCGACGAGGTAGCCTGGTCGGGTTCGGAACTGCCTTTCGTGAGGCGCATCATCTGATTTGATTCTTCAGCGGCTTTGTCACTCTCTCCCATCTTCAGGTAGGCCGTGCGCAAGAGACCATGCGCGAGATACAGCGCGGGCTGAAGCCGCACAGCGGCGAGGAGCTGCTGAACCGCATCCTTGTAGTTTCCCTCATCCAAGAGAATCTGTCCGTCCAGTGCTCTAATTGCGGCATCTTCGGGGTTTAAGGTCACTGCCTGAGAGATGGCCTTCTGCGCCTCTGGCAGGTTGACGGGGGTCGTGTTGGTGATGGCTAAAGCTTCGTAATAATAAGCGTCCGCTTCCCGGCATCCGAGGGCAATTGCTAAATCGAGCATCTGCTTCGCTTGCCGCGATTTCAGTTCGTCCTCGAAGATCATGCCGTTCACGAGGTAGGGGAGGTCCCACGCCGGCCAGCGGGACTCAATTTGCGCCAGCACCTTCATTGCTTCTTCGCTCCGCACCTCGTCGGCGTGGGATCTCCCATGCGCCACCGGCAAATCAAGAGCAATCGCCCGCGCCAGCCACAAGTTAGGCGCATCCGGGATCAGGCGGGTTGCATCTTCCAGCAATGCTGCCGCCTGCTTGAATTGGCCGTGTTGAATCAGAAACGCAGCGGCCTCAAAATACATATCGGCACGCCGGGGAGCCGCGCGAATACCTCGATCGAGCGAGTCCGCCGCTTCTGCGGTTTTGCCCATAGAATCCAGGATCTGGGCGCGAAGTATAAAGTAGTCGCCGGCGCGTTGGTCGGCGGGCATTTCATCGAGTTGGGCCAGTCCGGCTTCGGGGCTGACGGAATGGAACACGGCGATTGCCAGGTCGAGCTTCGCATCCGGCGCCTTTTGGAGAAATTCCGCAGCCAATCCATACTGCTCATTCGCCAGTAGGGCTTTGCCGCAATCGGCCAGAGTGGCGGTATCGGCTCCCGCCGCGAGCACCTCCTGAAATACTGCGGCAGCGCGCTTGCTTTCTCCTTGGTTCAGCAGATACTCGGCAAGGCGAGCCTTGGGAGCGACATCGTTTGGGTTCTCATTAACCGCGGCTTGTAATGATTCAAGATACCTGGCGTCCTGCTGCTCCGGGGAGAGAGCGAGAAAATCAAGCAGACCCGCGTGTGGGTGAAGCTGGCCGCCGCCGGCAGCGGCTTCCTTGAATGACGCTAACACCGCCTTGAGCTCCTCCGTGCGACCCAGTTTTTCGAGTGCCTGGCTGTAATGAATCAAAATGGCCCGATCGCGGGGAGCCAGCTTGAATGCCTGCTGCAAGAGCATCGCTGCTTCTTGCGCCCGATCCTGTTGCAAGTATATCCGCGCTTGCCAGTCCAGAATCCGTGGATTGTTAGGATCGATTTTCCGAAGCGCCTCGAAATCTGCCAGTGACTGGTCAAGCCTGTTACTCTGGAAATTGAGTGCCGCACGCGTGTACCGAGCCTCAAACATCGTCGGATCGAGCTTTAGTGCCTCATCCAGGTGGGCCAGAGCCTTTTCCGGACTGTCCGTTGCTTCACCTGCGCCGAGTTCATACAGGCCTCTCGCGTCCTGCGGGTGCCCGAGCACGAATTGCTGAAGTTTGGGAAGACCTTCTTCGAACCGGCCTTCGAGGATCAAAGAGAAGCCCAGCTCACGCCGGGCAACCTCGTCGTCAGGACGCAGTTTCAGGTACTTTTCCAAGGTGCCGGCGGTGTCCTCATAGTACCCGAGCGCTTCCGTGGCCTGAGCTAAAAGCAAGAGCACATCGGCGCGACCCGGAGCCAATTTCGCCGTTCGGTACAGGACAGCACTTGCCGTCAGAGAATCCTTCGTCGCAATCAGCAGGTCACCATAGGCGTAGAGAGCATCTACGTCTTCCGGCCTTGACCGCAGAGCAGCCTCGAACACCTGCTGCGCGCGCTCGAGGTGCCCGGCACGGCGCGCGGCCACCCCGAGGTTGTACAGAACGTCGAAGTTCGCGGGATCGGCCCTCAAGGCCTCGCTGAAAGATTTCTCCGCGCGATCGTATTGTTGACATTGGGCATAGCCCAGGCCAATAGAAAAACTAAAGTGTGGGTCTTGATCTGTTTTCTCTTCGAGCGCGCTGAGCACCGGCAGCGCTGACTTGCAGTTGCCCGAGAGGACGAGGGCTTGAGCCTTCAGCAGTTGCGCAACGGGTTGGCCTTGATCAGTTGCCGCGAGACGGCCCAAGCACGTCAGAGCTTCCGCGCCGTCCTTCCGCTGCACACTCATGTCGGCGAGTTGCAGGTTCGCGTTCACATGATGCGGATCAATGGCCACGACGCGTCGAAAACTTTCTTCAGCTTTCTTGGGATTGCCCGTGGCGAGATAGTGGTTCCCGAGATTGTTCAATAGTGCAGTAGACGTGGGTGCGATCTGGAGAGCGCGGCGGTAGAACTCCTCGGCCTCGGAATATTTCCGCTGCGAGTCGAGAATAACGGCCATCAGGCTCAATGCCGAAAGGTCGCGAGGATCAGCGCGCAGCTCGGATTCGAGAGCGCTCTCGGCATCGGCAACCCGGCCTTCTTCGAAATCCGTCGCCGCTTTGCGAACGATGGAACTCGACGCTTGAGGGAGAGCAAGACTCGTCCCGGCAAAAAGAAAGAGGACGGCACAGAACGCCGTCCTCCCAAAGGCCTGACAGCAAGTTAAGCGGGGCCGAATCACAGGACTCAATATTACACACCTACATGGCAAGCCTCAATGGGCGCGTACACGCCTGGTGAAAAACCCTTCCCGCTGTCATTCCGAGGGCCGATGCTCTTGACCGGCCCGAGGAATCCCGGTTTTTCTTTAAAAAGCAAATGCCGGGATTCCTCGCTTCGCTCGGAATGACACGGGCCGGATTCGTTTTTCAGCACCCTCCTAAAAATACAACTTCAGGGCCATTTGTATCTCGCGCGGCGAGTTTACGTCTGGTCCAGTAATCTGCCCGAAGGCGCTGTTGTTCGGCGAGACGTTTATATTGATGTTGCCGAATTGCGGGTGATTTAAGGCATTGAACCATTCCGTACGGAATTCGAGGTGCATGCCTTCGCGAACCCTGCTCAGGGAAAATTCCTTGAAGAGCGACATGTCCGCGTTCGACGTGCCGGGAAAGTGCATCCACGGAATGGTTCGAGGCGCGTCGCCCATTGAGTAAGCCGCGGGCTGTTGGAAGACCTGAGGATTGGCAAAGTACCCGCCACCCTGCGACTCCGGGAGGAACCACTTGGACTTCGAGTTGGCCTGTGGCGTGCCGACCATATCCGGCGCCCGACCATAGCCAGGCAGGCCAGGAGTAGCTGCCGAAAGTGACCAGATCATGGGCTGGCCATCGTCAAACCGCCAGATGCCGGTGGTCTGCCAGCCTCCGATAAACGCATTGAGCACCGAATTCATCCCTGAGCCAAAGCGCTTCCCGCGCCCGAAGGGCAGTTGATAATCGTAGCTGAACTGGAAGACCTGCGGCATGTTGTATTGAGAAACCGACCTCGCCAGCTTCAAGTTGTTGGGGTCCACGGGGGCGGGGGCGACTCCAAGGCCTGATCCACCCGCGTTACCGGGATTCGAATCATCGTCGAGCGATTTCGACCACACATAGGTAACCAGGAACTGCAGCCCATTCGAAAAGCGTTTCTCAAGCCCCAATTGCAACGCCTGGTAGTTCGCATTGGCCCACGGTGGACTGGCGATGTCTAAGGCACTGAATTGAGGATAGGGAAGGTCGAGCTGGTATTGCGATGTAGTCTGCGTGCTATTGGGTATGATCCCGTAAAAGGGATTGGGGACTTGATTGTTCAGCGCCTGGATCTGCGCCGGCGTCATGTGCTCCTCTTGCGAGCCTAAATGACTGATATTGTAATTGCCGCCAATTCCAAAGTACTGATGCGTTGATTCCTGGCCGATATACCCCACGTTCAGGAGCATACTTTTCGGAAGCTCGCGCTGGATTCCGAAGTTCCAGGACTCGCTATAGGGTGTGGAGTTCATTGTCCGCTCGAACCCATTGGGGGCTGATGAACTGTTGCCAATCTGGGTCGCCAATCCCAGCGAGCTACCCGTGACGGGCGTGATCCCATTCGGGAAGGGATTGCTGAGCCCGCAACAAGGCAGAAGGTTGGCATAATTTAACGTGCTCGACCATGAGGTAGTCCCGTCAAATCCCGGATCGTTAGGAGTTATCGCCATGGCATTCGCCGCTGCCCGCGACATGCCATAGTAAATTCCGTATCCGGTGCGGATCACGGTTTTATTGTTCAGGGTATACGCCAGGCCGATGCGCGGCGAAAAGTTCCGGAAATCAGGGTTAAGTGCCGAGCGCTCGCCTGGGCTGGCAAACATCAGGCCGCCATGGAGGATGGGGTACCCGGGGACAGTCGAAGGATAAGCCGCATTGGGATCGAGCCAGCTCAACTCGTTGTGCTTTTCCGTCTCCGGCATGGTCAAATCATAGCGAAGCCCGACGTTGACCGTGAGCTTCCGGCTGGCATGAAAGGCATCCTGCGCGTAGCCGGCAAAGCCGTGGTTTTGGGTGTAAAGCCACGCGGGAATTTCGTACTGCCCCCAACCGCCAAACCCGCTTCCGATCAGGAAACTCGCCAAGTTATCCCCGCCCGTCCCCGCAAGACCAGCGTTCCCAGATGTGCCCGACGGGCCGTAGGTAAACAGTCCATTTTGCGTGCCGGGTTGCGAGAAGTTGTAGAGGTTGATGAGGAATTCGGCGCCGAACTTCAACTCGTGGCGGCCTCGTATGTGGGTGAGTGAAGCCAGCAGGTCGTGCGATGCCGAGTTGTCCTCCAGGATAGCCCACGGCTGTCCGCCAATGGCGGTGTCGTTGTTGGGGGCTTCCGCGGCCGTTTCGTTGCTGTATTGCCACAATACCGACGGAAGCACCTTGAAACCGGACTCGTCCATGTAGCTTGGCATCCCCAGCGATGATACCGGATCCGCCGCCGCGGGCGTTAACTGGCGCCCGACGCTCGTATAGCCATAGGAAACATTCAGCACCGTCGCCGGGCCGAAGGTGTGTACGAAGTCCAGCGCCACCAGACGGGCCGATTGAGGTCCGACACCCCCCGAGCAGGGATCAGCTATGTTGTTGAAGCAGTTCAGGTTAATCTGATGCGTCATTCGATCGGCATATTTCCCGCTCAGCCTGTTGCGCTCACCAAAGTTCTGATCAATCTTCAAGTCCCACTGGTGATTAGCCAATCCCGTGGCGCCGGAGGCGACCCAGTTGAGGTACGGGCTATAGCCCCCGCCTGGCGCTCCCTGATTAAAGTTCGGCTTCGGGAAAAACGACATCAGCTTCATCGCGGCGGGATCGATCAGGTTTCCTTGCCCCGTACCTCCCGGTAGCGTAACTCCCGCGGCGCCGGGGCTCGTGTAATTTTTGATGTTGTTGTTCGGAATGGGTATTGCGCGCGAGGCATTGTGGTTCGCGTCGTAGGAGGCGGTGTAGGGGTCCCACAGTTGGCCGTTGGGGTCTGAGCAGATACCGCTTGTGAACATCCCCGGGCCCTTGCCGTCGAGCTCGCTGATGTCGTTGCAAAGCTCGCCGAAGTCTCCCGTCTTCTCCGCGTCGCTGGGCACGCCGGCGCTCGAGCTTGCCAGCGAACTCTGGCGCGTACCCTCATAGTCGAAAAAGAAGAAGGTCTTGTTCCTCCCATTGTAAACATGGGGTATCACGACCGGCCCGCCCACCGTGCCGCCAAAAACATTCCGCTCCAGGTGCGGGAGCTTGTTCAGGGGTGCCGGGTATTGGTTGACGAAGTAATCCTGGGAATCGAGGTCATTGTTGCGCAGGAAATCGTAGGCGCTGCCATGTAATTGGTTCGCGCCGGAACGCGTGATCAGGTTGACGATGGTCGAGCCCGAGTTTCCATATTCGGCGCTGAAATTCGTTTGCTGTACCTTGAACTCCTGGACCGCGTCCACCGAAGGGGTATAGGCGACACGAGTCGTCAGCCCCCCCATGTTCACTCCCCCCGCTGAAACGCCATCAATGAGCACGTTGGAAGTCGCCTCGCGGCTTCCATTAGAAACAAACTCGTTCGAATTCATGTAAGCCGTCCCCACTTGATTTCCATAAGTGGAGCCGGCCGGCTGATTGACTCCCGGCGCGAGGAATGCCAGGTCAAGCGCCGAGCGGTTCAAAAGCGGCAAATCGTTCACCTCACGTCGGCTAATGGTCTGGCCGCCCGCGTCGTTGACGGTGTTGAGCAGTGGCGCCGTGCCGGTGACCGTCACCTCCTGGCTGACACTGCTAATCTTCAAATCGAAGGCTACCTGCACGCGCTCCGTCACATTCACGGTCACCGCCGGTTTCTTCACCGTCTGGAATCCGGCAGCGGTGGCGGAGACATCGTAAACGCCTGGCTGAACGTAGGGAAAAACGTACAGGCCTTGGATGTCCGTCTTCGTCGTCGTGGTCACGCCCGTCGCCGTGTTGGTTATGGTTACCGACGCATTCGGTATCACTGCACCGCTCGTGTCGCTCACCACTCCCAGGACGGCACCGCTCTGGGCGAATACAGGCGGGGATAGCAGAACACAGAAAGCACAGAAAGCGCCCAGGGCGATAAGAACGCCCCTGAGCCTTCCGTGCGAGAAAAGGCGATAATTTTCGCGATTTCGATGTGAATTCATTTCAACTCCTTTTTCTCCGCGCATACTGCGGATGGTTTTTATCCAATGCTTCCCGAAGCTTCCAGTGAAATTTCCATTTTTAATTGCCGTTCCGTATTTATAAGCAGCGCCTGGGCGCGCTGAATGCGGCACTGGTTGAGATACTTCATGGACGGTGACCCCGTAACCTGCTTGAACTGTCTCCTCCTTGGACCCAACGCACCCAGGTTCTTCTTCGACGTACGAAACTACCCGACGCATGAGGTGCTTCATAGAAAAAGTGATAAGCAGTACCTGCCTTGCACTGGCCGTCGCACCGTTTCTAAGAACCCGTCGCTGGCAAGATTGACTTGCTCTTGCGGACCGAACGTGCGATGGCGCTGTAGCGATCACCCCGGTAGACGGAACGCGTGAGATCAAGAGGGCGCCCCTTTTTCCATATAGGAATTAACGCGCCAGCGCGAGCGCCAGGGCACGTTGTACATCGGCGCGCTTCGGGGCCAGCCGCGCGGCTTTGGTGAGTAAGGCAATGGCACCTTCACCGTCGCCGGCGCGCCCTCGCAAGCGGCCAAGCTCCAGCAACACGTCAACATTGTCGGGTTGTTGCCGGAGCAGTGTCTGGAAGTCGACCCCGGCGCGCTCGTCGTGGCCGGCCCCCACCGCCGCCAACCCCAGGTTGTACAGCACGTCAGGATCGCCCGGGGCTTTCGCCAAGGCGCGGGAAAAAGCCTTCTCGGAGCGCGCGAACTGCCCCATTCTACTTAGCGCCAGGCCTGCGGAAGAATGCACGCACGGGTCCGCGTCATAGGTGTTCTCCAGGGCCGCGATGACGCCGAAACTCTCGTCCTTGCGGCCTGCCCAGTACAACGCTTCGGCGCGCAACAATTGCAGCGCGGGAGCGCGCAGGTCCGGCAGACGGCTGAGAAACTCGAGCGCTGCAGCACCCTCGTGGCGATCGACCGCGAGGCGCGCCAGTTGAAGATGGGCGTTCTGGTCTGACGGGTCGATGCTACAAGCCTTCTCAAACTCCAGACGCGCGCCTTCCGCGTCGCCCTGCCGAAGCAGATGATTGCCGTAATTGTCCAACAGTAGGACCGAATCCGGGGTCCGGCGCAAGGCCTCTCGGTATAGCGTCTCGGCTTCACCGAGCTTTTGCTGGCCATCCAACGCCGCGCCCAACAGGCCGCTGGCGCGCACGTTGCCGGGGTGCTCGCGCAGAAACACACGCAAACCTGACTCGGCCTTGGCGAACTGCCCGTGCTCGACCGCGGAAGCCGCCCTGGCCAGTGCGTCATCGGCCTTGTCCACCGCGCGTCCCAGCCCAACCGCGCAGCAGAAAAAACAAAGGATTCCCAGCAGCTTCACGGGAGTGCTCATTCGTCTCCGGAAAGTGCGATAACACATTTTGAACTCGCAGCAGGGTAGGGACCCAAATTCAGCACACTGGCAGCCTAAAACGCCAGCCAGCATACGGAAGAAAGAGAAGTAACACAACGTTATAGCTGTTAGTACCGGCCGCTTTGCCGGTTACTTGGCTACCCTCTGCGTTTTCAGGTGAATGGTGAGTGTGTTCCGAACCGGTAACCGGTTACGGCTTGAGTTCGTTAACCTTTTCGGGTATATTGTGCGCCGGAAGGCGTCTTTGGTGGGTTTGCATGGCAGATTCATTCGACCTGGAGAAACAAGAGCTTGAACGGGTTCTAGGCTCGGGAAACTTTCCCAGAGCCCCGTTACAGTGCAAACTGCTCAAGTACATCTGCGAGGAATACTTCGCGGGCAGGTCAGATCGAGTTAAGGAATATACCCTCGCCACTGAAGTCTTCGGAAGAGGTGCGGATTTCGATCAGAGCCAGGATGCCATTGTGCGCGTTGAGGCACACCGGCTTAGAAAGAACTTGAAGGAGTATTACGAAGGGGTAGGCGCCAACAACCCGGTCCAGATTGTCGTCGAACCAGGGCATTACGTGCCGAAATTTGTCACCCGGACACCAACTTCCGCGACGGCTGCCAGCGCGGATACGGCGCGCCCTCAGAGCCAGGGAGAGCCTCCCGTTGGCGTTGTGCAGCTCGGCGGCGGGACTAGCGGACCAAATGTCAGCCGGCGCGCTCGCCGGACGGCCGCCTGGGTGCTCGCTGGGCTGGCCGTCGTGCTCACTCTCCTCCTTCTGCGCTGGAAGTTACATTCTGTCCAGTCTCGGGATCAGACCTTGGCGGCTAATGCGGCGGGCCTGGCGGGCGCTCCTGCGTCAACCGAACCGGACGACGCCGTACGTATCCTTGCCGGCTATACGCGCGGGGACTACATTGACCGGCAAGGAAAGCGGTGGACAAGCGACCGCGATTACTCAGGGGGGGAGATCTCCTCTCAGGCTCACCAGTTTATTGCCCGTACGACCGATAACACGATGTTCGAACAGTGGCGGCATGGCAACTTCTCCTACGATATTCCGTTGAAGCCGGGTGATTATGAGCTTCACCTCTTCTTCGTCGAGCCGGAGTTTGGCCCTGATGCGCCGCATGGAGGGGGCGAAACCAGCCGCATGTTCGACGTGCTCCTGAGCGGAAAGCCCCTCCTGTACCAATTTGACATTCTAGGTGACGTAGGCAGGAGCGAAACCGCGGATGAACGGGTATTCACTAACATCCATCCGTCCTCCGACGGGAAGCTGCATCTACGTTTCGTGGGAAGGATCGATTATCCCTTGGTCAGCGCTATCGAGCTGGTGCCGTGTTTACAGGGGAAGATGCGCCCCGTCCGCATTGTAGCCAGCGACAACACCTACACCGACCGCAACGGGAATATCTGGCTTCCGGACCGCTATTTTGAGGGGGGAAGATTAGTCACGGACAAGGTGTCAATCAAAGGCTCGCCAGACCCGGACCTCTATTTGAGCCAGCGCTTCGGTTATTTCAGTTACTCCATTCCTGTGGCCGCGGGTTCGAAATACTCGGCCACGCTCCACTTCACGGAGGCTTTCTTTGGCCCTAGCAATCCGGGCCGGGGCGGCGTGGACAGCCGCCTGTTCGATGTGTATTGCAACGGCACGGTGTTGCTCCGCAACTTTGACATCTTCAAAGAGGCCGGAGGGGAAAATCGAGCCCTGGCGAAGACCTTCCATGGCATCGTTCCAAATGACCAGGGGAAGATATTCTTCAACTTCGTGCCAGTACGGAATTATCCCCGCATCAATGCCATTGAAGTTTCCCCCGAGTAGATTAGCCCCAAGC
>Ga0187864_10003647_pt1 | contig 12494 bp, 8 predicted proteins | sample June2016WEW_11_4_FD_132985 | JGI IMG/M metagenome (GOLD analysis project Ga0187864, IMG submission 132985) | Peatland microbial communities from SPRUCE experiment site at the Marcell Experimental Forest, Minnesota, USA - June2016WEW_11_40 | ecosystem: Environmental > Terrestrial > Soil >... | reverse complement strand
TCGCTTCCACCGGCCGCGGACCAGGTGCTCGGCGAGCGGCAAGCCGGAGGCAAGCGGCTGATCGGCTATCGTTTGGTGAAAGCGCCGCACGGTACTTCAATTCCAGGGCTCAAGTCGTTCGATCTGTGGGTGGACGCCGGAACACGGCAGGCCGATCATGTCGATATCGCCATCGCGGAACCGGGCAAGCCGGTTTACCAGATGCACATCCGGAACATCCGCGTGAACGGACAGGTCGATCGTTCGCTGTTCGATCTGACTCCTCCGGCGGGATATACCGTGATTGCGGCAGCCAGTGCCGAGGCACGCGCCAGCCAGACTCCTCGGCAGAATGCGCTCGTGCTGCAGGCGCAGATTCGGCAGAGCGTCGCGCTGACGGCGGTGGTGCTGCCCATGACCGGCTCTTACGCGCAAACTCAAGCGGCTTCCGAGAGGATTGAGTCTTATCTGAAGACACTCGGTGTGACTCCGGTTGGCCCTCCCTTTGGGCGCTTCGAGTCTGAGCAGAGTTGGGATACCGGGTATCCCGTGCCGCTGGCAACGCATGTCGAAGCCCCATTTCAACTCGTGTCTGTGCCTGCGGCGCAGACTGCATCCGTGGTCGTGAACGGCCCTTGGGGAAAGGACTCCGACGCTCGCTGGGGAGCCTTCCTGAAATCGGTTGTGGAGCAGGGTTACCTGCCCGCCGGGCCGCCGATGGAGATGTGGTCCGGCGAGGATGCCAAACCGGGGACTCAATCGACTGAGATGAGTATTCCGGTGACGAAAGCCAAGTGAGCGGAACAGTCCGCTTCGGGCGGAGCTACAATGGCCAGCACAGGTTAGTGTGAGGTAGCTCCTATGAGCGCAACAATGTCGTTCGCAAGACGCGATGAAGTTCCGCCCGCCAATGCGATCTTGCGGCTTCTCCAGATGGATACCCCCCGCCCTCTCGAAACCGCTGGTGCGAGGGACGCGCTTTGAGCCCACGGCGGGCGGTGAAGCGAATCGTGCAGGCCGCCTCGCTGGCGATCGTCTTTCCGAGCGCGCTGCTATGCGGTTTCGGACGCGCGGGCTGGCTCTATGCGCTTTTCACGCACCGGTACGCCTTGGCGCCTGGCTTTATCGGCAACTACCTACGCGCCGCGTTCTATAGAATCACGCTGCGGGATTGCTCTATCGACGTTACCATTTCGTTCGGATCGTTCTTCTCACGGCGCGACGTCTCGGTGGGCCCGTACGTTTCGATCGGCGCCTTTTGCATCATCGGATGCGCACGCATCGGGCCGCGGACCCAGATTGCTTCTCTGGTCCAGATTCCGTGCGGGCGGCACGAACACGCGCGGAACTCCGACGGGCGCTTGCTCACCTCGCTCGACGGCGAGGTGGTCATCGGCCCCGATTGTTGGATCGGATCGTCGGCGATCGTGATGGCCAATGTCGGATCGGGAACCACCATTGGAGCCGGAAGCGTGGTGGTCAAGGACATTCCCGCCGGAGTCGTGGCCGCCGGCAACCCCGCGCGGATCATTCGAGCCGCCGGGCAGGAACGAGCCGAACAGCCGCCGAGGGAAGAATAATCGGCGCCACTGGCTCTCGTGGCGAAGAAATGTCCGCACGACTGCCGACACAAGCAGGCTGAAAGCCGGCTGAAAGCCCAATGCCACTTAGTTTTGCGTGGCCACTATCCAATCAAAACATTTCATTGGGGTTATGTTTGGATATGGATTCGTCTGCGGTTTTTGAGCTGTACATGCAGTTGGCGCCCGCCGAGCTGTTTCGTTTGCTGCAGCGGCAGATGGGCGTGACCGTGCGCAATGGGATATATTCGGCGCGTTTGGTGATCTGGATGATGATGAACCAGCGACTGCACGCCCGGGGGACGCTGGCCAGCAGCGTGGAGCAGTTGGTGCAAGGCCGGTTCGACCCCCTATTGAGCCGGTGTAAACGAGTCCAAAAGAAGAAGATCGCTCTGTCCACAGGCGGCTATTGCCAAGCGCGCCAACACCTGCCCAAACTGTTGGTGAGCCGCAGCATGGACGAATTGATCGAACGTCTTCGGAGCCGCCTCTTGGAATCCGGGTCCCAGTTTCCACAACGAGTTTATTTGTTGGACGGGTCCTCGCTGCAGTTGGAACATGAACCAGAACTGGTGAAGACCTATCCACCGACGCGGAATCAGCGTGGCCAATCGCATTGGCCGATGATGCGGATTGTGGTGTTGCACGATTTAGAAACGGGTTTAGCCGAGCATCCCTACTGGGGTCCCATGCATGGCCGCCAGGCAGTGAGTGAACAGGCGCTGGCGGAGCGCGTCCTGCAGCATGTGCCGGCCGGGTCGGTAATCGTAGGGGACCGGAATTTCGGGATTTTCTCCACCGTCTATGGCGCCCGGCAGCAAGGACTTCCGGTGGTGGTACGTTTGACTGCGGCGCGCGCGAAATCCCTGCTGGGTGGCGCGATATCACGCGTCGGTGATTATCCGGTCGGTTGGCGGCCCAGCCGATGGGATGGCAAGGGGCGGAGACACTGGCCGGAGGATGCCGGTGTGGACGGACGTGTGATCGCTTGGCGTGTGGGTCGCGGGAAACACAAACAGTGGCTGTATCTGTTCACGACGTTGTCCTGGCCGGCCGAGAAGGTGGTGGAGTTGTATGGCCGCCGCTGGAACATCGAAACCGACCTGCGCAGTCTGAAGCAGACAGTCCGACTCCAGCGGATCGTAGCGCACTCCGCCGACATGATGGAAAAGGAACTACTGGCGGCCGTGATGGCCTACAACTTGGTGCGTGCGATCATGTTCCTGGCCGCACGACATGCCAAAATCGATGCGCGGCAGCTGAGCTTCACCTATGCCTGCAACATCGTGCTCGATGGCTACCCCAAGGTTCTGACCGCCTGCGGGGCCAAACAGCAGCAGCAGGAACTTGCAGGTATCATCGACCTGGTGGCCCGATGCCGACTTCCCAAACGCACCAAACGCCGCACATTTCCGCGGACGGTGTGGGGCCGTGGCTTCCATTTCGCCCCCAAACGAACGGAGGAAAACTAAGTGGCATTGGCCTGACAGGCCGCGCCACGGGCTAGGCCGAGCGCGTCCCGATCATCAGGCCGGCGGGGCCTGGCATGCGGACGCGGCGGATGGCGGTGAAGCCGGCGGCTTCGATCCATGCGGCGTATTCGGGCTCGCTGTAGCTCGAGCCGGCGCGCGTGCCGACCAGCATATTCAGCGAAAACAGGGCGGCCGATTGGGGCGCGCACTTATCGGGATCGAGGATGAACTCCTGGATCACCAAGCGGCCACCGGGCGCCAGCGCGTCGTAACAGCGTGCGATCAGGTGGGCGTTTTCCTTTTCGTCCAGCATGTGGCAGATGGCGGAGACCAGCACCAGATCGTAGCCTTCGCCGAGGTGGTCGGTGCGCAAATCGCCGATGCGGGTGTGGACGCGCGCGGTGAGACCGGCTTCCTCGATGTGGCGCTGGGCCAGCGGCACCACGGCAGCCAGGTCGAGAATATACGCCTGCAATTCCGGATTGGCGGCCGCGAAGGCGATGGCATAGGCGCCGGAGCCGCCGCCCACATCCAACATGCGGCGCACGCCTTGCGCGCCCACGGCGGCGACCAGCGGCGCTGAGCGCTCTGTGGCGTTGCGGTGCATGGCGGCGATAAACGCTTGCGTCCAGTCGCTGGAGCGCTCGTCCATCTCGCGGTGGATCACGGAAGTGCCGGCGCGCACGCACTCGGTGAGGGTGGACCAGTTCTTCCACAGCCCGGCCGTGTGCAGGAGGCTTGGGCGCGCATTGTGCGGCGAAGCGGCGGAAAAATGGCGGGCGGCGGCGGGCGAATTGCGAAACACGCCGTCGCGCTTGGAGACCAGTTGGAGCGACGCCAGCGCGTGGAGCAGCATTTCGGTGGCGCGAGGATCGGCGTGGATGCGGGCCGCGATATCGGGCGCCGTGGCGCCGTCGCCGATGGCGGTAAACAGGTCGAGCTCGAGCGCGGTCAAAATGACGCGGCTCTGCTGGAAGGCGCGGATGCGGTCGTTCAGATCGTCCGGCAATGCGCCGGCGGCTTCGCGCGCGCGCATGGCGGCCAGGCGCTTATCGCGGTTGACGGCCATTTCGGCGCGCACGGCATCGACATCCGCACGTTCGAGACGGGCCAGCGGGCGGCCGTTGCGGAAGTGTTCTTCCACCAATTCCGGCACATCGGCCGGTGCGAGGCCGCAGTACCAGGTTCCTTCCGGATACACCACCGCGTTGGGTCCGCTCTCGCAGAGCCCCAGCGATCCGCACGCGGTCACCTGCACCTGGCCTTCCAGGCCGCGCGCGGAAACTTCGCGGCGCAAGGCTTCGATCACGGCCAGGCCGCCGCGGGCGGTACAGCTCGGCGCGCCTTCCGGCTTCTGCTGGTCGCAGACGAATACGTGATAACGAAAGGGCTGCATGAGATCCCTCCGCACATGAGCTTAACAAAGGGCGGCGTCCGAATCCGGGCGGGGTGCGGTTGCCAGGCTGAATCCCAGACCGACAACAAGTACCTTTGCGCGGGGAATTGAGGGGACGTGATAGGTTGGTGGACAGGTGAACAGCGATGTTCAAACGACTTAGCAGAAGCGGCCTGGACGCAGCCGCGTGCGCGGCCCTGGCAATTGCGTCGGCAGGCGTCGGAATCTGCCAAACACCGCACGAGCCGATCTGTGTGAAACGGGTGGTCGCGACGGAGTATCCAGCATTTGCCCGAATGGCCGATCTTCAAGGGAAGGTTGTATTGGAGGCGGCGATCTCGGACGAAGGGACGGTCGCACACGTCGAAATCGTGTCTGGCCATCCCTTACTCGCTACCGCTGCCAGGGACACCTTATTGCGATGGCGTTTCTCCGCATGCAGGAGGCAGGACGAAGCATGCAAGATCAAGGTGGCCTTCTCCTTTGTCCTTTCGGGGACGTGCACACTTGGGTCGGTTTGCCCGACCGAGTTTGTAGCGGATCTTCCGGATAGGGTCGACGTGAAGTCGAAGAGGTGGGACCGTCCGATGGTCGATTAGGCGGAAGACGGAACCCAGGACCGAAGGGCGGGAGCAAACACTCGTGCACCAATTTATCTGGAACAACGGGCGTTGGCAGGTCGGTGACCTGCCCCACCTTGAGGCGCGGCGTTCGTAGTGTTGTTACGTTTTTGTTACGGCAAACCAAACGGGCAAGCTAAAGCATGCCCCACCGAGGGCCGCTGTCGATTAGATTGAAGATAAGTGCCCCGCTACGCAGCCATCGACATCGGCAGCAACTCGATCCGCATGGAAGCGGCGGAGATTGCCGACGGGCAGCCGACCCGAGTTCTGGCCTCCGACCGCGAAGTGACGCGGCTGGGCGAAAGCGTGTTTCGCAACGGCGCGGTGAGTGAGGAGGCGATCAAGGCGACCTGCGCGGTGCTGGCGCGGATGGCCGCGCTCCATCGCAAGCTGGAGGTGGTGGGAGTGCGGGCGGTAGCCACCAGCGCCATCCGCGACACGCGAAACCAGCGCGAGTTTCTGGAGCGGGCTTCGGAGGCGGCCGGGACGCACGTGGAAATCATCTCCGGCCGCGAGGAAGCCCGGCTGATTCACCTGGGCGTGGAGAGCGTGTGGCCGCAGAACGGGCGGCGAGTGCTGATCTGCGACATCGGCGGCGGCAGCGCGGAAATCGTGGCCAGCCAGGACGGCGGCCTGCACATGGGGTTTTCGAAACCGCTGGGGGCCGTGCGACTACGCGAGATCTTCCTCAAGGACGATCCGCCGTCGCCACGCCAACTGCACCAGATGCAGGAGTTCATCGAGGACAAGCTTTCGAGCGTGGTGCGGCGGCTGGGGCCGGCCAAGTGGGAGCGCGCGATCGGCACCTCGGCCACGGCATCGGCGGTGGCGGCGGCGGTGGCGCGGCTGCCGCGGTCGCGGCGCGACGAAATCGACCGTCTGCGCATCTCCACGGCGCAGGTCCGCAAGCTGTATTGGAAGCTGGCCGGGTTGAGCCTGACGGGGCGCCGCAAGGTGACCGGGATCGGGCCGCGGCGCGCCGAGATCATCGTGCCCGGCATGGCGGTGCTGCTGACCTTCCTGGAGCGGTTCCACTTGCCCGCCATATACTATTCGCGCGCGGGAGTGCGGGATGGCGTGATTGCGGACCTGGCGGCGCGCAACGTGGGCGCGGAGCTCTCCCGCCTCACCCGCGAGCAGCGGCGCGAGGTGGAGGACATGGGCCGCCGCTACGGCGTATCGGTGGAACACGCGCGCAGCGTGGCCCATATCGCCGGCCTGCTGTTCACGGCGCTGCACCCGCTGCATCGCCTGCCGCCGGCGGCGGGCAAGCTGCTCGAGGCGGCCGCCCACCTGCTCGACGTGGGCCACTACATTTCCAGTTCCAGCCATCACAAGCACTCGTATTATGTGGTGGCGAACTCGGACATGCCGGGGTTCACGGAGCGCGAGCGAGTGCTGGTGGCCGCGCTTTGCCGTTATCACCGGAAGGCGCTGCCCAACCCGATGCACGCCGCCTTTCAACCTCTGACGCCGGAGGAAAAGCGCGCGCTGACGTTCCTGATTCCGCTGCTGCGGCTGGCCGACAACATGGTGCGCGGGCCGGAGCGGCGGATCGAAAGCCTGACCTGCCGGGAGCAGAACGGCGAGGTGACGCTGCTGGTTCACTCGAGCGGCGATATCGACCTGGAACAATGGGGCGCCGAGCGCGCCGCCAGCGCGTTTCAGCAGGTATTCAACCGCACGCTGACGCTGGTGCGGGCGCGATGATTGTGGGTGCGCGGGAGATGGCGGGTTAGTTCACAAATGTAGACGGGCCTGTTGGCAGGCCGGGGACCTGCCTCACGTGATTCACAAATGTGGTCAAGATTGGCCTATCCAGCGGGCCCGGCTCGTGACATAATATCGTCAGCGATTTAAGGAGGGAAGTGCCGGGTGACCCGCTTCGAGAGAATGCGGACGCGGGTGCTGCTATGCGCAGTTCTGTCGCCGCTCAGACCGGCGTGGAGCCAGCCGCCGCCGGGCAGCAATGCGACTACCAGTGCGATGATCGCCACCGCCGCCGGCAACGCTTCGGGCGCGCAGACCGCAGTAACCCATGCGCCAGTCCTGCTCACGGGCCGCGTGCTGCTGGAGAATGGATCGCCGCCGCCGCGCCCGGCTAAGATCGAGCGCGTCTGCAATTCGATTGCTCATTCCGAGGGGTTCACCGATGCGCAGGGCTATTTCGGAATCCGTTTCGGTTCCACCGCCACGGTTTCCCAGGACGCCGACGAGCAGGACAAGCTCGGGCCCTCCGTCACCGCGCCAGTTCAGGTGGTACCTTCCCTCGCCAGCAGCGAGGCCGGCGCATCCATCACGTCCGACGGGAGGCTGCTCGATTGCGAGTTGCGCGCCGTGCTGGCCGGCTACCATTCGCAGAGCGCTCCGATCAAGCCGCTGCATTTGATGGACAACCCGGATATCGGCGTGATCGTGATTCGGCCCGATGGGGCGCACGGCGGCAGCGACGTGGTTACCGCCCAATCGCTGGCCGTTCCCAAACAAGCTCGCAAGCTCTTCGAGCGCGCGCAACAGGCAGCCGCGGCAGGAAAGACCGATCGTGCCAAGCAGTATCTCGAAAAAGCGGTCGCGGCCTATCCGGAATACGCCGCCGCGTGGTGCGCGCTCGGCAAACTTCAGGTGGCCAGCGGCGGTCTGGATTCCGCCCGCGCCTCCTTCGAGCGGGCGCGCCACGCCGACCCGAACCTGGTCGATCCGTATTTGCAGTTGGCCACCGTGGCGCTGTGGGACCGAAAGTGGCAGGAAGTGGCGGACCTCACGGCCAAAGCGACCGATCTGGATCCCCTGGATTACCCGCAACTGTTCCTATACGCCGCCGTGGCGAATTACAACCTGCACAAAACGGAGACAGCCGAGCGGAACATCGAGCGGGCGCAACTGCTCGATTCGCGCCACGCTTTTCCGGAGATAGAGCACATGGCGGGCGTGATCCTGGCCAGCCGGAAAGAGTATGCGGCCGCCGCCGGGCATTTCCGCGCCTATCTCCAACTGGCGCCCAACGCGGGTGACGCCGCCAGCGCGCGGACGCGTCTCGCGGAAGCCGAAAAAATGACCGCACAGCCTCCCGCCCAGTAGTTTCGCCCTGGCCGCTTCCCACGCGCGTCCGGCTTCAGCCACATAAACAGGCCCATTTCTCCAGCACCATTCTGTTATGATGCTTGGTTCAACGAGCGGCTCTGGCGCGGGCCGCAAGGAGTGTGCCTGCACCCACGTGTAACGGCCGGGTGCGGGCCGGAAGAGGTTAGGTCCAAATGCACCTGCGTGTTATCGACATAGCGATTATCGTTCTCTATCTGGCCACCACGGTGGTGGTCGGCTATTGGGTTTCCCATCGCGCTTCCCGCGACATCAAGGCTTACTTTTTGGGCGGCAACACGATGCCCTGGTACGTGCTGGGCGTGTCGAACGCCTCGGGCATGTTCGACGTCAGCGGCACCATGCTGCTGGTGTACTGGGCATTCGTCTACGGCGTGAAGAGCGTCTGGATCCCGTGGCTGTGGCCTACTTTCAACCAGGTCTTCCTGATGGTGTTCCTTTCGAGCTGGCTGCGCCGCTCGAACGCGATGACCGGCGCGGATTGGATTCAGACGCGGTTCGGCAAGGGCCGCGGCGCGCAGCTTGCGCACATCATCGTAGTGGTCTACGCATTTCTCGGCATTATCGGGTTCTTTACTTACGGGTTCAAGGGCATCGGGAAATTCGCCGCCAGCTTCCTGCCCTGGCATCTGAGCCCCAATCAATACGCGCTGATCCTGATCGCGATCACGACCGTTTACGTCATCAAGGGCGGCATGTTCAGCGTGGTGATTACCGAGGTGCTGCAGTTCTGCATTCTCTCGGTCGCCTCATTCGCGGTGGGCATCATCGCCATGATGAAGATCGCGCCGGGGACGTTGACCAAGTTCGTTCCCGCCGGCTGGGACAACCTTTTCTTCGGCTGGCACCTCAACATGGACTGGTCCACGCTGATCCCGGCCGCTAACGCGAAGATCCTCGAAGATGGCTACGGCCTGTTCGGGTTCTTCGTGATGGCGCTGCTGTTCAAGGGAGTGCTCATCAGCGCGGCTGGCCCGGCGCCCAACTACGATATGCAGCGCGTGCTGTCATCGAAGAATCCGCGCGAAGCATCCATGATGAGCGGCTGGGTCAACGTGGTGCTGACGTTCCCGCGCTACTTCCTGATCACCGGGCTGACCATCCTGGCGATCGTCTTTTTCAGCGAGCAGATCAAGGGCATGGGAACCAAGATGGATTTCGAACTGGTGCTGCCGTACGCGCTGGGCCGCTTCGTCCCGGCCGGGCTGCTCGGGTTCCTCATCGCCGGCCTGCTGGCGGCCTACATGTCGAACTTCGCGGCCACGGTCAACGCCGCGCCGCCGTACTTCGTCAACGACATTTATAAGCGCTACATCAATCCGAACGCCAGCCCGCGCACCTACGTGCGGCTGAGCTATCTCAGTTCCTTCATGGTGGTGGTGATTGGAGTCCTGATCGGCTGGTACGTATCTTCGGTGAATTCAGTGGTGATCTGGATTGTCACCGGCCTATGGGGCGGCTATACCGCGTCCAACGTTTTGAAGTGGTATTGGTGGCGCTTCAACGGGTACGGTTACTTCTGGGGCATGGTCACCGGCATGACAGCCTCGGTGACGATTCCCGGGATCCTGAGCAGGATCCCCTCATTGCAGAACTGGGCGAACCTGCGCACGCTGAACCTGGACGTTTCGCTCGGGTTCGGCCTGGTGTTCGTGATCGGTATGATTGGCTGCCTGCTGGGCACTCTGCTCACGCCGCCCGAGGAAGACGCGGTTCTGATAGACTTCTACCGCCGCGTGCGTCCATGGGGTTTCTGGGGCCCAGTTAAGGCCAAGGTGATGGCGCAGTATCCCACGTTCCAACCGAACCAGGATTTTGGGCGCGACATGTTCAACATCGTTGTAGGCATAACCTGGCAAGTGGCGCTGGTCGCGCTGCCGATCTACATAGTGATCCGGACCAACATTCCCGCCATCTGGTATTGCCTGGCCGTGGTAGGGGTGACGTCGATCATCCTGAAGTTCACCTGGTACGACCATATGTGCAAGGTGAATGCGAGGATCGCGGCGGATGAGGCAAGGGCGGGGGTGGCGGGAGCGGCCGGGGACTAGGACGCCGCTTTCGGGAAATTCGCTTACGTATCCTAGGCTGCGTCTCGATGGTGCGGCAGGGCCGGGCATGCCCGGCCCCTACGAGCGCGTTGTAGGGGCGAGGCATGCCTCGCCCGCGAATCGAGCAACTGTCCCGGCGAGACGCGCTTTGGCAAGCTAAAAGCGTGCCCTACCTCATATAGAACAAGCTCAGCCTTGGCAGGCGGGCTTTCTCGAGCAGGCTGCGCTCCAGGTATTGGCGTTCTAACATGGACAGTTGGTCGGCGGTCATTTTGCCGCGGTAGGGGCGTAACTGGGCGTCTAAGTCGCGGCGGGCTTGGAGTAAGTCGTCATCGCTTTGGCGCGACCGGGCGGCGGCGATCATTTTCTCCTCGAGAACGGTGAGCCGCTGCTCCAGGCCTTCCAGGTCCTGGTAATGCGTCTCGGCTTCGGCGGCCAGGCGTGCGAGAGTTGCGGCGATTTCCGGGCAGGCTTCGCGCACAGCGGCGGCGTTCGATTCGAGATAGGCGCGCAAGTCTTCGAGCGGAAACGGCGGTGGGGCTTCGCGGCGCGCGCGCGGATCAGGCTGGGCGGCCATCGCCTGCGCCTCGGTGAGCACCGCCTGCGCGCAGAAGGCGAGCGAGTTCACCATTTGCGTTTTCACGCGGCGGCCGCGCCATTTCTCGAAGGCCGCGTCAATGCCGCGCAGCACGGCTTCGAGCGGGACTCCCGAGTTCTTCCAGCTTTCCACCAGCGCCCAATCGAGCGGGGACATCAGAAACAGCGCGGTGCCGCGGGCGCGCTGGAAGTGCTCCTCCACTTCAGTGAAGTAGTTGAAATAGTTGCGCAGAAAATCGGGGTCGGGCGTCACGGCTGGTGCATCCGCTCCCAGATCATTTGCAGGCCTTCCAGCGTCAGGTGCTCATCGACGATCTTCAAATAGCGCGAGCCGGAGACCACCAGGCCGGCCTGGCCGCCGGTGGCGACGGTCTTGGTGTCGGGGCCGAGCTGCTTGACAATGCGCTCCAGAATGCCATCGACCATGCCCACCGCGCCATAATACAATCCCGACTGCATGCTGGCTACGGTGTTGGTGCCGATCACGGTTTTCGGCGGCCGGAACTCGACCAGCGGCAGGCGCGCGGTCCTGGCGAAAAGGGCCTTCACGGCGAGACCTACGCCCACCGCAATGGCGCCGCCCAGGTAATCGCCATCGCGCGAAACCACGTCGAAGTTGATGGTGGTGCCAAAATCGACGATCACGCACGGGCCGCCGTACTTGCGAAAGCCCGCGACGGCGTTTACCAGGCGGTCTGCGCCCACTTCGTTGGGGTTGTCGTAGAGGATGCCAATTCCCAGATCGGTTTTCGGGCCGACGAAGACGGCTTCGGTGTGAAAGTAGCGCAGCGTCATGGCGGCCAAGGTGGAATCGATGGGCGGGACCACGCTCGAGATGATGATGCCGTCGACGGCTTCGATATTGAGGTTCACTGGTGAAAACAAGTTGTGCAACAGAATGCCCCACTCGTCGGCGGTCTGCTCATGGACCGTGCGCAGCCGCCACTGGCAAAGCAGTTTGCTGCCTTCAAAAGCGCCGATGGTGATGTTGCTGTTGCCTGCGTCAAGAGCCAGCAGCACGTACGCCTCCCGCAATAATCAGGGTATCCGTTCCATCGTCGCGGCGCACTACCAGGAAACCTTCGGGATTGAGGCCGGCGGTGACACCGCGAATCACGCCGCCGGGTTGCTGCACTTCCACGCGGCGGCCGGCGGCGTAGCTGGAGCCTCGAGTAAAAAGGCGCAGAATGGCGGGCGTGTCGTACGCGAGATACTCGTCGGCGGCGCGGAGGAGCGCGGCGATGATTGGCTCGCGCGGAATGGGTTGAGGTTGGCAGGCGGAATCCGGAACGGACCCACAAACCGGGGCGCCTGCCCCACTTTGCGGCCATGTGGGGCAGGCGCTTCCGCCTGCCAACCCAGGCATCCTCTCACGGCTCAACGAAGTGGCTTCCGCCGCGAGTTCCGGCGGAAACGAATTGTGATTCACGTTGATGCCGATGCCGGCGATGGCTTTGGCGCCGGACAACTGCACCAGAATGCCGGCGACTTTGCGGTCGGCGATCATCACGTCGTTGGGCCAGCGCAGATCGCTCGAGATGCCGGTGGATTTGAGGATGGCCTCCTGCGCCGCCAGGCCCAGCGCGAGGGTGAGAACCGGCGCAGGGGCCACGATTAGCGAGCAATAGATTCCGCTGCCAGCTTCGGAGTGCCAAGTGCGGCCGTGGCGGCCCATGCCGGTCCGTTGTTCTTCGGCC
>Ga0187864_10003645_pt1 | contig 12495 bp, 10 predicted proteins | sample June2016WEW_11_4_FD_132985 | JGI IMG/M metagenome (GOLD analysis project Ga0187864, IMG submission 132985) | Peatland microbial communities from SPRUCE experiment site at the Marcell Experimental Forest, Minnesota, USA - June2016WEW_11_40 | ecosystem: Environmental > Terrestrial > Soil >... | reverse complement strand
TCGAGTCCCGTCGCCTCCACCACAGAATCCCAGGTCAGCGGCAGATTATTTCCCATCGGTAACCCGCCCGACTAGTTTGTCACCCGGAATGTAGCCAAAAATGTAGCCATGAATCCGGGAGTGCTGGCGTGGGGCTGAATGCCGACCGATCCAAACGCCGCGGGCACGGCGAAGGCTCGATCTACCGCCGTGATACCGACGGCCGCTGGGTCGGCTCGGTCAATCTTGGCTGGGAGAACGGACGGCGTCGCCGCAAAGTCGTCTACGGCCGGACCCAGGCTGAGGTCGTCCGCAAGATCAAACAACTCAACGCCGAGATCTCGAAGGGTCTCCCTCCTCCGGATGACCGGACCACCGTCGAACAGCTGCTCCACCGTTGGCTTCGCGACGTGGTGCCCGGTCGCGTGAACCCAGCAACACTCGAGAACTACCGGCTCATCGCTGAACACCACATCATTCCCGAGCTCGGCAAGAAGAAGCTGACCGCGCTCTCGCCCGCAGATGTCCAAGCGCTGCTTCGCAGAAAGCAGGAGACGCGGCTTCCCAGACGTGTCCGAACGGGCGACGGACTCGTGGTGCGGGTCCCCGCCGCTGGCGGCTACTCGCCCCGGACGGTCAAGCTCATTCGAGTAGTGCTCGGCCAAGCGCTCGGGCAGGCGGAGCGATGGGGGATGGTCGCGCGCAATGTCGTCCGACTCACCGACGGGCCCCGAGAGCTGAAAACCGAGGGCCGCACGCTCACGCCGGAGCAAGCCCGGTCACTATTGCAAGCCGCGAGCGGCGAGCGATTGGAAGCGGCGTTCGTCGTCATGCTCTCTCTCGGTTTGCGCAGAGGCGAGGTATTCGGTCTCCGATGGACGGACATCGATTTTGAGAGCAACATCATCACCGTTGCCCAGGCGCTTTCTCGAGTCGGTAGTCGTCTCGTCCTCGGTTCACCGAAGACCGAACGAAGCCGCAGGAAGATCAACTTTCCGGCTCCGGTGGCAACCTCACTCCGCGCCCACAAGAAGCGCCAGGCAGCTGAGCGGCTTGTTGTCGGCGAATCGTGGCCGCACACCGACCTCGTCTTTACGAGCGAAGTTGGTACGCCACTCGATCCAGCCAACTTCCGACACTCGTTCGACCGCGTTGCTGCTAAGGCGGGTCTGGTGGGCTGGCATCCCCATGAACTCCGCCACTCTTGCGCTTCGATTCTTCTCGCGCAGGGAGTCCAGATCGAAGTCGTGTCGCGAGTTCTGGGCCACTCGTCGATCCGGATCACTGCCGACGTCTATGGCCACATCCTCGATCCGCAGCGCCAACAGGCGGCCGAAGCGATGGCAGAAGCACTCTGGTCGTAGCCTGGACCGTTCGTGCGCGACCGCGAACCGGCAGTTTGTGGGCACCCTCGAGGCGGATGCAGGCGCGCATTGTGGAACGCGACTTCGACCCCCCGAACCGTTCGGTGTCGCGACGCGCGCTACCAAGCAGAGCAGTCGGCAAGCGCCGAACCGAATGATCTGCGCAGTTCAGGAAACGGCTTGGCGCGACATGCCTTGGGCGACAACCCCTGAGCGACGCTGGGAAATAGCGTCAAAGTCATGAATGGGAAGCATGGGGAGGTGGGCTCGCGAGCCCACGGTCGGCGAGGCCAACGGGTAGCCACCTCGGATTCGCGGCACACCCAACGCGTTCTCTGTGCTCCCGCACTGCTCGCAGCGCTGCTTCTCGGCCTCGTCGGCACGGACGGGTCTGCCTCCGCGACGAACGTGTCCGCACACGGTTCGGTTCCCGCCGCGTCGCCGACGAGTCGGGCGCCGCTCGCCTGCGGCGAGCCGAAGCTGCTGTCGCTCGGCGAGAAGGTGCCGACCACGGATCTCGCTGCGGTGGACTTCCTGACACCGAACAGCGGCCTCGCTCTAATCACCTCGGGGCTCAGCTGCACGGCCACGACGAGCGCTACGGCCAAGGAGCCGGTCGGTCTTGCACGCTCGACCGACGGCGGACACAGCTGGGTGGTCGTCAGCGCCACCGGACCGCGAAACGTGACGACCAACTCGTATCAGCCAATCACGCTCGCGTTCAGCTCGACCACGACCGGGTGGGTCAGCGCGAACGGAACGCTCGCGGAGACCGTCGATGGCGGGCACCACTGGAGCAGCGTGCGCCTTGGCCCTGGGCAGGTCCTTACGGTGGCCCGGGTCGGCTCGGTGATCGAGGCCGTAACGTCTGGTCCCTCCTACCTGTGGACGCTTTCCCTTCCGAACGGGCATTGGCGGCACAGCGCGCCGATTCCGACGATGGTCGGCTCGAACGCGAACGCGGAAAGCTTGGAGCTCACCTCGCTCGGCCCCGAACCAAGCCACGCCGTCGTGGCGACGCGTAAGTACGGCGATGAGGCGCCCGAGCTCGCCGTCACGACCAACAGCGGCACGAGCTGGAGCTCGGTGGGCGATCCGTGTTCTAGCTGGGTTACGGTCGGCGCGCTCACGCAGTCCTCCGACGGTGAGATCGCGCTGGTTTGCGACGGCGGGGCAGCGGCAGGATCGGGCACCCGGGGGTTCTATGTGTCGACCAACCGCGGCAGGTCTTGGATGCTGCGCGCGGCGGACACCAATCTCGCTGGGCCAAACCCTTCCGGGCTCGACCTGCAGGACTCTGACACCGCCCTCGTCAGTCCACTTCCGGGGCGGTTCCTCGACGCTACGGAGAATCTCCTCAGCGCCTCCGTCGACGGCGGACGCCACTGGAAGCGGGTGGCGAGCTCGGCTGATTGGGGCCCCATCGGCCTTCCCGGAATCGGCGGTTTTGATGTGCTGAACGCTACGCACGTCTGGCTGCTCGCCCGCGGCGTACAGCTGCTCGGGACTACGAACGGGATCACCTGGGTACCGTTATGAGCCGAGAATGGGTCGGCACGGCGGAACCTCATTCCGTCCGCTCAGACAGCACCCACGTCCGTCGCCAGTGGAAGCCACCGCTCCATCGTTCGAGGTGGCCGCGTGCCCGGTGCCATTGGCATTCGGCGCGCCATTCTGTACGCGACGACGCCACCAAGAGGCAGATGATGGTTGTCGAATCAGGAGGTAGTGGGAGGAGGATGGTGTGTCGTTGCCAGCCAGGGTCGGGCCGTGGGAGATTCTCGAGGAGCTCGGTAGCGGCGGCAACGCAATTGTCTACCTAGCTCGTCGAATCGGTAGCCAAGACAAGCCAATCGCCCTAAAGGTCCTCAACTCGCGGAACATCGAATCTGAGCCGTATCTCCGATTCGTCAACGAGGTCAAGGCGCTGCGTCGAGTTGGCGACGACCCTGGCGTTCTGCCAGTTCTCGACGTCGAACTCCCCGAACGGCTGAATCGGCGTTCCCCTGCGTGGCTTACGATGCCTCGGGCCAATCGCATCGACAACGCGCTCGCGGACGCGAGCGTTGAGGAGATTGTTGCAGCGGTGCGAACTGTCGCCGAGACGTTGGTGCGACTCAAGGTCGAGCACGGGATTGGTCATCGAGACATAAAGCCGGGCAATCTCTACGAGCTCGATGGCGCGTACCTGGTTGGCGATTTTGGTCTCGTCGCACTGCCGGATGCGGCAACGCTGACGGTCCAGGGCAAGGCCATGGGGCCGACGTATTTTGCTCCCTACGAGATGCGGCTGAATGCCGCCACGGCCGATCCACATCCAGCCGACGTCTATTCGCTCGCCAAAACGCTCTGGGTGCTTATGACAACCGAGCGTTACCCTCCCGACGGTCATCAGGTCGTCGGCACTGTGGGCCGGTCTTTGGTTGAGCTCAGGCCTCATGCTGGAGCTTCTGAACTCGACCAGCTGATTGATCGGGCAACCGTCGCCCGGCCGGAGGCTCGCCCGACGATGGAGCAATTCGCGAGGGACCTTCGAATCTGGAGCGAGGTGTCACCAATGGAACGGCCGCCGCTCGACGTGAGCGGCGCCGTCGCACGGTTTCGCGCTGCGGCAGCGGAACAAATCGGCCAGCAAGAGGAACGGATTCGCTTTGAGCAGGCCGCTAACCGCATCAAGGAGCGGATCATCGAGGGGACTCGTCCCTTCGACAATGCTCTCGGAGAGCTCAGAGCGCCGCGCTCAAAATACCGGGCCACCTACGACGAGCGCATTGACGCAACACTGACCGTTTCGGGAGCGCCCGGCGTCCAATGGATGAGGTGGGTGGAGACGACACTTGTGGGTGCCGAGGAGCGAGTTGGCGCTCTCGCCCTTCGAATTGCACGTGGTTTCGAGCTGTACAGCACCGGGATGCTCTATCCACTGTTTCGAGTCGAAGTCACTTACGAGGGTCTCTCGAGCGCGCCGCGTCCGTACCTCTGGCAGTTGGGGTTGCTTGAGGCGTCTGCCGACTCGCTCGAGTGCGAGCGCAATGTCGACCGGGCGCTAGCGGAGATGGGCGAGGCAGTCCCAATAGCGCTCGATGCGTTTATCGCTGCTCTCGAGAAGCAGGGAGGGTGATTCTCGCGAGCCCGGGAGCTAACTCTCACTGTGAGGTGACGGGTCGGCCACACGGAACGGCATCGAGCCAGACCGGCGGGCAGCACGCAGAGTCGGCGTTACGTGCGGCCAAGCCACGCGCCCGTTGCGCCAAGCGCCCTTGAAGCGCCCGAAGCGCAGGGTCAATCCATCCGAGCCAAGACGCTCGACCGACTCGCCTTGAGGATCCCGCACCGAACCGGTGCGCGCAATTGGTGACACTCTCACCGCCTGCACACGCGTGGTATGTGGCGCAGGTCGTACGCCAGAGCCGTTTTGTGTGCCTGCACACTCAAGACGCTGCGCAGTTCGGTGGCCACATTCTGTCTCTAGCGTTCGTTCGTGCCGGGATGGGCACACCCACGTAACCCGAGGTCGGGAGATGTACTTGACCGGTGCCGTACTAACGTATTAATACAGCGGAAATGGAATCGAGACGACCGCTGATCAACTTCAGGTTGGACCCTCGTACCGGCCTAGCGCCCTACCGCCAGCTCGTCGATCAGGTCCGCCAGGCCGTGAGCCTGGGCCTGCTGCGCCCCGGTGACCGCTTGCCCTCGGTGCGAGAGGTCGTGACCCAGGTCACCATTAACCCGAACACCGTGCATCGCGCCTACCGGGACCTCGAGCACGAAGGCGTGGTCGAAGGCCGTGCCGGTCTCGGAACCTTCGTGACGGCCTCCGCGTCCTCCCGGGTTACCGCGAAAGATCGCAACGTGCTGCTCGAGGAGCTCCGGGGGTGGGTCGGACGAGCGCGCCAAGCCGGCCTCGACGACGAAGGCATCGCCGCGCTCGTCGCTGTTGCGGTGCTTCCCGAGGACATCGTCTCCCGATGAGCGAAGCGGGCGCCGCGCTCGAAACAGTTGGTCTCGGAAAACGCTACGGCCGCAAGTGGGGGCTCCGGGACTGCTCGGTCCGGCTTCCCAGAGGGCGAATCGCGGCGCTCGTCGGACCGAACGGGGCTGGGAAGTCGACGCTCCTGCGGATGGCGGCAGGGATCACGAGGCCAAGCGCCGGCGAGGTCCGGGTGTTCGGCCACTCGCCCCAGCGCCAGACCGTGGACGTGCTTCGTGAGATCGGGTACCTCGACCAGGAGCGTCCCCTCTATCGCGCCTTTCGCGTTGGCGAGATGCTGCGTTTCGGGGAGCGGCTCAATCCGAACTGGTGCGAGGCCGCCGCCCGCGATTACCTCGACGCACTCGAGATACCGACCGGTTCGAAGGTGGGGAACCTATCGATCGGCCAACAGGCACAGGTCGCCCTCACGATGTGCCTGGCGAAGCGTCCAGCCCTCTTGTTGCTGGATGAGCCGGTCGCCGCGCTCGATCCCGTCGCGCGCGAGGGCCTCATGCACATCCTCCTTCGGTCAGTCGTCGACAACAACACGACCGTCGTGATCTCGTCCCATGCCATTTCCGACCTCGCGACGATCTGTGACTACGTCATCATCCTCTCGGCGTCTCGCGTGCATGTGGCCGATGACCTCGACTACGTGCTTGCCAGTCACCGGCTGCTCATGGCATCGAGCGAGGAGACTCCCGAGCTTCCGCCAGGCGTCGCCGTCGTCTCGACGACCCACAGCGAACGCCAGACGAACGTCCTCGTCCGTGTCGAGCAGCCGCTGACCGATCCCTCGTGGCAGGTGGTCGAGCCGACGCTCGAAGAGATCGTGATCGCCTACCTGCGCGAAAAGGGGCCGCGAAACCTGGCTCTCGGTCAGCCGCGCGGTGGCGATTCGTCGGATGATGCCCGATGATCTGGGCGACGTGGCGGATCCACCGCTCCATCTTCCTCGCCTCGATCGCGGTCGCCATCGCCTTGGCCATCTGGCTCGCCATCACCGGAACGATGGAGGAGCACGCCTGGACGATCTTCACGAGTCACCACTGCTCGCTCAACTACCCCGGCAGCTCGGAGATCTGCATGAGCAGCCTCTCGGGTACAGGCAACTTCAGCACGGCTAATGCGGCGCTCTGTGGCGCCCTCCCGGCGCTGCTCGGCTTGGTGCTGGGAGTGCCGCTTGTGGCTGGAGAAATCCAACAGAGGACAAACCGCCTCGCGTGGACTCAGTCGATCACGAGGACGCGCTGGCTCCTCGTCAAGATCGGAGTCGGTGCGTTGTTCACTGCAGTGATCGTCGGCGCGTTGGCGCCGCTGGTCTGGTGGTGGACGGACGTGGCGCAGCGCAGTCATATTCAGCCGGCGAATTTCGACATCTCGGGATTCGTCGCAGTCGGGTATGCGCTCTTCGCCTTCATGCTCGGTGTCGCGCTCGGCGCGCTCATTCGCCGGAGTGGCTGGGCCTTCGCTGTCGGCGTCCCGATCTTCGCACTCGTCCGCACCGGCATTCGGCAATACATCCGGCCGGGCCTCATTCCGCCAACCACGGTGACCGTGAGCGCCTACACGCCAGTCGGCAACAGCTACTGGTATCTGAACGCGGGCTTTGTGCCGATCGGCCGCTCGACCCCTGGGCCCGGACTGACGTGGTCGAGCAACGACCTCGTCATGGAGAAGTGTCAGGCCGCCGGTTACGGTGCGCAGAAGGCGGCACACAGCGCTACGTACTGCGAGAAGGCAAACCACCTGCACTATGTGATGCAGTTTCAACCGCCCAGCCATTTCTGGGCGCTCCAAGGGGCCGAGACCACGATCTTCCTCGTCCTGGCTGGCGTACTGCTCGGGCTGACGGTGCTGGCCGTGAGGAGATGGCGGACCTAGCGGAGAGGTTCGGTAGAGAGCTAAACGTCCGACGGTCTTCGAACGTTCGACCGCCTCGCGCCAGAACGACGCCTTCGCTCGGCTTCGCCGAAGGCTCTTGACAAAAAGTGCTCTCTCAGAAACGACGATCTGTATTCCGAGAAGTGCCCCAGAATGTGCAGCCACAACGACGTACTACGCGTCATCAAAGCGCAGCCGTTACGGGGCAGGCGCGACAGAACGCTGCACCGAATAACAGCATCCCTCGAATCGCTTGTGGCGACCTAACGGTTGGGGAGCTCGTTTGGTGGTCGTGGCAATCTCTGGGAGTGGGTGAACGCTTCCCGTCTTTCCACTGCTAGCCAAGCTTGTCACCGTACTCGTATCGGATCTGAGCAAGGAGAAGGCTGCAAGCCCCGAGGAACCCTGCAGCGTACGTGCGGTGGTCCGTGCGTTTGACAAGATGGTGTGCGCTGGGGTTGCGGACTGCCAAAGTGATCCCTATTGCGAGGAGCCGCCAACCTTCCGTCTCACTCGCGGTCCGGCCGAGACGAAGCGCTCCGGTCGCGCCGAATGCCGCGGCCATGAGATCCCTGCCTACCTCATCCGCCGGACGCCCGGCCCACTTCCGGATTCGGTCCTCGACGAACTTCGCGGCTTCGGTGATCACGCCATCCCAGGACCCCACCGTGAACTGCTGGCGAACGTGAGTCCACAGCTCCACGTCGAATACGGACTCATCGACTATCTGGCCTGCGTTGGAACGTTCGAAGTCTCTCCCGCCTGACTGCGACCGCTGCCGATACCAGTTCGCCAGCGAATCGGCGCTGCCACGGATGCCGAGGTCCTTGAGATGCGCACTGATTGCTTTTGAAATGGCCTGATTGTTGAAGTCTGAGAAGAGACGGCCGCTAGCCGGAAGGTGGAGCTGTTCAAGCGCTTCCAGTGACTCGCGGTGAAGAATTGGGCTGCGGTTGCTGCCCAGACCGCGGAGTCGAATGGTAGGCGGCGACGCGGACGTATTGAGGTCCTTGGCGTTGAGTAGCGAGAGGTCAAGGCATCTGAGGCCCTGATATGCAGCCAGGGCTATCCAACAGCGCATGGCGCCATCAGAGGCAGCAAGAGTCTTCCGCACCTGCTCATCGGACATGGCGACCCCCGCCACTTCGGTCGCCTTCGGCAGCTGGACGCTCCGAGCGGGATTGTCGTCCAGACGGTGGTGCGTGTTGCACCAGTCGTAGAAGACCGAGAGAACGTTGAGGATGTGCCTCCTCGTGGTGGCTTTGTACTTCGAGGACCGGATCCAATCGCCGAGCTTCCGTGTGGTCACGTCGAACGTTCCCAATTCGCGAAGAACAGCTTCTAACGGCCACCGATAATTCGGGACCGTTCTCTGCGCGAACTCGCCTGACAAGACACCGTCCGCCAGGAAGCGGCGGATCCAGTCCCCTTGGTCTTCCTCCACCGCGCCAAGGTTAGGCAGCTGCTTCGTGCAGCGACACGTAGAGCTCGTATCGACGACTCGGAGTCGTAGACCCGAATGCCGACGCGCCCCAACACAGAGAGCGCTCTGAACGGTCGCGAATTGGATACTTGCAGCAGCCGCGTCACTAGGGTTCCAGCGAGTCGACTAGCGACGCGACAAAGCTCTCGAGGTCCCTGGCCCGCACCATCCGGCGGCGTCCGAGCCTGACCGTCGGCAGGTCATGTTGTCCAAGAATCTCGTAGAAGTGCGCCCTTGAAATCCCGAGGCACGCCGCTGCTTCCACGATCGAAAGGAGCAGAGGTGGCCTTGGGGAGGTAGGCCGCGGTCGTGCCGGAGACTCGACCTCCGGTCTCATCGGTTCAGGCAAGAGTGACTGGCTCATCGTCGTTCCTCTTCTCTGTCCAAGAACTCGACGACGATCCCCGTCGGGCTGTCCGCGCCCGTCGCTGAGGGTGGGCTCGTGGTTCGTCGTACGAAGTCGAGCGACGCGATGACCTCAGTGCGGAGCTCCCACGCCCGTGCCGTTCCGATCGGCACGTCCTCGACGTCGCGGTGGCGTCCGTGCTGGCAGGCGACGAGGCCACTGCCGAGCCAGCCGCGCATGCGCTCGTAGAAGGACGGAAGGGTGTAGCTGTGCCAGTACTGCGCGCCGCCAATCGAGCCGTGTGACGACTCGAAGGCGTGCCAGCGCGCCCAGAAAAGCGTCGTCAGCTCCTCGACGAGCGCGCCGTGCTCGGCCCAGCACGGCGGGATGCGCTGCTCTGGGCGCTCGCCGTAGCGGGCGTTGAAGTAGGAGACGAATCCGGAGAGGATCGCGAAAAGTTTGTCGGCATCCTCGGCGTCGAGCTCCATCCAGTTCCACGGCCGGGTCGCCGACGAGAAGCTGAACCTGCCGGCGAACCCCCGCGCCTCGCCGGTCCAGCACCTCGGAACCTCGTCTCGCTCGGATGGGTCGACTGAAGTCAGTTCCGCCGATGTGCTCACGGTCGCGCTCCTCTCCGTTTGTCGTTCTCGGCCTTCGCCGCTTCCTCGTCGACGGCGATGCACCGGGCGTCGTTCCCCTCCCAGGTGCCGGGCGCGTAGGCGAGCACCGGTCGCAGCCGTCCCCAAAAGAGCAGCAGCTCGCCCTCGGCGAGCGTGTGGATCTCAGCGGGAGTGAGGACGGCCACGTCGGCGTGCGAGGTCGAGACGGTCGTCCGACCGCCGGAGGAGTCTTCGTTGAGGGATCGACGCGGCACCCGTCGGGTGCCCGAAAGTCGCGAGAGCTCTTCGAGGTCCTCGGCGACGGACAACCCGCCGAAGACCGCGGTCACGGTGACGGCGTTGCGGATTGTCGCCGCGCCGGTCGGTCCCCAGCGCTCCGTCGCCTGGGAGAACGACTGCATCGACAGCACCGTCGTGATGCCGCGGCCGCGCCCGTCGGCGACGAGGCCCGGCAACCCCGGAAGCGGGACGATCGAAGGTGCCTCGTCCAACAGTGCGAGGAGCGGCGGGTCGAGCCGGCGCTTTGGACGCTTTGTCGCTTCACGCTCTGCTTCGGCAACGAGCTCGTCGCAGAAGGCGGTGATGAGCGGTGCCGCACCGACGGACGCCGAACCACGGTCCTTCGCCAGGGCGTAGATCGTCGTCGGGCACGAGAGCGCCCCGGCGATGTCGAAGGAGTGCTCGGCGTCGACGGCGCAGCGCGAGAGCACCTCGTCGTGCTGGAACGGCGCCAGGGCGAGGTCGACCGAGCGCATCACCCCCGACGTCGTCTCTGCGGCGCCAGACGTGTGCTGGTGGAGCCGCGCCCCCCAGTCGACGCGCCCGTCGAGGTGCTCGGAGAGGATCCGAAGCGGTGCCGGGTCGGAGGGACTCCCGGCCCAGGTGACGACGTCGGCGATCGTCGCGCCGTCGAGGGCCGCGGCGTGGAGGTAGGCGGCAAGGACGGTGATCGCCGAGCGGCGAAAGAAGCTCGCCGAACGGAGATCGCCCGCCTCACCCGCGGCCGAGACGAGCGCCCCGGCGCGACGCTCGGCGACGGCGGAGTCCTCACAGCCGAGCACCGGCGACCAACGAAGCGGCTTGGCCGCTGGTGCGAGTCGGTCCGGATCGAGGGCAAGCACCGGGCCAAGGCGTTCGCGTGCCCTGGCGCTCACCTCGTAGAGGTCGGGTTTCGTCGCCGTCGCGAGGCACGGGCCCGGGTGCTGACGGAGGATGCGGGCCAGGACCCGGAGGGTCTTTCCGGCACCCGGAGGGGCGACGAGCTCGAGCGAGGTCTCCCAGGAGGCGACAAGTTCCACACCGTCCGGTCGACGGGAGACGCCGAGGGGATAGCCAACCTGTTCGGGTGTCAGCTCCTTCGGAGTGAGCGACGGACGGGTGATCGCCGCTTGGCGTTTGGCCGCTTCGACACTCGCGACCGCCGTGAGCTCGGCTCTCAAGGCGAACCCGTCAGAAGCAGTCGCGCCGCGTCCAACGACACGGAGCAGGAAACCGCCCGCGACGATCCCGATCACAAGGAGAACGCCGAAGACCGTCCAGTAGGTGGGCGCGTCGAAGGACGCGCCGCGCCGAGCTGTCAGCGGATCGAGCTCGCCTGGGCTCGTGAGACTCTGAACGAGAAAGCGCGCTGACGAACCGAAGGAGAGGAGCCCGAAACCGCCTCCATTGATTCCGAGCGCGATGCAGCGCGCGATGTCCGCCGCGCCGACCACCAGGGCGAGCCCGGCGAGCGTGATGCCAAGGCCAACGGCGTCTTTCGGGAGCCTCGCCGTGCCGTCGAGTTCGTCTCCTCGCGTCGGTGTCATCCGGACAACCTCGCATCGGTGTCGGTGAAGGTCTCCTCGTAGGGGCTGCGGACGTGACGGACGAACGCCGAGCGTCCGCGGACCCGCCAAAGCGCGGTCGCTTTCGGCAGGCGAGAGAGCATTTCGGCCTCGGGGGAAGAGAGCCCGAGCGAGCGCTGCGTCTCCCCGAGGACGTGGGAAGAGGTGCGGAAGACGACTTGGGTCTGGGTGTCGGCGATGAGTCCGTCGCCGATCTTCGAGGTCGCGGACGCGCTGTCGGCCTGCGCGCCGAGGTCGGTCACCCGGTGGCAGACGGCGACGTTGGCGACGCCGCGGGACCGGGCGAGCTTCCAGTTCTCCTGTAAGAAGCGCGCCGCCTCGTCTTGGCCCAACAGCGACCAGCACTCGTCGACGACGAAGAAGCGCCGCGGCACCGACCACTCGTCGCTCGCGTCGCCGACGAGGTAGCACGCTTGGAGGACCGAGATCGCGGCGAGCATGACCAGGCGCAAGAGCGCCTTGTCGGAAAAGACCGCCGAGACGTCCAAGACAATGCCGGTCCCCGACGCGGCGATTCCACCGAGCGCCTCGCGCCCGTCGAACATGCCGGCGAGATCGCGCCGGACGAGCTTGTCAAGAAGCAGCCAGAGCGGTCGCGCCAGGAGGGCGAGCTCACGGCGCGAGGTCGCCCCGCGCGCCGCCATCTCCTCGCTCGGGGACTCGAGCAGGGCGGCGAGATCGGTGAGCGAGGCGCTCTTCTCACTCGGGCGGTTCTCCTCGGCGGCACTGATCGCTTCGAGCGCCCAGCCGAGGACCGCGTCCTCGGTGCGGTCGAGGCCGTGTCCGGCGAGCGAAGCGAGGAGCGCCGCCATCAGATGGTGGCGACGGAGGAGTCGCTCGGCCGCGGTCTCCGTCGAACCGGGCACGGTCCCGAGCGGGTTCATCGCGTGCGGCCCGCCGGGGCGCAGTTCGAGGCGGGTCATCGAGAGTGCCTCGGCGAGCCGCTCGTACTCACGCTTCGGGTCGACGACGAAGGCCTGCCGACCGACTCCGCCGCGG
>Ga0187864_10003644_pt1 | contig 12496 bp, 11 predicted proteins | sample June2016WEW_11_4_FD_132985 | JGI IMG/M metagenome (GOLD analysis project Ga0187864, IMG submission 132985) | Peatland microbial communities from SPRUCE experiment site at the Marcell Experimental Forest, Minnesota, USA - June2016WEW_11_40 | ecosystem: Environmental > Terrestrial > Soil >... | reverse complement strand
GAATGCATTGACCACCCCCGCGACCTTTGCCTTCGTCGTGTAGCCCGTATATGCGGGGACCGCAATAGCCGCGAGGATACCGATGATCGCGATAACGATGAGCAACTCGATGAGCGTAAAACCCTTACTTCCTCTACTGACCTTCATCATACTCCTGCCTCCTTGCGTAGAATGGATTTATAAATCTGCCGCTGTCCGGCCCGTTCATCACCGTCCGCGGCCATGATGGACAGTTGCAAAAGCAGTGCCATTGGGTCCCTCCCCCCGTGAAAACCGTTATCCTGGCAGAAAAAAAACAGGTTACACCGTTTTCCGGCCGAGAGGGGCAGCAGGGCGTTTTTGACCTTTGCGGGTTTTCACTGCATCAAAGAATAAAGGTAAAAGCCCTGAGTTGTGGCTCGAATATGGAGGTGTGCTATTTTGGCTCTCTGGTAATGCCGTTATTTGATCCCATACTTCTCTATTTTCCTCAGGAGGGCGCGGCGGCTGATACCCAGCCTCGCTGCTGCCCGGCTCCGGTTGCCCCGGTATTCCTGGAGCACCGCCCCGATGTGCTTCCTCACGACCTCATCGAGGGAGCTTGCTTCCCCGGCTGTCTGTTTTGTTTTCGACGCCCTCAAATACGGGGGCAAATGGCTCGGAGCGATAAAAGACTCGCCTGTCAGGATCACCGCCTGGTTAATTACGTTCTCCAGCTCCCGCACGTTCCCCGGCCAGTCATGGGAGAGCAGAATATCCTGGGCAGGTCTTGAAATGCCGCGCACCGGCTTTTTCGTCTGCTCCCTGTACCGTTTCAGCATGAAGCGCGACAAAAGAGGGATGTCGTCTTTCCTCTCCCTTAAAGGAGGGATGTGGATAACAAGCGGGGTAATCCTGTAGAAGAGGTCCTCCCTGAACCTGTTGCTTTGGACCTCTTCCTTCAAGTCTTTGCTTGTGGCCGCGATAACCCTGCAGCGCGATTTGGATACGCGATGACTCCCGACCGGGCGGAATTCCCCGTTCTGCAGGACCCGGAGCAAGTGCGGCTGGAACGACAGGGGGAGGTCACCTATCTCATCGAGGAAAAGGGCGCCTTCTTTGGCCGCTTCGAACAACCCTATTTTGTCTTGGATCGCGCCGGTAAAAGACCCTTTTTGATGGCCGAACAATTCCGATTCGATCAGGGTTTCCACGTAACCCGCGCAATTAGAAGTGACAAAAGGGTCGTCAGACCGGCTGCTCAGACTGTGAAGGGCACGCGCCACCACCTCTTTTCCCGTTCCCGTCTCGCCGGTTATCGTGACAACCCGATAATACGGGGCGATACGTTTTATGAAGGAAATGATATCGAGCATCTTCGGGTTCCTGCCGACGATGCCGGTAAACTCGTACTTCTGATCAAGCTGTTCTTCAAGCTGCGCCAAATCGCTGCGCATCTCGGCCACAGCAGTCAGGTCAGCCACGATAGCGCCGAGCCTTTCCATGTCGACAGGGATCTTGAGGCACGCATACGCCCCGCCTTTGACCGCCTGAACCACTTCCTCATCATCCCCGCCGATGAGCACGACCTCCGCCCGGGGATCGGCCGACTTTATATCGGAAAGCATTTCTGCAAACCCAAGCTCTGCCAAAATAAGGTGATAATTCCCGCGAGATACCGCCGCTGTGAGGGAATCGTCTTTTTCCGGCTTATCGACCTGGTGGTCTTCCAGCAGTGAAAGGAGGGCGGCCGGGGGATTCCTGAGTGCCATGAGGATCTTCAAAATATTCGGTTACCTGCCGATCATTATTCTACCAGACAAAATCTTTTAATCAATGACAAAAACATATGTCCATCTTCAGAACTGCAAAAAAGCGGGAGAAAGGATCGGCAACCTGTATATGATGGAGTACATAGGTCGTGGTGGAAGGCGGCGTCCCACAACGGGCCCATCGTGCCTTTTCCCTTATCCAGATGGGGGTATATTCGCTTGACAAAGGCCGATTGATCAGTTAAGCTAATCCCTAGACGGGCCCATAGCTCAGTTGGTAGAGCCACCGGCTCATAACCGGTAGGCCCCTGGTTCGAGGCCAGGTGGGCCCAAAATCAGAGACTCGGGAATGGTAACGATATCATCGATACTCACATAAGAATAGAACCAAAGGGGTGAGCAGAAATGCCACCCCTTTTGAATTTTAGGAGGGAGCACATTGAATGAAGAACTAGTAACCCTCTGCGAAGTCCAAAAGATAGACACAGAAATAATCGGCAACGAGAAGAAGAGGGCTCTCGCGCCTCAAAGAATCGAGGAGATGGAAAGAGAGGTCGCTCAGACGAAGGAAAAGCTGGCAAGAGAAAAGGAAGTCATCGAAGAGCTGGAGAAGGAAAGAAGGAAGAAAGAACAGGAGCTGGAAGGGGACAAAGCGCAGATCAAGAAGGTGGAGGCGAAGCTCCATGAAGTAAAAACCAACAAAGAGTACCAGGCGATTCTGAAAGAGACGGAAGCAGCGCGGGCAGAGAACGACAAGACCGAGGAACATATACTTGTTCTCATGGAAAAGACCGAGGAACTGAAAAAGGATTATCAGTCGGCACTGAAAGCACTCAACAAGAGGGAAAAAGAGGTACAAGAAGAAGTCAAGGAGCTGGAAAAAGAGATAAAAACGGCCGATAGCACTGTCGCAAAGCTCAAACAGGAGAGGGAAAGACTGCTGACCGAGGTGAGCCGGGACCTCAAGGCGCGATATAATGTCCTCATAGAAAAAAGGAGCGGTCTCGCCGTCGTGAATGTCAAGAACGGGACATGTCTCGGGTGCTTTATGAATATCCCGCCCCAGCTTTTTATCGAGGTGATGAAAAACAGTGAGGCTCTTACCTGCCCGAGCTGCAACAGGATCCTCTGTTACGAAGAAGAAGAATGAAAGAATGGCACATCTACATCGATGGGGCTTCCCTGGGCAACCCCGGTTTTGCGGGGGCCGGCATGATAGCCTTTGATGAGGACGGACATGAGATTTGGAGGGACAGCATCCATCTTGGCCTGATGACCAATAATATGGCGGAATACGAGGCCCTGGTCCGGGCGCTCCGGAAGGTCGGGGACCCTGCCGGGCGGCCGATCAATGTCTATACCGACTCCCAGCTCGTGGCATATCAAATCCTTGGAAAATACCGCATCAAAAACGAAGGGCTGAAACCCTACCTCGAAGAAGCGCTCCGCTTGATGCGAACGCTTCCTCATGTTGCGATAAAGTATATACCGAGAGAAGGAAACAGGCTTGCAGATAAGCTTGCGAAAGATGCGGCAGCAAAAAAGGGGTAGACGCATGGTCGCGGGATATGATCCCGAGGAAAGTCCGGGCATCGAAGGGCAGGATGGTCTCTAACGGGGACTGGGAGCAATCCCAAGGAAAGTGCAACAGAAAAGATACCGCCTTCCCTTTCCGGGAAGGTAAGGGTGAAATGGCGGGGTAAGAGCCCACCAGCATTCAGGCGACTGAATGGCTTTGCAAACCCCATCCGATGCAAGGCCAAAAAGGGGACCGTCGTGAGACGGTGAGGATGGCCCGTCCTTTAACCCAGGTAGGCCGCACGAGGGCTCCCCTATCAGGCGAGCCCGCAAGAGAAATGACCATGGACCCTTGTCGGTAACAGAACCCGGCTTATAGTCTACCCCTTTTCTTTCTTTTCCCTTATGCGTGGACGCTTCATCCATTCGTTCGCAATCATCCTTGCCATAGGAATGGACTCGTCACTCGGCACCCTGAGCTTCCGTTCTTTTTTACAATCATCCTTGCCATGAACCACTTGTTATGTTATAAAATTCACAAATCATCTATAGAGGAGGTGGAGGAAAGAGCGATGAGTAATTTTTTGGACAAGCTCCTTATCAGGGTCATGGAGAAGCAGGATCTGGATTTCATCGTCAATATCGATACTAAGGTGCTCGGGGAGACCCGCCGGGATTATTGGGTGGCGAAGATCGTAAAACAGGCGGAGTCGAGGCCCCACGATGCCTCCCTCGTCGCTGAGATAGATGAAAAGGTAATAGGTTTTATTCTGGGAGAGGTAAGCGGTTGGGAATTCAAGGTCCCGAACAACATCGGCTGGATCGATACGATAGGTATAGACCCCGATTACCAGAACAGGGGGATCGCAAAAGAACTCGCGGGTACGTGCGTGCAGAACTTAAAAAAATACGGCGTCGATACTATCTATACCCTGGTCAACTGGAACGACTGGGATCTCCTGCAATTCTTTCACGCCATGGGGTTTTCGCGGGGTGATATGATCAACCTCGTGTTGAGGGTTTAGCCTTTGCCCCGGACGCCCTGAGTTTCGCGCCGGCCGGCGTCTTCTGTTTCTTCGCGTGCTTTATCACTTTGAAGGTCCGGCCCTCCGGGCTGCGCTTGCCCGCGATAGAGGCGGTCCGGTGCTTTTTTACCACGTGGTAGACTGCGGTTTGTGGAGGTCTCCCACTGCCGGCCACATCGCTCGTCAGTTGCAGCCGCATGTTCGGGTGTATCCGACTTTTTTTGAGTTTATTGAGATCCTTCAACATCGCCGGACTGACGCCGTGCTGCCCGGAGATGTCGGCCAGGCTTTCCCCTTTCTTCACCATGGGGTAATCTGCCCTCGAGGCGACGTTCACCCTCGCGGGCCGGCGCGCATGCGGCGATTCCCTGCCGGCAGCCGCCTCGTTTTTCTCCGGCCCTGTCTCTTGCGCGACTTCCGTCGGTTCCGCCCGGCCGTAAAACCTTGGGATGTAAATGACCATGCCGGGTCGTGCCTTCAACTCCTGATCACATGCATTGACGAGCCGAAGGTCTTTATAGTCTACCTCATACTTTTTCATGACCCCGGCGAGGCTATCCCGCTTCCCCAGGGTGTACGTCATCACCTCCCGCACCTTCTTCTCCTTTTCCAGCGCTATCTTCAACTCCTCACGGAATTTGTCTCTTATGATCCATTCGGGAAGCTTGATGGCGTAGTCATCCACATCCGGCGGGACGATACCCGTCAGGACCTCGGGGTTGAGCGCCCTTATGGTCATCATGTCCGTCGATGCAGCCTTTGCAACGACGTCCAGGGGCGTCCCACTCGGGATTTTCTCGTTCACGAACTTGATCGGCTGATCGTAGTCTATGCCGGTAAAACCGAATTTCTCCGGGTTTTTGGCGATAATTGCGGCAGCGAGAAGCCTCGGGATATACTCCCTGGTCTCCCTCGGCAGCGTATTATACTTCATAAGCTCCCAGAAATCGCCCGTTTCGTGCTTCTCTATGGACCTCTCGATCCTCTTCTCGCCCGCGTTATACGCCGCGGCCGCGAGGTACCAGCATCCGAACTGGTTGAAAAGGTCCTTCAGATAGAGGGCGGCCGCCACGGTCGATTTCTCCGGGTCTCTTCTTTCGTCCACCCAATGGTTGACCCGTAAGCCGTATCTACCGCCGGTCTCGTAAATGAACTGCCATGGCCCGCAGGCCTTCATTGAAGAATACGCTCTGGGATTGAAGCCGCTTTCGATCATGGCCACATAGATAAGGTCTTCAGGCAGTCCATGCTCGCGCAAGATATTCTTGATCATCGGGACATAACGCTTCGACCGTCGCAGCCAGTTGGCGAATATTTTTCTTTTGTCCGTGGTGAAATACCTGACGAAGTAGTGGACCGCGTCGTTAAAGACGATCGGTATATCGAACTGCTTCAGATAATCCTCTGTCAGTAAAGAGGCGATGTTGTCGTCATTGGCATCGTCCTGCCTGAGAAGCAAGGCGTAATCCTCTCCAGGACCCCAGGCATCCCGCTCGCGAAGCACCGTTTTCTCCGCACCGTCGTCCGACCTCTTTCCGTATGCCTTCTTCTGGACTCTCCTTTTCGGCTCAAGGTTAGGCGCGTTGCCTTCCGGCAGCACGATCTGCGGCGCCTGCTCCCCGGAAGCTGCAAGGACGGGCCCGGAAGAATAAGCCACGTTCGGCCGGGCGAGTGCACCCCCGCTTCCGCAGCCGGCAAGCAAGAAACAGGCGAGGAAGGCAAAAAAAAACAGACATCCTGCCGTTAATGGGGCGTGTTGCAGCGCGGCAGCACTTCGTGCCGTAGGTGACACACGTTGCTCGAGGCGGGAGTGTATGTACGCCTGCGTCGGCTCCTCGTCTCCGCCCGGGTACCCTCTGGGTGGTGCCTTTGAATACAACTCGGTATAACGCGCCATTGACAGGTAATCCTTCCTGATCATAGGAGGGAAACATGCTTCTGTCAACAAAAAAATGGGGTTCGATTTTTTTGCTCAAGTAAAAAATGGTGTCAGGTGAACAGTTTTGCACAAATCTGCCGGTAACCCTTGGCAAAGTCGGAGGCCGCCATTCTCTTCCTGTTCTCCATCTGTATCTCCTGGAGGATGAGAGAGCCAACCCCTGCAGAAACCTCTATCCCCGCCGGAGTTGAGGCGAGAATAGTGCCGGGGTCGGGCTTCTGAGAGGATGTGGCGTGGGACGGCCGGACTTTAAAGACCTTTATCGCTTTGCCGTCGAGGAAGGTATATGCCGTCGGCCAAAGCACGAGCGCTCTCACCTGTCTTATTATCTCGGTTGCCCTCAGGCTCCAGTCTATATGTCCCATCTCTTTCGTGATGATTGGCGTATAGCTCGCCTCCCGCTCATCCTGAGGCGTACCATACCCGACCCCCTTGACCTTTACCTCCTCGACCACCGGCGGAAGGATCTCGGAAACCCTCAATGCAAGCCGGCTTGAAAGGGCAGCCGCATCCTCCTCGGGCGTGAGAGGCACCTTCTCCTGGTAGAGGATGTCGCCCGCGTCCATCCGCTCGTTCATCCTGATAACCGTTATGCCCGTCCCCTCTTCTCCATGCAGGATGGCCCATTGCATGGGGGACGGGCCGCGATATTTCGGCAGGAGCGAAGGGTGCACGTTGATGGCGCCCAGGGTGGGCAGATCGAGAAACCACCGTGGAATGATCAGGCCGAAAGAGACCACGACGAGGAGATCCGGCTTCAGCTCACCCAGGGTCGTCGCCTCCTCATCCTTGAATGACCCTATCTCTCTGACCGGAAGACCGAGAGAGAGGGCCATCCGCTTTACCTCGTTGTCTTTGAGCAGGTATCCTCTGCCCTTCGGCCTTGTCTTCTTCGTCACCACGCAGGATATGGACGAGTGAAGCGAAACCAGAGCGGGAACAGAGAAGCTCGAAGAGCCGAAAAAGAGGAGGTTCATTTCTTCTCTTTCATGTATTCCCGTTTAAAGAGCTGTTTTTTGACAGGGCTCAAGTGGTCGATAAAGAGAATGCCGTTGAGATGGTCGACCTCGTGCTGCACTGCCCGGGCAAGGAGGCCGTTGCACTCGATCGGCAATTCCCTGTCATCGAGACCCCTGCCCTCGACCACAGCCTTTGTCGCCCTCTTCACCGTCTCGTAAAAGCCCGGGATGCTCAAACACCCCTCTTCACCCACTTCCTCCCCTTCCAACCGTATAATCCGGGGGTTGATGAGAACGAGGGGCTCGCTTTCCTTTTCCGAGCCTGCTTCGATGGTAATGATGCGAAGGGATACACCGATCTGGTTTGCGGCCAGCCCCACTCCGTGCGCCGCGGTCATGGTCGCCACCATGTCGTCGCACAGCAGGCGTATCTCATCCGTCATTGGACCTACAACGCCTGCAACCCTCCTGAGCATCCGGTCGGGATGTGTTCTTATCACATAAATCACGCAGTTATTCTAAAATCATACTATCTGATAGTCAATACGGTAATGCGGGATGGATAGCGGCCGGGTTAATTTCGTGCCTTGCCACCCGCGCCATCGCCGAGGAGCGCGGGTAGAACGTGTGAAAAAATTGCCTTTTTCTCGTCACCAAGCCTGCCCAGGAATGCCTGTATCCGGGGGCGGACGCCGGGGTCCAGGGCCTTTGTAACGTACTGAAAAAGCTGGATTCCGGCTCCGGCAACCCCTGGATTCCGGCTTCCGCCGGAATGACGACAAAGAGATGGCTGCCGGGCCTGCCCCGGAAGGCTTGAATCCGGGGCCGGAATGACGGCAAAGGGCCCTCAAACGATTTTTTCACACGTTCTACCCGGCCCATGTATCTCGGGGTCGCGCTGCGGAAAGGCTTGACTCCCGCGGGCCCTGGTGGTATAAATCATTCATAGCCATATGAGAGATTTCCAAGGGTCCGGGGATTGCGCATCTCCGGAGTGCCGTGGGGATGGTCGGGCCGCCACCCAAGCAACTGCTTTGGATGGCGGTTTTTCTTTTTCCTCGTGATTTTGCAGAGGGCTCTCGGTGGATGTCTCCGGTTTTTTCCTGAAGCTTCTCATCATCCTGGTGGCCGCCAGGGCGGCGGCCGAGGTCTTCGCCTATCTTCGCCTCCCGACCGTGCTCGGCGAAGTTGCGGCGGGCGTTCTCATAGGCCCGAGCCTTTTGAATGTCGTCCAGGTCGAGCCTGTATTCTACCTGCTCGCGGAGATGGGGATCCTCCTGCTCCTCTTTGAAGTAGGCATGGACACGGATGTAGCCCAACTGGCAAAAACAGGCGGCGAATCTTCCCTCGTCGCCCTTACCGGCGTCATAGCGCCCGCCACCCTCACCTTCTGGGTCTCCCGGTATTGGTTGACGCTCCCCTTTCTTACGTCTCTCTTCATCGCCGGGGCCCTCGTGGCGACGAGTATCGGCATTACCGTCCGGGTTCTCGCCGACCTCAAAATGGAGCGCACGCGATTCGCGCGGGTCGTACTGGGGGCGGCGGTCCTCGACGACGTGATCGGCGTCGTCATTCTGGCCATGCTGATCGATTACTCCCGCGTCAAAATGGTCCACTGGCTGCACGGCCTGAAAGAGTTCGTCTTCATACTGATTTTCCTGGTGGCGGCCCCCGTCATCACAAAACTCTTCGTCCCCCCCCTTGCGGCGGCAGCCGGGAGGAGCAAAAGTAAAGGGATCCTGCCGACCGCCGCAATTGCCCTCATTCTTGCCCTCGCGGTGGCCGCGGATTTGGTAGGGGCTCCCGCGATCATCGGCGCTTTGGCCGCGGGAATTGCCCTCGCGCGGAAGTTCTTCCTCCCCTTCGGTCCCTATGCGTACGGGCGCGGCAACGACCTGTCCGAACGGATCGAGGCGGGTATGAAACCCATAATCGGGCTCTTTGTTCCGGTCTTCTTTGTCATGGTGGGCGTTTCGATCAACTTCAGGGCCATCGACTTTTCCAACGGGCAGTTTTGGCTGATCACTGCGACACTGACGCCTCTGGCCATGATCGGGAAGGCAATGAGCGGCGTTTGGCTAAGGGGCGATTTCAAAACGAAGGTGCTGACGGGCATATCCATGATCCCCAGAGGGGAGGTGGGCCTGGTATTCGCGCAGGCGGGAAAAACAAGCGGCATCTTCGACGACGCGATCTATGCGGTCGTGGTGTTCACGGTTGTCCTCACCACCCTTGCGGCACCCCTGCTTCTCAAAGCGGTAGCCCGGAAAGACCGGTAAGGGGCGTGATACGAAAACGCCTCGGGGACATAACATGCAAGGCCGTCTGTGCGTCCAGCTCCTTTTTGAGTGTCTCAGCCATGATCTTCGGCGCCTCAGGGTCATACAAAGGACCTCCGGGGCGGTCAAACCCGGACAGGCCACCGAGGGGCACGGCTATTGCTCTCGGGCCCCTGGCCTCATTACAGAGTTTTGCCAGGGCGCGAGCCAGGATCTCTGCCTCCTTGTGGTCCGTACGGGCCGTTGCTATGGCAGCGTTGTGATAATGGTACCGTCTGTTGGGAAAATGCTTTTCAGTCGTCGATAAAGGACCTGAAACAATGAAGTCCGTACATCCCGGAACCAAAAGGGTGGGGATGCCTCTTTGAAGCGCCGCCGATAGGCGATCCGGCCCGCCGGGAGGACGGGGTCCGGGCGGGCGCCCTGGCGCCCACCCGACCGGCAGGGAGGGAAGGGTGCACAAACAAGCGCAAAAATGGTCGCTTCCGGCGTTTTTTACTGCTTTTTACCCTCTTTTTACCCTTTTCAGCACGGATTGTTCACTCACCGTCTCACGACCCCTTTGCTGATTCCCTTCTCTCGCAAGCCCTCCGGGAGGGGGGTTTACGATTGTGTACGAAAGTTTACGGTTTCAGGGGGGGGAAGAAGATTAACGTGAATCGCGAAACCCGAAACGGGGGCAAAGAAAATTATAAATTATAAATTTGGGTTCGAAAACCACGACCGGAACCGGACAAGGGAATAGAACCCTTACCCGGAAACAGAAACTGTAAGCTCAGTTGTCAAAGAGCGGCGCGGCCTCTGGGACCTCTGATGCCGGCTGAAACGGGCCGGGCTGTGTCATCTCTTCAGGGCCTCTCACAATGACTGCCCGGTCTCTATAAGATTTTCTCAGTTTCCCGCTCTCCTGTCAAAGTGACAAGGAGGGGCGACAACCAGGAGTGACAAGGAGGCATGACAACCAGGAGTGACAAAAAGCATAGGCTCTTTTCTGATGCGAAGTTTCAAAGCATCTCTTTGCGGTTTTCCCGAAAATCCCCCCCCGTTTCCCCTGCTTCCTGAAAGACAGTTTCTCCAGGTGCCTACCAATACCCTCTTTCTAGTGGAAAGCCTGAAAATAGTTGTTGTAATCTTCCGGCATTTCTCTGATAATTGAGCATAAGGAGATGGCAGCGGAAAGGCTGACAGCTTGGTCCGGTGAATGAGAACGTACAGAATGAAACAACCCTACCGCCAGCACTGGCGTTTCTCGGCAAGATAGACCTCAAGCAGGCAAAGAAAAGAGCGGACAAAGGCGACTGAAAGGATCCGGAACGGTATGAGAGGCTCGCAAAATTGCTTTCAGACATGGAAGCTTCTTTATGAAAGAGACTGAGGTTTCGTCCAGTGGAGGCCAACAATGAGAATCTTTAAACGTATTACCTTCACACCCGGCGTCATGGGTGGACAGGCCTGCGTCAGGGGCATGAGAATACCGGTTTCCCTGATCGTCAATCTTGTTGCAAACGGCATGACAGCCGAGGAGATAGTAAGAGAGTATCCAGATCTCGAAACCGACGATGTGAAGGAAGCGCTGCATTATGCATCGTGGCTGACAAAAGAACAACTTTATCCGGCTTTGCCGAATAACTGACCATGAACGTTCTTGCAGATATGGGGGTATCGCAGAGGACGGTCGAATGGCTGGCAGCATCGGGCCACAACGTTGCCCACGGAACCGGCCGATGAGTTGACGGGCTGGCTTGAGAGTTTGGCCGAAGCTGAAGAACTGACGCCCTTTGCGACAACTGTCCGTTATCCCGGTGAGACTTTGAGAGTCTCGAAGGAAGATGCAATTGGGGCTGTAAACATCGCCGAAAGGACCTTGGGAGAAGTAAGTGAGCGTCTTACTGAGGAAGGCGTGAAGTCAAAAGTGTGGTTCATCCGGTTCTTGCGTACTTCCTGCAAGCGTTACTTCTGCTATTTACAGGTCGCTCTATCATTAGGAGTGGTAATCATGACGGCGGAGACAAAAAAGGCAGGGCCGTTTGCTGACCCTGCCCTCGATGTTGGGTGAATAACGCACGACTACGCTTTAAATCTTCTCCTTATTGCTGCAAGACCCGCAAGCCCCGGGCCGAAAAGAAGCAGGGCTGGCGGAACGGGAACTGGCGCAGGGCCTGTAACGTTATAGGAAACCGTGCCGGGCAAATAACCCCCCGCCCAGACCGTGTTGAAGGCAAGAACGAGTGAATCACCCGTGGGTACCGTCACCTGGAACGTTTGCGGTCCGGGAAAGCTTGCAGCGACACTTTGCCCGCTATCGCCGAGGTAGTTCGTCCCCAAATTCGCTACGTCAAAACTGTTCGCATAGGCGACCACAAAGATATTCCCCGGTCCGGAAACATACTGGTAGTTTACCTCAACGTTTCCCGGCGATCCCACCGCAAAGCTCAACGTCTTGAAGTAGGTGGGGTTATCTGCAACGGTCCCCGGAAAGGACTTCGGTACCGCCCAAGTGCTCTCAACTCCATCCCTATCGACCCGCACACTGCTCACGAGCGACTCGGTGCCGTCGAGGGTGACCGTACCCGAACCGAGCAGGGCAGACCAAGCCGGGGAAACAGCAGGAAGCATAAACAGGAGACCCAAAACCAGACAGCAGAAAAACTTTTTCATAAAACGCACCCCCCTTCTTCTGTAAAAGAATATTTCTGGCAACCGGCTATCTGCTGGTAAGAATCAGGTGCTTTCACCGAGACCCTGGCTTTCCGTCCCATCCTCGCGGGTGGTTTGGCTTTATCAGATTGTTTTATTATGTTATACCGAGAATTACAATATGTCAAGAAAAAAGTGATGCTATGTGTAGCATGCATGAAGAATAATTTTGATACCACTTTCACGTGGCAATCCGCACTCGCCAGAGAAGCCCGTGTGCGAGGACTTGTAGGTGAAAGAGAGAGCCATCCCGTAGGCATAGGAAGTACGCAAGGACCGGATGAACCAAAAGTGTTTTGTGGAGGGAGAAATTATCTCTTGACAGCGTGCCCTCTAATCGGTGACCCTG
>Ga0187864_10003641_pt1 | contig 12498 bp, 13 predicted proteins | sample June2016WEW_11_4_FD_132985 | JGI IMG/M metagenome (GOLD analysis project Ga0187864, IMG submission 132985) | Peatland microbial communities from SPRUCE experiment site at the Marcell Experimental Forest, Minnesota, USA - June2016WEW_11_40 | ecosystem: Environmental > Terrestrial > Soil >... | reverse complement strand
GGCGCGTGATCATTCGCTGCCAAACGCGCACAACTACACTCCGAGGGCGCGCGGGCGTAGCTCAATGGTAGAGCTCCAGCCTTCCAAGCTGGTCATGCGGGTTCGATTCCCGTCGCCCGCTCTCACTCTTTATCCAGCTCAGCTGGCACTTTCCAGGCTGACGCCTTCGCCGCTCTGCAGCCGTCGTGCGCGCTACGTGCGCGATTGGGTGTGTTGATGACCGGGCTCGGGCAAGTCAGCAAAGCGCCGAAGAACTCTTGCATTTAGGGCGAATCTCGTTATAGTCATAAGTACCCTCCCAGTCGCCCTAGGCGCCTGGGCCGCGGGAGCCGTCCGAAAGGGCGGCTCTTCGCATGTCTGGGCTCAGACTCAAATCACCAGGTAGGTGGCTTGCTGATCGGTTGGTGCCCGACAGCGATCAGAGGGTCGGCGAACTGAGACGACGCAAGTGCCGCAATCGTCACTCGCTTGGTGTAGTCAGCGATCGCGCTGAGCGATCTCGTAGGACGGCGCCGATGAGGGTTGATTATGCCAAGGCGCATTCCCATCTCGTCATGGGCGATTCGGACCGCCTCCCGGAAATCTGAGTCGTCCGAAACCAGAACCTGTGAGTCGCAACGGCCCGCGAAGGCATCCCAAAGGAGATACGAGGCGAGGTTCACGTCGGACCCCTTCTCCTCGGTCTTGATCACGGCGACAGTCTTGGCGCCTCCTGGTCGTGGGTTCGCGAGAGGCATCCGGGTCGCGTTGGTAAGGAAATTGCCGTAATGAACCGCCACCAAGGGCAAGGTTGCGAGAGCGCGCAGGTAGGTCCCCTGGCGTGTCGGCGCGTCGGGATCGACCTTTCCCGAAACGTGAGCGGTGAAGTAACGAATCTGGGTGATGTCCTCTTGCGGAAGCATTGCGTGGCAAAACGCTTGGAGGTCAAGCCACTTGAGGCTCGATCCCCTGAGCGCGCCGTAATAGAGATTGAAGCCGTCCACATAGACGATGGTTGACACGGCCAGAACCTACTGGCCCGTTGGGGCAAGAGGGCTGTGCTCTCGATCGGGCCGCAATGCGACAACGTTGGCATTTTCGGCGAGCTGCCCCAATGCCTCGGCGATCGCCTTGTCTCGGTCCCTGGTCGCGTGTTGGTAGCGCAGAGCGGCGGTCGGTGACGCGTGTCCCGCACGTCGTTGAAGTTCGGCAACAGTGGCACCTGTAGCAGCGGCCCAGGTCAGCCCGGAGTGTCGGAGATCGTGTAGCCGTAGGTCGGTGCGACCGATTTTCGCTCGCGCCGTGTTCCAAGCCGTCGCGAGCACCTGTGGCCGGAGGGGTGCGCCCTGCTTGCCAGTGAGCACGAGCGCGTCCGGCTCCGCGTCGACAAATCGCTCGAGATGGTAGGCGATCGCCGGCAGCACGTGAGACGGCACGGCGACGGTACGGCGCGCAGCATCCGACTTCGGGGCCTTGTCGATCATCTCGCCGCTCATCAGCTTTGTCCGCGTCACGGTGACCGAGAGTGCGCCGTGTAACAGGTCGACGTCGCGACGGCGTAATCCGAGCAGCTCACCTCGCCGGAGCTGACACCACGCGGCGAGCAGAACCGCGACGCGCATGTGATCGGGCATCGCCTCGGCAAGTGCAGCGACCTCGGCGACACTGGCGGTAGGACGTTCCGGCGCGTGCTCGACGGCCGCACCCTTCACCTGACACGGGCTCCGAGTGATCACCTCATCAGCAACAGCCGTGCGCATGATCTGTGAGAGCAGCCGGTATGCCTTCGCCGCTGTCGTCGCGTGCCGGGTGGAGAGTTTTGCGTGCCAGTTGCGAACCGCCGAGGGAGTGATGCTCGCGAGCGTGGTCGCGCCGAACGTGGGCTCGATGTGACTGTTGAGTAGGTATCGGTACAGCTCGACGGTGCGCTCCGCGAGACCCGGACGATGGCCGAGCCATTTCGTCGCGTAGTCGCTCAGCTTCACCTGTCCGGCGCTCGGGTCGATCCAACCGCCTCGGCGAATCCCCGTCTCGATGCTCGCCAGATAGGCGAGGCCATCGGCCTTGGTCTTGAACGTGACGGGCGCGGTGTGGCGCTGTCCTTCATGCCAGTAGCTCGCCTGCCAGTGACCGGACGGCAGCTTGCGAACGTTGCCGAAATGCCTACGGCTGGTCATGCCACAACCTCCTGGGAAAGCACTATGGCCCGGACGGTCGAGGGGTACCAGCGGTCGCCCCCGCGGGCGGTGGGCGTCCCGTCCTCGTTCAGCTCCCTGGCGATGGCAGACCAGCCAGCTCCTGAGCGATGAGCGTCCAGGATACGGGCGGCAACACTCGGTGCGATGGTCGAGGGTCGCCCGAGACGCTGCCCCTGGCCCCGCTTGACTGCCAGGGCGTCCCGTGTGCGCTGCCCGATGATGCGACGCTCCCACTGGGCCGCAGAGGCCATCACGTTCGCCATGAACTCGCCTGCGGGCGTCGAGAGGTCGATGCCGAGGTCGAGTGCCACGAGGTTCCAGCCGCTCGCCTTGGCTTGCCTCATCAGCCCTGCGAAGTCGAGGAGGGAGCGGGAAAGGCGGTCGAGCTTGGCGACGATGAGCGTCGAGGCGACTCCTGAGTCAACGGCGGCGAGCGCGGCGGCGACGCCTGGCCGGTTGAGGGTCTTGCCGCTCAGAACGTCCTCGTGCACCTCGGCAAGCGTCCAGCCACGCCGGTCACACTCAGCCTGGATCGCTGCTCGCTGGGCCGCTAATCCGAGGCCGGAGTCGCCCTGCTCGTCTGTCGAGACCCGGCAGTAGCCGACGACGGTGGTGGGACTTGCGGTGTTTCTCCTGGGCGTTCTCACGCACGCTAGCTTACACTAATTACCTATCGACCGATACTTCACGTTCATGTAAAGGTATCGAACGAGCGGCGACTCCCGGCCGCCGTTCTCGATCCTGACTGCGGTCACGACGCTCAGAACTCGGTGACCGAGTTGCCATCCAAGTTCGGCACCCAGACGTGGTTGCCGCCCAAGGCGACAGCGTCGGGACCGGCGAACCCGTAGCTCGAGCCGCTGATCACCTTGACCAGGGCACCGGTCGAGGCCGCGAGTTCGGTGACTGAGTTGGCACTCGCGTTCGCGACCCAGACGTGGCTGCCGCTCGAGGCGATGCCCTCGGGGCCGGCGAACCCGTAGCTCGAGCCCCGGATCACCCTGACCAGACCGCCGGTCGAGGCCGAGAGCTCGGTGACCGAGTCGGCGTTCGCCACCCAGACGTGGGTGCCGTCTGAGGCGACGGCGTCGGGATAGTCGAACCCGTAGCTCGAGCCGCTGTCGACCCTGACCAGGGCGCCGGTCGCGGCCGAGAGCTCGGTGACCGAGTTGCCATACCAGTTCGCCACCCAGACGTGGGTCCCGTCTGAGGCGACGGCGTCGGGATAGTCGAACCCGTAGCTCGAGCCGCTGTCGACCCTGACCAGGGCGCCGGTCGAAGCCGAGAACTCAGTGATCGAGTTGCCACGCGCGTTCGCCACCCAGACGTCGGTCCCGTCCGAAGCGATGGCTTCGGGGTCGTCGAACCCGTAGCTCGAGCCCCGGATCACCCGCACCAGGGCGCCGGTCGAAGCCGAGAGCTCGGCGACTGAGTCGCCGTTTGGTACCCAAACGTGGTTGGCGTCCGAGGCGACAGCGGTGGGGTAGCCGAACCCGTAGCTCGAGCCGCTGTCCACCCTGACCAGGGCGCCGGTTGAGGCCGAGAGCTCGGTGACCCAGTCGCTGTCGTAGTTCGCCACCCAGACGCGGGTCCCGTCCGAGGCGACAGCGTCGGGGCCGCTGAACTCGTAGCTCGCACCGTTGATCACCCTGACCAGGGCGCCGGTCGCGGCCGAGAGCTCGGTGATCGAGTTGCCACGCGCGTTCGCCACCCAGACGTGGGTGCCGTCTGACGCTATGCCTTCGGGGTCCCGGAACCTGCAGCTCGCGCCCCCGATGACCCGCACCAGGGCGCCGGTCGAGGCCGAGAGCTCGGTGATCGAGTTGCCACGCCAGTTCGCCACCCAGACGTGGGTGCCGTCTGAAGCGATGGCGGCGGGGTAGACAGAGACGGTGATGCCGTTGGGGGGGCTGGCGAACCCGTGGCTCGCACCGGAGATCACCCTGACCAGGGCGCCGGTTGAGGCCGAGAGTTCGGTGACAGAAGTGCCAATATTGTTCGCCACCCAGACGTCGGTCCCGTCCGTGGCGACGGCGTCAGGGCCGAGGAACCCGTAGCTGAAGCCGCTGATCACCTTGACCAAGGCGCCGGTTGAGGCCGAGAGTTCGGTGACCGAGCTGCCACCCTCATTCACTACCCAGACGTCGGTCCCGTCCGAGGCGATGGCTTCGGGGGAGTTGAGTCCCTCGTAGTAGTCGAACCCGTAGCTCGCACCGCGGATCACCCTGACCAGGGCGCCGGTCGCGGCCGAGAACTCGGTGACCGAGTCGCCATCCGAGTTCATTACCCAGACGCGGGTACCGCCCAAGGCGACGGCGTCGGGTTCGTCGAAGCCGTAGCTCGCACCGCGGATCACCCTGACCAGGGCGCCGGTCGCGGCCGAGAACTCGGTGACCGAGTCGCCATACCAGTTCGCCACCCAGACGTGGGTCCCGTCCGAGGCGAGGCCCCCTGGTTGGTCGAACCCCCAACCGAAAACGTTGACACCCGAGAGTGGCCCCGCGGCCGTCGCCGACGGAGAGGCTTGGGAAGCATTGCTCCCTGCCGCGCCGACCGCCGATGTCACTGCCAGAGTGGCAAGAGTCATTCCTGACAAGAACAGCGCACTTACCGCAACGGTACGGCCGAAAAGAACAAGGTTCGCCCTCATTGAGGCTCCTCCTAGACGGACGCAGGCACACCATACCGCTCCGATTCCTTGCAACGGGACTGAAAGCTGGTGCGACCGCGCGTGCGACCTCTCCTAACGCCGCGCCGGAACGGCGACCTGGATTCCGAGAAGTGTCCCAGAATCTGAAGTCACAACGACGTACTACGCGTCATCAAAGTGCCGTACTGCCGCACCGTTCGTGTGGTGTCAACGGACTTGATGAAAGCGCCAAAGTCACTCTTCTGAGGGCTCAGTCGGCATGCAACGGGCCTGGCTGGGCTCTTAGGCGCTAGCGACGGTGCTCGGACGAAAAGGGCCCTACAACATGCCGGACCCCTTTCGTCCTCGATCTGAATTGGATCAGGAGTGTTGCCGACTAGGCGAGCCAGCAGATGGTGCCGCCACTGGGTGCGACGTAGGTGTCGTAGTCGTGCCAGTTAGCCGCCGTGCCGGGCGCGGGCACAGGATTACCCGCGTCGACGTAGACCCCACCGAGGGCGGCACCAGTGACGTGCACCGTGGCCGTGGCACCGGCGGAGGTGATGTACGACACCGTCCCTCTCGCGGTCACAAGACCTACGTAGTAGTAGTGGTAGGAATTGTGGCTCGCCCACCTCCGGAGGGCGGCGTTCGTGCCGGTCGTCAGGCTGGCGATTGTACGAGGGAAGGCGTTGTTGTTGGCGTAGTACGCCTGGACCCCGACCTCGTCGGTCCTCACGTCGGTGTTGCACGCCGCGCTGGCGTTCATGGCGGTCAACCTGGTCTGGGAGTCGGTCACCCCGGTCGCGGAAGTCACGACGCCGCCACCTGAAAAGTTGACGACATAGGAGCCTGGGATCGCCTTCATGATGGCGAGCGCGGAAGCGACGTTATTGCCGAGCGTTGGTCGGATGAGGTAGAGCCCAGACGCCTGAGGGACAGCGACCCATTCACCCGTGCCTCCGTTGTCGGTGCCGAACTGATCCGGGTTCATCCCTGGTTCAAGCTCAAAGATGATTGCGCTCAGTCCGCAGTTCGCGCTTCCCGATACGTCCCGGTTGCCCTGAGTGTTGGACGTGAAGGGCTTGCACCAGTGCGTGTACGTGCTGAGTTGGCTCTCAATTGAAGGGCTGGACCCACCGAGCACGAAGACGAGGACGACAGCGAGCACGAGTACTGCCGCAAGCCCGGATGTAGCGACGATCTTCGCCCTGCGGCTGAAGCGCTCCTGTTTCATGTTGATCACTCTCCGTGTTGCCTGCTTCTCCGTCCTTGCCTGCCGAGGTGACTTGCCATGAGACCAGCATTTGTCCTTCACCAACCAGGTCATAGACACGTTTAGCTCCAACTGGAATGGCACAGCTGCGTCAGCATCTAGTCAACACGCGCGAATGCAGCACACTGCGGAGAGTGATGCCTGGCCGCGTCCCGGGTGATGGTGTAGATCAGCCGAGGCAGAGTGGCTCTCGCCACCTGCAGTCTGTAAGGCCATGATTGCCAGGGATGCCCCCTCTCCACCGAGCTCGTCGGGGAAAGGTTGGTCAATCAGGCCCATGGACTCTTCGGAGAGGTAACGGCGGTCCGCCACCTCCCACTCGTCGTGCTGTTCGACGAGCACGGCGGTCACCAGTCGCATCACCGAGGTGCCTGATTGAGACTTCTGGTGAACGCCTCGATGTCTTCGAAGTGCCCGTCGCGCGCAGGCAACCGTCGCGAGCACGAGACCGGCGTTACACTAAACGTCCGTATACTGTAAGACCCCTACCCTGTAGGGGCCCCCGCAGCGTCGCCAGGCTCGGTTGCGGCGAGCCGCGGAGCGAGCTCACCCGCGTCCAACTCTTCGGCGATGACCGCGCCCTCAATCCGACGCCGGATCACCCGGTCGGCCGCTCTGTCGTCGTCACGTCCGAATGCCGCGAGCACTCGACGAAGGATCTGGGCCCGCTCAGCATGGTCGTGGCGTGTCATCAGGATCAACACACTAGAGCTGTCAGTGGTCGGCTTTGCGACGGCCCGTCGGGGTCGCGTGTGCTTGTGCCCAGCGGCTTCGCGGGCCGCGAACGTGTTTCACGGACCCTTGCCTGAGCCGCAGCGCAGCCCGTGCTATCGGTAGTGGCTCAGTTTGAATCTGGCTGACCGATCGGGGACGGTGATTCCCTGGTCGAACGGCGCTTTCCCGGCGCGGGTTCATTCTGAGTGAATGAGTGGACCTGCCGGAGGAAGCTCAGCGCGTGAGTGAACGTGTGGACAATATTCGTCTCCGCTACTGCCGACTCGTAGGCCCTATGACCTTCAAGATCGCGTTTGTGCTTTCGGGTGGGCGCCCGAACCGACTTCCAGGCCCAGGCCGTGATCCGACCGTCGCCGAGGTCCGGACGCGACGCGACGGGCCTGAGGTAGTCGACGAGATCAACCTCATGCCCGATCCGGTGGCGGACTGAGCGCAACCCGTCGATAACCTCCTCGACTCGCGGAGTCTGTAGCTCCAGCGCCCGGGCGTAGGCGTCGGGGTGACGATTGCGGAGGGTGTCGCTCACGACGGTGACCCACCAGACGGCCTCACCGATGGCGGCGAAGGCGCCCTCAAGGTCTTCTGCCGCGACCCTGTTGACCCGATCGGCTGCGGCGTTCATCGCGGAAACGGAGAAGCCCAAGGCGACCATCGGTGTGTCGAATTCGAATGGGTCCTCAGTCAGCTCGGTCGTGTCATCATCGTCCTGGTCGGTCATTCGACGTCTCGTTCCCGTTGTCAACGCGATTGTCAGCACAACCTCACCGAATCACCCTCAGAAGACCAATCCAACCTCCACTACGAGCGTCAACGCCACTCCCCTGACCTGCGCACGCTTCTCCACCGCCAGTTAAGGAACTAGGTGGCCTTGTGCTCAAGCTCGACTAATCGGTCGAGGGCTGCCTCGACGCATTCGATTCCCTTGTGGGCCGCGGCGATCTGACGCTCGAACATTTGACCGTCGGAAGCATCCTCGGCCGCGTATACCGGGTCGAAGGGCCTACTCAGATTATGGACGCGCGCCCCCCGGACTCCGGGCGCATTGGCGAAGACCTTGGTCCATTGTTTCGCTACGTCCTCAAGCAAGGCGCGTAGGTGCTTGTCGGTCGGTCGCTTTGAAAGGTCTGTGATCGTCTGGTCCCACTTGGTCGTGAAGTAGTCCGTACGCTGACCACCGGGAGCAGTCACGTCTTGGAACCCCGTTCGAGCGCCCGACAGGGCCTCCCGAATCTCGCTAACCGGACCGGCGCGTTGCTTTGCGCGTCGACCTAAGAAGCCGACGACGATCTGAACCCAACCGGACCCGCCCGCCACGCTCGATGACACTAGCGGTGGCCTGCCCGTACGGCTACTAGGGAGGATCATTGAGAGTCACACGTAGACCTGACGATCCTGGCCGAGCTGGCGTGCGCTCTGAGGGAGGCAAGGGCAATAGCTCTCGCTGCGCAAATTAGCCCGCTACCAGGGAGGGGAATGGGGCCACGCTCATCATCTGTTCGAGGTTGGGCACGGAAAACACTCGACCGTCACAGTCGCGGACGAACTGAGCGAACGTAGCCGGCTACAAATCGACGGTGGCTCGGGCGACTCCAGCGGCATCAGCTAGGCGCTTGCTGGGGATGCGCTAGGCGCACTCGTCATGGTCGGCGATCATCGTGTCGTGGTTGACGAGGACGACGAGCCGCCGAGCTAACGCATGTCGGTGTCTGTCGCGCGCGGACTACCTCCGGAGTAGCAGCCGCGTCAGGGCGATGAGAAGGAGCCCTAGAACCCCGAAACTCAGGACGACGAAACCGGTCGTCCAGAACCAAGATGCGGTGAACCCGAACTGCGCCGCCTTTGCCGCGGTCCAGCCGAAATCCGCCGGAGCGAGTTCGCTACGGGCCGGCAGGGACGAGAACCATTCCGCCGACAGGGCTATCGCTGACCCCAGAAGGAGGCCTCTGCCGAAGCCGCGCCAACGGAGGCAGGCGGCGAGGACCGGCAAGCCGACCGCCAGGACAATGAGAGCGACGCTTTGACCGACGTCGACGGCGGGCTGCCTCGTGAACGCGTTGCAGCAGCTGTACGTCAACGACGCTGTGCGGGTAGCTTTGAAAGTGCTGCTCACGAGGTGCAGGTGGTACCCAGCGTCGGGCAGCGAGTAACCGACCGCCCACGCAATTCCGGGAACAAGGCTGAGGAGCGACCACACCGCGGCGAACAGGCCACTTTGTAGGTGGGGCTCTTCGGTCCAGACGAGCTCCCCCAAGGCTAGGAAAGCGCCGCCAGCCGCCAGCACGTCCGCCACACATCCAAGCAGGAATCCTGTGCCCCATCTGCTCTGCCCGGTCAGCACTGCGCCGACGTCGGGGACGAGGTAGGCGATCTCCACGAGGACGACGGCGGTGGCCACACCGGCGCCTGCAGGCCACCCCTTCCGCCACAGGAGCAGCCCGACCGCCAGGACCATCCCAACGATGATTGGGATGTTGTAGCCGAGGTTCTCGGCGGATGCCGAGAGACCGGTCCCTCCCTCGTAGTACGCGGGGAACAGCGCGACGGTCATTGCGACCGCACCGCCGGCGAGCAGAAGTGCGGCCGTATGACGCGCGTCGTATGTCAGGTCGCTCTCTTCGTTGTCCTCGAAACTCCACAGCAGCCGGACCTTCAGGACCTCGAACTCTTCGCGAGTGAGCACTCCGTCACGGACGAGGTCGGCAAGCTTCCCCAGCTCATCGGCCGACAGGTCCTCGGGGGCGAGCTCGCCGTCCTGCGACGCGGCGAGAAGACCCTCCTTTTGCGCGGCGAACTCGTTGTCGGCTAAGTAACCGCCAGTGTTCAGTTCCGCCAGTTTCCGGAGCTCGTCGCTAACCGAAGCCGGTTCGGGCATACGGCCATCCCCTCGTCAGTGACGACGCCGACCCTTCGAATCCCCACATCCAGCACTGGGGCCGTTTACTCCCGTTGCTTGTTCACCTGCGTCGTTCTCCCATGATCGCGCGGGTTCAGGAGAACTTAGGGGGGCATATCCGCCCTTGTTGACGTCGGCCAGCCCCCAGGGGATGGTGAGCGCGTTTGCGGACGACCAGGGCGAACGTAGCCGGTTACAAATCGACGGTGGCACGGGAGACGCCAGCGACCGCGGCGAGGCGCTCGACGGCAAGGCGCTGGGCGCGCTCGGCATGGTCGGCGTTGATCGTGTCGCAGTTGACGAGCGAATCCAAGAAGTTCACCTGACCATTGGGAAGGCGGGGTGCGGGCGGGTACGGCACCGTATCGGCTATGCGGCGTAGCTGTTCGGCCAGGTCCTCCTCAGCGAAGTCGAGGCGGGCGAGATCGGGAGCTGGTACGGCGCGCAGCACGGCCAGGGCAGTCGGGAGGTCGGCGCCGTCGTCCAGGTGACGCTCGACAATCGCCAGGGCCTTGCCCCGGATGCGACCGGCGGCGGTGGCGTTCTCCTCAGCGAGGGCGTGTCTGTAGCGGTCCAAGGCCGCACGGAAGCCTGGATGATGGTTCACCCAGCGGTTGACGGTCTCGCGGGTGACACCAGCGATCTCGGCGGCTTCGGATTGAGTCGAGCCGGTCGCTAGCGCGTCTACGGCGAGAGCCTGGGCAGGAGTCAGATCGACCAGGGCCGCCCGGAGGTCGTCGAGGTCGTCAGCGGGACGTTTAGCCGACATAGGAGCGTCTCCTTCTTGTGAGATTCGGTGAGATTCGGTGAGGTTCGGTGAGAGACACAGCACACGCGGCGCTTTTCATGGGTGCCCGTCGTCGAATGGACAGCTGCAGAACCGCTGCTGGTCCGGTTCTCGGAACAGCGCGGACGCTCCCACCGGAAGACCGCCGCAGTCGGGGCACAGATCGACGATGTACGTCGCGCCGTCGCCCAGCGTGAGAGTTTCGGACTTCAGCACTCTGGCTGGCGCGGGAGACGTCATCTGGACGATCCCATCCGCACCCCTCGCAGTTCACCGCGCGCGACCCGCTCGCGGAGTGCGGGTGAGTCGTTGGTCCCTTCGGCGCCGTTCGTCGGTGGCAGCGCGGTGATCTCTTCGAGCAGTTCGTCAAGCTCGGCCCGATCGCATGGGAACAAACCGATCTCTACGTCGCTGAGATCGCTCACGCTGAACAGGTCTGCACCTACCTCGGCGCTGGCCGCTTGTCCGGACTGTGCCGCACCAACTACTTCCTTTCTTATTGCCTTGTTCCTTACGAAGGCGTCTTCTGGCTGGTCATTCGCGGACTTCTCCGCGATTGGTCCGCGATTGGTCCGCGATTGGTCCGCGATTGAACTCGCCGCACTTGCCGACCTCTCCGCGGTTCCGCTGTTGGTCGATCCGGTGATGAGCTGGTCCCACACGAGGATCACAACTTCGCCCATTCGGTTGGGACCGAACGGAGACACGAATTTGACTAGGCCAGCGCGTTGCAGTGCGTCGAGAACCTTCGGGACAGTGTCGCGTCCGATCCCAGTGTCCTCGGAGAGCGAAAGGATCGTTGCGCTGGCGCTCTGCGTCCGATAGTCGGCAAGCTGACAGAGAGCGACGAGTAGCCATCGTTCATGTGCTGTTAGACGAAGCTCGCGGCCAATGCCGAAGATCGCGAACCTGTCGAATCTGACCTCGGCGGGTCTTTTCGCAGCTGGTTGCCATCCGATGGTGCGCCCAAATGTCGCTCTCATCGGGCTGCCTCGACGCGCTGGCGCTCGACGTACGCGAGGAGGTCGGCCTCGGTAAACCTCACGGCCCTGCCTACCTTTACGCCAGCGATGCGGCGCTCCTGCCACAACCTCCTGACGTGTCTAGGGGTGACCGCTAGGAACTCGGCAGCGCCGTTGAAGTCGAGGAGACTGCCGGGGTGGCGACGCTCAGCGCGATTACCTGGCTGAACAGCGACAGCATCCGAGAGTACGAGTGCTTCTTGATTGCCCACCGGACATCATCTCCCGGTCGCTCCCGAAGAGAAGCGAGGTGCCGGGGGTTTGTCTGGATCACCCCGGCGTCCGGTGGCTTTCATCCGTAGCATAGTGGGCGTGAGGGCATCTCGGTGGTTAACGCCATTCGGCGATCCAATCGTGCAGCTCGACTGCCCCGGGTGCGGCAGGCGGCTTGCCGACGTTGCCGACCTCGGCGGCGACCTCGGCTCGAGTCTCAGCCTGGTTGACCGAGCCGAGTTTCGGCGTGGCGCGATGCGCCATGTCCCTCGGCCCCAACAGGTCTACGCGGAACCGGGGTTCAGCGCTGCCATCCGCCAGCACGATGTGGGCCCCACGAAGTCATCGGAGCTGTGGCGGTTCGAGTGCCGATGCGGTGCCACGCCAGAGGCGCACCCGGAGCGACTCCATGCGAAGGTAAGGGACGCAATCGCCCGCGGCGAACGCCGCGTCCCGCTCGACTGACAAAGGCTCCGCCGCCGATTGGCCCCGATTGCTCCACAAGGTGCGCGTGCGCGCTGCGTGCGCGATCGTGCGCGAATGGACGGTGTGTCACGGTTCCGAACGGAGTCCGGCGGTTGAATAAGTGAGCAGGTCAGCAGCTAGATATGGGGATCGTTGCAGGTAGTTGATTTGGCATCTGCCAGCCTTCCAAGCTGGTCATGCGGGTTCGATTCCCGTCGCCCGCTCTGACCGGAAGAGCCCTTGTTCGGCCGAACACGACGACGTGCGACGGGTGGAACCTCGCGCTGAGCGCGCCCCGGCG
>Ga0187864_10003639_pt1 | contig 12506 bp, 15 predicted proteins | sample June2016WEW_11_4_FD_132985 | JGI IMG/M metagenome (GOLD analysis project Ga0187864, IMG submission 132985) | Peatland microbial communities from SPRUCE experiment site at the Marcell Experimental Forest, Minnesota, USA - June2016WEW_11_40 | ecosystem: Environmental > Terrestrial > Soil >... | reverse complement strand
GATGCTTTTTTTCTTTTTATCATGAGCATCCTTTTATTTCGTCGAACTTTTCCTTCTGAAGGATCTGTTCGATCTCCTTGGGCAGGTGTCCATCCTTCGTCAAGGCATGAAAGAGATAGAGAACCGTGCTGACTGGGCATCGCTCTCGAAAGTGTTTTTTGCCTCCGCGCGGTCCGTGCTCGACAGCACCAACATACACTCCGAACTCTTCATTTGCGTGGAACCAGCGCACGATGAGATGCGCGTCGTCGGGATCCTGGAGCTTGAACTCCAGAATCTCTGCAATCCAGAAACGCTGAGGCTTCCCTTTAGCGCGCCGCAGCGGGTCGTCGTCGCGACCGGCCACAACAACCACAAAATCATGCACCCGAGCGAGCTCGTTGCCGCCGATGAGATGCATCTTCTTACGATTGGTGAACGATAACAAAGGCCGGTCAGCATAGAACTTCATCTGACCCTCCAGGTCACTGCGATCATCTGCAGACATCAAGGAACCTGCCTTGGCGTCCGACTCCCCCTCATAGTAGAACGCACCGCCGTGAGCCCTATCAGAAAAGGCTTATGCAAGAAAAAGAAAACATAAAGAAACTAACAAGAGAACGAAAAGAAGAACCAATGAAACGGGATAGCCTTGCGCTCTACAGGATTTGTCTTGTCGATGTAGGCTTGATTGATAGCGTATGCACCAGGATCATACGCGTCCAGGCGCTTCTTGAATCCCTGCAACACGGAGCTCAGTCTCACGCTGTGAGAAAACGGTTAGGGAGGCGAACCTGCAAACCCTGGAGCAACGTTTTCGTGTGACCAGATGGGAGTTCGCTGTAGACAGCAACACCAACATCCTTCTTGAAATCCTCTACCGATGGAACCTTGCCTGTTGCGAACATCTCCGCACATAACTCCGGGTTCTCGTCGGCACCGAGCCATTGTGGATTCTGAGCGAGATCTTTGTGGAGCATATCCGCTGCGAGCTCCGCTCGATGCAGGAAGAGGAAGGCAAACGCCTGACGCGTGTGGTAGAGCGACTTCAGTCGACCGTCGAAGAAACGGTTGATGTTCGCAACGGCATGGATCTGCACCACAATCGGAGCTGGCTGGTAGGAACCAGCAATCACCTTCGCCATGTGGTCGCGGCTGGTAATGCATTCTTCCTTCTTAAGAGCAACGGCAACTCGACTGAAGAACTGATCGATATCCTACAACATGCAGCGCGGGCGGAAGAGCGCCGTCATTGCCGACACAATTTCCGAACTGTCACCTCGTGAGTGTGTCCGACTGGTAGGTAGGACATCTCGATCCTTTCGAACACATTGCGGGCTGCCAACGTGAAGAGATAGCCAAGAATGTATTTGTTCTTACAATCCCTAAAGAGCAAGCATGAGTAGCCCATTGCGACACAAAGCACACGGAGCGTGATTGCGAAACCCAACCTGGAGCAATTATCCATTTGGACGAACAGCGTTCGTGGCAGCTTGCCCTCCTTCCTCTCGATATCCTTCAGAGTCCGCTGAATACACTCGATCGTCAGGTTGGAATCGTGAGGCCATTCCTCACCCGACAGGTATGCATATGCCCCGCGGCCGTGAGCAAGCACACCGGTCACGTGCACCTGGGGACGCTCCAAGCGCTCTTCATCTTTCGTCTATTCAGTAACACATGCGGCAATGAGCGAAGCGAACCCAATGATTGGAGGAATCACCTTGGTGGCGAATCGCGGAAACTTGTGACAGCTTTGATCCGCACCATCCACGATAATGGAGAGATACTGCTCTGGTTGCTGCATCGCGAGTTCTCGATGCCGATATCGATAGTAGGCTTGCCGTTCACCTCGGTACATCGCGCGATGCTCGTCATACTGACGTTGGGCCTTTGCTCGTGCATCCTTGTGAGCCGAGCTCGTCATCGCCTCTTGAATCGCAACGCATTCAGTGCACATCAGAAATCCAAGCTACGAAACAACACACAACCTTGAGCGAGTGTAGGGACGCGGGAGCCAGTGGTACCGATTTGCGAATGCGGATATGGTCAACGAGGTTGCTCGCGCGCCAAACAGTCCGAAACCATTTGTAGGAACACGGCTCGATGGTGCCAGAGTTACTCTGCTTCGCTTCTGTCATGTAGTGGTTGTAGGCGGAACGGTGCGAAATAAAGTTCAAACGAATGATATCCTGGTTTGGCATCCTCTCATGCCAAATAGAAGATGCAAGCAGCCAACCAATAATGCTTGTTCGAACCCTGCCACGCAGATTTCCCTACCAACACCGCTGCGAAATGAGAGATGAAAAGATCGGAACAGCGCGGGGAGGATACCTCAGCTTTGCGCGTCGTGTTCCTTCCTTCGCGGGCATGCCATACTGATGTCCGTGATGCGCAATAGATGAGAGCCTGGAATTTCCGACAGACTGTCGTGGCCAGGACGATTGCTTGCTTTCTGGGACGCCGCTCCTTCTCGTCCTCGTCCTTCTCTTCCTTCTCGTCCTTCTCGTCGGCTGGCAGCACGCCCGAGTTGCTGTTCACCAACTGGTGAAGCAGAATGCGGCGATCCACCGCGTGCTTCTTCGCCCAAATCGCGTGCTGCACCGCGAACAACTCTCCAACCCGTGGCCGCAACTTCTCCGTGCACCTCCGCTGTTTGCAGCAGGGCTTGGCTTTGTTCAGCTGCTCTTTCAGCCGGTCCAGTGTCGGCTCTTTGCCCGGTTTCCGCTTGTACCCCTGGCTATTCCTCCTCTTCACAGCCTGCACGGGCGCCTTCTTCTCTTCTTCAGCTTCTTCGTCTTCAACCACTTCACCAGCTTCTTCCAGCGCCGCTTCCTGCTTGGTTTCCTTCACATCGTCCTCGCCCACCTTCTGCCGCTTAGGCCCTCCCCGCTTCTCGTCATCGCCTTCCTCCAGGTTCTGTTTTTTCTTCTTTTGCCCAGATCGCTGAGCAGGCAGCGATTCGCCAAGGGGTTTGCCAAGCTTCGCTCGCTCGCTCACCCACTGCGGTTGGACTCTGGGGACCGAAGTGTCATGAGCCAGATCACGCAGTCGCTCTACAAGGCTTGGGCTTCGCGTCGCCATCTTTTTTCCCGCTTTTTGGCATGCAGAAAGAAACCGAAAAATCTTACTAGACGACCACGTGCAAAACTACTGCACAAGGCTGGCTTTATTGTTTTTGCTTCATGACACTCGTAGAATGATCCTTCTCATCGCCAATTTTTGTTTAGTGACGTGGTTACGAGTTTTCCATAAGGTCCTCCGAATTCGCTGTTTGTCGTGGCTACGTTTCGAGTGCCATTCTTCCATACACGGTGGGTCATCGAGTCATCCCATATGTTGGCTCATTCGTCATTGCTGAGGCACATCGTTTGCTGTTCGGACAGCACATGGCAAATGAGCAGAAAGGACGTGCCAAAGCATCGTCGTGCGCATGGTCGTGTGAAGCGGCTGGTCACATCGGCGGTCGGCGACTGCGCTCTGCGGTCACACGCAAACGCTCCGTGCTGGTGGGACGGGTGCGTCATTGTACCGCATGCTACCAGCAACACAGACACAGACAGCGGGCACGAGATGCCAGCAGCCAACTACGAGGACGACATTGGAGCTTGATGCTGGACCTGTACGAATACCACCGCGTCGCAATGCGACTGTTGTTTGATCGAGCACCTCTCCAACAAATTGAATCTGGGATCGTGGAAATCTGGGAAAAGGTGCGTCGTGAGCCTGTCAAGTATTCGTATGACTGCGATCGATGTAAGTAACGCAAACACCTGTATCATCGTTCAACTTGGTGGTCTTACTCTCTGCCCTCCAGTATTGGAGGATCTCGAATTAGCGGCAGAAATTCATCATGCTCGATTGCACCGGTGTGCTGACCAGGTGTGCTGCTGGCTTGGTTTTTTTTCTTCAGTCCTTCCTCACGCTGCTGCTTTCCGTTTCTCGTACTTCAGCTTTGTAGCAGCAGCGAGGTGGAAGCCGAAGCACAGCTACAGCGACTTCTCCTTGCGCAGCAGCGGTGGGACCAGCTCGAACGATTATTCACCTGTCGGTTTGGGAACCTCACGGCCAGTGAACGGGAAATTCCGGGTTTTCGTGAGGAATGGAAGGAGTTGTATGACGAGTACTGTGACGACGAAGCGAGCCATCACAGGGCCTTCAGAGCTCTGTGGCATCATCCTAATCAGCGGCTATTGTATCGCTACACGTGCCAAGGACAACGACCGCTCCTCTGGACCCTCAGTCAACTTAATCTTGGCACAGTTTTTCTCCCTCTTTTAACTCCTCGTGACTGGCATTCGCTGACTCTCGTTGATTATTCTTCTTATTATTCTGCCTTGCGCCCCTGAACTATTCTTCTGATTATTTCTCTAGATCTCCTGAAGATTTTCGCTGCCGCTTTTTTGCCGCACCTTCTCTGATTCCTATGTCCCGCTGATCGGATTCATCAATTCGCTCGACGCATCGCATCATGCGGAATCGTTTCCTGCTTTACACTAAGCTCCTGTTGTTCAAAAAAGAAATGCACGCCTATATATTCGTTGGCCATGGATACATAATTGCGAATCAGCTCCACCCATCAGCTCCACCCGCGTTGTTGAATGCGCAATTGCAATCTCACCAATCCAAAAAATTGTTCATGCAACAACAACATGCAGCAACGGAGATAACACAATCAATACGCCAAAAAGCGACACATCCAACGCATTAAATATCGCAACCCAAATAGCACTGTCGTGCCCTTCGCTGCATGAAGTTGGCTGTCAGTACAATAAAGAAGCATTGAACATGAGATGAACGACAAGGGCGCAGGAAGCAAGTTGGCAACGAACCAGGATGAGGATCGCCAGTGATAATGACCGCGAGTGTTTGCAATGACTTTACAGCAATGGTCGGTGATTTTCATCAAGCAGCAGGCACGGGAGGAGCACAACAAGCAGCGAGAGTGCACTGGAGGGCAAACGATATTTGATCATGAGCGCCATTCCCGAAAAAATGAGCGATGAGCTGAGGTCATACCGCGAGTGTTTGCAATGACTTTACAGCAATGGTCGGTGATTTTCATCAAGCAGCAGGCACGGGAGGAGCGCAGAAACGCCCGACTCAAGAGAAGCAAGGCCCGGATGGCGTTTGATCTGTACCGTTACTGCAGCAACACTCTATGCATTTTTGAACAATATAGCCATTCTTCCAAAATGATTCCTCGTGAGGAGCATTTGAATTTGTTTTTCCATGGACGCCCACGTTCAAATTTGTGCCAATCCGGGTACTGGGTTACACCGTTTCAGCGAAAAGGAGGGAAAACATGGCGTCACGGGCGAAGCCGAAACGCAGCCAAGTTGCAACAAAGGAGGTGGATAGCGGCCGCGTTGACGACGGCAGCGAGGATGAGCAAGAAAAGAGCGGCAGTGACGAAGAAACCGAAGATGAAGATGCAGGTAAGAAGAAGAGGAACAACAAGAAGAACAAGAAGACGACACAGAAGAAGAGCGAAGGCAGTGACGAAGAGCCCGAAGCGAAGAAGAACAACAAGAAGAAGACCACACAAGAGAGCGAGAAGAACAAGAAGAAGAAGAAAACAGAAAACAAGAAACGCAAGGAAGCAGAAGAGGAAGAAGAACAAGAAGACGACGAGGCCGTTGAAAAGGAGAAATCCAGGAAACCTGCGAACAAGAAACAAAAGCAGGTCACGTTGATGGCCGCTGTGCGCTGTGTATCATCTTCTTCGCCTCAGGTTTTTGTCCTTCTTTCACCTCTTTCCAGGAACCCCCGGAACCAAAAGAGGAAAAGGTGTAAGCTGCTCGCGGCTGGCGGCTGTCGTTGTTGCTCATCTGCGTGTTGCACTCACACGTTATCATTGGCCTAGAAAACCGAGAAGAAAGGGAAAAACAAGGTGGGGGTTCTTGCGTCTGCTGTTGTTGCTGCACGGCCTCCTCAAGGTGTGTAGCTGCTGTTAGGAGACGAAAGTGAAACAGGCGGTGGGCTCACAGCCGCTGCCCGCGTTCTTGTCTTCGTCCTCCGCGTCGTCATCGTCGTCATCATCGTCATCTTCGAGTCAGGTGTGATCGTCCTCGTTCGTGTTTTTTTTTTCTGGCTCTCATCTGTGTCACCACTGTAGGCTCGGTCTGTTGCCGCTGTCTCCGCTCTGCTCGATGGGATCGACACGAAGCACGCAGAAATGGAAGATGACGAAGAGGGCAAAGAGGTGTCTGCCATGGTACAGGAGTCGTTAGATGCATTTATGGAGCGCATCGGCGCTCGCCCGACGAAGCGGGTGCCTCCCTCCTTCCTTCATTCCTTCCTTTCCTTCCTTCCTTCCTCACACTGAATGATGGTTGTGCGGCTTGTAGTCACTGCGTCTTCATCATTTTCTCCCCCAAGGATTTGGAACGCGCTTGCTTCGACCGAGGGATGATCCGAAGTTCAAGGCGCTGCAAGCGGTACCGACGTTGGCTTGTGTCTCAGTTTTTGTCTTTGATCATGGTGCGATTTGTTCGCGCTGGGATAGGCGTTGGCGCAAGGCTGGGTGCCTGACAAGGCGCCCCTGATCGCCCGCGAAGAGAAAGACTCACTGATTCCTGAAGGTTTTTGCTTTCGCCTCATTGGCCGCAAAGCTGACGTCTTCGCTCTCGAATTGCTAGATCAACGTGCGGGAGCAGATGATGACGGCCGGCGGTACCGGTGTTGCGACGGCAACCACCGCTTGCAGGCGTTGCGACAGCTAAAGAATGTGCGTCGCTTTCCGTTCTGTTCTGCTCTTGCCTTCTCAACGCTGTGTTCGTGCAGGACGGCAAGGCAGTCGATCAGCTTCGTCTTGAAACTTTGGTGCTACCGTCGACGGTTTCCGACGCTCACTGTCACATCATCGCCACCGGTGCGAACACCCTGCAGCACGCAGTCTACGCTGCTTTGGCAAAGCTGCGATAGATATGCAAAAGCGGTCTTTTGTAAGAGAGGATGGAAGGGTACACAGGGTGAGCAAATCGTGGTGTGCCCAGAAGCAAATCCAGCTGTTTCGCAGAACGTGCAGGAAGATTCTGGTTCAAGAGAGGTGCAACAGCGCAAGTTGAGCTTGGAAATGCCGAACCGTTCGGAGAACGTTCCAGAAATGGCTCCTAGGCACACCTGGATTGCTTGCTTTGTGTACCCTTCCATCCTCTGTTGTTGTTCTTTAGGCTCGAATGCTCTGAATATACAAGTCAGGTCCAGCCACTTTGATAACGCATACGGCGTGTGGTACGTTCTCACCGCGCTGAACGAGCGGCATGTTTTCGTCTCAGGTTTCTGTACTTGACTGACAGGCAAGCGGTGGTAGCCCATCTTGGAAAAGAAGATGCGAGTGGCGTGTCGTTGTCGGAACCGGTTGTATGCGACTCCATCACCCAATTGGGCATGCTACGTGGCGTGAAATCGGATACGGTGTGACACTCACTCTGCTTACTCTGCTTGCATCGCTTGACTGCCGCTGGCTGTGATGTGTTGCTTTGCAGGTCCAGAAATTTTGGCGTGCCGCCAAAAACCTGACGGTGCGATTCGTGGAGTGGATGCAAGGAGCGTTCGCCGCTCATCCAGGCGCAGACCTGCAAACGAAGCTATTCGGTCAACATGAGCTGTATTCATGTCTGTGTCAAAATGATGCTGATTTTCAGATCGCTGTTGGTACTCACGCTTGCTAGTGCCGTTCTTTGTCTCCGCATGCTCACTCGGGGCGTCGTTGCAGGTGAGCAAATCCTTCGGGTCTGGCGGGACGGCGGGACGAAGCCCAAAAAACCAAAAGCTTCGGAGATCGCGAATGCGGTACCTACAGGCAGCGACTGCAATGCACGCCCGCGCGACCATGTTCTTTTGACGTTCGTGGTGGTTTTTCTTCGTAGATCAAAATAGTGAATCACCAGAAACAGATCCTGCACCACAAAGTACGTGCCGCCTACGAGCGGGAGCTTTGCGTCGAAATATTCCGCTCTGTCGCGGTACAAAAGCGAGTCGACGAACTATCTCGATCGCTGATGGACGGCAAGACCGAGGCACTCACGCTGCATGGGTCACGTTTGCCGAAGCAAGACGACCTCTATTGCAAATTCAACGAGATCTTGCAGGACATAGAAGCGGTAACGACTCAGTCGCTTTGGTCTTCTGAAAGTCATGTTACGAAATGCCATGTGCTCGTGCGTCTACAGGCCGCCACTGCCCAACGTGCCGCCCAAGACAAGAAAGCTGCTGAGGACAGAGGAGAAAAGGACGATGCCAGTGGGGGCGGTGATGAGGCACCCGAAAGCGAGGATGAAAAGGAAGGCAAAAGCGAACAGAAAGTGCAGAAGAAGGCACCGACAGGAAAGAAGAAGAAGCCGGTTGCGGCCTCGAAGCCGAAGAAGAAGAAGAGCAAACGAATGACGCAGCCGCTGCCGCCGAAGCAGAAAGCTCCCAAGGATCCTACAGCCAAGGAGGAACAGAAGAAGGCTCGCGACTTTGCAAAGGTCAAGCGGCAAGCAGCAGAGGAGAAGAGGAAGCTGGACACCGCAGCCGAACGCAGGAAGATGAAAGCTGAAGCAGCAGCTGCTGCGGAAGCAAAGAAGAAACAGAAACAGGAGGTGGCAAAGGCACGAGCCGAGGCGAAGCGTGAAGAACAGAACAAGGAGAAGGAAGCAAAGCAAGCAGCTGCGAAGAAGCGAGCAGACGGGCGGAAGCTGCAGGCGCAAGCCCAGAAAGAAGCAGATGTCGCGAAGCTGAACCATCAGCTAACGGCACACAATCGCGTTGAACCGGATAGTGCGAAGCAGACCGAGTATTTGATGAAAGAGCTGAAGCACCTCGAAGATGTCAAGAGCGCTGCCGACGCCGCCGTTGCGGAGGAGCTGCGGAAAGAACAAGAGACAATCGCTGCGGCGGCTGCCGAAGAGCTGCAGCGACTTGAGGCCGAGAAAGAGCGAGCACTGCGAGCTGCCGAGACCGAGGCGAAAGCGGAGCTGGACGCACATGTCGGCGAGATCGACGCGAAACTCGCGAGTGAGCAAGAGAACGAAGAAGAGTCGCGAGAACCGTGCCCAAACGGCGCGTGCAAGGATTTCCAACCGTCCTCCAAGGATGTTCTTGGTGAACACGAGCTGTGCGTTTGGTGTTTGCAGGATTCCGAAGCTGCGGAACAGGGACCAAGCGAGGAGGATTTGAAAGAGAAGAAGAACGTGGAATTGGTGGGTCGGCGGTTGTTCTGTGTCGATTGCGAGACAGTCTGTTGTGTCACGTGTTTTCTGACCTGGGAGAAGGCCGGTGAGTACGAGGTGAATCTCTGCCCAGAGAACGAGCACGAGGCGGCCACGGCAACGGTAGGTCTGGTATGCTCACCCATTTGGCACTCACTCGCCTGCTCATGCCGGTGTTGGTGTGGCCATCAGTTGCGGAAACGAGCCGAAGACAAAGCACACGGCGGCAGGTGGTTCCACAACCACGACAAACTGTCGGACTGGTTGAACAGCCGCAGTACACCGCGAAAGGCCGACGTTGTATTCGTCAATCAACTGACGTCTCACTGCGCTTTGCGAGCACCAGCGGAATCGTGGGGGACCGCTGTCCAAAAGGCTTTCAGCATCGTTACGGATGACGGTACTGTTTGGAGGTGTTGCGGTCGGCTCACTCACGGTGCCGCGTGCGTAGGCTTGGTTTTTGTGATTGGATATCACGAAGGCAATGACATACCACCAGACTGTGGCTTTTGGGACGATGACGAGAAGTGGATCTACGCTTGGATCACAGTGCCATGCCCAATGGCTGAGCCACACCGGTCAGCCCGTGCGCTGTTGCCGTTGCTACCAGGCCCTGTGATTGCTTATTGCTGTGCGTCCTCCAACCAACAGGTTCCCACGGCCTGCGAACAAAATTATCATTCCTAATTATATCCAAGTCGTGGTCTTCTACCGACGTGGCAAAGGCCGCTTTATGCCAGGCAACCAGTTCCAGATCCTCGAGCCGCATCGGTACGACGTTTGCCTGCCTGCACTGCTACGCTCATGCAAGCCAGAGCTGAATGGTCTTTCCGTATAGTGTCTTCGCTCGTCAGGCGACGGCGCTCACCGGTCGCATCGAGCTGCACCCGGACCTCTACGAGCTTTTGGTGCGGAACTATGTGGCGATGCCCGCGTCGGGGGCGCCGCTGTTTGCGTCGCTGTACAGCAGCGGTGCCGAGGCTGCTGCTCTCCATCGTCTCGGCCATGCGTTCCTTTGCAGCATCGACGCTCCCCATTACTCTTGCGATCCGTTCCGAGACCGTTTCGAACGTGAGAAGGAGGCCATTAAAACAGGTACTGCTGTTGAGCGAATAGCTCGTTCACTGACACTGATGTCCGCTGTTGCGACAGACACAATCGCGCGATATCCAAGACGTGGGAGCAATGCGCCACTTCAGCACGCATGGGCCCTGGATTCTCCGGATGGAGTCGCCCGATACGCTGCGTTTCTCAGGCACACCTACGGGATCGTCAAAGAGCAGGTGAAGCATCCGATTTCAGGTGATGATTTCTTTAGTTGCTTCACAGTTCGCGATCGACCAGGTGAGCTGTCAGTGAGTCGCGCAATTTGTTCTTGCGCTCGCAGTCAAGGTCTTACCGGGGCGCTGCTTGCAGCGGGAAGCGTACTCGGATTCGTGTGGGGCGACGTGATTAGCGTGGACAGCAGTGTTAAGCTCATGCCAAATCACTCTATCGCCACTCCATGGCGTTCCGATTACAAGGGCCTCACTATCGACGCACGAACTCCTTTCTCCTCGTTGGCGTTCGCTGGTGCACCAGGCAATGAGGGACTGATGGCGAATTGCGAAATCGTCCCCTGCCCATCGGGGCATTTTGACGAGTGTTATCTTCGTCTCATCGCGATGATCGATCTCCCAGCCGGTGTGGAGCTCGTCGTTGATCCGCAGGCCGCTGGTCGATGCGGCGAGCGGGAGCGAGATCAGGCCGCAATGTTTGCACGCCACATGCGGGAGAACCACGACGACCAAGTCTTCGGTAAGCTCCTCTGCTGCACCACCTTGGCTGGTCTGGTGCTGAGCTCGCACTGGTGTCCATAGATTTCATTACTCCAAAGTATCAGGGTGACCCCATGAGCTTGCCGTGGCCGCCTGCCGAGCACCAGGCCGGTAGCAACGAGTGGCGCATCAAAGAAGAGTGGATCAAGTTCGAGGCCGCAGTCGCCGCAGCTAAGAGCGTCAACATTGTTCACTATTACCCGCGTAGACGCCGCAACAGCGGCACCGAGGCGTTGCTCTCGTCACCCTACTGGTCGCTGCACCCCACAGCTGAGGACCGCGAGGTCGACAAGGTGGAGGACCACGGCAGCAGTTCCCGTGACGACGACAGTGCTCCGATGGATGTGACCCAAGACGATGGTGATGTGAACCATGACGATTCGGATCCCGATTTCGAGATTGTCGAGCCGAAGGTGAAGGAGGAGAAGAAAGGACGAAAGCTGGAATTGAACGAGAAGAAGAACGACGGAAAAGAGGAGCAGGCACCGAAACCGAAAGCCGAAGCGAAACCCAAAGCACGGCGAATCGGATCCCAATCGCGTGGACGTGATGCGCCATCGCATGGGCCTCCAGCTCCTGCCAACTCATTCGATCGTGCCGCCGCAGCCCCCAAGGAGAAAGCAGAGGCAGAAGCGAACGACAAGCCGCTGGGTTCGATCGGGAACATCTCTCCGGATCCGTTGTTGCGCAAATCGGGTGCACTGTCGAGCCAGCCACCGGCTCCGGGACCCGAGCAATACTCCTTGCTGCCCATGTTACCTCTCCCGCCTCCTCCAGAAATCCTGCGTCAGCCTCCTATTGGTGAATCGTCGTCGTCCAGCGAAAAACCGGACGGCAAATCGCCGATACCCAAATCGAAGAGCACATCGAGTGGCAAAGCAGAAGCCAAGTCGCAGGTGCCTGCGCTGCTCGCTTGGCTCTGTCCGTCGCTGCACTGATGCACTCGGTGTTCAGGTGAAGGTGAAGGTGATCCCTTCAGCCGAGGCAGCGAAACTTGAGAAAGAGACCGCAACCAAGAAGAAATCTGAAGATACTAAGAATGCAAAATTCAACAAGGAGCTGAAGACGGCGAAAGGCCGTGGCAAACAATCAGCTGCTGCCGAGGACACTACAGCGCAACTCAACCAGCAAGTGGAACAAAATACAAAGCTCAAGGCTGAAATGGTGAAGATCCTCCGTAGCAAACCAGCGGCAATGAAATGGAGCAGTAAGCGAGAGTGGAAGAAGATCGTCTCCAAGGAGTACAAACCGCTCGTTCAAGCCGTTGCTGAGGTAAACCAACCATCGATTTCTCCTTCTCCGCTTGCAACTCACTGGATCTGGTGTAGGGTGGCTGGGAGCAACTCGTGCGCGAGGCAAAGGAGGAGGCGGCTCCAGCACCAGCTCCAGCGCCAGCTCCTGCTCCAGCTCCACCGCCAGCTCCAGCGCCAGCTCCAGCGCCAGCTCCAGCGCCAGCTACAGCGCCAGCTCCAGCTCCTGTTGCAGACAAGGACGATCACCTCGAACTTGTGCGCAG